>Ga0335397_10010477_pt1 | contig 11463 bp, 8 predicted proteins | sample MAT04_FD_205740 | JGI IMG/M metagenome (GOLD analysis project Ga0335397, IMG submission 205740) | Freshwater microbial communities from Lake Fryxell liftoff mats and glacier meltwater in Antarctica - MAT-04 (spades assembly) (version 2) ...
CCCCTTCCGAAGGCGAACCACTCAAGCCGAACCGAAAACGACCGCCGCATGATTCCGCAAAGCGTGTCCTGCACCCTTTGTTCAGCTCAAGAGCATTCCTACTATTCGTCCACGCCGATTCGTCCAACCTAGGGTTCAGTCGCTCCGAGCGTCGCAAATACTTGCGACGCTAAGCCCTTCTGCATGGCCCTGAGCTTGATTCCGATTCGTCCAATGCTTCCAAATGCTTCCAAAGTGGGGTGTGTCACACTCGGTTGGAAGCATTCGGCGTGTCGACGGCAGATGAGAGTCGATAACGTTTAGGTTTACGCAATTCGCACCATTCCCTTCCCGCCGACAAACCCTTCGCAGGTGATCTCCCGATCCACGAAGCGGCGGATGGTCTTGATGTTCGTCAGCAGATGGTTCGTGACCTTCGACACGGCGAATTCGCTGGCGTCGTCGCTGAAAGCGAGCGGCAGAAGAATCTGGTCGGCGGAGTGCGGATCGACCGGGCAACCGCTGGCGCGATACTCCAACGCCTCTTCCACAGCGGCATAGGCCACCGCTTCGGCGGGGCGACCGCGTTCCCCGAGGGCGGTGAAGACCGTCGGCACCGGCGCTTGCCGGAAAACGACGCCCGCCGCGGCACCGGGTCCGTTCTCCCACGTTTCCTCGGGGATGTAGCTCTCGATGTCGGCCATCTTCAGTTTGTGCTTCATCCGGCGCGCTATCGTTTTTCCGACCGTCGCCGGGAGGTCGGCCGTGCCCGCGAATGCCCCGGCCGTCGTCAGCGCCGGGCAAGTGGTCAGATTCAAACCGCGCACGCACGAGGCCGGTTGCAAGATCGCTTCGATCTCGCCGCCGCCGCGCGGGTAAAAGCCGGCGCGGATCATGTTCAGTGCCGCGTCGAGGCCGAGTTTCGCCAAATACCCGGTCCACGTCGTTTCGAGGAAATGGTAACTCGGCGCCGCCATCACGTGCGTGCCGCCCGTGATTTGCACCCGGCTCGGCCCGTCGCCGCGCAGGATCAATGGCAGGTAGACGGTGTGCAACACGAGCGCCGTCGCCCCGGCCGTGTTGATGATGAACCGGTATTCCCCCGCTTTCACCGGCTCCGGTTCAAAGTGGAGCACGCTCGAACCGAGCGATCCTCCCTTGTAGATCGCCCCGCTGATCTGCGACGCGGCCCGGACGCAAGCCAAGTGCTGCGCGGCCAACCCGGGCTTCGGGCGGTTCGCCCGGATGTTGATGAGCTTGAATGGCTTCCCCGTGAGCAGGGAAAGCGACAACGACGAGCGCAGAATCTGCCCGCCCCCTTCGCCCTCGCTTCCGTCGATCTGGATCATGGTGGCACCGCATTCCTAAACAATCGTCTGAACCCGGACGCCTGAAGTCGGTCCGAGGTTCGCCGCGCCGTTGCCGTCGGCGCGGTGAATGATAACTTTATCCGTTGCGATGCAGGTTTACTTTCCCGGATCTTTCCATGAGCGATACCCCGAACCCACCACCCGCCCCAAACCCGGCCCCACGCCCGAATGCGGGCCCGCCGCAGCCGGGCGGCCCACGCCCGGGGGCCAAGACGTTCCCGCGCGCCGGGGAAGGGCATCGGCCACCGCGCGAGGAGAAGCCGCGGTTCGACGGCACCGCCCCGCCGGTGCTCGACCGGAAAGACTTCTCGCAGTCGCGGCCGAACAAGCGGATGCTCGACGCCAGCATCGAAGCCGAGATGGAAGCCGCCCTCGCGGGGTTGGACGTGTCCCGACTCGAAGAACAAGGCTCGCAAAAACCGGCGGCCAAGGTGCCCGGCGGCAAGAAAAAAGGTACGATCGTCTCGATCCACGGCAACGACGTCTTCGTCGATGTCCCCGGCGGTCGCGGGCAGGGGCTGATCTCACTCGATCAATTCGACACGAAGCCGGCCGTCGGCGAGGTCGTCGAATTCTCCATCGAGCGCTACGATGCCGCTAACGGCCTCGTGCTGCTCACGCGCCAAGGCTCGGTTCAAAGCGTCAGCGACTGGTCAAACATTTCGCTCAACATGATCGTCCTCGTCAAAGTCACGGGGATGAACAAGAGCAAATCCGGCATGACGATCGAAGCTTCGGGGGTGAAGGGCTTCTTGCCGCTCAGCCAACTCGACTTGTACCGCGTCGAATCGCCGGAGCAGTTCGTCGGGCAGCAACTGAAGGTGCAAGTCATCGAACTCGACCGCGAAGAGCGGAACCTGATCGTCAGTCGGCGGGCGGTTCAAGAACGCGAGCGCGAAGAGAAACGCGAGCAACTCTGGGCGACCCTGGAAGAGGGCCAGACCCGCATCGGCGTCGTGCGGATGATCAAGCCGTTCGGCGCGTTCGTCGATCTCGACGGCGCCGACGGATTGATCCCGATCTCCGAACTCAGTTGGCAGCGCATCGGCGACCCGAGCGAAGTCGTCCAACTCGGCCAGCGTGTCGAAGTCGTCGTCAAACGGCTCGACACAGCCACGCGACGGATCTCGCTGAGCCTCCGGCAACTCCTCGCCAACCCCTGGGACGACTTCGCCAAGACCTGCCGCCCCGGCTCGCGCGTTTCGGGCAAGGTCACACGGCTCGAAGACTTCGGCGCCTTCGTCGAACTCGCGCCGGGCATCGAAGGATTGATCCACATTTCGGAACTGAGTACGGAGCGCGTCCGCCGGGTACGCGATGTCGTCACCGAAGGTCAGCAAGTCGAAGTCCAAGTGATGGCCGTGGACACCGAAAAGAAGCGGATCGGATTGTCGCTGAAGACGATCGAAGCCGGAGAAGCGGCCGTCGCCGAAGCGGCTGGGGAAGCCGAACGCCAGGCCGACGCGACGGAAGCGGCCGCGCGGATGGCGAACCGGTCGACGAATCCCAACCTCCGTGGCGGCATCGGCGACGCCAAACCCCTCTTCGGGGACGCGTGAGCCATGGTCGAATATTCGCCGCGCGAACGGACGGCTCTGAACGCGTTGGGCGGATTCGGGCTCGTCGCCTTGAATAGCCTGTTCCTCTGGGGAGTCTTCGCCCGGCCCGATGCCCTCGCCGATGCGTTCACAAACCCGATTTCGTTGGTGTTCATTGTCGAATCATTCCTTCTGCTCGGCGTGTTCGCGTATTTGATGCGGAAGTGGAGCGTACTCCGCCTGCCGTGGGGCTGGTTCATCGGGCTGGCATTGTTGGGAAGTATGCTATTCGCACTACCAATCGTTTTGCTCTGGCGAAGGCGGGGCGATTCCCAGACTGCGCGCAAACCGGTGGCTTAGCGAAAGCGTACTGATTTCAACTTCACTCCCGCGCGACTGTGGGAATTTCCGGACCAGTTGTTACATAACCGCCTGCGCCCGAGAAAGTAGCCCCGATGTCGCACCCGCCCGCCACGAGTTACTTGCCGACGCCCGAAGCCCAACCCCCCGCCGAATTGGCCCAGCTCGTCGAGACGCTCACCGCGAACGTCGCAGGGGTCTTCCTCGGCAAACCGGAAGTCATCCGCTTCGCCGTGATCGCACTCCTCGCCGACGGGCACTTGTTGTTGGAAGACGTCCCCGGCGTCGGCAAGACGCTCCTGGCCAAGGCGCTCGCCAAGAGTTTGGAGTGCAAGTTCTCGCGGATCCAATTCACGCCCGACCTGCTGCCGGGCGATTTGCTCGGCACGAACATCTTGAACCAGCGGGAGGCGAAGTTCGAATTCGCCCCCGGTCCGATCTTCTCGCAGGTCGTCGTCGCGGACGAGATTAACCGGGCGACTCCCCGTACGCAATCGGCTCTCCTCGAAGCGATGAGCGAACGCCAAGTGACCATCGACGGCGTCACGCGGCCCCTCGGGCCGCCTTTCCTCGTGCTCGCCACGCAAAACCCCTACGAGTTCGAAGGGACGTATCCGCTCCCCGAAAGCCAACTCGACCGCTTCATGATGCGGGTGAAGATCGGCTACCCGGATCGCGCTTCCGAGCGCGCGATCCTCACGCAGCACCGCCGCGGGGAACCGGTCGACCACCTGAAATCGGTCCTTCGGCCGAGCGATATCGTGTCGTTGCAAATGGTAGTCCGCGCCGTGAAGGTCGAACCTCCCGTGGCGGACTACCTCCTCGATTTGATTGAAGCGACGCGTGCCCACACGGAGGTCTCCCTCGGGGCGAGCACGCGGGCTGCGTTATCGTACTACCGGGCCTCGCAAGCCCTTGCCATGCTGTCTGGTAGGCAATACGTGACGCCGGACGACGTGAAGGCGTTGGCGGTACCGGTGCTGGCCCACCGCATCATGACGAAATCGTGGGATCAAGGCGGGCGCAACGACACCGAGTCCGTCGTGGCCGACATCGTGTCGAAAACGAAAGTGCCCGTTTAACATCCCCCGAGGCGGTCTCGTGACCCCGCTATCGCCAGTCGCTGGGATCGTGCCGACCATCCGCACGGGTTACCGGGCGGGTCCCGCCCTTGTGTGGTGGCTTCTAGCCGCGGTACTCGTCGGTGTCGTCGGCTGGATGAAAACCATCAACGTCTTGTTGCTGGTTTCTTATACTTTGGCCGCGCTCCTCGCGATCAACGCCTTTCTGGCCCACCGAATGACGCGCGGCATCACGGCCCGCCGCATTCCGCATGCCCCGGCCTTCGCCGGGGAAGAAGTCACCCTCCGTGTAGAATTCACCAATTCGGATGACCTCGCCAAGTCGCTGAGCTTGGCGGAATTGGCCGGGCCCGACGACGCGGTCTGGTACGCCCCGCACTTCGACGGCGCCTCTACGATCGCGGCTTCGACACAGGCCTCATTCGCCACACGGGGCCGGCACGCACTGCCGCCTCTGGTTGCTCGATCGGGTTATCCGCTCGGTATCTTGGCGTTCCAGCGCACCCTGACCGCCACCGGCGAACAACTCGTCCTCCCGCCGCTCGGGACGGTGAACGCGCGCTCACTCAAACGGTTCTTGATTCGCGCCGGCCACGGCGACGATCGCTCGCGCAGACCCCCGGCCCGCTGGATGCCCAGCGACGGGGACGTCCGCGGCCTCCGACCGCACCGCCCGGGAGATGGCGTCCGCGACATCCACTGGAAAACATCGGCTCGTCGGGGAAAGTGGATGGTGCGTGAATACGACCAAACCGCCCCCATCGACCTCACGATTGTTGTCGACCCTTGGGTGCCCAGCTCGCCGGCGGATCTTGTCTCGCAGCAGAACTTGGAGTGGGCGATGTCCTTTGCGCTCAGCGCGGCGTGGGCGTGGGTCCACGAAGAAAGCCCCGGCACCATCGCGCTCGTCGTCTGCGAACAGACCATCTCGGTGCATTCGGGCCCGGGTACGCCGCTGTTCATCCGCGAGGGATTTTTCAAACTCGCCGAGATCGCGGGGACTTCGGCCGTGGACGCGACCGCGCTTCACGGAGTTCCGGCACTGCGGCACAAATCAGCGCGGCTAGTCGTCAGCACCCGGCCGCGCGGCCCTGTCGCCGGCGCGATCCGCGCAGCCGGGCTATCGTTCGCCGCCGTCGATCCGAGCACGCCGATCCACTGGTTTGCCCCCCGCCTCGTAATGTCTTAAAGTGCACTGAAGAAACATCGGTTCGTGGCCTTCGCTCGCGCGGCGTGCTATCGCAGAACCTCAGGATGATGCCATGATGATCCCGACCCGACGCGATTTTTTGGCCACCGGCTTCGGCGGGCTCGCGGTGTCGCACTTGTTGGCGGCCGAGACGAAACCGAATCCCGAGTTCAACGGTGGGCTGCACCACAAGGCGAAGGTCAAGCGCGTCGTCCAGGTGTTCCTCAACGGCGGCATGAGTCAGATGGACACTTTCGATTACAAGCCAACGCTCGAAAAAAAGCACGGGCAGATCGTCGATGTCGGGTTGAAGGCGACCGCCACCGGGACGCCGGGACCGCTGATGAAGTCGCCCTTCAAATGGAAACAACACGGGAAGTCCGGTCGATGGGTCACGGACGTCTTCCCGCACTTGGCGACCCGAGTCGACGACATGGCCTTCCTGATGGGGATGACTTCCAAGACGAACGTCCACGGCCCCGCGAGCTACTTGCAAAATACCGGTTTCCAAATGCCCGGCTTCCCCTGCGCCGGGTCTTGGATCGGCTACGCTCTCGGCCGGCTGACCGACGAGCTGCCGTCGTTCGTGGTGCTCCCGGACCCGCGCGGGCTACCGTACAACGGCTCGGGCAACTTCTCGGCCGGGTTCCTATCCGCGTCGCACCAGGGCACCGTCGTCAACCCCTCGGCCCCATCGCCGATCTCGGATCTCGCGGCGTCGCCTTCAGCCAAGTTCGTCACGCCCGCGGCCAGCGACGACGGGTTAAAGTTGCTGCGAGAATTGAATGGGAAGTACGCGTCGGATCGCCCCGGTGACAGCCGGTTGTCAGCGCGGGTCGAAAGCTACGAACTCGCCGCGAAGATGCAGCTCGCCGCGCCGGAAGTCTTCGACCTGACCAAAGAAACGAAGGCGACACACGCACTTTACGGCACCGCGGCCCCGGCGCACGAGGGTGGGTTCGCCAAGAATTGCCTGCTCGCCCGGCGGATGATCGAACGCAACGTCCGCTTCGTGCAAATCTGGAGCGGCCAAGGCGGCCCCTCGAACAACTGGGACAACCACACCAACATCGAAAAAGAACTGCCACCGATCGCCCGGCAGGTCGATCGCCCCGTCGCCGCGCTGCTCGAAGATTTGAAATCGAAGGGCCTGCTCGCCGACACGCTCGTCATCTTCACGACCGAGTTCGGCCGAATGCCCTTCACCCAAGGCGGCGTCGGCCGGGATCACAACGGCGGCACATTCGTGACGTGGCTCGCGGGGGCCGGGATTAAAGTCGGGCACGCCCACGGCGAAAGCGACGAGTTCTCGTACCGGGCCGCCAAAGAGGGCACCGACGGCCACGATCTCTCGGCCACGCTGTTGCACCTGATGGGCATCGATCACGAGAAACTTGCCGTGCGCCACGACGGCATCGACCGACGGCTGACCGACGTCCACGGACACGTCATCCGATCGATCTTGGCATGAACGAAAATACCTCCCCAGTTCGGGGAGGTATTCGGTGAGAGCAAGTCGTTTCTCACATGTGCGAATTGATCAGCGTGGACAATTCTGGCACGCCGACAACGCCGACGAGTTCGTGGATCGGCTTGTCGCCGCCTTTGAAAAACAGGACTCGCGGGATCGTGTTCACATCGTACTTCACCGCGAGGTCCGGGTTCTCGTCGATGTTCACTTTCCCGACTTTTACTTTGCCGGCGAACGAATCCGCAACTTTTTCGATCGTCGGCGTCAACATCCGACATGGCCCGCACCACGGCGCCCAGAAGTCGGCGACGACAAGTTCGCCGGAGGCCACGGTCGCGGCCCAATTGTCGGTGGTCAGTTCGAGTACGTTGGGGCTGCCCATGTTGCACGATCCTTTCGAGGTAGGTTGGTATCGATATTGTAGCAAGCCGCACGCCGAGGAATACCGGCATCCTGGAACACCCTTTCACTTACGCGGCCGCGCTCGTCTCCTCGGCGTAATCTTCGAAGCGCACGGCAACCTGTTTCGACACGCCGCTCTCTTGCATCGTGATGCCATAGAGCACGTCGGCCGAGGCCATCGTCCGCTTTTTGTGTGTGATGATGATGAACTGCGAACGATCCAGAAAATCGCCCAAGGCGTTGGCCAGGCGAGCGGTGTTGGCTTCGTCGAGCGCCGCGTCGACTTCGTCGAGGATGCAAAACGGGCTCGGCCGGCTTCGGAAGATCGCCAGCAAGAGCGCGATGGCCGTGAGGGTCCGTTCGCCGCCGCTCAAGAGCGAGAGGTTGCGGAGCTCTTTACCGGGCGGCCGGGCGGTGACTTCGATGCCGCTTTCGAGCGGGTCTGTTTCGTCTTCGAGCACGATGTCGGCCATGCCGCCGCCGAAGAGTTTGCGGAAGAGTTCTTGGAAGTGCCCGCGGACCAGCGCCATCGTTTCGGCGAATAATTTGCGGCTATCGCCGTTGATTTGGTCGATGATCTCCCGGAGCTTTCCGGAGCTATCGGCGAGGTCGTCGTGCTGTCCGCGCAGTTCTTTCTCGCGCGCTTCGACGCTGGCGAGTTCCTCGATCGCCTCTGGGTTCACGCCGCCGAGCTTGGCGATTTTCCGTTTCAACTCGTCGATCTGCTCTTGGGCTGCGTCCGGGTCGGTGAGTGTCCGCGGGATCGGTTCGTCCGCGGTCCACGCCGCGAGGTCGATGGCGTAATCGTCGCGGATGCGTTCGGCGACGCTGTCGCGGCGGAACGAGAGATCTTGGACGACCATTTCGTGGGCGTGGGCGAGATCGCGCTGCGCGGCCCACGAATCGCGGAACCGGTTCAGTTCACCCCGTAGGGCATCGCGTTCGCCGCGGCAGACATCGCACTCGCGCTGGCCCCGGCGAACGAGATCGTCGGCAGTGTCCTTAGCCACATACGCGGCGGCAGCGGCGGCGGTCGCCGTGAGGATCGCCAATTGGCTCGCCGCGAGTTTCGCCGCGGCGCTGCGCCGTTGGCCCGTCAGGTTGGCCGAATCGCGCGCCCGGGTCGCCAATTCCTCGCTGTATTCGTCGCGTCGATTCATCAATCCCGCCAACTGCTCTTGCGCCCGGCCGAGTTCGATTTGCACCGCGACGTTGTCCGCCTGTTTCCGATCGCGGTCGGCTTGGGCGAGCGCGGAGTCGGTTTCGGCCCGCGCGAGTTTTTGCCGGATACTCTCCGCAGTTTGCTCGGCTTCCCGCCAAGCCGATTGCGACTCGGCGAAGGCGTGCGAGGCCGAGGTCAATTCCCGTTCCAATTGGGTCGCCTCGCGAATGATCAAATCGCGCATCCCGGCCAGTTGCTGCTGCACCAATCGCTGATCGCGCAGTTGATCGCGCAGAGTCCCGGCTTCGCCGCCGAGGGCGCGGATCTCGGTTTCGAGAGCGTGAATCGGCGCGTCGAGCGCATCGGCGCGGCGGCGGTATTCGGATTGCCGGGCTTCGAGTTGCGCGATGACCCGTTCGCGTTCGGCGAATTTGATCCGCAGTTCCTTTAATTCACTCTTCCGCGACAACAACCCGCCGGACGATAGCGGCGGCCCGATGCTGAACGTGCCGTCCGGCTCGAGGAGTTCGCCGCCGCGCGTGAGTACGCGGTGGCCCGGGTAGTCCCACGCGACGTTGCGGGCCGTGAGTAGGTCGTCGACGAGCAGCGTTGAACCGAGGAGTTGCACGGGGAGTGCCGCCAATTCGGGGCGATCGCATGAGGCGGCGCGCGACAGTGACAACGGGTGGACAGTGCCCGCGCTGGCCGACAGAGGGACGAACCCGACCCGCCCCGGCAGTCCGGTGAGCGCCTGGGCAATGCCGTCGATGTCCGACGCGTCGCGGACGACGAATTGCTGAGCGGCCTCGGCGAGGACCAAGTCGACGAACGGGGCGAACTCCGGGGGGACGATTAGCAGGTCGGCGATCAGCCCGGCCACGCCGGCGAGCGCCGGATGGCCTTCGGCGAGGCGCTGCAAGACGATCCGCACCCCCGCGCCGAAACCGTCCAGATTCCGCTCGAGCGCTTCGAGGACTTCGAGCCGGCCGCCGAGTGCGCTGCGCGCTTCCCGTTCCGCTTCGAGTTCTTGCTGCAACCGCTCGATGTCGGCGCGGAGTTCGCCCTTGCAGTGGACATGATCCGCGAGGTTGGCTTGCGCGCCCGTCAATTTCTGTTGAACGTCGGCGTCGGTGCGGGACAGATCGAATAAAATCGATTCGAGGGCGTCGTGCCGTTGGCCAGTGCGTTCGCCTTCGGTCGATTTCCGGAGGAGTTCGCGGCGGAGACGTTCCGATTCGTTCCGCGCGGTTTCGGTGTCCCCTTGCAGACGCGCGGCTTTCGCGATCCACTCGTACTGCCGATGGCGGTCACCCTGGCTTTCCCGCGCCAGCGCGGCGATGCGGGCCGTCACTTCGGCGAGTCCCCGGGCAGCGCCATCGGCGCGGATTTGCTCGCGGGCGTTGGCGGCTTCGCACGCCACCAGTTCCGCGGTGGCATGCTCCGATTGCCGTTCGAGGGCTTTCCGCCGACGGTGCAGTTCGATGTGCTGGAGTCCGAGTCTCGCGAGTTCGGCTTCCGCGCTCGCCGATTGAGCGCGCTCGAACTTGGCCATCGATTCCTGTTCGACGATTTCTCGGCGAGCGGCCGCGAGTTCATCTTCGCGGGTCCGGAGTTCCGCCTCCGCCCGGGTCGAGTCGCTCTCCGATTGTACTATGCGCGTTTCGCGCACCGAACTCTCCCGGGTTGCTCCCCCGACTTCGGCTCGGAGTTCATCCAGAATGCCCTTCTGCCCATCGAGCGTCGCGGTGAGTTCGCGGTACTCTTGCGCAGCGAGGCCGACGCGATGGCCGCGCAGTTCCGCGTGGTACTCTTGGAACCGCTGGGCTTTTGAGGCTTGCAGCCGCAGCGTGCGGAGTTGCTTGTCGAGTTCCAGCAAGATATCACGGACGCGGGTGAGGTCGGCGTCGATCCGTTCGAGCTTCCGCAACGTCTCGATCTTCTTCGCTTTGAACCGGCTGATGCCCGCGGCTTCCTCGAAGATGATGCGGCGATCTTTCGTGCTCGCCGTGAGCAGCGCGTCGACGCGGCCCTGTTCGATGACGCTGTAGGCGCCGTGCCCCGCGCCGGTGCCGAGGAAGAGATCTTTGATGTCTTTGAGCCGGGCGAGTTGCCCGTTGACGAGGTACTCGCTTTGGCCATCGCGGTAGACGCGCCGGGCGATTTGGACTTCGACCGCGTCGGAGTTGAGCAGCCGCAGGTCGTTGGCGAATGTGAGGCTGACCTCGGCGAGTCCGAGCGACTTGCGGGTGCTGGAGCCGTTGAAGATGACGTCGGTCATATCTCCACCGCGCAGGGACTTGGCCGATTGTTCGCCGAGTACCCATTTCACGGCGTCGACGACGTTGCTCTTGCCGCTGCCGTTGGGCCCGACGATGGCCGTGATGCCCGGGGCGAACTCGAACCGGGTCCGCTCCGCGAACGATTTGAAGCCGATGAGTTCCAGGCGTCGAAGCATTCGGATTCATACCCGAGCGTGGGGCGGCAGCCCCTGTGGAATTGTCGCGAGGATCCATTCCAACAGGGGGCTGACACCCCCGCTCGGCAAACACTACTTCCGTTCGTTCACCGCGCCGATGGCGTTGATCTCGGGTTGGCGCGGACCGAAGAGCCGTCCGCCTTGATCGCGGCTCAAAGGAGCGATTTCCACGATGGGGGCCTTCTCCAATGGCTTCGGTTCGCCGGGCGCTTGCCAGCCCGCTTGTAGGATGTCGCCGTTGAACTTGGCCACGTCGACGTCCGACTTGGCCAGCGTGAGGTCGGTCCGGGCGAGGGTGGCGAGTTGCTGGATGGTCATGCCGCGCGGCGTGGCGTCGACGGCGAGTTTGGCCCCGAGGCACTCGGCCCCGTTGACCCGACGGATGAATTCGATGGCGTCGCTGTAGTTGCCGCCCATCTCGGCGATCCCCTTTA
>Ga0335397_10010479_pt1 | contig 11462 bp, 5 predicted proteins | sample MAT04_FD_205740 | JGI IMG/M metagenome (GOLD analysis project Ga0335397, IMG submission 205740) | Freshwater microbial communities from Lake Fryxell liftoff mats and glacier meltwater in Antarctica - MAT-04 (spades assembly) (version 2) ...
TCGTCGCCTCGGCCACGGCGCTCTCGGCGCGCTTCGCTGCCTGCTCGGCTTCCGCAGCCTGCGCCGCCGGCACCTGCTGGAGCTCGGCGCTCAGCTGTTCGATCAGCGCCTGGAGCTGCGCCTTCGTCGCCGCGTCGCCGTGCGGCGCCGCGCCGATGCTCTGCGAGACGTTAGTCAGCGTGGACTTGATGTTGAGGATGGCCCCACTGAAGTTGCCCGACATATTGAACTGGTCGCCGCGCACAAAGTTGCCCTTTCGCTTGTCGATGTCGCCCTCGGCGTAGTCGCCGCCGCCGGTGTCGATCTCACGCACGGTGCTGCGCGCCCCACGCCCGATCGCGATGCCGCTGCCACTGATGTCGCCAGTGGTAATCCGGTCGCCCTGGGTGATGTCCGTCCTGATAATGTCGCGGCCAGCTACATCGCCAATCGTGATATCACCGAACTGTCCGCCACTGCCGAAGCTGACCCCGCCGCGCTGGCCGCTGTCGCCCTGCTGGGTCACCGTGACATCGCCATGCACATCGCCCGCGACGGCCGCGCCGACCCGCGCGTTACCGCCGATCGTCTGCTGGTGCTGGCGCAGCATGGCCTTGCTGTAGGCCGGGTTGACCTCGCGCACCGCCGTGCTCTCGGGCGGGCCGCTGGCGGCGTCGAAGTCGCCGAGGGTCGTCGCGCCGCGCCAGAGCGCCACCGCGAACGGCCCGACGCCCTTGAGGATGGTCAACTCCGGCTCTTGCTTCTCGCCGTAGCGCTGGCGCACCGCCGCCGACACCGTGCGCGGCACCGCCTCGTCGAGGGCAAAATAGAGATGGGTGTAGAGGTCGAAGACGCTGATATAGCCACGGTTGCTGCTCACCCCCTTGCCCTGTAGGCCATCAACCAGCGCCTGGGTGAAGAGCGTGAGTGGGCCGGGGCCGATAAAGGAGTACTGATTTTCACGGCAGGCGCTGATGATCACGCGGCCCTCGCCAGTGCCGAGCAGCGCAGCAGAGACCTGCGGCGGCAGCGGGGTGCCGGTCGGCGGCGCTTCGCCTGGGGCCAGCACCGGCGAGAGCTCACCCGAATGGCAAGCGTTGACGATGAGCAGCAGGCGTTTTGCCTTGATCGCCCGTAGCTTGGCGATCAGCTCTGCCTCGCGCAGGCCAGTGCCCACTGCGACCTTGCGCCCGGCCAGCCGGGTGTCGTGGGTCGTCAGGTAGTAGCCGTCGTCGCCGTACTCGCCGTGGCCGGCGTAGAAGACGAAGACGGTATCGAGCTCGCCGGCCCGCGCCGCCAGCGCATCGAGCGCCGTCAGAACGCCCTCGCGGCTCGCGGCGGCGTCGCTCAACAGCGTGACTTGCTCTGGCGGGTAGCCACAGAACTGCGGGTCGCCCAGCACGGTGGCCACCGCGCTCGCATCGGCGGCGGTGATCGGCACGTTGAGCTGCGGCGCGTGGGCGTAGGTGCCGGTGCCGATCAGGAGGGCGTGGGCGGTGGGGAAGGGCATCGGTAGTTCTCCTGTGGATTGTAGCTGTCGAAAGCCTTGGTCAGTCAGTAGCTCAATCGCTCTGCGCCGTGCGCTCATCCGCATCCCCTCGTGCGCCCGCCGTTTGTGCCCACGCCATGAGACGCTTTTGCTGCTGCCAAACTCGTCGCTGGATGGGCAAAACAAGAAGCCGCAGCCTTGTGACGCTGAAGAGCCAGGCAAGCGCCGGTGTACCGTAGGGAACGAGCAGCGCCGCGAGCAGCGCTGCCAGTGCGCTGCAAATCTGCGGCCAAGGTGCGGGCAGGCCGCCGCTGAGCAGCACAGCGAGTGCTGCGCCGGCCAGGCCGTAGAGGGCGATCAGCGCCCAGCGCGACCAATAGCTGAGCACCGCGATAAGCACCACCGCAGCTTGCAGCAGTGGGCCACCGCCGGTGTGTTCAGCAAGGCCACTGGCGAACCAGCCGAGCAGCCCTGCGGTCAGCACTGCACGCATACGGGCAATAAATAATTTGACCTGGATAGCGCCGCGCCACATACCTTCAGGCAGGCGCTTGCGCCACGCTTTGAGCAACTGCCGCACTTGGCGCTGATGGCCGCGGGCGCCAAGGTTGCGGCTGAGTGCATTCAGGCTTTGCAGCGCTTGCAAAGGTTCTGTCGTAACACGCTGTGCGTGACCATTAAGCACCTGCGTGCGTAAGCGCGCTGACGCATGCCAGTGACCGCCCCGTTCCAGCGTGTTGGACAGCCCCTTCGTGGTGTTGAGCGTGTCAGGGTGCTCCGCGCCGAGGGTGCGGGTCTGAATATCAAGCACCGCCTCGTAGCGCGTGCGCGCCCCCGCATCGTCGCCCTGGCTAGCCAGCGTGTTGGCCAGCCCCATCGTGGTACCGAGCGTGTCAGGGTGCTCCGCGCCGAGGGTGCGGGTGCGGACGGCAAGCACCGCCTCGTAGCGCGTGCGCGCCCCTGCATCGTCGCCCTGGCGTTGGAGCGTGTTGGCCAGATTGTGGGCGGTGCTGAGCGTAGCAGGGTGCTCCGCGCCGAGGGTGCGGGTCTGGACGGCAAGCACGGCTTCGAAGCGCGTGCGCGCTGCCGCGTAGTCGCCCTGGCTAGACAGCGCGCTTGCCAGCCCCATCGTGGTGCGGAGCGTGTCAGGGTGCTCCGCGCCGAGGGTGCGGGTCTGAATAGCAAGCACCGCCTCGTAGCGCGTGCGCGCCCCCGCATAGTCGCCCTGGTCATACAGCGTGGTGGCCAGATTGTGGGTGGTGCGGAGCGTGTCAGGGTGCTCCGCGCCGAGGGTGCGGGTCTGAATAGCAAGCCCCGCCTCGTAGCGCGTGCGCGCCCCCGCATAGTCGCCCTGGCGATCCAGCGTGTTGGCCAGATTGTGGGCGGTGAGGAGCGTGTCAGGGTGCTCCGCGCCGAGGGTGCGGGTGCGGACGGCAAGCACCGCCTCGTAGCGCGTGCGCGCCCCCGCATAGTCGCCCTGGCTATCCAGCGTGGTGGCCAGATTGTGGGTGGTGCTGAGCGTGTCAGGGTGCTCCGCGCCGAGGATGCGGGTCTGGACGGCAAGCACCGCCTCGTAGCCCGCGCGCGCCCCCGCATAGTCGCCCTGGTCATACAGCGCGTTGGCCAGCCCCATCGTGGTACCGAGCGTGTCAGGGTGCTCCGCGCCGAGGGTGCGGGTCTGAATAGCAAGCCCCGCCTCGTAGCGCGTGCGCGCCCCTGCATAGTCGCCCTGGCGTTGGAGCGTGTTGGCCAGATTGTGGGCGGTGCGGAGCGTGTGAGGGTGCTCCGCGCCGAGGGTGCGGGTCTGGACGGCAAGCACCGCCTCGTAGCGCGTGCGCGCCCCCGCATAGTCGCCCTGGCTTCGCAGCGTGTTGGCCAGCCCCATCGTGGTGCTGAGCGTGTCAGGGTGCTCCGCGCCGAGGGTGCGGGTGCGGACGGCAAGCACCGCCTCGTAGCGCGTGCGCGCCCCCGCATAGTCGCCCTGGCTTCGCAGCGTGTTGGCCAGCCCCATCGTGGTGCTGAGCGTGTCAGGGTGCTCCGCGCCGAGGGTGCGGGTGCGGACGGCAAGCACCGCCTCGTAGCGCGTGCGCGCCCCCGCATAGTCGCCCTGGCTAGCCAGCGTGTGGGCCAGATTGTGGGCGGTGAGGAGCGTGTCAGGGTGCTCCGCGCCGAGGGTGTCCACTTGTGTCGTGAGCAGGGTCTCGAGATGGGGAACAAGCTCCACGCTCAGTTTGACCTGACCAGTGGCCTGTAGATTGCGGGTAAATGCTAACGCCGCAGCTACGGTCTCGCCAAGCAACGCCGGCGGATGTGGCTGCCGCCGGATAAATGCGGCAAGGAGCCGATGCAGCGTCATCGTACCTAAGCTGTCCAGCGCTGGGCTACCAATGAACCCAAGTGCGCGTAGTCGGCGGGTCGCTGCATCACCTGTCGCACGATCACTCTCCGTGGCAGGGTCCATCCCAGCGATCCGCCAGAGCATTTGTTGAGGGATTGGCGCAGGCGCACAGTAGGCAGCAGCGTGCAACATACGCAGCGCACGTCCGTCCACCGCATCATCGGCCTGGAGCTGCCGGTAGCTGAGCGCAAACGTCGCCACCACCCCAAGCGTCCGGCCCGTTGGCAGCCCAGCCTCGTGAAGCACCGCCCGCAGTGCTGTGTCTTCCGCGCGATCGGCGAAGAGCGGATCAGTCGCGATCTGCCGACGCAGGTGCTGGGCCGTGATGCTCGGGTTGAGCCGCAGCAGCGCCGCCGCGACCGCCAGCGCCAGCGGCAAGTCGCCGAGCAGCGCGCAGATCCCATCGGCTGCGACACGCTCAGCCTCGTCAGCGAGCAGCAACGCCAGTGGCACACCCAGGTCGGACGCACGCGCACCAAGCAGCAACTCAATGCTGCGTGGACGCAGCAGCACCGGCAGCCTTACACGCCGCACCTGCCTCGGCCAGTCATCGCGCCGCGACGTGATGAGCACGCGTGCGCCACCTCCGGTCGGCTGCCAGCGCTCGAGCAACGCCGGGTCTTCAAGGTTATCAAAGACCAGCAGCCGCCGCACTGGGCTATTCCAGGCTGCCTGCACATGGGCGATCCGTTCGGCGAATGCAAGTGCGGGAAACTCCAGAAGATCCAGGCCACCGGGTCCCGCACAGCTCGCAACCTGGCCGTCGATCCGGTCGGGTTGCTCCATGTTCAGCCAGAAGATCCCACCAGGAAATGCCGCCTGATGCTGACGCGCAAACGTAGCCGCGAGCAGCGTCTTCCCCACCCCGGCCATACCAGCGACTACAGGCGACAGCGCCACCGCACCATCCGTCATCAGCAGCGTTGCCAGCTCAGCGAGCGCCTCGTCGCGGCCAATCAGCGGGATTGGCTGGTAGGGCGCCTGGAAGGCAGGAACTGTTTCGCGTGGGCCCTGATAGATGGTTGGTTTAATGGATATGGTTGCGCCAGGGAAATGTCCGTCGAGGTTGTATTGATCACCCTCAACAAACGTTCCCTGGCGTTTGTCGATGCTTCCCTCAGCGTAATCGTCGCCGCCCTGCGTGTGAACGACACGCCGCTCAGCCCGAGCAGCATCATCGCTCTGCTCAGGCTGGTTCAACGGGAGGCTGATGTCGGGGTCGTTTGCCATGGGCACAGTTCGTATAGCATGAATACTTTCTGATCTAAACGCATTATAGCAAACGGTCTTACGCTGCGCATTCCCCAATCACAGCAGCATCTGCCCGCTCTCCACAATCAGCCATCTCCCCGCTGCGGCATCCAATAGTAGCGTGTAGGTAACACGCACCGTCGCCTGCTCGGGTGCGGTGGCACCTGCCTCCTGGTTGCTCCAGGTCTCCTGGGTGACGGCGGTGGCGCTGTCGCCGGTCGGGCGGCGGGCCGCAGCTGCTGGAATGACGGATAGCCGGGCAGGAGGGGTGAGCACGGCGAGGCAAATGGCGGTATGATGAGACGTAAGGAGGTGTCTATGCCAACTGCACCTGGCCCCGCCGTCTTTCCAACGCTTCAGGCCCGCAACCTCAACGGGCGGACCATCACGCTCCCCGCCGAGCTCGGCGGCGCGCGCAATCTCATCCTGGTCGCCTTCCGGCGCTGGCACCAGGATCTGGTCGACGCGTGGTTCCCCGCTCTGGAGACGCTGCTCGCCGCGCATCCTGAGCTACGGGTCTACGAGCTGCCGATGATCGGCGGCCTCTTCACGCTGGCGCGCCCCTTCATCGACGGGGGCATGGCCGCGGCGATCCCCGACCCGGCCGTGCGCGAGCGCACGCTGACGGTCTACACCGATGTCGGGCGCGTGATGCAGGCCCTACAGATTGCGAGCACGGAGACGATTACGCTGCTGCTCGTTGACCGCCAGGGCCGGATCTTCTGGCGCGACGCAGGCCCCTACACGCCCGAGCGGGTCGTCGGGTTGGAACACGCCCTTGCCGTGCCACAGGCGGCGTTATGAGCGTCCGCAACGCCTACACAAGCTGCTCGACAACCGACTGGCTGGTCTTCTACGCGCCGCGCACAGAGCTGCGCGGCGGCGAGCCGCTTCAGGCCTTCACCGCCTACGGCTACAGTCGTGTTATTTCTGCGTCATGCCGTAGATCTGGACGAGGCCGGTCAGGCTCATGTTCTCGGCGATAACATCGTGGGGGATCAGGGCGTAGTGCCAGGGCTTGCCGCCGTAGCTCGCCGTGTAGTCCGTGGCCCGCTTGCACCACTCAACGGCCACATCTCGCTTCGCCAGCACGATCGGGGCGTCCATCTGGTTGCTGGCCTTCGGCTCCAGCATGTAGATGGCGTCGTCCGTCTCGGCGACGAAGTCCGGCTGGTACTCTTTCGGGTCGTTGTCGTGGCGGTAGTAGATCTGAAACTGGCCCAGGGCCGGCTTGAACCACTTGAGCGCCTCCCGCTCCAGAATGACGGCAAGTTTACGCTCGGCATCGGCCCCAAACTTTTGTACCGGGTAGAGGCAGCGCTTGAAGCCTCCAAACAGGTACTTCATCATGTTGCTCTTATCGGCCGGTGAAGTGCGGTAGTCGAGCGCCTGCTCCTTGACGCTGTAGGTGTACGCGCTCTCCTTCAGCTCGGTGAAGCCCTTGCGGACCTCGACCTCGTACCCCGTCGCCTCTTCCCAGTAGTGTGCCTGCATCTGGCTATGGATGAAGGCGGCGATCGCTTTCTGGTGCAGGCGCAGCACCTTGCGCGTGTCGTCCTCGGAGAGGTATGACTGAAAGTGCTCGACCGTCTGCGCAGCCAGGTCGTAAAGCAGGGCCGCGTGGTCGTCGTACGAGATGTCGTCGAAGTCGATCAGCCCGCTCACGACGTAGTCTTTAAGGTGCGACTCCTCCGCACCGCCGCTCCCCATTGCGATGCTGTCGAGCTGGTCGGTGCGCAGATGGCGCGCCCAGAGCTCATCAGAGGGCGAGGGGTAATTGAGCGGCTTCAGGTCTAGGGTGAAGGGCTTGAAGCCCGACTGCACCTCGCCGCGCGGCACAACCAGGATGCGCGGGATAGAGATCGTCTGCTGGGTGACGATCGCCACCGTCTGCGCGACGATCGCGGCGATGTCTGGCCCCTTGCCGAGACCATCAAGCGCGAGTTGCGCCGGCGCCGTCTGCTCCACAATCGCTTTGACGAGCGCGGCCTGGATCTCGGGCCGCTTCAGGTGCTCGACACTCGGTAGCTTCTGCGGCTGGCTCTCCAGCTTGCGAATCTCCTGGTAGGCGATCTGCGCCACCTGCTGCTCTTCCGGCCGTGTGAAGACCGGTGCCACGTCCTGGCCGGCTACGACGGTGCTACGCGTCTGCTGTGCCGGCTGAAAGCCGAGCTGCGTCGCCAGGTGCGACTGAGCGACGATGGTGCCGACTTTCTGCCCCAGCTGCGCGCCGTCGAGCACCACTGAGGCCATGTGGATCGCCGACCCCGGCTTGTTCGCCTCGTCAATGATCTCCTGGAACCTGTCGTGGGCGACGATGTTGAGCCGGTCTACCGCATTGACGCCTGTCCGGCGCCCGTAGGGCAGCCGCAGCCCACGCCCAATCGACTGCTCGATCAGGATGCGCGCATTCGCCGCCCGCAGCGGGACGATCGTGTACAGGTTGGTGACGTCCCAGCCCTCCTTGAGCATGTTGACGTGGATGACGATCTCGGTCGGCTCATCGGTCTGCTCGACCTTGAGCAGCCGGGTGATCATCGCCTCTTCCTCCGCCCCGGTCTTGCTGGAGTCGACCTGGATCACCTTATCTTTGTAGCGGCCCTCAAAGAAGGCGTCGGACTGGATCTGGGCCAGGAGCTGGCCAGCGTGGGTGGTGTCGCGGGCGATCACAAGGATGAAGGGCTTGACGATCGGATTGCCGCTCTCCCGAGCGTAGGTCTCCAGCTCAACCTTCACGCTCTCGTGGAGGCGCACCCCGTCTTCGAGCTTCAGCCGCTCGATCGCGTCGGGCGTCATTCCGGCGGGGTTAAAGTTCTTGCGCGTAACAACGGCCGGCTCCTTCACAAAGCCGTCGGCCATAGCTTTGCTCAGGGGGTAGTCGTAGATCACGTTCTTGAAGGGCACCGCGCCCCGGGCAGTCTCGACGTAGGGCGTGGCGGTCAACTCCAGGCCGAGGATGGGCCGCAGCTCGTTGAGCGCCCGGATGCCGGCGCTGGCCCGGTAGCGGTGCGACTCGTCCATCAGCAGCACCAGGTCGTCTAGCTCGGCCAGGTAGTTGAAGTAGCTGTCGCCGATGTACTCGGAGAGCCGCTTGATCCGCGGGGCTTTGCCGCCGCGCACCTCGGAGTTGAGCTTCGAGATGTTGAAGATGTTGATCTTACAGCTGGCCAGCGCGCTGAAGAGCGTCCGCGCCCGCGCTTCGTAGTTGTCGCCGGTGATGATCTCGGGGGCGTCGATGGCAAATTCGGCGATGCCCTTAAAGACATATTTCGGCGTGTTTGGCGTGAAGTCGGCGATCAGCTTGTTGTAGATCGTCAGGTTGGGGGCCAGGACAAAGAAGTTTTTTATCTTGTGGGCCAGGTGTAGGTAGCTGATGAACGCGCCCATCAGCCGGGTCTTGCCGACGCCCGTGGCCAGGGCGAAGCAGAGCGAGGGGAAGTCGCGCTCAAAGTCGCTGACCGAGGGGAACTCGCTGCGCAGCACCTCCAGCAGAGTCGCCGTATCGACGCGCCCCTTGAGCTGCGTGATCTCAGTGATGCGGTGAAGGATCTCCAGCGAGCGGCGCTGGGGCGGGCGTAGGCTCAGGCGGCCGGCGATGGCGTTGACGTTGCGGTTCATTGAGTATTCCTTGCTGGCCGGCCGCTACCTACGCGCAGAGCGATGCGCCTGACACAGCTCAGGTTTGCCTGTAGGACTGGAGACATGCCTCCCACACAGCCGGGTGGCGGGCGTGCAAGTCGGTGAAAGGGGAAACTCGCTCACCTAGGCCCTCGAAACACCAACCGAGCAGTCCGTGATCATCAGCCTCGTTGAGGTCTTGGAGCAGTGCGGCAGCGTTGGGGTTTGGCTGTTCCAGCGCCTCTTCGACCCTCCGCTTCATGCGGCGAAATGATCGCTTGTACCCGTTGGCCATGGCTTCGCGGCGGTCAAGCCTGAGGACTTCCACCGTCTGATTGCCCTTCAACGAGTACTGTTCGCGCTCAGGATCGTAGCGAGCAACGATGTTGCCGGTCTGCGGGTCGAAGTCCAGGAACTCCCAGGGGTTGTCGGTTGCTGGGTCGATCAGCACGGGCACGCCATCGCCAAGGGGAAACTGCGTGCCCTTGATCCGGCCGCACTCGGCGCAGCAGAGCAGCATATTCGTCCAGCGAAACATGTGCTCCGGGTAAGGCGTTTTAGGCCAGAAGTGCTCGATGTCGGTGCCGTGGGAGTCACCGCAATACATGCAGCGCTCGCGGTTCCCTGCCATGGCTCGTAGGACGGTGGCGGCCTCAGCGAGAGGTTTGTTGCGCCGAGCACGATTCCACTCTGCCTCGACGCGCAGCATGCCAGTGGCACGTTTTGTGTCAGCCTTTATTTGCTCGCGATCAAGTGCGCGTGCTGATCTGGCCGACAACTCGTGACGGACAACCCGGCGCATCGCTAGAGCTCCTCGGCGTTCAAAGCGAAGCGCTCCAGCTTCGTTATCCGCACCTGTTCGGCGACGCTAAGCTCACCAGCAGCTCGCTGCTTCGCTTGGAGACGCGCGTACTCGCTGCGCGCTTCAACCGCCTCCGGCGAGCGAGTGTTCTGTAGGCCGAAGGCCGGGGTTAGGAGGATCGTGTCTGGGCGCGAACTGATCACCGTGTCGTAGTCCTCTGCGTTCAGCGCGCGCGGCTGCTCGTCACTGCCAGGCTCCGGCAACACAAACAAGCCGTTCGGGTCGGCGGCCTGGCAGATAAGTGGGCTGTGTGTGGTGACAAGGAACTGAATCTTGGGGAAACGACGCTTCAGCCAGAAACCGATCTCGCGCTGCCACTCCGGGTGCAGATGGGCGTCCACCTCGTCGATTAAGACCACGCCGCTGCGGGTGATGTACAGCTGCCCATGCGCGTCACGGGCGGCCAGCCCCTTGATAGTGTACGCGTTAATTAAGTGGTGAAGAATGTCGGCCAGCAGCGCGAGCATCGCCCGGTAGCCATCGCTCATTTCGCCCCAGGCAAGCTCAATCCCGTTACGATCAACTAGCCAGAGGCCGTCCGAGTCTACCCGTGCGACACGCAGCTGGTTCGGCATGAGGTCGTCGTTAAGCAGCTCCAGCAGCAGATCAAGCTGCTCGCGCTCCGCCTGCCGGTTCTCCAGCGCTTTATAGCGCAGCTCGCGTAGCCAGCGATCTGCCTCGGCCAGTGAGGCCGCCTCCTGAAACATGGTCGCAAAGCGGGCGGTGCTCGGGGAAACCATCAGCTGCGTGGCCTCCGAGGATGCGCCGAACACGCGCCGGAAAGGGCCGTAGCCGCACGAGAACCAGCCTGCCGCGTCGGGCGACCAGATGGTGCGATCCGGTGTCTGGTAGCTCTTTGCCTTGCCTGCCGGAATTGCAGGCTGGAGCGTCGTCTCTTTGCCACCGTTCTTCAGGTTGAGCCGAGCCGGGAAGGGCTTGCTCGGCTTGTTGCCCTGCGTAGCCAGCTCGTCATCATCTGCGACGCGCACGAGCTCCAGCTGGATGGAACCCCCATCATTGGGGGCTCCATGTCGAACCCAGCGATTAAAGCTGGGCTGTAAGGCCCGCGCCGTGTCGCGCCCAGTCAGGCCGACGGCGATCGCTTTGAGCAGAGTGCTCTTGCCCGACCCGTTATCTCCGGTGAAGACCGTCCAGCCAGCGTAGCTGCCGTCGGGACGCGCAAGCGTAAAATCAAGCTGCGTGAAGCCGCGTATGTTTTCTAGTAGTACCCGGTCAAGATACATACACGCTCCTTACGCCTGCCCCTGCGCATCGTCCACAAAAAGGCCCATTTGCCGTGGCTGTTGCGGCGCGCTAGGCAGGCTCTCTACCCGCAGCGAGTAGTCGTCTTTGCCCCACTCGCAGCGCGCCAGCACGTGCCGGGGGATCTTTTTGACCGTCAGGTTTGCGTACTCGCTCTGGCCCTTGAAGGCCGCGCAGAGCACCAGCAGCGTGCGCTCCGGCCCCACCTCGTCCGCGAGTTGCTGGAGCTGCTCGTGGTTCAGGCTGGCGGTGGTGACGTAGATGAAGTCGCGCTCGGTAGAGTGGCCGTGCTGCCAGTAGCGCGTGTCGCTCGGCGCGTAGGTGAAGCCCTCTAGCTTGCAGAGCGCCTGGGCGAGCATCGCCGCGTTGTACGCCTTGTTGATCACCCAGCGCCCCCAGCGATCTGCTTGGAGCAGCGAGGGCGCCAGCCGGTAGTAGCGGAAGCCGCCCCCGCCCTGCCACCCTGTAGCCTTTGTTACGCCGCCGGGGTCGGCGCCGTCGATCACCTTGCGCAGCCGCGGCACAATGTGCGTTCGCGCGTGCTCGCCCAGCTCGACCATGATCCAGCGCCGACCCATCTTCTGCGCCACCGCGCCCGTTGT
>Ga0335397_10010480_pt1 | contig 11461 bp, 10 predicted proteins | sample MAT04_FD_205740 | JGI IMG/M metagenome (GOLD analysis project Ga0335397, IMG submission 205740) | Freshwater microbial communities from Lake Fryxell liftoff mats and glacier meltwater in Antarctica - MAT-04 (spades assembly) (version 2) ...
CCTGGAACGGGAACGAATCTTCGCAGATGAATGGCTCTGCGTCGGCTCTACCGCAGACGTGCCTGCCGCCGGCTGACAGGTATTAGGCCCGACTGAACGCGTGACCGGAAAACCGGCGTATCCTCACGGTGTCGTTGTCAGCCACGCCGCTCCACGGGAAACCCGGGGCCCGGCCAAGCTCGCCGTCGGCGGGGCCACCGTGGCGCCCGTCCGAAGCGCTGGCAGCGACCCATCGGCGTGTGCTCCTCTCCTGGGTCGCACGGCGTCAGGCGGCTACTCATACGGAGCGCAATGGCTGAGGTACGACAACTCGAAACGGCTATCTGGGCAATCGCCGACGGCCGCGCCTCGGCAGACGAGCTTGCGCTGTTCGAGACCGACGAAACCACCTCGTTGGCCGTGCTCGACCGTCTCATCGGCGATGCGGAAGACGACCTCGCGTCGGTTCGTGGCATCAAGGGCGACGAGCGCGATCAGGTCGTGGCCGACTTCGCCGACACGCTGAAGAGCTTGCACCGCACGGCAGCGCGCTTGCGACCGTTGGCCCCTTCGCCGATCCTCGCCGAGCTGGATGGCGACGACGAGATCGCATGGGAATACGTCGAGCCCGGTGAGGTGCAGCTGCAGGCCTCGTGGGTCGATGGTCAGGTCGTCGTGTGGGCTGCCGGCCGCGGTACGGACCCCGAACCCAACGATGCGCTGGCCGACCGATTGGAGGCCGTCGACGGCCCGCCCAACGGTTGGCAGGTGCACGCCGGCGTGCCGTTGCCCAACGGCACCAAGGCCGAAGCGCTGGCCATCTCGATGCGCGATGCGCTCGGCTGGCTGGTCGCCGTCGGCGGCGGCGAGGCGCCCGAAGGTGTCGCCCCCAGCCTGCTCTGGATGGGCCGTGCGGCCGTTGAAGGTGTACGCATCGTGGCCCGTGGTTCGGTGGTTCCCAACCTGCGCGTGTTGCCACGGCGCGACGGCCACGGCACCGATGCTGCCGTGCGCTGGACGCCCGCGTTCCTCAGTCGCACCATCATCGAAGACCTCGGCGCGGTCATGCCGGGAACGGTCGTCCCCATCGGTCATACGGCTGGCAACGTCACCGCGGCCGCTGTCCTCGGCGCTGTCGTCGAGGCCATCCTCACGGAAGCCGCCGAGCGCGTCGAACTGAAGGCGCAGCCGCCGTCCGCAAAAACAATCACCGACCTCGGCGACTCGATGCTCGCACGGCTCGATGGCATGCCCTTCCCCGCCGATGCCACCCTGTCGCGCGACATGTCCCGTCGGTTCGAGCAGTGGGCGCGCCCCGTCACCGACAGCGCCCACCCGCGGCTCGTCGTGCAACTCGACCCGCCCGGCACCGGCGGCGTGTGGCTGATGTCGGTACACCTCAAGCTGGCCAAGGGCAAGCTCGTCCCCATCGACGAGGCCCTCCGCGCACAGGAGGGCAGCCGGTCGGCAATGGCCGAATGGACCCGCCTTGGCCGCGTGTTTGCTGCGGTCGGCCGTGCCGGTGTTCGTGCTCGCGGGCTGCTGGCGCTCAGTCAGGACGAAGCGTGGGACTTCCTCACGATGGTAGGCCCCACGCTCGTCGCCACCGGCTTCGATGTGCGTGCCCCGCTGATCTCGCGCCGCAAGGCCACGCCGTCGTTACGTCTGTTCGCCGAGGAATCGGCCGGCTCGGTGGTCGGCGCGCACCAGCTCTCCAATGTCGCCTGGTCGGTGCTGTTCGACGATGTCGAGCTGTCCGCGGGCGAAGTTGCCCGGTTGGCCAAGCAGGCCCGCCCGCTCGTGCAATCTCGCGGCAAGTGGGTCGAACTCGATCGGGTGGATCTCGAGCAGGCCGCCGCTGCGCTGGCCGAACGCGCCGACCAGCACCAGATGACCGGCGCCGAGATCCTGCGCCACAGCATGGGCCTGGACACGTCCGGTCTCGCCGGTGGCATCGTCGTGCACGGCCAGAGCTGGGCCAACGACGTGCTGCAGCGTGCCAGCGAAGCCTCGGCGGCGCCGGTCACCAAGCCGGAGGGTTTCGTCGGTGAGCTGCGCTCGTACCAGACCGAGGCCCTCTCGTGGATCGGTTTCCTCGACGCCGCCGAACTGGGTGGCTGCCTGGCGCTCGACATGGGCCTGGGCAAGACGCCCACCGTTCTCGCCCACCTCGCCCGCACCGCCGGCAACGGCACCACGCTGGTCATCGCCCCCGCCGCGGTCGTGGGCAACTGGGCCGCCGAGGCTGCTCGGTTCGCGCCAGGCCTACGGGTGCTGGTGCACCACGGCATCTCGCGCTCCGAAGCCGAAGGGTTCACCAGCCAGCTCGCCAAGGCCGACATCGTCATCACCACCTATGCCACCGCGGTGCGCGACGTGGACATGCTGGCCGCAACCACCTGGCGCACGATGGTGCTCGACGAGGCGCAGGCCATCAAGAACCCGTCCAGCGACACGGCTCAGCAGCTGCGGCGCATCAGCGCGCACACCCGCCTGGCCCTCACCGGCACGCCCATCGAGAACGGCGTCGCCGACCTGTGGGCCATCCTCGACTTCACCAACCCGGGCCTGGTCGGGCCGCGTCCGGCGTTCGTCGCGCAGATGTCGGGCGACAGTGAATCTGCGCTGAAGGCGCTCAACGGCATTCTGCTGTTCCGCCGAACCAAGACCGAGCCGGAAGTGGCCGCACAGCTGCCCGACAAGATCGACGAGCTCGACCACTGCACGATGACCCCCGAGCAGATCGGCCTCTACCAGGCGGTGCTCGACGACTTGGTGCTCAACGTCAGCAATGAGCTGGGTGAGAAGAAGGAAGGCGCGATCCTCGCTGCCATCACCGCGCTCAAGCAGATCTGCAACCACCCGGCTGCATACAACGACGACGGACAGGCCTTGGCCGGTCGCTCGGGCAAGCTCACCCGCTTGGAGGAGATCGTCGAATCGGTCTTTGCATCAGGCGAACGAATGCTGATCTTCACCCACTTCGCGACGTGGGGCCGCCGCCTTGCCGAGCACCTCACCGCGCTCAACGGCACACCGGTCTCCTGCTACGACGGCAGCCTCAGCCGAACCGTGCGCGACAAGATGGTCAGCGACTTCCAGGCGCTCGAGGGCCCGGGGGCGATGGTGCTGTCGCTGAAGGCGGGCGGCACCGGCCTCAACCTCACCAACGCCAACCACGTCGTGCTCTACGACCGCTGGTGGAACCCGGCCGTGGAAGACCAGGCCCGCGACCGTGCATGGCGCATCGGCCAGAGCAAGACGGTCATCTCCCACCGCCTGGTCTGCCCCGGCACGGTGGACGAGAAGGTCGAGGAAGTCGTCGCCGGCAAACGACACATTGCCCAACTGGTGCTGCCCAAGGGCAGCTCGATGGCCGACCTTGACACCGAACAATTGCGGCTCGCGTTCGGCCTTCGTGCCGACGAGCTGCTCACCGAGGAAACCGTATGAACCGCGCCCAGCAAGGCCGCACCGGCCAGCGTCGCCGCAACGGCCAGAAGTCGCCCAACCGCGCACCCAAGAACGACATCTGGCGCGAGGCAGACCCGCTTCCCGAGCCGGAACCGCTGACGGTGTCGCGCGACGCAACGGCGCTGCTGCGCTCGTTGGGCGAGCCCCCGATGAACGGTGCGATCGAGGCCGGCTACACGTTCGGCTCGGTCGTCGAGCGCGGTGCCGGCATCGCCACCGCACTGATCGCGGCGCTCGCTCCGGATCTACTGGCCCAACCGCTGGACTGATCTCACCACCCGGGTTCGTCCAGGCAGGTGCCCGCGCGGAATGCTGTGCGGCATGAGTGATCTTCTCGCCGAACTCGACACCTGGCTTGACGCCAACTGGGACCCGGAACTGACTGTCGCCGAATGGTGGCAGCGCCTGGGTACTTCAGGCTGGGCGGCGCCCGCGCTGCCCACCAACGCGTACGGCAAAGGTGTGTCACGCAACGAGGCCATCGCCGTCGGTCAGCGCATCGTCAAGCGGGGCGCGGTTGCTGCCCCGGGTGGCCTGGGCATGCTGCTCGCGGCGCCCACCATTGCGGTGCACGGCACGCAGGAGCAGATCGACGAGTACGTGCTGCCCATCGTCACCGGTCAGCAGGCCTGGTGCCAGCTGTTCAGCGAGCCTGGCGCCGGTAGCGACCTCGCCGGTCTCGGCTGCAAGGCCATCAAGGACGGCGAGGAATGGATCGTCAATGGTCAGAAGGTGTGGACGAGCGGTGGCCAGATCGCGGACATGGGCATGCTCATCGCTCGCACCAACCCCGATGTGCCCAAGCACCAGGGCATCACCTGGTTCGCATGCGAGATGAGGCAACCGGGTGTCGAGATCCGGCCGCTGAAGGAGATGACCGGTCGCGCGCTGTTCAACGAGGTGTTCCTCAGCGATGCACGCGTGCGCGACGACGCGACCATCGGTGGCCTCCACAACGGCTGGGCGGTGGCCAACACCACCTTGATCTTCGAACGCTCCGGTCTCGGTGCGGGTGGTCACAGTGCTGCCGCAGCGTGCAGCGCGGGCACGATCGCCGGCGACCTGCCCAAGCGTGTCGGCGACTTCGCTCGCCCGTCCGGCCCGTCGGGTGGTGGTGGTGGTGGTGGTGCGATGGCGTCGGGCGCGGTGCAGCTGTTCACGCAGATGGCAACGGAGAACGGCATGATCACCGATCGGTCCGTGCGCCAGGATCTCGTGAAGCTGCACACGTTGCATGAGGTGGGCCGGATGCTGGCGATGCGCTTGAAGGCCGAGAAGCAGGCCGGTCGCGACATCCCCGGCGCGCCCAACATCTCCAAGCTGTCGATGAGCGAGATCATGCGTCAGAGCCGCGATCTGGGCCTTCGCCTGGCCGGTGCCGGTGGCATGTTGCACGCATACAACTCGGCCGATCGAAAGGCGCTCGACGAAGCCACCGGCAAGCCTGTGCTGGCGTTCGTCACCGAGATGGCGCTGTTCGCTCAGGGTCCGCCGATTTATGGCGGCACCGACCAGGTGCAGCGCAACATCCTCGGCGAGCGGGCGCTCGGCCTGCCCAAGGAACCCAACGAGGACCGGGTCAAGACCTGGGCCCAGCTCCCCAAGAACGGCTGATAGCCCCGCCCCCAGGCTTCTGGACAGGAATCCTCCCACTCGGGTTTCTGGACAGGAATCGTCTCGCACGCCGGGACGATTCCTGTCCGTAAGCGCAGCGCAAGTCGTCAACCCCGCCAGCGGGCGACCGCTCTGCGGACTCGGTCGGCCACTTTGTCCGGGTCGGTGGTGAGCATCCGCCAGGTGAACGGCACGATCACATAGCCCGCCGCGACCAATTCGCCGTTGCGCAAGCGGTCGAACTCGAACTGGTTGCGATTCAGCCCGTGTGAACCCCACCCGTCGCACTCCAGCACCACGTTGGTGCCAACGATGAGGAAGTCGACCTCGAAGCCGGCGATCCGTGCGTGGAACTGCATCGGCGGAAGTCGGTACGTGTTGATCAGCCGGGCCATCACCGCCTCCAGCTCGCTATCGGGCGGAAGCTCGTCACCCATCCACGATTCGAGCGCCAGCCGGTAGGCGGTGATCCCGGTGCGCCCCTTGCGTGAGTGGCGGTAGAGCGTCGATCGCAATGCTGCCGGCGACACAACACGAGCGGCAAGCATGTCGATCATCGCTGGCTCCACCGCATCGGGGTCGACCGCGCCCAGGTCGAGCAGCATGCGCAGCGGGTTCGTGGTGGGCACGTTGAATCGGACGATCGGCCGCATGTCGAGCAGGTCGCGCGGCCGATGCACGAGCACACCCAGCGGCTGCGAGTTGTGCCGCCGGCTGCGCAGCATCACGTCGAGCGGCTCGTCGTCAGGGCGCTCCACGCCCCACAGGCGCGCTGAGGTGCGGTGCGATGCCAGTGCCTGAGGGCCCGCTGCCCATACCGCGGCCAGCGCTCGCTGTGGGAAGGTGGACGGGGCACCCCACAGCCTGGCCACGTTCGGATAGAGCAGTTCGAGCTGCCCGCTGGCCACCGCCCGATACCACGCGGACCGGCTCACCCCGAGCCGGTGTGCGGCAGCGGAGTTGATGAGCCCGTGATGACGTGCGGCGAACGGGTCGAGTCGTTGGAGCTGCATACTCACACTGGGCACGGCGAGGTTGCCGAACCGGCAAGATCGGTGATCACCGCCCCGGTGGCTGACATCTGGACAGGAATCGTCCCAGCGTGCGAGACGATTCCTGTCCAGAAACCCGAGTGGGACGATTCCTGCCCAGAAGCGCAGCGGTGGTGGATCGCACGTTGGGTTGGGGATTGGGGGCGAGACTTGGCGAATGGAACAGCGCAACTGGCCACGCACTCACGACGAACTGAACGAGGGCCCTATCCAAGTGCGCGTGGCGGCGGTGGAGCAGATCTTCAACCCGATGGACCCGTCGCCGCTGGAGGAACGTTCGCTCAACCAGGAGGTTGCCGACTGGATCGAGGAGTGGGCCGAGGACTTCGACAAGGACCACGAGATCACGGTCGAGATCTACGTTGCCGACGGCCGCTTCGCCGGTCGCGAACAGGCGATCATCAACGGGTTGCACAACCACTTCGAGTATCGCGAGTGGCAATCAGACCGCGAGTTGCGCAAGCTGCTGCGCGAGGGCCGCATCAGCCTGTTGATCGGCATCTGTGCCATCGCCGGCTTCAACCTGCTCTCGAAGGCAATCCGCAGCAGCACCAACCCCGTCATCGAGATCATCCACGACGGCCTGTCAGTGCTGGGCTGGGTGTCGATGTGGAAGCCGATGGAGATCTTCCTCTACGAGTGGTGGCCGATCCGTCGCGAGCGTCGCGCCTGCCGACGCCTCGCAGAGGCGACCGTCACGTTCCCGACGGCGGTGGCCCGCTGATCTGCAGCCGCGCCCGCAACTGCACGTACACGCGCTGCCCGGCAATGCCAGCCAGTTCCTCAGCGAGCGAGTCGATCACCGGCTGCTCGCCCACGTAGGCGCCGGGGTCTTCGGTGCAGCACCAGTGCATCGTGTCGCCGTCGTTGCCCCAGTCGGTCCGCGACCACCGCCGCACGGTCGCGTGCTCGATGCCGTCGGGCTGCATCTCCCAGTCCACTCGCACCGGCAGCTGCCAGCACACCGACGGCTTCCAGTCGATCGGTGATTCGCCTTCGGCCTGCGCTGCCAGGTGCAGCGCGCAGCCGGCACCACCTGCGAAGCCGGGCCGGTTGAGGAAGATGCACGCACCCTCGACGACCTTGGTGTTGCTACGCGTGTCGTCGCTGAACACATCGTTCGCGTCGAGGCGGTCGTGGAACTGCCACAGGTGGTGGGGGATCGTCGCCGCGAGTGCGGACACCGTCATCGCTTCCTCGAGGTCGGTGAGCTCGGCACCCACCGAGCAGCAACCCTGCTGCAGGTGCTCGGCAGGGTGGTCGAGGATGCCCTGGCACCCGCGGCCCCAGATGCACGTCCAGTTCGAACGCAGGAAGCCCGGTTCGAAGCGCCACAGCGTGTCGTCATCGGAGATCTCGATGAACTCGCCAGAATCGGATTCGCTCACACGGTGAGGGTACCCGTGCCCGTGTCACCAGCGGACCGAGTCACACCCAGGTCAGGCCGCGACACGCGCTCTTGGTTGGGAGGTCGAAACCCGGGCATGCGATTCGACTGCGGGGTGAGCGGGGTTCTGTCTGTGACGTGATACGGACGGCCTGCGCTCCTAGGGCGTGGTTGTCGGGGCCATGTCCGTCGTGGTCGGCGCAAACTCGAGGGATGTGGTCGGGACCTGTTCGGTCGCAGTCGTCGTGGTCCCCATCGGCATGCCCGGGGTGGTGCTGTCCGTGGGCACGAACTCGGCGATGGTGGTCACCGTCGGGTAGCCGGACACCGGCTCGCAGTACTCGAAGTAGGTGTAACCCTGTTCGTCGGTGCCGTTGTTGCCCAGGCAGCGGAACTGGGCCGTCGGCGTGCACGGCGCAAGAACTGGCGGGTAGCTAGCGTCCGGCGCAATGGTCGGGTCGGCTGGCGCAAGGTCGGTGGTCGTAGCCCACGCGACGGTCGTGGTGGTCGGTTGCACCGAGTCCGTGGAGATCGACTCCTCCGCCGGCCAGCTGCCATCGACGACCCATGTCGTCGTCGCGGTGCCCGGCGAACAGTTGGACCACCTGCCGTCGGGCGACGTGGTGGGGCTGTCGCCGGCCGTGGTGGGTCGGTCGTCGCGCTGGGCCAGCACTCCGACGCCGCCCACACCGACCAGCGCGGCGGCACCCACCACGCTGCCGGCGCGACGGCGCTGACTGCGGCGGGCGCGTTGGCGAACGTCGACAAGGGACGGTGTGGCTGCCATGCCCGGCCGGTTGCGGAATGCATTGTCGAGCATCCGCTCGATGGGGTCGGGAACGGGGTCGTGGTCGCTCATGGTGTTACCTCGCTGCGTAGGCGGGCCAGGGCCCGATGAAGGGTGGACTTGACGGTGCCGATCGGCATGCCGAGCGTGTCGGCGATCTCGGCGTCGCTGAGCTGCAGCTCGTAGCGCAACGTGATCGCATTGCGCTGACGCGTTGGCAGACGCCGCACCGCGTCGAGCACGTGGTTGTAAACCAACTCGGCGGGCTCGGCAGCAAACGGTGGTTGGCGGCGCATGGTGCGCCGGCGCCGCAGCACCTTGCGGCAACCGTTCAGCACGCACACCCGTACGTACGGCACAGGATCGTTCACCAGGCGGTATTTGACGTACAGCGCGGCAAACGCGTCCTGCACCACTTCTTCTGCCTGCTCGGCGTTATCGACCAATGCCATCGCCATGCGCACCATCGAGCGGAACTCGCGGTGGTACACGACGTCGAACGGGTCGCGGAGCTCGATCTCGCCAACCATTGGAACCGTTGCGTCGCTCATGCACTGCTAGAGAGTCGTGAGCGCCGCATCCGGTTCCCTCGGACGAACAAAGAGTCAGATCGTCGGCGGCACGGTGCGTGCCGCTGCGAAACGCTCCGCCACGTTCGGCCAGTTGACGATGTTCCAGAACGCCTTCACGAAGTCGGCCTTCACGTTCTTGTACTGCAGGTAGTAGGCGTGCTCCCACGAGTCGATCACGAGCAGCGGAATAGAGCCGGCGCCCACGTTGCCCTGGTGGTCGTAGATCTGCTCGACGATCAGGCGTTTGGCGACTGGCTCCCAGGCCAACGCGCCCCAGCCAATGCCCTGGACGTTGACCGTGGCGGCGGTGAGCTGCGCCTGCAGCGAGTCGAAATCACCGAAGAACTCGTCGATTGCGGCAGCGAGTTCGCCCTCGGGGCGGCCACCACCATTGGGGCTCATGTTGGTCCAGAAGATGCTGTGCAGCACATGCCCGCTGAGGTGGAAGGCGAAGCTGCGCGACAGCTGGTTGATGTTGGCGAAGTCGCCGGCCGTACGGGCGGCCTCCAGCGCGTCGAGCGTGTCGTTGGCACCCTTGACGTACGCAGCGTGGTGCTTGGTGTGGTGCAGGGTGACGATCTCGCCGCTGTAGTGCGGCTCGAGCGCGTCGGGGGCGTAGGGCAGGTCGGGAAGGGTGTAGACGGTCATGTCGGTTCCTTGTGGTGTTCGAGGGCTGGACGCGGGCACCGAGGGGAGTCGGCGCAGCAGCAGTGCCGCTGGTACCCCAGCGATCCAACCAACAAACCTTCGCGCGATTCGCCAGGGCGTGCATCGCGGGCGCGCGAATCGCTGAAAGTTCGCTGGCCCCACACGCGCGGCCCGGCCGATTGCATGGCAACCTGAGCGGATGAATTCGGAGCCCTCGGGCAACATAAAGCAGTACGACCTGGTCATCATCGGCGCCGGGTCGGGCAACTCGATCATCTGCCCGGAGATGGACGGCTGGCGTATTGCGATGGTCGAGCGCGGTCTGTTCGGTGGCACCTGCTTGAACCGCGGCTGCATCCCGTCCAAGATGCTGATCTACCCGGCCGACCTTGCCGAGCACGCTAAGGACAGCAGTCGTTACGGCATCGAGACCGAGTTCAAAGGCGCCGACTGGTCGGCCATCGTGCACCGCGTGTTCGGCCGTATCGACCCCATTGCCGAAGGCGGCCGCCAATACCGCCACAGCCTGCCCAACGTCGATGTCTACGAGGGCACCGCACACTTCGTCGGCGACCGCGAGCTGGAGGTGCTGGGTACTCGCATCCGCGGTGAGCGCGTGGTCATCGCCGCCGGGGCGCGGTCGTTCATCCCCTACGTTCCAGGCATCGACGACGTGCCGTTCCACACGAGCGACAGCATCTTGCGCATAGCCCATCAGCCCGAGCACCTGGTCATTCTTGGCGGCGGGTTCATCGCCACCGAGCTGGGTCACGTGTTCCAGGCGCTCGGCTCGAAGGTCACCATCGTCAACCGCGGCCACCGGCTGCTCCAGTTCGAGGACCACGATGTGTCGCACCGCTTCACCGAGTTGGCGGCCGAGCGTTTCAACGTCTCGCTCGGCACGAAGGTGCACCGCGCCTACATGACGGCCACCGGCATCGGCCTGGAGGTCACCTGCGACGGCGGTCCGCGCATTATCGAGGGCGACGTGCTGCTCGTCGCGGCGGGCCGCATCCCCAACAGCGACCAGTTGCGCGTCGAAGTCGCAGGCATCGCCACCGATGAGTTGGGCAACATCACCGTTGATCAGCATGGCCGCACCTCTGCCCCAGGCGTGTGGGCGTTGGGCGACATCAATGGTCGCCACCAGCTCAAGCACATGGCCAATGGCGAAGCGAAGGTCGTGCAACACAACCTGGTCCATCCTCACGACCTGCGCTGCTACGACGAACGGCCAGCGCCGCATGCCGTGTTCACCAGTCCGCAGATCGGTGCCGTCGGGCTCACCGAGCACCAGGCGCAGGCCAGCGGCGAGCCGTTCGTGAGCGTCATCCACGACTACGCTGGCGCCGCGTACGGCTGGGCGATGGAGGACACCACCAGCTTCTGCAAGCTGATCGGCGACCCGCGTACGCGCACGGTGGTCGGTGCCCACATCATCGGGCCGCAGGCCAGCATGCTGGTGCAGTTGCTCGTCCAGGGCATCCACCTCGGCACCACTGCCGACGAGATGGCCAACGGCCAGGTGTGGATCCACCCCGCGCTCACCGAGGTGGTCGAGCAGGCGCTACTGAAGCTGATCGACGCCTTCGACGCTGCCGGCCACCCCTGACCGGGGGGCGGTTGGGGCTCACACCGTTCTCTCACCGTTCAGGGCTTGGCGTCTTACCTCGCACGTTCATCATGTTCATCACCCCACCTACACCAAAGGAACCCCCGATGAACAAGAAACTCGTCTCCACTGGTCTCGTAGCCGGCCTTCTCGCCGGAAGCGGCGCTGGCCTCATCCTGCAGATGTCCGGCTCCGCCGGTGCTTCCGGTGCTTCCGGTGCTTCGATCGCGGCAGTCGCCGCCGAAGACGACGCCACCGGCACACCTGCCGCTGGCGCCGACGATGCAACCCGTGAGGCAGACCGGACAGCCCGCCTCACCGAGGTGCTCCAGCCGC
>Ga0335397_10010481_pt1 | contig 11460 bp, 9 predicted proteins | sample MAT04_FD_205740 | JGI IMG/M metagenome (GOLD analysis project Ga0335397, IMG submission 205740) | Freshwater microbial communities from Lake Fryxell liftoff mats and glacier meltwater in Antarctica - MAT-04 (spades assembly) (version 2) ...
AAGACTCGCGGACGCTGAAGGTGGTGGTCGCGGTGCCGCGCGGCGAGAAGCTGCAGGTGGGCGACGCGCTGCAGCTGAAGGTCGGAACTGTGGTGGCGAAGGCCGTGGTCGATAAGGTCGAAGGCGCATCGGCCGAGGCGCCGCTGGACAACACGAAGGGTGGTTTTCAGGGCGGTGCGACGGGTGAGACGCGCTTCGCGGGTGCGTCGAAGTCCTTGCTGGGGCGGCTCTAGTAAGGGCAGACGCTCTCGAACTCGACGCGGACGAAGGCGTCGTCGAGCAGCGCCTTACAGCTCGAAGGACAGAGCGCGAAGGCGGTTCCCTCGAGCCGGTACCTGTCGGTCGAGAAGTCGCACTGCCAGGGTTCGAACGCCTGGTAGAGCGTGCGGCGCCGGCCATCGCTGCCAATGGCGAAGGAATTGAAAGCCCGGTCGACGGGGAACCCCAAAGGCAAGCTGAGCCCGCAGCTCGGCGTCGGGTCCGTCTTCGCAAAGATGGCGTCGGCCAATTTGTGGAACGAATCGGGGCGGCACATCGAGCCGCGCACGCCGCCGGTGTCACGAATGATCTTCTGGTACGCGATGCCGGGTCTTCCTCCGCACCTCTTCGTCTCGAAGGGAGCCTCGGGCGGCGTGATGGCCTCCGGCGACTGGTAGGCAAGCAGCCCGTGAATCCTGAGCTTCGGCGCCGCCTCGGTGCCGAGACGACCGGCGCCTGCCTGAATGATCTGCTTCATGAACGACGACGCGAGCTCAGGGCTGGGGTTGTCGTCGGTGACCAGAATCAGATTCGCAGACGCATCGGGCCGGAGCCGTTGAAGCCACCCACTGCCGCTGCGGGCGTTGTTCAAGATCACCTCGAGCACGTCGTTCGAGTCCACGAACTGAACATTGTGGGTGGTGCCTTTCGGTGCGGTCCACGCCGGAAGCGCAAAGGCCCGTGGCGACAAGTCCGCCAACACCTCGAGCCGAACGTCGATCTTGGCATTGGCCCTGGTGGACTCGAGGCTCTTGAGCCAGTCAATCACCGACGGCAGCTCGGCGCGCATTGACGAAGAGGTGTCGATGGCGACGACCAGGTCGAGCTGTTTGTCGACCATCTCCAGCCGAGCAGTGGGAATGCAGCGCGGTGGGCGACCGCCAGCGTCGTGCGACGTGAAGCCAGCGTCGTGCGACGTGAAGCCCGCGTCGTGCGCGGGTACGCCCGCGTCGAAGCGCAGCGGAGGTCCCGCATCGGAGGAAGGCGAAGGCGCTGAAGCAGCTGCCATCAGGGGCGCGAGCGCTCTGGCCCACGCTGCTGCGGCAACAAGCCCGGCGTCGAGCTCCATTGCTTCGCGATTCAGGGCCTCGCGCTGCGCGGGCGTCACGTGGCCTAAGGGCATCGACGGCCTGGGGCCGGAAGGCTTGTCGACGATGTTGAGGATGATGTCGACGATCCACGAGGACGACTCGAGCTCGACCGACGACGGGTCGCCCGCGGGCGGATCGTCAGACGACCCAGCCCAGTAGACGCCGCAGGCTCCTGCGAACAACAGCGCTGCCGCAACGAAGCCTCGGCGGCGCATCGGACCTCTAAATTAGAAGCGGGCCTGCATGATCAGGTTGAAGCCCAGCGCGCTCGGCTTCTCGAAGGTCGGCTCGGCGATGCCGGCGACGCTGTCGCGGAAGGTCGTCCGGTTCGGGTTGTAGGTGTAATAGACCTCGCCGATCAGGGCCATGTAGTCGCTGATGTCGAGCTTCGCGTTCGCCTTCGCCGAGATGATCGGCAGGGCGCGGAAGCTGGTGGGCAGAATCTCGACGTCGTTGACGCCGCTGAGCACGACGGTGCGCGAGCCGGTGAAGCCGCCGGGCGGATTGTTGCCGCCGAGCAGCGTCGAAGGGCTCTTGAAGTTCGCCGGCTGCTGCACGCCCACGATCACGCCCGGGGTCAGGTGCAGGCCGGGGAAGTGGTAGTCGGCGCCGACCGCGACGAACATCTCGGGGTTCTGCTCGGTGCCCGTCGGGAAGTCCTTGTACGGAGGAATGCCGGGCACATCGAACTGGATGTACGAGAGCGTGCGGTACAGGGCGAGGACGTTGAAGCGCAAAAAGTTCCACTTCGCGCGGGCCTGGAGCGCGATCGCGGTCGCCGACTGGATCTTCGTCTTCGCGAACACGTCTGGATCTTCGAGGGTCTGATCGAGGTAGGCGCCTTCCAGCGAGACGCTGTACGAGAAGCCGCCGGGGTACGCCTCAGGGGTGAAGAACTTCTGAAGGATCTCGGGGTCGTTCTTGTAGAGCTTGAAATCGATGCTGGTGCCGACGGGTACGCCGACGTGCCAGGTGACCTGCGCCGACGCACCGCGCGCATTCACGGGCGCCTCGATGCCCTGGTTCGCGAGGCCGGGGACGATGCCCTTCTGGAAGTAGCCGCCGTTCGCCTCGAGGCGGAGCTTGTCGGTGATGTCGACGCCGCCGCCGAACATGCCGCCGTAGACGCGCTCCTTCTCGAGGGTGCGGTCGTTCAACAGCAGGCCCGTCTTCAGGCCGGCGAACAGGTACCAGCGGTCGCGGGTGAGCTGCAGGCGCGCGCCGGGGACGCCGTCGTTGATCGCGCGGTTGGTGAACACCGAGCTGCCGCCCCAGCTGATGCGGTAGGCGTAGCCGAGGCGGAAGCGATCAGAGCTCACCGGGAAGCCGGTGAACGACAGCTCTTCGCGCTCGCCCCAGCCCGGCGGGCGCCAGTTGAGCTTCAGGTAGCTGCTGGCGTCGCGGAAGTCGATGGTGCCGGCGGGGCGCACGAGCACGTTGATCGCCAGCGCGGCTTCACCGGTGAAGCCTTCGAAGAACGAAGGCGACTTCTTGTAGAGCACGATGTTCGAGAGCGATTCGAACCCGGAGAACCTGGTGTTGAAGTTGTCGTAGAACTGCGTGTTGCCCGCGGTCGCGCCGAAGCCCGGGTCGGGGCTGTTGATCTTGGTCTCGCCCGATCGTGCCAGCAGGTTGTCGTCGGCCAGCGAGAAGCTGATGCGGGTGTCGACGAAGTCTCCGGCGTGCGCCGAAGCAGCGGCGAACACGGACAGCGCGACGAAACGGGGAAGCAGTCTCAAGAAACCTCCAGAAGGTCCTGCGGCGAAGAAAGGGGCGAGCTCATGGACAGGGTTTGACGGGCCGGGGGCACTGAAGCCCTGGGCCTGGGTGACAGCAGACGTCGTCGGGATCACGCGGGAGCACGGCCCAACGCGGGCGGCCGGGCTGCAGGTGGCGAAGGTGGCCGACGAGATCGAAGGTCGCTCCGCGCACGTACGAACACTGCTTCGCCTTTTCAGGATCCGCGTCGTCCAGCGCGCAGTCAGGCTGAAGCTCGGGCAGCGCGTCCTTGGTGATCAGGTTGATGCGGTTGTGGAAGTTCTGCGCGACCCAGCAGCTGGCCACACTCCCGCTGAACGGCAGAATCGAGACGGTGCTCTCCATCGCGCCGATGGTGTGCTTCAGCGGCGTGCGCGCGGTGAGCATCGGGTCGGCGGAAGTGGCGACGACGGTGGGGCCTCCGAAGCGCACGTGGACGTCGACGTCGCAGCCCAGGTTGACCTCGGTGCCGGGCGAGTAGCCCTGCGCTGGGCGCGCCGTGGGAAGGCCCGCGTCAGCGGTGCCGCCGTCGTCGACCGCCATACCAGCGTCGAGGGAGAAGCGCTGCACCCGGTTGGGGACGCTCTCGTCGAAGCCGAAGGTGGAGTCGCCGGGGGGATTCATCTCGGCGACGAACTGGCCGAAGCCGACGAAGGTGGTGCGCTCAGAGCAGACCTTGCCGGCCCACGCGCCCGTGCCGATCACGCAGTCGCTGTTGCAGACGCGCTCGATCGTGTCGGCGGGGGGCTCGGGAGGCGACGGCGGAAAAGAGCAGCTGCCCCACTGCCAGTTTTCGCCCGGCGGCTTCGTGTCGCAAAAGAAGGGGACGCTGAAGTCGGCGTTGAAGTCGCAGTTCGTGAAGGCCTGGGGGAAGCGGACGTTGCGCAGCTTGACCAGGCCCGACTCGAGGCTTTCCATCTTCAGGTTGCGGCGGTTGTGACCGCAGAGCTGATCGGTGAGGAAGGGCGGGAACACGTTCTCGGCGCCGCAGGTGCGGTTTAAGATCTCGTAGGGCGGCGCGTACTGCAGCCACTTGTTCCACTCTTCCATCGGCAGCTTGCGAACCTTCTCGGCGATGGTCCAGCTGGGGAAGGTCATCTGCGTGGTGCTGGTGAATTCCTGCACCGAGCCGTTCAGGGTCCAGAGCAGGTCGCCTTCGTCGAGGCCCTCGGGGAAGCTGTAGTTGTAGATGAACATGTGGCCGTAGGTGCCGGGCAGGTAGCTGCGGCAGGCGGCAGTGGTGGTGCAGAGCTCGTTCGAGATGCGGCAGCGGGCGTTGCCGACCTTCGAGCCGCCATCCCACTGCTCGATCGGGACGACGACGCCGCCGCCCGTGTCGACCTGGCAGGGCTCTTTGGGCTCGGCGGTGCGGGGGGCGTCGAGGCCACCGGCGTCGGTGAGCTCGAGCTGGCGGCAGGCCGAGACGTCGGTGACGTAGAAGCCGGCGGGGTCCGTGCCGGTGATCACCATCAGCGCGGGCTCGCCGTTGCGTTGCGGGTCGCTGGGGCAGCTCTGCACCAACTGCTCGCCGGACTCGGGGTTCTTGCCGATGGTGAGGAACTCGCCGACCAGGGGCGAGCTGCGGTTGTCGAAGCCGTCGGGGATCTGCACCTTCGCGAGGGTCGGCTCCTCGAAGAAGATCTGCGGCGAGAGGCCGGTGGCGTAGGTGCGGTGCGTGGGCTCTTCGGGAAGGCCGGGCACGACGCCGCCGTCGGAATAGATCGGAGCTGGCGGCGCGTCTTCGGCCCAGATTCGAACGGCGCCATACTGGTGGAGGGTGCGAATGGTCGAGGTGACGACACCGGCCGCGGCGATGCCGAAGCGATTCTTGTAGCCGCCCGCCAGATCGCCGGGGACGACGCGGAAGCTCACCGGGCCTGCGAAGGAAGTGGCGGCCTTGCCGCTGATGTCGAGCGCGGTGGCGGTGAGGTCGATTTCGATCTCACCGCGGGCGATCGCGTAGGGGCACTCTCTGGTGCCGCGCTCGGCCACCGGAACCTGCGCCTGCGAGCCGTACTTCTGCTCGCAGACGGTGATCACCGGTAGCAGGGTGCGCGAGGCGCCGGTGCCGACGTAGAGGCCCAGGGCTTCGACCTTGAAAGACGACAGCGCCGCGGGCGGGGGAGGCTTGATGTTGCCGCACGCCACGAGGGCGAGGGCAAAGGCAGCCGGCAGGAAACGGCGCATCACTTGACCCTCCGGGCGATGCGGCCGTCTTCGGTACCGACCGCGATCGACAGCGCGGTGGGGTTCTCGCAGAACGAGCGGATCTGGTTGGTGACGTTGCCGCACAAGGGGTCACTGTTCAGCGCGTCGCGGCAGGTGCACTTGCCGAGGGCAGGGCCGGCCGGGACGCTGCCCAGGCAGGCGGCGACGCGTTCAGGCGTGGAGCATGGGCCGACCTTGCGGAAGACATCGACGCACGAGCAGGCGCCGTCGATCTTCTCGGTGAGCTTCGACTCGTAGTCGGCGGCCTGTGCGCAGAACGACAGCTCTTGCGGAGCGATCGCCCACTTGCCGCTTTCCAGGCTGCCGCACAGCTGCTTGTTCTTGCCGATGATGTTGCCGAAGCTGTCTTTGTTTCCGGCCAGCATGTCCTTGCAGCTGCAGAAGCTCTGCAGGTAGCCAATCAACGAGTCGCGAAGGGGAATGCCGGTTTCGAAGCGGGTGGTGTTGCGCTTGAGGACGACGAAGCCCGAGCCGCCCTTGGCGATGTAGTCGTTGGTGGCGAGGCGGTAGGTCGAGAAGCCATCCAGCGGCTTGCCGTTGATCTCGATGTTGGTCGCGGTGTGCGCCCAGCAGCGATCGCCCGCGGCGTCTTCGAGGCACTGCCACTTCGCGCGGCCAGTGCGATCGTCGGTGGGGCAGTCGGCCGCTTTCTTCGCGGGGTCGCAGGCGAGGCGCAGCTCGTTCAGCTGCACCTGCGCGCAGTCCATCGTGAAGCGGGCGCCCGAGATCTGCGCCTGGCTGACGCAGCCGCGGCTGGCCGAACGGTCGGCGATGAAGTCGAACATCTCCTGCATCTCGAGACCCGAGAGGTACATGATGTTGATCGTGTTCTCGAAGGGGAACACGTTGAACATCGACTCCTGGGTCAGCGGGCCCGCGTAGAGGTTGTCGCGGATGCCGAGCGAGTTGGTGACGGCGACCTCGGCTTCGACGCGACGGCGCTTGCGCATCGAGTCGGCGGCGACGTTGCCCAGCGGCGAGTCACCACCCGTCGAGTTGTTGCGGCGGGCGATGTCGCGCGGCGCATAGGCGAACAGCGAGGTCAGCGAGAGCTTGAAGTCGAGGTCGACGATGTACGGCTGGAGCAGCTGCGTCGTCTCTTTGTCTTCGGACTCGGTGCACAGCTTCAGCGCGGCCTGCACCTGCGGGTCGCCGATGAACTGGCCGGGGCTCCAGAACTTCGAGTTGTAGTAGGCGTGCATCGAAGGTGAGCACCACAGCGCGTCGACGGGGAAGACCTTGTAGTCGTGGCTGATGATCTCGGCGCCTTCAGGCGCGCCTCCGACTGGCGGCATCTTCAAGACGACGTCGAGGCGGCCCAGGTACTTCGCGAAGGCGCCGTTGTGGCTCAAGATCACCTTGCGGCCAGCAGGGTCGGTGAGCTGCTGCGGCGGGTTCAGCACGATGTGAAGGTGGCCGCCGATGATTACGTCGATGCCAATGACGCCCGGAATTTTCACGCGGACGACCGAGGTCCGTTCATTCTCGGGGCCGAACCACTCGAGGATCTTCCACTGGTTTGGGCCCTTGCGGTTCAGGTAGTAGCCGATCTTTCCAAACTCGTAAAAGGCCTCGTAGCCCTGGATCAGATCCTGGTCTTCGGTGAGGCCAGCGTGGCTGACGATGGCGATGACATCGACGACGGGCTTGAGCAATTCGACGTAGGCGCGGGCGGCTTCGTTCTGCTCCAGCGGGGTCGCCTGCAGCGAGTTGCCGCCTTCGACGATCGAGTTGAGCGAGCTGATGTTGGCGAGGCCGATGATGGCGACGCGGACGCCGCCCACGTTCTTGAGGGTGTAGGGCTGGGTGTAGAGCGCGGTCTTGTTGCTGTTGAGATCGCGCACGTCGTCCCACGAATAGTTCGCGGCGAGCACGGGGAAGGCGGCGTTGTCGCGGGCCTGGACGGTGAAGTTCAGCGCGCCCGAGTCGAACTCGTGGTTGCCGATGACGGCCGCATCGAGCCGCACCTTCGAGAGGAACTTGTATTCGACCTCGCCGAAGTTCACGTTGAAGATCGGAGCGCCCTGAAAGCTGTCGCCCGAGTCGAGGTGGATCACGCGGTCAGCGCTGGCGCGCTCGCGTTTGATGAGGGCGCCGAGCCGCGCGACGCCACCGAACGGGCCGGCTTCGGGGATGAGCCCCAGATCGGTGTCAGTCTTCAGCGGCGCGAAGTCGTACGGCAGCAGCCGCGAGTGGATGTCGGTGGTGCCGAGGATGGTGAGCCGGATTTCCTGCCCTGCCAGCTGGGTGGGCTGGCCTTCGAGGACGGGCAGACAGGACGCGGCCATCGAAGCCGCGAGGAGAACGGCGAGAAGGCGAGTTGAATGATTCACGAACACCATCTTGAGCTTGGCCTGGGGGGAAAACGCGGCGGACCCTATGTGCTGGCCTGCTTCTGGTAAAGCCCTGCCCGCATGGGTGACAGCGACGTGACGGGGCTGGACGTGATCGAGGACTTTTCGGCCACCGCCCGGTGTGACGAGGGTTTTTTGCAGGTGCGGCGGCTACGGGTGAAGAACCGGCGGGCCGATGGCTCGGTGTCGCCGGCCTACCGGGTCGACGTGGTCGATCGGCCGAAGCTCGACGCGGTGTCGGTGCTGGTCTGGCGGGTGGCGGCAGGCGGGGGAAGAGAGTTCCTGACGCGAATGAACCTGCGGCCGGCGGCGTACTTCCGGCCGGCGGGCATGAACCAGCTGTTCTGCGAAGAGATCGTGGCGGGGCTGCTGGAGCCGGGCGACGACGGCGAAGCGGGGCTGCGGACGCGGTGCGCGGCCGAGGTGCTGGAAGAGGCAGGGTTCGCGGTGAAGGCGGAAAGCGTGAAGCTGCTGGGGGCTGCGTTCTTCGTGGCGCCGGGGATTCTGTCGGAAAAGATCTTCCCGGCGGCGTGCGACGTGACGGGGCTCAAGCAGGTGGTGCCCGAGGGCGATGGCTCGCCGATGGAAGAAGGCGGGAAGCTGGCCTGGCGAACGGCCGAAGGGTTGTTCGACGCGTTCGCCAGCGGTGAGATCCAGGACGCGAAGACCGAGATCAGCCTGCAGCGATTCCTGCGGGCGCTTTGAGCTCGCGCAAGATCTTCGCGCGCCGGGAAAGCGGGCCGCGGAGCGCGAGCTGCCCTGCGGCGCAGAAGACGCCGATCGCCGTGCAGCCGAGCCACAGGGTGGGCAGGTCGCTGACGCGAATGACCCACGGCCCCAGCAGCGGAGCGACCGCCATCGCCAGCCCCCAGGTGACGAAGAACGCGCCCTGGTAGCGCCCGCGCAGGTGCTCGGGCGAGAGGTCGGCGACGATGCTCGAGGTGATCGGCGACATGATGATCTCGCCGATGGTCCACACGGCGACCGAGAAGACGAACATCGGCAGGCCGTGTGCGAAGGCGTTGATGCCCATGCCGACGCCCGTGAGGAAGCAGCCGGTGGCCATCACCCAGGCGCGATCGGCGTTCTTCAGCAGGCGTCCCGCCATTGGCTGCAGCAGCACGATCAACACGCCGTTGGCGGCGATCGCGAGGCCGTAGTCGCTGGAGCCCAGGCCGACGCTCGACATGTGGCCGGGCAGCGAGACGAGGTGCTGGAAGAAGACGACGACGATCACGAAGTTGAGGACGAGGAAGGGCAGGAACGCGAGGTCGAGAAAAGGGGTCAACATCGAGCCCGACTCGTCTTTCGACGGCGGTGGCCGCGGGGGCTCGGGCACGAAGCGGTAGATGATCGCCGCGAAGACGAGGGTGGTGAACGCGTCGGCGACGAAGAGCGCGGTGAAGTGATTTTCGGCGAGGAACCCCGCGACCCCGGTGCCCACCGCGAACCCTAAGTTGATCGCCCAGAAGAGAAGGCTGAACGCCTTGAGGCGATGCTCGGGAGCGACGAGGCGGGCAATCAGCGCGCTGGCGGCGGGGCGGTACATGTCTCCGAGCGCGCCCAGGCTGAAGGCAGCAAGGCCCAGCTGCCAGCCTTCGGTGGATGAGCCGAGGGCGAGCATCGAGAGGGCGCTGCAGAAGAGCCCTGAGACGAGGGTGAAGCGGGCGCCGACGCGGTCGGCGAGGACGCCTCCGAGGGTGACGCCGAAGAGCGAGCCGACGCCGAAGCCAGAGACGATCAGCCCCGCTTCTTCCAGGCTGAGGCCGCGGCGGCGGGTGAGGTAGATGGTGAGCATCGGCAAGACGAAAGAGCCGAGGCGATTGACCAGGGTCCCGGCCCAGACGAACCAGTAGGCACGCGGAAGGGCGCCCGCTTCGGCATCCAGGATTCTCAAGAAGCGCATCGTTGCGGGTGGCATGCCTGCTTGACGCAGGACGGCAGCGAATCAGACGCCGCGTGGCATTTGCGAGACGCGGGCCTTCGACAGCTTGGCGTGCAGGGTGTCGGTCAGCAGGTACCAGAACTGCACTTCGCCGAAGCTGATGATGTCGCCGTCTTGCAGCAGGCTGGGCTTGTCTTTCTTGAGGCGGATGCTGGCGTTGAGAAAGGTGCCGTTGGTCGAGCCGAGGTCTTCGATCGTGGCGCGGGCCTTCGCGGCGTCCCAGCGCAGGGTGGCGTGCTTCTTCGAGACGGACGCGTCATCGATGACGAGCTCGCAGTCGGGCTGGCGGCCGACCGACAGCGCGTCTTCGCCTTGCAGCGGGGGCAGGGTGGCGACGACGAGGGTGTCGAACTGAAAGAGGAGACCGAGGGTGCCGGAAGAGACGGCGCCGGGGCGGGACATCGTGGTCGACTGCACGTTCATCGGCAGGCCGAGCAGATCGGTCTGGCTGCCGTCTTGCGATTCAGGCGGGCGCTGGATGAGGACGAAGGGCCCGAGCTGTTTGCGAAAGGCGTCGGCCTTGAGTGAGCCGGCAAGCTTCTCGAGCTCTTTGATCTGGAACACGGTGGGTTACCGGTAAGCCTTGAACTTGCCGGTGGTGAGGCGGCTGTGCAGCGTGCCAGTCGACAGGTAGCAGAACTGGGTGTCGCCGAAAGAAATCGTATCGCCGTCACGCACGGCCATCTTCAGGTGCAGCTCTTCGGCGTTGACGCGGGTGCCGTTGGATGACTTCAGGTCTTCGACGAAGGCGTCCTGGCCGTCCCAGACGATGCGGGCGTGGTGCTTCGAGACGGAAGGATCGTCGATGACGAGATCGCAGTCGGGCATGCGGCCGACGTTGAGGGGTGAGCCGGTGTCGAGGTTGGGAAGGGTGGCGACCATCAGATCGTCGAACTCGAACAGCAGGGACACGTCGTCGGTGGCCTCGCCGCGCTTGAGGGCGACGGTGCGCTTGGCGCCCAGCTGCAGGGCCTTGAGCTGCTTGAGCTGATCAGGAGGGCGTTGAATGAGCACGAAGGGGCCCAGCTGCCGCTCGAATTCCTCGCGGCGCATCGTCCCTGCGATTCTGTGAAGTTCCTTCACCGACAGCACGCTGCGCACGCTAGACCCGGGCAGGTCTGTTTCGCTATGGAGACGTGCAATGGCCGATTCATCTCCCATCACTGCACCAGGGTTGCGCAGGCTCAAAGATGAGCTGAAGCACCTGACCTCGGTCGAGCGGCCGAAGATCACGCTCGAGATCGAGATTGCGCGGGCGCACGGCGACTTGAAGGAAAACGCCGAGTACCACGCGGCCAAAGAGAAGCAGAGCCACATCGAAGGCCGGATCATGGACATCAACGGGCAGATCGCGCGTTGCGAGGTGATCGACACCTCGAAGTTCAAGGGCACCACCACGATCGTCTTCGGAGCCACCGTCGAGCTCAACGACACCGAGACCGACAAGAAAGTCACCTACCGGTTGGTGGGCGAGTACGAGTCTGACTTCAAGAAAAAGTGGATCAGCATCAGCACGCCGGTGGGACGCGGGCTGGTCGGCAAGACCGTCGGCGACACCGCGACGATTCAGAGCCCGGGCGGCGCCCGCGAGTACGAGATCCTCAAGGTGACTTTCGAGGATGGCGAGTAGCAGCCACCCGCTGTTCCCCCTGCTCGGGCCGCTGCGCTACGCGTGCGCCCGGGACTTCACGAACCTGCCTGCGATCAAGACGCTGAGGCCGGTGCTGGCGGCCGCGGTCGCGCGCGGCGGGGTGAAGGCGGCGACCGCGATCGCGCTGAATGCGCAGCTGGTTGCGATCGATGATCGGGACCCGGTGGTGCGGAA
>Ga0335397_10010487_pt1 | contig 11456 bp, 14 predicted proteins | sample MAT04_FD_205740 | JGI IMG/M metagenome (GOLD analysis project Ga0335397, IMG submission 205740) | Freshwater microbial communities from Lake Fryxell liftoff mats and glacier meltwater in Antarctica - MAT-04 (spades assembly) (version 2) ...
GCCATACAACGCCACCATCACCGGCACCGTGATGTAGCTGTAATTGTAGATGCCGGTGGAAAATGCGAAGGTGCGCAGGCCCGTGCCCACCGTGAAGCCCAGCAGGCGCGCCGCCTGGTAGCAGAGTGCGATGCCGCCGGCCATCGTCACAAATCCGAGCAGCGGCGCCCACGAGAGATTGCCCGCATCGCGCAGCGCGGGGTTGGCGTGCACGTGCTCGAAGATGATGCACGGGTAGAGCAGATTGACGACGAGCTTGAGCAGGCTCGCATCCGCCTCGGCCGTTAGCCACGACACGCGCCGCAGGCCCATACCCAGCGCCATCAGCGCGAACACGGGCAGGATGAGCAGCAGCAGTTGCCAGTAGGAGGTCATGCCGGCGGGGTTCCCATCGCCTGCCCCGCGAGCCAGCCCGTGGTCCAGGCCGACTGGAAATTGAAGCCCCCGGTGATGCCGTCGATGTCGAGCACCTCGCCGGCGAAATGCAGCCCGGGGCAGAGCTTGCTCTCCATCGTCTTGAACTCGACCTCGCTCAGCCGCACGCCGCCGCAGGTCACAAATTCCTCCTTGTTCATGCTCTTGCCGACCACCGCAAACTCCGCGCCCGTGAGCAACCCCGCCAGCGTGCCCAACGCCGCGGCGGACACCCCCGCCCATTGCGTCGCCGGGACGATGCCCGCGGTCGCCAGCATCCGCTCCCAGAAACGCTGCGGCAGGCCGAGCGGGTTCCAGGTGCCAAGCTGCTTCTTCGCCTGCGCCGGGCGCACGGCGGCAAACTCGCGGATCAGCGACTCGCGCGTGTGGCTGGGCGTGAAATTCACCAGGAGCTTGAATTCATAATTGCACGCCGCGAGCTCGCGCGCGCCCCAGGCGGACAGCTTCAGGATCGCGGGCCCGCTCAAGCCCCAGTGCGTGATGAGCAGCGGGCCCGTCTCCTTCAGCTTCGTGCCGGGCACGCCGACGGCGACGTTTTCCACCGACACCCCCGACAGCCCGATCAGTCGCGCATCGTCGATGTGCAACGTGAAGAGCGAAGGCACGGGCGGCTCGATGGTGTGGCCCAGCGCGCGCGCGATGGTCAGGCCGGCGGAGGACTTGTTGCCGCCGGTCGCCAGCAGCAGCCGGTCGCACCGCGCGGTCGTGCCATCGGTCAGTGTCACCCAGAAATCCGGCGCCGCACCCTCGCGGGCCAGCCGCTCGACTTTGCGCACGCCCACACTCGTCACCACCGTCACGCCCGCCTGCTCCGCCGCGTGCGTCAGGCAATCCACAATCGTCGCCGAGTCGTCGGTCACGGGAAACATCCGCCCGTCCGCCTCGGTCTTGGTCTCCACGCCGTGCGCGGCTAACCACTCGATCGTGTCGCGCGGTTGCCACCGGTGAAACGCCCCGAGCAGCTCGCGCCCGCCGCGCGGGTAGCGCTGCACTAGCTGGCGCGGCTCGAAGCACGCATGGGTGACGTTGCAGCGGCCGCCGCCCGAGACCCGCACCTTGGCGAGCGGATGCGCCGTGGCCTCGTACAGGGTAACTTCACCGGCATCGCCGAGTTTTTCCGCGCAGGTGATGGCCGCGAAATAGCCCGCCGCTCCCCCGCCCACCACCACGACGCGTGTTTTTCCCGCCATGTTGCACGGTGTTGGGCGGGCAGAGCGGAGTCGAAGCGAAACGTGGCGCGGGACTCCGCGACTCCCCCGTAGGCAGCGAGCTTGCTCGCGCTCAGGGTCTCGCCCTCAGTCATGAAGCGCCTGCAAGCAGGCGGCCTACGCCAAACCATCATGCGTCAGGAGAACCGTGCCGCGTCTCCAAGAATCCAGGCACAAAAAAGCCGCCGTGGCAGGGGTGTCACGGCGCCACCAACCCTGACAAAGTCTATCTACTCCTTCGGCGGCGGGGGCGCATCGGCGCCCTTTGGCGGGCCACGATGACCGCGCTCGGGCGGCATGGCGTCGAAGGTCTTTTGCTGCTCCGCGGTCAAGAGCGCGCGAATCTGGTCATGCGACGTCTTGCGGATGGCCATCATCTTGGCGCGCTTGTCGTCCTTGGAGAGCGACTCGTCGTCGCGCAGAGCGATGCCATCCTGCGCCGCCTTTTCCATGATCGGTTTAATCTGGGTCTTCTGGGCATCCGTGAGCTGGAGCTTTTCCACGAGCTTCTTCAAACGGTTGCCGCGCTCGGGGCGGGCGTGTTCGCCAGCGGGGGCGGAGGCCGACGCCGGGGGCGCATCTTCGGCGCGCACCAGCGGTGAAACGGCGAGGGCCGTGAGCGTGAGGAGGGAGCGGAGCTTAAGTGTATTTTTCATGGGTAACACAGGCCAAGACGCATCCGCCGGGGCCCGGTTACACGCATTTTTGCACGGGTCTTGCCGCGGGGGTCCTTCACCCCCAGCGTTCCGCCCCATGATCGAGGTTTCCGGACTCATTAAGCGCTACGGCGCGTTCACAGCGGTGAAGGATTTATCCTTCGTCGTGCGGCCAGGCGAGGTGCTCGGACTCGTCGGCCCCAACGGCGCGGGCAAGACCACCACCTTGCGCTCCCTCGCGGGCATCATCCCCGCCACCGCGGGCACCATCCGGATCGCCGGCCAGGATCTCGCCGCCGACCCCGTCGCCGCCAAGCGCGCGCTGGCGTTTTTTCCGGATGAGCCGCGGCTCTTTGATTATCTCACCGTCCGCCAGCACCTCGCGTTTGTCGGCCGGATCTACGGCGTCGCCAACCCCGAGGCCCTCGCGCAACCACTGCTCGAGGAACTCGAGATCGCCGACAAGGCCGAGGAGCTGCCCGGCGCCCTGTCGCGCGGCATGAAGCAGAAACTCGCCATCGCCTGCGGCCTGCTGCACTCGCCGGCGGTGATGTTTTTCGACGAGCCGCTCACCGGCCTCGACCCGCTCGGCATCCGCCGGATGAAGGACTCGATCCTGAAGCGCGCCCGCTCCGGCGCCACCGTCGTGCTTAGCTCCCACTTGCTGTCCTTGCTGGAGGAAGTCTGCTCGCACGTCCTCATCTTAAAAAAAGGCGAAAAGATCGCCGACGGCACCCTTGCCGAAGTGTCGGCGCGGTTCGCCAACGGCGAGGCCAACGTGAGCCTCGAGGAAATTTTCATCCGCGCGACCGGCGGCACGGAAAGCTGACCCGCCATGATCGGCGCCCTGTTCTACCTGCGGGTGATGTCGCTCCGGAATGCGGTGGTCTCGCGTTTCCGCCGGCTCAAGCAGCCCAAATATTTGGTCGGTGCGATCGTCGGAGCCGGCTATGTTTATTTCGCATTTTTCCGGGGCTTTCACACCGGCCGCGCCGCTGCCCACCACGGGGCCTACCCAGGGCCGGTTTCCCTGCCACCCGACCTGCTCCCCACGGTCCTTGCCCTCGGCGCACTGGCCCTGCTCGTGATCGTGTTGCTCGGTTGGATTTTGCCGGACCAACGGGCCGGCCTCACCTTCAGCGAGGCTGAAATTGCCTTCTTGTTTCCGGCGCCGGTCCGCCGGCGGACGCTGATCTGGTACAAGCTGCTCAACTCCCAGGTCGCGATCATGTTCACCGCCGCGATCATCACGCTGGTCACCGGAAGCTGGCAATTTCTCGGGGGCAACGCGCTGACGCACGGCATCGGATGGTGGTTCATCCTCGCGACGCTGCACCTGCATTTCATCGGCGCGTCATTCGCCATGACGCGGTTGATGGACCAGGGCATCACGCCCTGGCGCCGCCGCTTCGCCGTGCTCGGGCTCATCGCGCTCGTGGCAGTCGTGACCCTCGCCTGGCTGTGGCGCGACCTGCGGGCGCCGCAGGGATCGGATTTCGCCGACTTCCGCACGATCGCGGACTACCTGAGCACCCTGCTCGCCAGCGGCCCGCTGCCATGGCTGCTGCTGCCGGCCAAGGCCGTGCTCGGGCCATATTTGGCCCCGGATGTCCCGGCGTTCTTCCTCGCGCTCGGCCCGGCGCTGCTCGTGTTTGTGGCACACTACGCCTGGGTGCTGCGCTCCGAGGTTTCGTTTGAGGACGCGTCGATCGCGAAGTCCGAGAAACGCGCCGCCAAGATTGCCGCGGTGCGCGAGGGGAACTGGCGCGCGGCCAGCGGCGCGATCAAGGCCCGCACCCCCGCCTTCCGGCTCGCGGCTACCGGCCGCCCCGAGTTCGCGTTTCTGTGGAAGAACCTGCTCTCCACCTTCCCGGTTTTCCGCCCCCGCACCTTCTTTGGGGTCGCGCTGGCCGTCGTGGCCGGCTGCCAGTGGCTCGGCACGATGCCGGGCTACCGCGGCGCGCTCGCCGCCGTGGGCGTGGTGGCGTTGTTGGTCGCAGCCTACACACTGTTCCTCGGGCCGCAGCTTGCCCGCCAGGACCTGCGCAGCGACCTGCTTAACGCCGACATCCTCAAGACCTATCCGCTGCGCGGCTGGCAGGTGGTGCTCGGCGAATTGCTCACGCCGGTGGTCCTGCTCAGCGCCATCCTGTGGCTCGCGCTGGGGACCGTGCTGCTGGCGTTTCATCCTCCGGGGTTTCAATGGCTGAGCCCCGCGTTGCGCCTCGCCCTGGGCGCCGGCCTGGTTCCGTTGGTGCCCGTAGTCTGCGCCATGCAGCTGCTCGTGCCCAACGCCGCCGCCCTGGTTTTCCCCGCCTGGGCGCAATCCATGCGCAACCGCAGCGAGCGCGGAATCGAGATGCTCGGGCAGCGGCTGATCTTTGTCGCCGGCCAGTTCCTCGTGATCCTTGTCGCCTTGGTCCCGGCCGCCCTTGCGGCGTTCGCGCTCATCTTCGCCACCCAGTGGTTGATCGGCGCGGTGGCCGCGGTGGCCGTCGCCGCCGTCGCGGTGCTGGTGATCCTCATCGCGGAGGTCTGGTGCGGGATCTGGTGGCTCGGGCAACGGTTCGATAAATTCGACCTGTCCTTGGAACTCCGGCCGTGAACCTCGCGCGCCTGACCGCGCTCGCCGCCACCACGGTGGAGGCCACCCAGCGCCTGCTCCCGCCGGAAATCCGCCCCCTCGCGCTAGCGGTGCCGGTACATTATGAGGCTGCGCCACATCCCAGTGTGCTCGCCGAGGGCTTCGAGCCCGACCTCCTCGGATTGTTCACCGGCAGTCCACATGGCTCCGAGCTGGCCCACGACCAGCCGGCCCCGCCAGAGATCCTGCTCTACCTCGAAAACCTCTGGGACCTCGCCGAGGGCGACCCCGCGGTGTTCCGCGAGGAAACGCGCCTCACTTACCTCCATGAACTCGGCCACTATCTGGGCTGGGACGAGAACGAGCTGGCGGCGCGCGGGCTGGAGTGAATTCAGTCCGGAACAGTCCCCACTCGGCGCTTTCCAAGACCAAGCGGCCGTGCATACACTCGGCTCTAACCCGCCTATCCGTCCAGCCATGAAGAAAATCCTCCTGTTGTCCCTCCTTGCCCTGTCCAGCGCCGCCTCCCTCTCGGCCGAAACCCAGCGCGAGGAATACGTCACACGCATCGAGAGCTGCGAGGCCATCCTCCGCGAATTCATGGCCAAACCCGAGACCGCTATTCCGGCCGCCGTGCTGCAGCAGGCCCACGCGCTCGTGATCGTAAACCAGTTCAAGGCCGGTTTCGTCATCGCCGTGAAGGACGGCTACGGCGTCGTCATGGTGAAGAGGACCAACGGCACCTGGAGCCTCCCCGTGCTGGTCTCCGCCGGTGAACTCAGCCTCGGTTTCCAGGCCGGGGCCAACAAGAGCGAGACCATCATCGTGATCACCGACGACGCCACCCCGCGCATCATGTTCGACCGCCGTTTCAATGTCGGCGTGGATGCCAAGGCCGTCGCCGGCCCGAGCAATGCCCATGCCGAGAGTGTCAGCCGCGAACTGCTCACCACGCCCCTGATCGTTTACTCCAAGGCCCGCGGCCTATTCGCTGGCGCCACGGTGAAGTCCGGCTGGCTCGAGCGCACCGACCATGCCAACTTCGTCCTCTATTCCACGCGGTACACGATGCCCGAGCTGCTTTACAGCGACTGGGTCCAGCCGGCGCCTGAGGTCATTCCTCTGATGAACTACGTGAAGGAAATCGCGCCTTGAGGCTCGCTCGCGCGGTCAGTTGAAGGGTGGGCGCTGAGGGGTGGCGAGGCCTGTCCTTCGCTGCCAATCCCGCCTGCCAGGATTCGCTCTTCACGCGTCACGGTTCAATCTTCGCTCTCTTTATGAATCCGATTCTGGGCAACGGCGGCTTTCACCACGTTTGCATGAAGACGCGGGACTGGGACGCCACCATGCGCTTCTACAAGGAAACGCTCGGCTGCACCGAGAAGATCGCGTGGCGGGAAGCGCCCACGCGCGCCGTGATGCTCGACGCCGGCGATGGCAACTACATCGAGGTGTTTGAGGATCTCGCCTACACCGGCGCGCCCAACGGCGCCGTGAATCACTACGCCCTGCGCACCACGCGGCTCGACGCCGTCGCGGACCGCGTGCGCGCCGCCGGCTTCAAGCTGACCATGGAGCCGCGCGACGTCACGATCCCGACGACCAACGGTGCCGGTCCGGTGCCGGTCCGCATTTTTTTCTGCGACGGCCCCAACGGCGAGAGCATCGAGTTCTTCCAGAACACGATCACGTGATTCCGGTGTAGCGCGGGGTCAGCTTGCCCGCCATAGCCTTGGCGACGGCGGGCCGAACCCCGCCAAACCTCCGCAACCCTTTCCCGCGGATTGCAGGTAGACGCGGAGAAATTCCGTCTTCCGCGTTCATCTGCGTTATCCGCGTAAACGTATACCCGGATCAAGGCGGGGTTCGGCCTGCCCGCCGAAGCCTTCGGCAAAGGTGGGCCACCCCGCCCTACCTCTGCTCCCGCAGATATTTCACCAACTCCGCCACGACCGCCTCGGCCACTTTCTCCTGCACCTGCACCCGCGTCGCGCCCGGACAGTCGACGCGTCCGCTGCGCACCGTGCGGCGTCCCCCGCCCAGCTCATGGGCCAGCGCCCAGAGTGCATAGGGCTGCGGCACGCCGGCTGTGATCTCCGCATAACCCGTCGTGGCCAGCCCCAACTCGCTGCCAAACAGCGCGCACACGCCGAGGGCCATCTGCTCGGCCACCGCCGCGGACACGCTGTTGACCGCCTGCGCCACCGCCCGGTCCACACGGAGATGCTTCACCTTCTGGTCGAGCGAATAGGCCGTGAGGCCGCCCAGGAAAAATTCCGAAGCTCCCGGGATGGCTCCGATGCGCGCCTGCACCCGCCCACACGTCAGGCTTTCGGCCACCGCGAGGGTGCGCCGGGCCGGCTGCAGCATGAGCTCCTTGAGTTCGGTCATCAGGCGAGAGCGTGGCGCTCATCGCGGTAGAAGAAAAGCCTGCGCTTGCGAGCCAGCGCCCCGCTCGCTCTGCTGCTGAGGCGTGCGCATGGCTCCTCTTCTTGCCTCCCTTCTTCATTTTCGGATTCGCCGATCACGCTAGACATGCCTTCCGCCCCTCATTCTCCCGTGGTAGTCACACTGTCGCGTGAGGAGATGAAATCTCACGCCCTCGCCTTCGCCAAACGCTGGAAGGGTCACCAGCGTGAAGAAGCCGAAGCGAAGACCTTCCTCGACGAGTTCTTCGACATCTTCGGCCGCGACCGGCGCAGCGTCGACGCGCAGTTCGAGCACCACATCCTTCGGGAGGAACGCGGCGAGGGGCGTATCGATCTTTTCTGGCCGGGCAAGTTGCTCGTGGAAATGAAGACAACGGGACACGATCTCTCCACCGACGAAGGCGGCGCGGCGCGCCAGGCGTTCGACTATGTCGAGCACCTCGATCCCGACGAACGTCCACGCTGGGTGCTGGTGTCCGATTTTTCCCGATTCGCGCTGTATGATTTGGGTGAAGCCATTCACGAGTACTTGAAGGGCTTTGATGGCGGCAAGAAAGCCCAGCCCGTGCTGGCCGCCATATTTCCGCTCAACGAGCTGCCTGACAAATTGCGACATTTCGCTTTCATCCGCGATGAGGAGCAGGCCCTTTTTCAGTCCCAGCCCGAGGTCAACCTCAAGGCGGTCGGCTTGCTGGGCGATCTGCACGATGAACTCAAGAAGTCCGGCTATGCAGGCCACCGCCTGGAACGCTTTCTCGTTCGCGTGCCCTTCTGCCTCTTCGCGGAGGACACGGATATCTTCGAGTGGGAATCCTTTACGGGCTTTGTCCGGCGTTCGAAGAAGGACGGCTCCGATTTAGGCCAGCGCCTCGCCAAGCTCTTTGAAGTGCTCGATCAGGACGCCGCCGCGCGCTCCCCACACCTACCCCAGATTTCGCCAGCTTTCCGTACGTCAACGGCGGCCTCTTTGCCGAGCGGCTCGAAATCGCGGACATGACGGAGGATCACCGGGCCGCGCTGCTGAAGTGCTGCACCTTCGACTGGTCCAGGATTTCACCCGGCGTCTTCGGCTCTCTCTTCCAAGGCGTGATGGAGAAGAAGGAACGCCGGGCCAAGGGCGCCCACTACACCTCCGAGGAAAATATCCGGCGCGTGATCGATCCGCTGTTTCTCGACGATCTCAAGGCTGAGTTCACCAAACTCAGCGCGGGCGCGGCCAAGAAGAAAACCCTTGAACAGTTTCATGACCGGCTCGCCACACTCCGCTTCCTCGATCCTGCCTGCGGCTGCGGCAATTTCCTCGTCGTCGCCTACCGCGAACTGCGCGCCCTCGAACTTGATTTGCTTAAGGTGATCTACGGCAATCAGCTCCCACTCGGGCTCGACGTGGGTGACATCGCCCGCATCAACGTGGATCGGTTCTACGGTATCGAACTTGAGGAATTTCCCGCCCTTATTGCCGAGACCGCCCTGTGGCTTACCGACCACCAGGTGAACATGGCCTTCTCCAAGGCCTTCGGAAAACACTTCGCCCGTATCCCGCTCAAGAAATCACCGACCATCGTCACTGGCAACGCGCTCCGCCTCGACTGGAAACAAATTCTGCCGCCGGAGCAATGCAGCTTCGTAATGGGTAACCCGCCGTTCATTGGCAGCAAGATCATGTCAGCCGATCAAAGCGCCGACATGGAAGCAATCGCCGGTCACATCAAAAGCTTTGGTGTGCTCGACTATGTGAGTGCATGGTACGTGAAAGCTGCTGATTACATCATTGGCACTGCGATTCGCTGCGCGTTCGTCTCCACCAACAGTATCACACAAGGCGAACAAGTGAGCGTGCTGTGGTCGTATCTCTGCCACGCGCAGCTAAAAATCCATTTCGCGCATCGCACATTTGTTTGGCGAAACGAAGCCAGCGGCAATGCCCATGTTCATGTAGTAATAATCGGGTTCGGCAAAAGCGATGCGCTTACCAAAAAACTCTATGAGTATTACGCCGACGGGAAACAAACCGTGAGCAGCGGCGCAGCAAACATTAATCCCTATTTAATCGTCGGCAACGATACGCTTGTTACCGCGCGTTCGACTCCAATCTGTCCCGTGCCGGCCATTGCTAATGGCAGCATCCCTGCGGACGGCGGAAATTTGATTCTCGAACCCGCTGAAAGGGCGGCATTGCTCGATAATGAACCGGCAGCTGAAAGATGGCTCCGGCCTTACCTTGGGGGCAGAGGGATTTATTCACAATCATGTCCGCTACTGCCTATGGCTCGCAGATTGTCCACCGAATGAATTTCGTGCCATGCCGGGGGTGATGACGCACGTCGCAGCAGTGCAAAAAATGCGTCTCGCCAGTGATAAGGAGGCGACACGCAAGAAAGCCACTACGCCGACCCGTTTCACCGAAGATCGCCAACCTCGCCGCGGTTTCTATCTTGCGCTCCCGCGCACTTCTTCCGAAAGCCGCCGTTACATAGCCATCGGATTTTTGTCCGCCGATTTTATTGCGGCCAATGACCTACAGATTATTGCCGAAGCAACGCCTTACGTTTTCGGCATTGTGACCAGCTCCATGCACATGGCGTGGATGAACATTACCTCTGGTCGATTGAAGAGCGACATTCGCTACTCGGTCAGACTCACCTAGAACAACTACCCTTGGCCGGAGCCAAAGCCTGAGCAGCGCGCCGCCGTTGAAGCAGCGGCCCAGGCCGTGTTGGACACCCGAGCGCCGCGGCTCGCCGCCGGCGCATGCCTCGCCGACCTATACGACCCGCTCGCCATGCCCGCCGAGCTGTTGAAAGCGCACCAGGCCCTCGATCATGCCGTGGACAAGTGCTACCGCCCCGTCGCCTTCACAAGTGACCGCGAGCGCGTCGAATTCCTCTTCGCCCGCTACGAAAGCCTCGTCGCCCCTCTCGCCCCGGCAGGGAAGCCAAAGCGCGGACGAGCGAAAATCTAGAGGTCTTCGCGGTGAAACTTCGGCTTGAGGCTGGTCACGCGCTCAACGCGCCCGTCCGTATGCACCCGATAAATGCCATGAGGTGTGTGTTCGGCCACCAGCCGGCTGAGCTTGGGCAGCACCGCCAGCACGAGGGACAGGCGTTGCTCACGCGAGACCTGCGTCAGGGCGTAGAGAATGAAGGTCTGCGTCGCGGCGGCACTGAACTTTGAACGCTCGGGTTCCTTACGGGCGATCATTCGGTCGCAGGTGAGCACCACCCAGCCGCGCGTGGCGACCTCGCTGATCCACTCGGTATCCGCCGTATCCTGAGGAAAGTGGGCATCGTGCAACTCGATGCCGAAGCCGTTTGGCCGCAATCCGTCCGCTAGCAATCGTCCGCCGGTGTCGCGGTCGATGAAGAAAACCGGAGCCTCAGGCGGCTTTGCGGGCGGACCAGCGGATGGCTTCCTGAATTTCTTCTGGTTTCGCGCCATAGTCCGCGGTCAGGTCCTCAATCGGTTCCCCGGACAGAAAACGATCCGCAATGATATCCGTTTTGACCCCGAGGCGCTTGAGGCAGGGTTTGCCGAAAGCGATGGTGGGATCGATCATGATGTGCCGCGGTTCGTAGAGGCCGGTCGCAGTGTAAAGAAACGGTTCCAGGCGCGAGGCCAGGCCGTCTTTACCGTAGGTGATGCGGTGCAGATATTGCTTCAGAATGGGTTCGCTAACGGCCTGTCCGTGTTCTGAAAGCGAGATAAGTTGGTCCTTAATCTCTAACAGTAAATGCTCTCCGTCGTGATAGAACTTGTTCGACGCCAAGAGGTCGAGATTCCCCATGGAAGAATGCAAATATGCCAGCGCCCGACGGACATGGTGCATCGGAATGCGGTATTGCTTGCGGATGCCTTGAACAACGTGTGCTTGAACCAGGTTTTGGAACGACAATGCATCGGGTGCAGCTGCGACGAGAAGATTGGGTGAACGGCGGACTCCAGCACGAGTCGGATAGGTGCGGCCCCGAAACCACGTGCGCAGGGTAGCAGGATGCACCCCGATGCAACGGGCTGCATTGGTCATGGTGTAAGCAGGTAATTTGCGCGGCTCGATCACAGGCCGAACATTATTTCCCCAGTATCGTAACGCAAGGCTGGAGCCCGATCCGGCCACGCGAATCACGCCAACTCCAACCCCACCGGG
>Ga0335397_10010488_pt1 | contig 11456 bp, 9 predicted proteins | sample MAT04_FD_205740 | JGI IMG/M metagenome (GOLD analysis project Ga0335397, IMG submission 205740) | Freshwater microbial communities from Lake Fryxell liftoff mats and glacier meltwater in Antarctica - MAT-04 (spades assembly) (version 2) ...
TGTACTGCGCCAATCGCGTCAGGTTGTGGGTCGCCCGCAGCTGGCCGACCAGACCTGCGGCGTGCCACGTGGTGCCACTCGTCAATTGCTTGCGTTCGAGCACTACGACGTCGTTTACCCCCCGCATCGCAAGGTGATAGGCGATGCTGCAGCCGACGATGCCACCGCCGACAATGACGACACGAGCAGAGCTGGGAAGGTCAGTCATAGTGATTTCGCCTATCTTCACATGCCATGAATGAACAAGTACGAATCGTGATCATCGGTGGCGGCATCGCTGGCTGCAGCGCGCTGTACCACCTCGCGAAGATGGGGTGCACCGATGCGCTGCTACTTGAGCGCGACGAACTGACGTCGGGCTCGACCTGGCACGCCGCGGGCAATGTGCCCACATACAGCACGAGCTGGAGCGTGATGAAGGTCCAGTCGTACACGGCTGCGCTGTATCGCGAGCTTGCGCAGGATCCCAACTCGCCGATCAGCTACCACGTCACCGGCTCGGTACGACTGGCTCATAGCGACGAACGCTTCGCTGAGTTCCGCCACGTGACCAGCATGGCTAACGCACAGGGCATGGGCTACGACATGTTGACTCCTGCCCAACTGGTCGAGCGCTACCCGCTGGTGAAGACGCACGACCTCGTCGGCGCGCTGTGGGATCCGCTCGACGGCGACATCGACCCCTCGCAAGTCACACAGGCGATGGCGCGCGCCGCGCGCGCGATGGGCGCGCGCGTGCGTCGCTTCGAACGTGTCGTCGGCCTTGTGCAACACGCAAACCACTCGTGGACGGTCACCTCACGCACCGCTGACGGCGACGAGAACACCGTCGAATGCGAAGTCGTCGTCAACGCCGCCGGCTATCGCGCCGGCGAGGTGATGAGCCTGATCGGTCGCCACCTGCCAATTGCACACATGTCGCACCAGTACTACGTCACCGACGAAATTGCTGAACTCGCGGCCCGCGAGACCCCATTGCCGCTGCTGCGCGATCCCGACACCAGTTACTACCTGCGCCAGGAACGCAACAGCTTCATCCTTGGGCCGTACGAGTGGAAGGCCACTGCGATGTGGCAAGACCGCATCCCCGATCAATTCGCTAACCAGCTGTGGAGCGAAGATCTCGAGCGCCTCGAGCCGCAGATCCTCGATGCCGGCGAGCGCGTGCCCGTACTCGGCGAGGCGGGCATCGCTCGTGTCGTCAACGGCCCGATCCCCTACGCCCCCGACGGCAACCCCTACCTCGGCCCCGAGCGCGGCTTGCGCAACTTCTTCCACTGCAACACGTTCAGCTTCGGCATCGCGCAGGGTGGTGGTGCGGGCAAGGCCATCGCCGAGTGGATTCTCGAAGGTCGCCCGGCGATCGATATCTGGTCGATCGATCGTCGTCGCTACAAGTACTACGCAACCACGCAGTACACGATCGACAAGGCGATCGAGGTATACCAGAACGAGTATGCGATGGGCTTCCCGTTCGAAGAACGCCCAGCCGGCCGCCCCTCATACACCTCACCGCTCTACGAGACGCTGAAGGCGAAGGGCGCGTACTTCGGCGCTCGCGGCGGGTGGGAACGCCCGACGTGGTTCGACACGAACGTCGGCACATCCAAGGCGGTCACCGATCATTCATTGTCGTTCTTTCGCCGCAATGGCTGGCGCGAGCAGGTTGCACAAGAGTGCGCTGCTGCGCGCAACGGAGTTGCAGTCCTCGACCTGCCTGGCTTCACCAAGATTGAGATCAAAGGCACCGGCGCCGAGGCATACCTCGACCACTTGCTCTGCACCAAGTTGCCCAAGACGGGCCGGGTCACGCTCTGCTATGCGCTGCTGCCCGACGGCAAGATGCTGAGCGAGTTCACGCTCAGCAAGATTGCCGACCAGCATTTCTACGCGGTCGGCGCAGCGAGCGCCGAGTGGCACGATCTCGACGTGTTGGAGGCAGCGTTGCCTGCTGATGGTTCGGTGACGCTGACCAATGTCACGGCCGACTACGGGTCACTGATCGTCGTCGGCCCGCGCTCGCGCGACGTGCTGGCACAAGTCACGACCTCACCGCTCGACAATGATTCGTTCCCTTGGCTCTCGGTGCGCGACATCGACACCGCTGTTGGCCCGGTGCGCGCGTTGCGGGTGAACTACGTCGGCGAGCTCGGCTGGGAACTACACGCCGCCAACGACCAGCTCGTTGCGCTGTACACATCGATCTGGGCCGCGGGCGAGCAATACGGCATTCGCGATTTCGGCATCTACGCCGTCGACAGCCTGCGTCTCGACAAGGGCTACCGGGGCTGGAAGGGCGACATCGAGATTGGCTACTCCCCGTTCGATGCATCGCTCGACCGCTTCGTCGACCTCAGCAAGCCGGACTTTGTTGGCAAGGAACCACTAGTTGCCGAGTGGAAGCAGGGCCCGGCATGGCGATTTGTGTCGATGACGCTCGACCAGCCCGGTGATGCCGACGCTCCATTCTGCTCGTCGATCTTCGACGGCGCCGGCGACAACGCGAACAACATCGGACTTGCAACATCGGGTGGATGGAGTTTCACGCTCAACAAGAGCGTCGCTTTGGGCTACGTCCGCCCACAGTTCGAAGAACCAGGCGCGAAGGTGTACATCAAGATCTTCGGTGAGGTGGTCGCAGCAACAGTCGGCAGCGAGCCACTCTTCGATCCGGGGAACGAACGACCACGCGCGTAACGCAACGAGCTAGCCGACGAAAGGATAGATGTCGTTTACCGGCGGATTGCACGAGATGCCAGTGAGCGCAAGGTCCTGACAAATCACCGCTCGCGCGATTCTCCACTCGCCATCGATCAGGTAGGAAATTCCGAAGCGGTTGAAGAGGCCGAACTGCGTTTCGAGGTCGTACCTAAACCACGCCTCGTCGGGCGACACAAACACGAGATCGATCATCGTGTGGTTCGAGGTCTGCGCGGCGTCGCCGAAACCGCCGGCCTGCATCGCTTCGATCGCATCCTGAACGCCCGTAGTGTCATCGAGCAGTTGGTCACCCTTGTCCTCGAACGGCACGTCGTTCGCGAACAGCGCCTCGAAGTTGGCGCGGATCTGTGCCTCCGCCCCCTGCGCATCGTCAGGTTGCTCGCCCGCGGGCGGAAGTTCCGGTGGTGGCGGCGTGCAATCCTTCTGCCACTCGATATCACCATCTTGCGGTATCTCGTCCCACGAGATAGTGCGCTCGCCAGCCTCGGTTTGCAGCACGAGTTCAAACTTGCCGCTCGCCACACCGGGCGTCGCCAGCACTACCCAACCGTCCGAAGGCGTCGCCGTGTCGGAAGCATCGTCGTCCCAAGTTGCGGTGGCACTGATCACATCGTCGGCAACGTTGAGTGCCAGCGCCCGGAACGGAACACCCTCGGCGTAGCCACTAGTGAACAGCGTGGCGGCGAGCCCTTCGCGCGGTTCGCTGTAGCGACTTCCGTTCGCGATACCGACCGCTTCCTTGTACAGCATCGACAGCCGGAAACCGCCGATCGGGTTGCACCACGCGGGCGGCACCCAGCCTTGGTCGGTACCGGTCGATGTTCCCGGTGGTGGAACGGGAACCGGGATGGCTGCACCCGAATCATCAATCGCAACGGCGGTGGCTTCGACGACACCGCCGCCTTGCGCGAAACCGAAGTTCTGCCAATCGCCGCTGTTCTGCAATGTCAGCTGAATTCCGGTGTCGGTAGTCCTCTGGAACAGCGTCTCGAGTTGCGGTCCCATGTAGTCACTGCCGTAGTCGGGGAAGCCGTTTGGGTCGGGACCGACGTCGATCGGCGCTACGTCTGGACCGATGGTCACGTCCGCAGCGGCTGCTGTGGTGGATGTCGCAGGGGCGGCGGCCGGATCGTCGCCGCCGAAAAGCGCGACCACACCGGTGATACCACCCGCGATTGCGACCGCCGCGCCAGCGAGCACCGCCCACTTGCGCCGACGCGAACCTGGCCCCTTACGCGGTCGACCGTCGTCGTCGAGGTCGTCTTCGAGTTCGTCGGGGTCGGTGTCGGCGATACGCACGGCGGTTAGACGTACGACCCGGTCGCAGTAGTTCCCATCACCTGAACGTCGAGCACCTGAACGTCGAGCACCTGAACGTCGAGCACCTGAACGTCGAGCACCTGAGCGGCGGCCTGTTTTGCGTGGTAACTGCTGCGCGTCAGCGGGCTGGCTTCAACGTGACCGATGCCCAGTTCCTCGCCGAACGCCTTCCAACCGACGAACTCGGTCGGCTCGGCCCACCGCGCCACCGGCAAATGGCTGTCTGTCGGACGCAGGTACTGGCCGATGGTGACGATGTCAACTCCGAGCGCAGCGAGGTCGACGAGCAGGCCCGCCACCTCTGCGTCGGTCTCGCCGAGGCCGAGCATGAATCCGGTCTTGACCACCATGCCCGCGAGTTTCGCACGCGCCAACACAGAGAGGCTGCGCGCGTAGCCAGCACTGGGCCGCACCGCGCGCTGTAGTCGCGCAACGGTCTCAACGTTGTGGTTGAACACATCGGGTCGACTGGCGGGATCGTCGAAGAGCAAGTGCAACGCGGCATCGTCGCCGCGCGCATCGCTGACCAACGTCTCGACGACGGTGCGCGGACTCGCCGCACGAATTGCGCGCACGCACGCAGCGACGTGAGCGAACCCGCCATCGGCGAGGTCGTCGCGCGCAACCATTGTCAACACTGCGTGATCTAACGCCATTTCGTTGATCGCGGCCGCAACGCGTGTTGGCTCATCGGCCGCGGGCGCTAGTGGCTTGCTGGTGTCGACAAGACAGAAGCCACATGCCCGCGTGCAGCGATCGCCCAACACCATGAACGTCGCGGTGCCGTCGGCCCAGCAGTCGCTGAGGTTCGGGCAACCGGCCTCTTCGCAGACGGTGACCAATCCGTGCTCGCGCACAGTCCGCTGAAGTTGCAGTACCTCGCTGCCTATCTTCACCTTCGGCCGCAGCCAATCGGGCTTGCGCGTCGCGATCGAAAGACCTTCGCTGACGCCGGCTTGCTGCAAACGTGCGGTCGCTCTGCTGCTGACGGTTGCTTCACCGCGCGAGAACGGCGCCAAGTCTTCCGGCCGGTGCTTCCACGCAACGTCTTGCCGTTCAAGGTTCCGTTCAAGGTTCCGTTCAAGGTTCCGTTCAAGGTTCCGTTCGTTCGGGCTGCCCCATGCTTCGCCAGCGTGACGGGCAACGACATCAACGACGTGTTGCATGTCGACAACGATGCCCTCTTCAGCCAACGAGGTGACCGGCTTGTCCGCGATACCGCACGGCACGATGTAGTCGCGCATGTAGCGCATGTCAGGGCTCACGTTGAGCGCGAAGCCGTGCATCGTGCGCCCGTTCGCCAATCGCACACCTATCGCCGCGATCTTGCGCGGGTTGCCACCACCGACCCCCACCCAAACGCCTGGGTAGTCCGGCAAGCACCCGACGTCATCAAGACCGAGTTCCTGCAGCGCGGCGACCAGGACGCGTTGAATGGTGCACACGTGATCGGCGGCGCCCAGTGCGTTGGGCACGTTGACGATCGGATAGCCGACCAGTTGGCCGGGGCCGTGATACGTGACGTCGCCACCGCGCTTCACCGACACCAACTCGGCGTTCACCGATGCCGGCTCGACGCGCACGTTGGTCGCCAGGTCGGCGCGCGGGCCATGGGTGAACACGTGTGGATGCTCGAGCAGCAACAAATGATCGGTACGGCCGTTAGCGAACATCGCCTGTTGCACGGCCAACGCTTCGCGGTACGGCACGCGACCGAGCCAACGAACGTGAAGGGTCATGCCAGCGACACGCCGATTCAGAGTTCCTGCGACCAGTCGCGGGTTTCGAGCAGTTCCTTCACTCGCACGAGGAAGCCAGCCGCGTATGCGCCATCGAACGCGCGGTGATCCCAGCTCATCGCCAGGTTGCCGACGGGGTGGATGACGATGGCTTCGCCACCATCGCTTAAGCGAGCGACCACCGGCTTGCGCACGATTGCATCTGTCGAGAGAATCGCGACCTGCGGCTGATTGATGATTGGCATTGTCAGGACGCTGCCAGCCGAGCCGTTGTTGCTGATCGTGAATGTACCGCCCGTGATCTCGTCGGGGCTCAACTTGCGGGTGCGTGTCCGCGCAGCAAGGTCGTTGATCTCGCGGGCAATGGCGCGCAGACGCTTGCCCTCCGCCGAGCGCACGACCGGAACGAGCAGACCCTGATAGTCGAGGTCGACGGCGATGCCGATGTCGATGAAGTTGTGCACCACCAGATCGGTGTCGGCGACACTGGCGTTGAGGTGCGGGAACTCGACAAGCGCATCGACGACCGCGCGCGTGATGAACGGCAGATAAGTGAGCCCGAACCCTTCGGCGGCCTTCCAGTCCGTCTTCACGCTGGTGCGAGTGACGTCGACGTTGGCAAAGTCGACCTCGACAACGCTGAACGCGTGCGGGCTGACGCCCTTGGACATCACCATGTGGCTGCCGGTGAGCTTGCGGATCTTGCTGAGCGCGACTGTGGTGTCGCGCTCGCCGGTGCGCACAACCGGAACGGGGGTTGGTGCTGGTGCGGCGGCGGCGGGGGCAGACGCGGCAGCGGCTGCGACTGGTGCGGGCATTGCGGGTGCAGCGGCTGGCGCAGCCGTACCGGTGCCGAGTTGCTTGCGATCGATGAAATCAAGCACGTCGTCGCGAGTAATGCGACCACCGGGGCCGGTGCCGGTGATGTCGTCGGGGTTGATCGCGTGCTCGGATATAAGTCGGCGCACGACCGGCGACAACAGACGATGATCGCCGGTCGATGCTGGTGCCTCGGCTGCGACTGCATCTGGAACGGCCGCGTCCTGAACAGTTGCCGCTTCAACGACTGCAGTTTCAACGACTGCAGCGAGCGGAGGCAACACCGGCGCGGCCGCTACTGGCGCGGGTGCAACTTCCACTGCCGGTGCAACTTGCACTGCCGGTGCAACTTGAGCCTCAACGACCGGCGCTACCGGTGCGACTGGCGCCGGGGTAGGCGCCGCTGCGTTGGCCGCATCAACTTCTACGACTGCGATCACGGCACCGACGGGGACAGTGTCGCCTTCGTTCACGCGCAACTCGGTGACTGTGCCCGTTACGGGTGAGGGCACTTCGGTGTCGACCTTGTCGGTGCTGATCTCGAACAGCGGCTCATCGGCGTTGATCTTGTCGCCGACCTTCTTAAACCAGCGCGTGATTGTTCCTTCGGTGACTGTCTCGCCGAGTTGCGGCAGGATGACGTCGGCCATGGTGCGTTTCTCCTTATGAATTCAGGCTGCGACCGGTGAGCGACAGCATCGTCTCGCCGAAGAGTTCGGTCAGGCTTGGGTGCGGCTGGATGTACTCGGCCACTTCCGCGACCGTTGCTTCCCAGTTGACTGCGAGGTAACCGCCACTCAATTGCTCGGTCACCCACGGCCCAACCATGTGCACGCCGAGGACTTGCCCAGCGGTGCCATCGTCGTTCTTCTTGGCGATTACCTTCACCAAACCGTCGAGCTCGCCGAGAATCTGTGCGCGACTGTTGGCGCGGAACTGATGCTGAGCGGTAACGACGTTATGCCCGGCAGCGACAGCGGCTTCTTCGCTGGGTCCGACATAGGCAACTTCCGGATGGCAATAGATGGCCCAGGGCACGCGGTCGTAAGAAATCGGCGTTGGCTTCTCGTTGCGAATGTGCTTGGTGACGAGAATCGCCTCCGCGTAGCCGACATGTGCGAGCGCCGGGGTGTTGATCAGGTCGCCAACCGCGTACACACCTGGCTCGTCAGTGCGACAGAACTCGTCGACTTCGACGAAGCCGCGCTCGCTCACCTTGACCGCGGTGCCTTCCACCCCGAGCAGATCGGCGTACGGACGACGACCGATGCTGACGACGACAGCATCAACTTCCAGGTTCTGCGTGTCGGTACCGCCAGCGGCCGTGTAGTGCACGGTCGTTGTCTTGCCATCGGTGGAAGGGGTATGGCCAAGAATCTTGATGTCGGTCTTGATGTCGATCGAGCGCTTCTTGAAGCTGCGTACGACGATGTTGGCAACGTCGGAGTCGAGCCCAGGGAGGACCTTCGACATCCCTTCGAGAATCGTGACGTTCGAACCGAGGTCGGCGAACATACTGGCGAACTCACAACCAATCGCGCCGCCGCCAATCACTGCAACACGCGCGGGCAAGAAGTTGAGCATCAGCACTTCGTCGCTGGTCATCACCGGGCCTGACGGCTCAAAACCAGGAATCGTGCGCGGCACGCTTCCCGAGGCGAGCACAACGTTGTCGCCGGTGACCGTGCTGTTCGTGCCATCGGAGTGGGTGACGGTGACGGAGCGATTGGCGCCGAGCTTGCCGACGCCATCAAGCACGGTGATCTTCTTCGACTTCAGCAAGCCCGAGAGGCTCTTGACGATGCCGTCGACGACCTTTTGTTTACGCGCTTGCGCAAGCGAAAAGTTGACGGCGAACGTGGCACCGGGCTGATTCGATTCGATTCCGAACTCTGCCGCGTGGTTGACGTGGCGCTGCGTGGCAGCGGTTTCGAGGAACGCCTTCGCCGGAATGCAACCACGGTTGAGGCAAGTGCCGCCCAGCACGTCTTTCTCGACGAGCGCAACGTTCATCCCGGCCGAAGTGGCGTACAACGCAGTGCCGTAGCCCCCGGGGCCGCCGCCGATGACGACGAGGTCGAAGTGCTGCTGCTCCATCGATTCCGGCTCCAATTCAGTACTGGCGACTGACTAATGAACCTTCACGGTACCGCAGCAAATCACGCCAACCTCCAGCGCGCCCGCTCGCCGGCACGCTGGAACAACAGCATCCGATCGCTGCCCTTGAGGTCGCTCGCCGGGAACCGCAGCAGGCAGTCCACCGGCTCGATGGTGAAGCCTGCGCAAACGGGTAGATCGGTCGCTTCGGTCACCGCCGACGAAGGATCGGCCGAAATGGCTGCGTCCGGCGCGATCAGCGTGAAGCCGTTGACGCCATCGGGGTCGTCGACGCCCGACAGCGTCACGGTCACGAGGATCGCATCGGTGGTGACCACGAAGGTGTGCACCGTCACCACAGCGTCGCCGAGTTGTGCCGTCGCTTCGAGCTCGAGCGCCGGGTCGGGTTTGTCCTGATTCGCAAGCCGCAGCAGTTGCAGGCCACCGGCAATCAGAATCGCAAGGCCGCAGGTCACAGCAAGGATCAACAACGTCCGAGTCTTCATGGGCGGTTAGCTCGCCGCGACAGCAGGAGGACGTGCGATCTTGATGCGGCGCAGCGGCGGCAGCGTCGGCGGCGGTTGCTTGCGTGGCGGCACATGTTGGCGAGCCTATGCATCATGCGGGGCGACCCGCCATACGCTCAGTCTCATGCGAATCATCGTTTCTGGGGCCAGCGGCCTCATCGGCTCGGCTCTGTGTACCTCACTCACCGCCGACGGGCACGACGTCGTCAAACTCGTTCGGCGCCCCGCTGGCAACGGTGAGATCCAATGGGATCCGAAGCAAGGTGCACTACCAGCAGGCGCATTGGAAGGGGCTGGGGCCGTCGTCCATCTGGCGGGCGCAGGCATCGGCGACCATCGGTGGACCGACGAATACAAAGCCGAGATTCGTGACAGCCGAGTTCAATCAACCGAATTGCTGGCAACGGCGATCGCCCAGTGCAAGAGCGGCCCCACGGTAATGCTCAGTGCCTCAGGAGTCGGCTACTACGGAGACAGCGGTGATCGCGAACTCGACGAGACGGCTCCGGCCGGTCACGACTTCCTTGCCGAGGTGTGCGTCCAATGGGAAGCCGCGACTGCCGAAGCCGAAGCGGCTGGCACACGAGTTGCGCATTTCCGGACGGGCATCGTGTTGGCTGGCAATGGCGGGGCGTTGAGCAAGATGCTGCCGCTGTTCAAATTGGGCCTCGGTGGACGCTTCGGCAACGGCCGCCAGTGGCAAAGCTGGATCTCGCTGGCCGATGAGGTCGGCGCGATTCGTCACCTCTTGACCGCTGACGTCCGCGGCCCTGTCAACCTGACCGGGCCAATGCCGGTTACAGGCAGCGATTTCGCTCGCACACTCGGCAAGGTCTTGCATAGGCCATCGCTATTGCCCGTCCCCTCGTTCGCGCCAAAGTTGCTGCTCGGCAGCGAGTTGGTCGACGCGCTGCTGTTGAGTGGGCAACGTGCGGTACCGCGTGTCTTGCAGGCAAGCGGCTTCTCGTTTCAACACGAAACGCTCGAGATCGCGCTGCGCGCTGTGCTTGGCAGATGAGACCGCTCAGTTAGCTGGAGTGGCGGTGTCGAGTTGCGGCCAGCGCGCGAGCGCAGTGTCCATGTCGAGGTGCCAGGTGCCAGGAGTCGTCGGCCAGTCGGCGCGTGGCACGGCCCACATGATTTCGAACTCGATTCCGTCGACATCTTTCGCGTACAAACTCTTGCTGACACCGTGGTCGCTTTCGCCGACCAGCGCGCCAGCCTCGACCAAGCGGGCACGCAGGGCGACGAGTTCCTCGAGCGTGTGCACCTGCCAAGCAAGATGGTAGAGCCCGATCGACTGCGCGGGCGCGCCGCGTTCGCCGACCGAAAACAGACCGAGGTCGTGGTCGTTGTCCGAGCCGTCGGCCCGGAGGAAGATTGCCTTGCCCCCACCCATGTCGGCTTCAACGGTGAAGCCGAGCACGTGGGTGTAGAACGCGGCCGACGCTTTCGCGTCGCGCACGTACAGCACTGCGTGGTTTAGTCGTTTGATTGACATAGCTGCTCACGTTCTTCCTCCGGGACTTTCGCTCCGGGATTCGGCTTTCAGGACTTCAGTGCTTCGATCTCCAGCACGATCTTTACCTTCTCGCCAACCACAACGCCACCGGCTTCGAGGGCGACGTTCCATTCGAGGCCGACCTCGCACCACAGATGGAAGCCGCCGCTCCCGATCATGTAGCAAGCGTGCGGCGTCACTTCATCGAGCCACTCGGCGCCGATGGTGTGCGGCGCGTTAGCGAGTTGTTCGAGCCGGTCCGAGAACACCTCGAACAACTTCGCACCACGTAGGTACGCAGCACCCAACGACTTACTTCGGTGGCATCCGAATTCCGCCGTCGACGCGAATCGTCTCGGCGTTCAAGTAACTGTTGGTGATGCACTCGACGATCACTGATGCCAACTCTTCCTGCGTGCCGAGACGTTGCGGAAACAACACGCCCTTCTGCAGATTGCTCTTGAACGCTTCGCTGGCATCGCCTTGGCCGTAGATCGGCGTGTCGATCAGACCGGGTGCGACGGTGTTGACGCGCACCCCGATGGCTGCGAGGTCGCGAGCGATCGGCAGCGTCATGCCGACCACGCCACCCTTGGACGCCGAGTAACTGGCTTGGCCGACCTGGCCGTCGAAGGCGGCGACCGACGCAATGTTTACGATCGCCCCGCGCTCGCCGTATTCCAGCGGCTCGGTCGTGCTCATCGCCGTCCCTGCGATGCGAATGCAGTCGAA
>Ga0335397_10010489_pt1 | contig 11453 bp, 10 predicted proteins | sample MAT04_FD_205740 | JGI IMG/M metagenome (GOLD analysis project Ga0335397, IMG submission 205740) | Freshwater microbial communities from Lake Fryxell liftoff mats and glacier meltwater in Antarctica - MAT-04 (spades assembly) (version 2) ...
TGTTCCTGATGGGCAATTATATAGGCTTCTTTGAAATTCCTTTCTGCATCCCTGGAATTTTTTTGTCTGCGGTAAAAAATACCTAATTCATTTAAAACTTTTGCTTTGCCCGGCAGGTATTGGCAATCTTCAAACGCCTTAATTGCGGCTACATAATATTGTAAGGTTTTCTCATGCTCGCCTGCAAAATAACTGGTAAGCCCCTTCAGGAAAAAAGCATCGGCTCGGTTGACCACATTTTTTCCCTGTGTCAGACGCAGCACTTCATCACAAAGCCGGATACAGTTTGCATAATCTTTATTCTGAATCTGTCCTGCAATTTCTATATATTTTTTGACACGAACAGTGTCTGGAGAATTCTCATAACGAAGTATGAGACTATCTGCCAGCGACTGGCTTTTTGTCGAAAAAGAGAGTAGTAAAATTGATAGTATGAAAATAGATCGGATCAATAGAATATGTATATAACAATCTAGTATTGTGGAATAAGCAATATTAATGCAGGTTTCAGTTTGTAACAAGTCTGTCTTTCGAATTCCCAAGATTCTATCGTTCCGCAGTTATATATGATGAGCTATGCACCTTAACAAAATCATTTTTGAGAACCTTTAATGCAGCATTTAAAAGTTGCTGTAAGAACTAAAATCCCCTTCTCATTGCAACTTTAGGGTAGCCATGAAAGAGATCATCATTCCCTTTCCTCAAAATTTCCAGTTCTCATTTTATGATGGTTTTTGCCATTTTTTATTACATTTGTCAGGCGTAACCTTACGGGTTCGTATTTTTTTCCACAGTAAGGTCCATCGGATTCAGACACAGAATCTAATAAACCTCCTGCCGTGACTGATTCTATTGAAGGGAATGATAAACACTAAATGAAATAACGATGTCCTCAACCTGGTTTAAACGTATAAAAAAGAATATTCTGACTTCCTCGAAAGAGAAAAAAGAAGTTCCCGATGGGTTGTGGTTCAAGTGCCCGGGATGCAAGAAAACCTCGACTATGAACGAAATCAGAGAACATCTCTGGGTTTGTCCGAATTGTAATTATCATACACGTATTGATGCGGCAGAATATTTTGAGTTTCTCTATGATAAAGGTGACGTAGAATTACTTTTTGAGAATATCGTTTCTAAAGACCAATTGGGTTTTGTAGATCTCAAACCTTATAAAGACCGTATCGTAGATGCACAGAAATCGACTGGTCTGAACGATGCCATGACTGTAGGTGTAGGAGAGATCAATGGAAAAGGAATGGTGATTGCTGCTATGAACTTTGCCTTTATTGGTGGAAGCATGGGTAGTGTGGTTGGCGAAAAGATTTCAAGAGGAATCGATTTTGCAATCGAACATAAATTGCCCTTCATGATCATTTCAAAATCAGGCGGAGCCCGTATGATGGAGAGTGCTTTCTCGCTGATGCAGATGGCCAAAACCTCTGCCAAACTAACACTTCTTGCAAAGGCCAAACTTCCCTATATATCCTTAATGACTGACCCTACAACAGGCGGCGTAACTGCTTCCTTTGCGATGCTGGGTGATCTGAATATTGCAGAGCCGCAGGCATTGATCGGATTTGCCGGTCCACGTGTTATCAAGGAAACAATTAAAAAAGATCTGCCTGCAGGTTTTCAACGATCCGAGTTTTTGCTCGAACATGGATTCCTTGATTTTATCGTTGACCGTAAGGAATTAAAACAAAAATTATCTGACCTGTTGGATTATTTTAGTCATTAAGTCGAACTTCAACACTGTCAGGTTTTAGTTGATATCAATAATCTTCAGTTGAATGGATGTATTCCCATTCCATTCATTCTCCTCAATATGATACAGGATATCGAAGGGGATTCCCGATTTTACAAGACCGATCTTTTCTGCAAGATTAAATCCAATAGCATTTATCGTTTTACCTGATCCTTGATAAATGACCAAACGAAGATGTTTCTCTTTAACAATGGCCGATAAGCCTTTATAATCGCTGACGCCTCTTGTAAGAAATACAGGTCTCATATTCTCAGGTCCATGTGGGGCAAATTGTTTGAGGATATTCACGAAGCCATCATTCATATCCGCTATGTTCAAATCCGCATCGATCTCGATCGCAGGTTGAAACATCTCATGAGGCACCATAGCATCCACCACTTCATTAAACTTTATACGGAAATTATCTAAATTCTCTTCCTTCATGGTGAGACCGGCTGCGAAATAATGCCCTCCCCAATTCTCAAGATATTCAGCACATTGGTTCAATCCCTCAAACAAATTAAACCCTTTGATAGAACGTGCCGAGCCTGTCACCTTGCCTTCAGACTTTGTCAGGACAATAGTAGGTCTGTAATGATGTTCAATCAGTCTGGAGGCCACAATACCCACCACCCCTTTGTGCCAGTGTGACCGATAAACGACCGTAGACTTTAACGAACGATGATGTTCATTTTCATTGATAAGATCAAGAGCCTCTCCGGTAGTGATCCGGTCAACATCGCGCCTGTCATTATTATCTTCGTGCAGCATCATGGCAAGTTCCTTTGCTTTATCAAGATCATCGGTAATGAACATATCGACGGCTTTGCGAGCATCGCCCATACGACCGGCAGCATTGACTCTTGGCGCAATTATAAAGACAAGATCGCTGATTGTAAATTCTTTTTCAAGCTTATTAATATATCGGAGTGCTTTCAAGGGAATGGATGGATCATTGTTTGCCTTCTCTAACCCCAGCACACATAACGCTCTGTTCTCTCCGGTTATAGGAACAATATCTGCAGCGATGGCTGTGGCCACAAGATCAAGATGCCTGTCTACCTGTTCCTGGTTTATGTCATAACGCTGGGCATAGGCACTGATCAATTTATACCCAACGCCACATCCACATAATTCCTTATACGGATAACTACAATCTTTTTGTTTAGGATTCAAAATGGCCAATGCCTCAGGCAATAACTCATCCGGCATGTGATGGTCGCAGACGATGGTATCAATACCCAGCTCTTTGGCCCGTTGGATAAGGGCGATTGATTTGATTCCACAATCCAATGTGATGATGAGCGAAAACTGATTGGCAACGGCATACTCAATACCTTTTTGCGAAACACCATATCCTTCTGTAAAACGATTCGGAATATAATATTCGATCTCTTTGCAGTGTGTGCTGAAAAAGCTAAAGACCAGAGCAACTGCTGTTGTACCATCGACATCATAATCGCCATAAATCAGAATCTTTTCATTGCCTTCGATCGCTGTCTTGATCCTTGTAACGGCCTTTTCCATGCCTTTCATAAGAAATGGATCATGTAGTTGTTCGCGCGATGTTCTGAAAAAACCTTTGGCTTCATCAAAGGTGTTTATACTTCGTTCCTCAAGCAATTCGCAAAGAGCGGGATGTATTTTAAGTTGTTGTTGTAAGACTTGTACAATTGATTGGTCTGTCTTTTTTAAGACCCATTTTTTTTCCATTCAGTTATTGATTTAGTATTGGTTGTGGTTTTCTAACAGATGGCAAGATACAAAAAAAACTGTTTGTGATGCTTAGAGGCCCTACTTATTCCATGGCGAGATCATAATCCCCACTCTAAAATCCAGGGTCTGGTAATACCTGGCATTGGGATTTTGAACAAGATCGTAGCAAAGCATCAGGTATGTATAGCCGTAATTCCCGAATCGCTGTGCATAGCCGGCACCCACCAATACTGAAGGAATGAATAGCCGGGTTGATTTTTCGATGACCTTTCCAGTGTTCATATCATAATCATCATAGGAATCGAACGGATAATTGGTGACAAATTTTGTATTATTGAATTCCGGTTCAAAATTCAAGAGGAGGAAGTCTTTAATAAGATAACGCGCATATACAGAAAGTGAATAGCCTGGCAATTTAAACTTGTAAATTTCTCTTTTGCCCGGATAAATCACATTGTTATAGTCGATACTTTCCTGGTAATAATTAAAACCAAGTGTGGTTCCAACATGAAAATTATCCGTCAGGCAATAGGCGATGGAAGGAGAGATATTAAAGGAGAACGCCCTGAATCCGGCACCAAATCCAAAACCAGGTCCGACCAGTATTCTGGTTTTATCGAAATTGCTGTTGCTTTTCTTTTTTGCGGTAAGCAAACTATATGAAAAGGTTTCGCCGGGAGATGCGAAGGTGTTAAGAGAAGCAAACATAGACAACAGGAGAATAAGACATTTCATGTTAAATGATTTTTGTAAAAATAAACGAAACTGATAATAAAACCTGTTGAAAACGTTAAATTGGCCATAATCAAGAATCAGTTTGAGTTATTTGTAAAGCAACAAAAAAGCCGCCGTAAAGCAGCTTTCTTTGTATGAATAATTTTGATTACCTAGTTTTTGCGAAACGGAAAAGATTGAGTTTTACCATTTGCTTCGAAATAGAGGATATACTGACCCGTAGGTAGCGAAGCAGTTGATATCCTGCATTCATTTTTATCACGTGTATTTTGACCTTTCATTGTCAGGACACTTCCATTGAGAGAGATGACATTGAAATTTGTGTTTTCAAAGCCATTTGCAGATTTCATGATCACATAATCAGTTGCTGGATTTGGATATAAACGGAATACGGTATTTTCAACATTCTCTACATTAGTGGCCCATTCTTTATTAAACGTCGCTGTCGAAAGTACCCAGGAATCACCTGATATAGATCCGGTCAGGTTTACAGCATTTCCGGCCACTTTAAACGAAACAGTATTTCCTGATGCAGGGGCTGTCCAGTTAAAAAGCCATTCAACTTCACCAGCGGTAAAATTTTTTGGTGCTGTATGATGTAATTCATTACCACCCATCAGCATCGTATTGGCCGGTGCGCCACTCAACGTTCCGGTTGTTATTGACAGATCAAAACCTGCTGCCACTTGTATGGCGTTCATTACTTTAAGGGACATCGCATACGTAGATCCGGCGACAAACCCAGTAGCCGGGATTCCTGTTACTGAAATGGTAGTAGCTCCGCCGGTACTTGCTGCGTGGCAGCCGCCGCCACCGCATCCGGTTGTACTCACTCCCATCTTTCCCCCGGAGTTAGAACTTAATGTAAGGTTAGCAACGATACCTCCTACTAATAGCATTGCTGTGAAAAGTAATTTTCTTGATTTCATGATTTTTTTTTAAATGTACAATAAATGTTTGAACAACCAAATTCAAGACCTTTTAAAATGCAAAAAAGTTGGGGTTGGTCATTTTTGTCATGGATTTTTATTAAATATATTTTCATTCAGTGGTTTGTGGTTGGGCCTTGCGGCTTTGAGTTGGAAAGTTGCTTTCTAGGGAGGGGGAAATGAGAATGGGGATTGAAGCATTGATTTTCTTTTTTGCGCGAAACATCACTTTTTGTGACAATTCACATGATGCCATTCCAGATTATCTATGGCAGGCTAGTAATTCTTCCCTAACGGAAGAATAATTGACTTTCCTTCGTATTTTTTCAGGCTGTGTTCTGTTGAAGATTTTGAGAAATTCGGAGACACCATTATTTTATATTCCTTACTGATGGAGATAAGACCGCGGAAAAGCCCTGTGAAGATTGGGACATAAAGAGATTCCGTTGACTATAGTATCATTATGAGATGTTGAAAAAGGAACGACATGACACGCATCGATCATCTGAATATTATACCTCGAAACAATTCATTGTACTATGTTCAGAATGTTGCTTCTGCCAAATGCCTACAAGATATTCAGAGAAATACAAAACTTCAAAACAACAGCTGCTTTATTATTTCCATTCATTCCTGCACCCCACATCATGTAACATAATCCTCCCCTTTTGTAAATACTCATTTACGGCTACATATTATTTTTGACAGCACAAAATATTTGACCACACATAAAACACGCTACCATGAAAAAGATATTTTTACTTCTCCTCTTCATCTATATCGTCTTAAAACTGAATGCGCAGACTGTTACTCCAACTGAATTAGACAGCCACCTTAGCACTTCTTATGAAATTCTACATGAAGCGGAGTAGTACCTTCGAGTAATCAGTAACAGGTGGGAGTATCTCGCAGATCTTATAACAATTGTATCTGAGTTTTACCCTTCCGGTGTAAGTTTCCATCTTAATTTAAACATTCTTACATTTGCAGAATGTATAAGGTGCTGGTACTGGAAGATGAGATCAAAACGGTCAAAACAATTACACAGGGTTTGAGGGAGAGTGGCTATGAGGTAGATTTTGCTCTTGACGGACAAGAAGGCCTGATGCTTATGAATGCTCATCATTACGATCTGGTCATTACAGATATCCTGATGCCCAACCTGAATGGTATTGAATTTTGCCACACAATACGAAAAATAAATACAACGGTACCTATCCTTATTTTATCTGCGTTAGGACTTACCGATGATAAACTCCGGGGATTTGAATCGGGAAGTGATGATTATCTCGTGAAGCCTTTTGATTTTAAAGAATTACTGGCAAGGATCAAAGTACTCTTAAAACGCTCTCATGATATTAAAGCACCTCCGCGTATTCTTGAATATTCTGATCTGCGACTCAATATCGATACCAAGGAAGTTTTTAAGAATGATCTTCCTGTGCAACTCACAGCGAAGGAATTCAGTCTGCTCGAATATTTTATGATGAACAGCGAGATCCTCCTGAGCAAGGAGCAGATCATTGAACATGTTTGGGGTTTTGATTTCGATACCGGCACCAACATCCTTGAAGTGTATATCAGTTATCTGCGCAATAAGATCGGCAAGGAGATGAGTGAACGTCTGATCCATACCCGAAAAGGACTGGGATATATTTTTAAAGAGTCTCATTAGTTATGCAGATACGTACCAGGCTTACCTTGCAGTTCATTGTGGTGGTAGGATTTATCATTTTATTTTGTTTCACCGCCATTTATGCATTGCTCTGGCAAAAAAGAAAGACTGAATTCTATACGCGTCTTGAGCGGAAAGCACGAAAAACAGCCAGCTTGCTACTGAATGTGGAAGGGATTGATTCTGTGAAACTTCGTATTATAGACCTAACTGGAAGAGATCCTAAATCTGCCCAGAATGTGCTGATCTATGATAATACTGCGCGACGAATATACCGTAGCAATGACTCCATTGATTATTTTGTAACACCACAAATGATCTTTAAAGTGATGAAAGTTGGCAGGATGCAATTTGAACAGGGACGCTTCGGAATACTGGGGTTTACATTTAGAGGGAATGACAAAAGAATCGTCGCAGTAATTGCCGGCGATATCGATTGGGAAAGTATCCAAAAGAATAGTTTTCTGGTCCATCTACTTTCCATACTATATCTTTTAAGTATTTTTATCATTGCGTTTGCGGGACGATTCTTTTCGAGACGGGCACTATATCCTCTTTCTAAAGTGATCACCCAGGTAAATGATCTGCCTATCAAATCGCTCGAAGCCAGACTGACTATTTCGAATACAAAGGATGAGATTGGTCAACTGACGAATACCTTTAATATGCTGCTTGATAAGATACAGAATGCATTCAATCTTCAGAAGATGTTTCTTTCGGCGGCTTCGCATGAAATGAAAAACCCGTTGACCTCAATCACGTCGCAATTGCAGGTACTTCAATTCAAACCAAGAACAACAGAAGAATATCAGGTAGTGGTAAACTCTGTACTGGAAGATTTGGTACAATTAAATAAAACCACCAACGATCTAATTGAATTTGCAAGACTTACTTACGAGATCAATGTGGATGTCTCTTTTGAACAAGTTCGTATCGATGATATTCTCTGGCATTGCAAAGAGTATTACACAAAGATCAACCCATCCAATCACGTACAACTTATTTTTGTGAATCCGCCTGAGAACCAGGAAGAATTAGTGATCTCTGCCAATGTAGCCCTGCTTAAAATTGCGTTTCTTAATATCATTGATAATGGATGTAAATTCAGTGAAAACAAAACGGTCGTCATCAGACTTTCCATCGCTACAGATACTACCGAAGTCTCCTTTACAGACACCGGCATTGGTATGTCAGCCTCTGAACAGGAACATATTTTTGAACCTTTCTACCGAACCAATAATACATCCGTAGCCGGCGGACATGGACTTGGGTTAGCCATTGTAAAAAAGATCGCAGATCTTCATAAAGCGTCCATTGAACTTACTTCCCGTGAACAACAAGGCACTTGTTTCGCCTTGATTTTCCCACGAAAAAAGCCACTCTAAAAACCCCTTCCAGTAAGAAAAAAAACATTGCATTCCCTTTGCGGGCTGTTTCTTTGCACTCTTACCACTTAACCCTTATCCCTTATCCCTTACCCCTTATCCCCTTATTCCTATCCTTACATTCTAATTATATTCTAATTTGCTTTACCCTTGAATAACAGGACCTGTCGTTTACTTTAGTGCCCCTAAAAGGTTAACAACGAATGTATTCGGGAGCATTTTTTGTCCTTGCAAAATAGCACGTCCGTAGATATGCAATTTTAAACATGGTGTGTGTTCCTGATCAATTAAATGATGACAAAAACGAATGGCAGAAGCAACCCATCTTTTTAAAAAAACTTATTCAGGCGTTCTCTGGACACTTCTTGATGTTTTTTTTTCGAAAGGCTTTCCCCTCGTCATCATTATCCTTCTTGCCCGTATCCTGGGTCCCGCTGAGTTCGGGTTGTATGGCATCCTTGTTTTTTTTCTGGCCATCGGTATCACCTTATCTGAAAGCGGTCTTACATCTTCGTTGATACGTCATCATCAATTGTATAAGAGCGATTATTCAACAGTCTTTTATCTAAATTTTTTTCTCAATTGTGTGATCTACGGACTCATCTTCCTGCTATCGCCATGGATCGCCGATTTTTTTGAGAAACCTATACTTAGCAGTCTTATCAGGGTTATTTCTACAACCTATATTCTGAGTGCATTGACAGCCGTTCATCTTGCTATACTGAATAAAAAAATGCGGTTTAAGAAAATAGCCATGCTCAATCTACCAGGTGCATTTATTGGTGGAATTCTTGGATTGGTGCTCGCCAATCATCAATATGGAATCTGGAGTATCGTGTATATGAATGTCACGATACAACTAATCACGTCCTTCCTTATCTGGTTCAATATGACATGGCGACCAGGCTTTGTGTATTCAGGATTACGTGCTGCAGTACATTTTAAGTTTGGTGTGAATATGTTGCTTTCAGGTTTGTTGGATACGATTTTTAAGAACAGCTACAACCTTATCATTGGTAAGTTTTACCCGATGCAATCGCTCGCTTTTTTCGAACGCGCCCGTTCCTTGCAGGAGTATCCAACAGTCGCCATTACTGCCATTACCAATAAAGTAAGTTACCCCTTACTTGCCAGACAGATTCATACAGATGCAGCGAACAGTGATTCCTTTTTCAGAAAACTGATACAGGTTACTTTTTTTATAAACACACCATTCATTCTTATTCTCGCTGGTGTCGCGCTGCCTTTATTCAGACTCATACTCGGACCTGAATGGCTGGATGCAGTACCTTATTTTCAGATACTTTGTCTCGGCAGTGTTTTTTATCCGCATCATGCCTACAATTTAAATATCCTGAAAGTGAAAGGACGCAGCGATCTGTTCCTGAAACTGGAAGTGATCAAAAAAATTCTGATGTTGATTATTATTGTGATCAGTGTTTCGTATGGTATCACAGGATTGCTTTGGGGCATGGTCGCCAACTCGGTGCTGGTATTGTACATTAATATTTACTACAGCGGTCAGTATATTCATTATAATTTTCTCGAACAATTAAAAGATCTCTTACCTCCACTGATCATAGGTTTGGGTTGTTTTCTTCTGACAAATTATTTGTGTGAACAGTTTCAACCGCTTCCTGTTTATCTCCAGATCATCTTGCCTGCCATCACAGGAATGGGCATCTATTTTTCCTTAAACTTTTTTCTGAATCAAAAAGATTCACTGAAATATTTAAACCTGTTTATGAAGCGATGATTCCTGTTACAAAAACATTTTTGCCGCCCTTAGAGGAATATAATTCATTTTTAAAACGGATATGGGAGAATGCCTGGTTAACCAATCGAGGTGAACTGGTACGTGAACTGGAAGAGAAGTTAAAAACCTATTTAGAAGTCTCCAATATTCTCATCACCAATAACGGCACAATACCTCTTCAAATCGCATTGAAATTACTTGGGAATGGAGGGGAAATCATTACCACGCCTTTCAGTTATGTGGCTACCACAGCGGCTATTGTGTGGGAACATTGTACACCGGTGTTTGTGGATATACATCCGGAATACCTGACGATTGATGAAACAAAGATCGAGGCGGCCATTACGCCACGTACGACCTGTATACTTGCAACCCATGTTTTCGGAAATCCCTGTCACATTGAAGCGATTGAAGCTATTGCTGCAAAACATCAATTGAAAGTGATTTATGATGCAGCACATTGTTTTGGTGTAACGTATAAAGAACGGTCCATTTTTGACTATGGCGATGTCAGCACCTGTAGTTTTCATGCCACCAAATTATTTCATACAGGCGAAGGCGGTGCTATTTTCTGCAACGATGAAACCTTACGTCAAAAGATTTATTATTCACATAATTTCGGTCATAACGGGCCACTTGATTTTCATGGATTGGGAATCAATGCCAAGATCTCAGAATTGCAGGCAGCGATGGGTCTCGCGGTATTTCCTCATTTGCGCAGCATCATAAAGGATCGCTATCAGGCCATCAGAACATACGATAAACAATTAAACCTTGGAAAGATCAGGAAGATCAGGATCAGGGAACATACCGAATGGAATTCAAGTTATTATCCCGTCATCTACCGTTCCGAAGAGATCCTACTGCGTGTTGAGCAATCGCTGAATGAACACAATATTTTTCCACGAAGATATTTCTATCCTTCACTCAATACAATTCCCTATACAAAAGGTGAAGAGATGCCTGTTTCTGAAAGTATTGCCAGCAGGGTTATGTGTCTTCCTTTATTCAAAGATCTTTCCACAGAGACCATTCAAACGATCACCAATATTATTAATAATGAGAATTGATGAGATCATAAACCGGTTAACAACCCTCAGGATCGATCATGAGGTAATACTGAATGACCGGTTGGATACGGACATCGATTTTGTTCCTGCCAGTCTTAAAAGGTTGATCAGGAATGGGCTCTATTTTATCCAGTCTCTTGAAAATTTCCATGCTGAATTACCTGCTGATTCAGTAATTATTACAAATGAGATGGCAGCCGGTACGTCTCACATCATTCGTGTAAACAATCCGCAACTGACGCATTATAAATTATTGCAGACCTACAACTCCATGGCAACAAAGGGCATTCATCCGACTGCAATTATATCGGATGATGCCTTGCTTGGAAATAATGTGAGTATCGGACCGTTTTGTGTCATAGGAAAATGTAAGATCGGCGATGATGTTTGCCTCAAGAATCATGTGGTGATTGAAGATAATGTGACGATAGGCGCAGGCACTT
>Ga0335397_10010492_pt1 | contig 11450 bp, 10 predicted proteins | sample MAT04_FD_205740 | JGI IMG/M metagenome (GOLD analysis project Ga0335397, IMG submission 205740) | Freshwater microbial communities from Lake Fryxell liftoff mats and glacier meltwater in Antarctica - MAT-04 (spades assembly) (version 2) ...
TCGTCGCCGAGCCGAGCAGGACCACGACCAGTTGCGCCGTGGAGTGGTAGACGGCCGCGAGGCGTGCCTGCTGGTTACCGGCGGTCAACTGGGTAAAGCGCGGATAGACTGCCTGTGCGATCGGCGCCACCAGCGCCAAGGGGGTATTGGCAACGACGATGGCGAAGGCGTAATAGCCGAAGTCTTCCAGTGCGAGCAGGTGCGACAACAGGATCTTGTCCACGTTGGTGAGCAGCAGCGACAAACTCGTGATCGCCATGGCCCCGGCTGCGAAACGCCAGACGCCCCGCAGCGCGAGTAGGGAGAAGGTGCCATGCGCATCGGCGCGCGGCAGCACGCTGTAAGCCGCGCGCGCCAGCAACAGGACCGAGAGTAGGGACAAGAATCCTTGCCATAGGAAGAACGCTTGCAGCGATGGCGACACGAACGCCAGAACCACGACTGCGCCCAGCCCCCTCAAAGTTGCGATGGCGCTGTTGATCGCGTTCAACAACACCTGCCGTTGCAGGCCCACAAGGGTGCTGCGATACAGGTTCTCGACGATGCGCAACCCGATCACGCCACCCATGATCGTCAATGACTGCGCGACCACGGAGACGGAGATGTCCTTGGGCGACAGCCAGCGCGTCGCCAGCCAGCCCGACGCCAGCCAGAGGCAGGCCGCAACCACCGCAGCCAGCGCAAGTGCAATCGCCTCCACGCTGCGCAGCAGGTTGCGCAATGTCTGCGCCTGCCCCGTCCGGCCATCGAAGCCGGCCATCTCGCGACTTATGGCCGGTCCCATGCCCAGGTCGAGCAATAACAGCCAGCCCTGCAACATCGCGAACAGGCCGATCAGCCCGTAGGCCTCCACCCCGAGGTAGCGGATGTAGAGCGGGATGAACGCCAGCGTCATCAGCGCCGTCCAGCAGGCGCCGAGGTAGTTGGCGATGATGTTGCGTTTCAGCGCCACGAGCAGATTTCATCATCGATGGGCACGGCGCAATCCACGCAGGGCCGCTAACGGATGCGTCGAAGGAAAGCGTTCGGCCAATAGGTCACCCGCTCTGTGACCATGCCTTCGTTGAACGGAAATGCCGGTTCTTCAAGCGCGAAGTCGTCGCGCTCGGCCAGGAAGTCCTCGACCGCGGATTGCGGGTTATCGGAAATCCATTCTGGCTTGGTACGTTGGGCCCCAACGACATCCTTCATGATCCCGTCGCAGGCGACGATGTAAGAGTCGACTGCTACAAATTGCGCATAGGCGCGCAACTCGGCCAGCACATGCCCACGACTGTGGTTGGAATCCAGTAGCACCAGGCAGCGGTCACCCGGCGCCAGTTGTGCCTTGACCTGCGAGATGATGGCGTCGTCCACCGACGAGCCTTCGATCATCGTGATGCGATCGTACATCTCGTGCGACTCGATGGCCTGGCGGTTGTGCGGCCGGATCTCGATGTCGACGCCAATCACGCGGCCTTTGTCCATCGCCTTCATCAGGCCTGCATAGAACACGAGGCTGCCGCCGTGCGCGATGCCAGTCTCGATGACCACGTCGGGCCGTAACCGGTAGATCAGCTCCTGGATGCGCAGCATGTCCTCGGGCAACTGGATCACGGGCCGCCCCATCCAGCTGAAGCCGTAGACGTATTTGTTGTCCCACCCGCTCCTCAGCCAGGCGCGCGATATCAGGCTGAAAGCCTGCGGGGATCCGATCGGATGTTCTGAAACGCCATCCGCGGAATGGACTTCAACGATCCCGCGCTCCATGTCGATCTTAAGCATCGTGCGACTTCCTGAATTCGTTGATCAATTCGAGCAGCGCGGGGAGCACCGGGGTCGGGTGGTAATCGAACTCGACCTGCAATCGGGAAATGTCCACCCGCGGCCATGCGATGCGGGGCGCACCTTCGACCACGTCCACGCGGGCGCCGGTTGCCGCGCTAATCTGCGCGGCCACGTCTCGGTTGGACAGGTTTTCCCCCGATCCGAGGTTGTAGCACGATTGTTTTCCGTCGACGGCGATCCGTGGCAGCAACCTGAGCACGTCATCCAGCAGGACGTAATCCTTGCCAGAATCCAGGTCGGTGCGAAGCATGATTTCACCGTGCTCGCAGGCACTGCGGATGAGGTCTGCAAGGAAATTGCGCGACCCGAAATCCTGTCCGACCACGTTCGTAAGCCGCACTACACGTACTCCGCTCCGTCCGCTGGCATGGCAGATTGCTTCAGCGACAAGCTTGCTGAAGTCATACAGGTCCTCCGGATCTTCCGGGTTGAGCGTGATTCCGGAAGACTCGGAACTGCCATCGCTGCGTCGATATACGCGAGCCGACGACAGGTACAAGAATGTATCGAAGTCAGCGTCGCGCAGGATGTCAGCGACTAGGCATGTATTGGCTTCGAGCGTGTCGAAAGGACGTTCGCGGAAATCCGCGGTCACTCCCGCGGCGTAGATGACGTGGCCGAGCTGTGTTGCCGGCAGTTGCACGGAATAGCGGGCCGGCGCGAATACTGCGTGACCGGACAGACGGAGGGCTTCGACCAGGGCGGAACCGATGAACCCGGCACCTCCGAAAACCGTGAACTTCACTTGCGCTCCCCGATCTCGGACAGCGGGGTTCCGCCATACAGTTTGTATGGCGCCAACGTTTCCCGCACGATCGACCCGGCCGCAATCACGCAGCCATCGCCGATCACGGCGCCATCAAGGATGACGCAGCCGGCGCCGATCCATACGTCGTCGCCGATGCGGATGCCGCCTTTCCCGGGCCTGAAGCCCTGCTTGGCGATAGGCACATCCTTGCTGGCGTACTCGTGGCTAACCGGCGCGAAGGTGCAGTTGGCCGCCACCAGCACGCCCTGGCCGATGAGGACGCCGTTTCCTGTGTAAAGGACGCATCCTGAATTGATCACCGAACCCGCCCCAATGACTAGGTCACCAGAACCACCTGCCGGCTTGATCTTTACGAACGAATCGATGACCACGCCCGCACCTATTTCGAGGCGTGAGCCCCTGACCGAATCTTCGATGTCGGCCAGCGGCGAAATCCTGGCGCTTGGGTCAACGATGAGCATGTGCCCTCACTTCTAAGCGCGGGATCGCGGTGACGAACCTGCCGCCCCACGCCTCGACGCATGACAGCTGCTGCTCGATCTCGTCCCTGAGATTCCACGGGAGTATCAAGATGAGATCCGGCCTCGCGACCCGCAGCGCATCCTCCGCAACGACGGGAACTCGGCTTCCCGGCAAGTACTTGCCCTGCTTGGCCGGGTTGCGATCAACCACAAAAGGCATAACGTCGGGACGAACTCCGGCGAAGTTCAACAATGTGTTGCCCTTCGCGGCGGCACCATATGCGGCCACCTTCAAACCCAGGCGCTTGGCATCGATCAGGAACGCAAGCAGGTCGTCCTTCACCTTCTCGGCCCTGGCCTGGAACCCAGCGTAGTACGCGGCCGTCGTGACACCGGCATCGCCCTCCATCCGCAGCATCTCCTGCACCCGCGCGTCGCGCGGGCGCCGGCCGGTGTCGTTGCGCTGTGCGAACACGCGCAGACTGCCGCCGTGGGTCGGCAATTCCTGCACGTCGAACACGCCCAGCCCGGCCGCGCCCAGGATCGTGGTCGCCGCGGTAAACGACAGGTACGAGAAATGTTCGTGGTAGATCGTGTCGAACTGGTTTTCGGCAACCAGCTTGACCAGGTGCGGAAACTCGAAGGTGACCACGCCATCGGGCTTGAGCAGCACGGTAAAGCCGGCGACGAAATCATTGATGTCCGGCACGTGAGCCAGCACGTTGTTGGCCGTCATCAGGTCGGCCTGCCGGCCCTGTCGGCACAACTCGCTTGCCAGCCGCGAGCCGAAGAAATCCTCGACCACGTCGATGCCGCGCGCCCTCGCCGCTGCGGCGGTACTCGCGGTGGGTTCAATGCCGGTGCAGGCAATGCCGCGCGATACGAAATTCTGCAGCAGGCAACCATCGTTCGCGGCGACCTCGACGACGTGGCTGCCCGCATCCAGTCCCAGCGCAGCGATCATGTCGATCGCATAGCGTTCGCTGTGCGCCAGCCAGCTGGTGGAGAAACCACTGAAGTAGGCGTAGTCGGCGTCGAACAATTCGTTGGCGTCGGCGAAGTCCTCGGTCTGCACCAGCCAGCATTGCTCGCAGACGAGCACGCGCAATGGAAACCATTTCTCCGGCGCCTTCAGGGTGAGCTCGGTCAGGTAGGCGTTGGACGGCGGTGCACTGCCGAGGTCGACCAGTGGCAGTTCCAATTCGCTGGCGCAATGCCGGCACTTCATGCCGACGCTCCGTCGAAACCATCGCCTAGGAACGGATGGCTGGCATCGCGCGCGGAGATTTCCGCCACCGGCTCCGGCCAGGCGATCGCCACCCTCGGATCCTGCGGGTGCAAGCCACCCTCGTGATCGGGTCGATAGCTGGCCGAATGCAGGTACAACAATTGGCAATCCTCGGCCAACGCCTGGAAGCCATGCGCGAACCCTTCCGGTATCAGCAGGCTGCGATGGTTGTCGGCACTCAGCAATTCGCCATGCCAGCGCAGGAAGGTCGGGGATGTGCGGCGCAGGTCGACGGCGACATCGAACACGCTGCCAAACAGGCATGTCACCAGCTTGGTTTCCGCATGCGGCGGCCGCTGGAAATGCATGCCACGTACGCTGCCGCGCTTGCGGGTCAGGCTGCGGTTCGCCTGCGTGATGGGTTTTCCGGCGAACAGCGACTCGAATTCGTCCGCGCAATAGACCCGTTCCAGGTAGCCGCGATGATCGCCCCTGGGTTTGCGTTCGACCAGCGTGAGGCCATCCAGCGGCGTCTCGAAAAACTCGAAGCGATCACTCATGCCTGTCCCGTCGCAATGTAGTCGTCGATCTGCGCGAGGGTGATCGCTTGCATGTCGGCACCAGCGTGCCAGCTCCGCTGCCAGGCGAGGGTCCGGGCCAGGGCATGTTCGAGCGACCAGCGCGGTCGCCATCCGAGTGTGTCGCGCGCACGCCGACTGTCGAGCATCAGCAGGCCGGCTTCATGCGGATGCATGTCGGTCGAGGCCTCGACACGGGCGCCCTCACCCCAGAGCCTGGCGATCGCCGCTGCGACATCGCCCACGCTCGCCATGTCCTGTTCGGTAGGCCCAAAATTCCAGGCTTGGGCGCATTGCACGCCGCCACCGCCCAGCAACGCTTCGGCAAGGGCGAGGTAACCAGCCACGGGCTCCAGCACATGCTGCCAGGGGCGCACCGCTGCAGGAAAGCGCAGACGAAGCGGCTCTCCTGCGGCAAAGCAACGCAGCGCATCGGGTACCAGTCGATCCTTTGCCCAGTCGCCACCACCGAACACGTTGCCGGCACGTGCCGTCGCAATGCGCGGTGCCTCGGCATCGTTGCCTGTGAAGAAACTGCTTCGGTAACTGGCGGCGACGATCTCAGAAGCCGCCTTGCTGGCGCTGTAGGGATCATGCCCGCCCAAGGGGTCATGCTCTTCGTAGGCATGCATCGACTCGCGGTTTTCGTAGACCTTATCGGTGGTCACGACCACGAGCGCTCGCGTCGCAGGAATGGCACGCGCGGCTTCGAGCACGTGGGCGGTTCCCATCACGTTGGTCGCGAAGGTGGCCAGGGGATCGCGGTAGCTTTCGCGAACCAGCGACTGGGCCGCAAGATGGAAAATCGCTACCGGTTGCGCACGGGCGAGCACTGAGCGCAGGGCATCTAGGTCTGCCAGGTCGGCGCGCGTGTCGGAAGCCAGTACGTCGGCGACACGCGCCGTATCGAAAAAGGACGGCGCGGTCGGCGGGTCGAGCGCGAAACCGTGCACCCGCGCACCGAGCCGGGCCAACCACAAGGCAAGCCAACCACCCTTGAATCCGGTGTGGCCGGTCACGAGCACCGATCGACCCCGCCACGGCCCCGCCATGGGATTTACCAGATCTTCCATGGTGCCTTCCCCGAGTCCCACAAATCCTCCAGGAGTTTTTTCTCCCGCAAGGTATCCATGGGTTGCCAGAACCCCTGATGCTCAAAAGCCATCAGCTCGCCTTGGTCGGCCAGTTCGGCAAGGGGCTGGCCTTCCCAGCTGGTTTCGTCGCCCTCGATCAACGCCAGGCACTTGGGCGAGAGCACGAAGAAACCGCCATTGATCAGACCTCCATCGCCACGCGGCTTCTCCATGAAACCCGCGACGCGCGCATCATCGATCTGTAGCGCGCCGTAGCGGCCCGGAGGTTGGACGGCGGTGACCGTCGCAGCCTTGCCGTGCTGGCGATGGAAGGCGATCTGGCGGGAGATGTTGACATCGGACACGCCGTCGCCATAAGTCAGACAGAACGCTTCGTCGTCTTGGACATAACGGGCGACGCGCTTGAGGCGGCCGCCAGTCATGGTGCCGTCGCCGGTGTCCACCAGGGTCACCTTCCAAAGCTCGGCATGGCGCTCGTGGACCTGCATCCGGTTGTTGGCCATGTCGAAGGTGACGTCGGACATATGCAGGAAATAGTTGGCGAAGTATTCCTTGATGTAGTAACCCTTGTAACCGCAGCAGATCACGAACTCGTTCACCCCGTGTGCGGAGTAGAGCTTCATGATGTGCCACAAGATGGGCTTGCCTCCGATCTCGATCATCGGTTTTGGCTTGAGGTGAGTTTCCTCTGATATCCGGGTGCCGAGACCACCGGCAAGAATCACGGCTTTCATGCATTGCGCCTCAACAAGGATCGTGACTGAAATCAGGGTTGCGTACTGTCGCGCCGCGCTACCCACCCCTTGTGCCACCAACGCCCCGTCGCCAATCCCCAGAGGCAAACGCGGATCAACCGCAGTCCATGCAAGCCCTCGAGCACCATCGTCGACGGCCTGCCAAAGCGCTCCTGCATCAGGCTTTGAGAATGGATGTGTCCGAAGCTGGATTTATCGGCTGCCACCAGCACCGTCAGCGCCTGCTTGAGCCAAGAAGGCAGCCGGCCACGCACTGGAATTCCGTTACGGTGGCAGAACTCGCGGTATAGCCTCGCCTCCGTGATTGCCGCGTCCACCAGTCCCGCCGGGTCCAGAGCATGCAGTGCCGAGGCATTGCCGCCATGGTTGTCCCAGTAGCCCGTCACCGTCTTGGTGACGACAGCATCGTACTTGGCGAACATGCAGGTCAACAGCAGCCCGTCGCTCACGATCCCGAGCTTGTCGACGAAATGGAAATCGTCCTTCGCCTGCGCGCGGAACAGGCAATTGGTAACCAACGGATAATGTCCGAATATGCATTTACCAACGGCGCTGCCGCGCTCGTAAAACCCTAACCGCCAATGATCCAGCTGGCTCTTGGTGACACGGCCCTCAATGCGCGTCGGCGCGTTGCATGCCACGAAACTCGCACTCGGGTAGCGGTCGAAGCATTCCAAGGCAGTCTCGACGAAGCAGGATTTGTATTCGTCGTCATCGGTCAGCACTGCGAAGAAATCTCCATCCACGAGGTGCTGGATGGCATTGAAATTGGCCATCATCCCCATGTTCCGCGGATGACGGACCAGCTTGACCCTGTGATCTGAGGTCATCAACGAGGCCATGACGGCCGGCGTGTCATCGCTCGAATAGTTGTCGAGCACGATCACCTGCACTTCAGTGCTGGAGGTCTGACCTAGAACGCTCGACACGGCCTTGTAGAGTTGCGCAGACCGGTTGTAGGTCGGTATGAAGACCTGCACCCTCGGGGGCAACCGCATGCCTGGAACCACGATTCAATCGTGCCTGCGGTAGGTCAGTGCGGTGATCTGCTCGGACACCAGACCGATCAGGAACACGACCACTGAGGCGCTCAGCAACAGCGCGCTCATGTTGGTGAAGCGGCTCTCCGTCAAGAAGGTGTACGCGTAGTAACCAAGGCCCAATCCCCCGAAGCCCATCGCTACGGGAACAAACAATTTGAGGGGCGAGTAGAGCGTCGCAATCTTGAAGATGATCAGCAGGAAACGCAGCCCGTCGCGAAATGGGCGGATATGGCTATGGGTCCCCACCCGTTTTGCCACCGGGATCGGCACGTAGGCCACCGGGTAGGCGCTGCGGAAAAACGCCATAGTGCAGGTCGTCGGATAGGAAAATCCGTTCGGCAGCAGGTGCAGGAACTCGTGGAATTTATCGGTGCGCACGGCGCGGAAGCCGGAGGTGAGATCCAGGATCGGGTGCCCGGTCATCCAGGTCGCAAGACGGTTGTACAGGCCGTTGGCAAGCCCACGCTGCAGGTTTGCCTGGCCATCGCGGTTGCGTGCACCGACGACCATGTCGTAGCCCGCATCCAGCTTGTCCAACAGGCTCGCGATGTGGGCAGGGTCGTGCTGGCCGTCGGCATCCATGAATACCAGCACGTCGCCGCGCGCGGCACGCGCGCCCCGCTTGATCGCGGCCCCATTGCCCATCGAATACGGTGCCGAAATCACGTGAGCTCCGTACTCTTCGCCCACGGCCGCCGTTTCGTCTGTTGAACCGTCATTGACGACGACTAGCTCGGCGTCGGGGCACGCTGCGCGCAGTCGAGGCAGCGTCTGGCGCAGGCCGGCGGCTTCGTTCTTCGCCGGTAGGATGATGGATAGCCGCACGATCAACCCTCGAAGTTTGGAGTAGCTTCGCGTCGGCCAACTCGCCTTTGGCAAGCGGCATCGCTGACATTACTTTAGCGCGCGAGCACGGCGACTGAGCTAGGACGATCCCCAATCAGCCATAGCGACGACGCGAAACCAGCATCGGATCAACGCTTTCACTGGACAACAATACCCGCTCTGCGCAGATTGCGGTACATTCCTCGACCTAGATCTAACGCTCTGGAGGTGATCAGAATGAATGCTGCGCCGACTGCCAATCTGGTGGGGATTACCGGCATCGCTCGCAGGTTGGTGATCGACGGACAGCTTGCCGAAGCCGACGCCCGACGCGCGATGGACGAGGCGTCCAAAGACAAGCGACCCATCCATGCTTATCTGCTGGACAAGCGACTGTCGACAGCCGCGCAGATCGCTGCCGCCAACTCGGTTGAATTTGGCATGCCGATCATGGACATTACGGCGCTCGATCTGGGTCAGGCTCCAATCAAGTCGGTAGACGAAAAGTTGATCACGCAGCATCAAGCGCTGCCGCTGTTCAAACGCGGCAATCGACTGTTCGTTGGCCTGTCTGACCCCACCAATTTGCGCGCACTTGACGACATCAAGTTCCAAGCAAACATGTCGGTTGAGGCGATCCTCGTCGCTGAGGATCAACTGCGCCGTGCGATTGAGATCGCACTTACCGTCAGCGACTCCATGGCAGATGACATGGAGGATGCAGAAGGTCTGGAAAATCTCGAACTCGGCGACAGCGAAGACGACGACAAAGACGAGACCGGAGTCAACGTACGCGGCGATGACACGCCGGTCGTGCGATTCGTTAACAAGATGTTGGTGGACGCGATCAAGCGTGGCGCGTCGGACGTCCATTTCGAGCCATACGAAACCGAGTTCCGTGTGCGCTTTCGTATGGACGGCATCTTGAAGACCATCGCCAAACCGCCGGTCAAGCTGACGCCGCGCATCTCATCGCGATTAAAGGTGATGTCCTCACTGGACATTGCCGAGCGACGGGTACCGCAAGATGGTCGAATCAAGCTCAATCTTTCCAAGAACAAGTCGATGGATTTCCGCGTTTCGACTTGCCCAACCCTGTTTGGGGAAAAGGTTGTCTTGCGAATCCTCGACGGCAACGCAGCCAAACTCGGCATCGACATGCTGGGATACGAGGCACCACAGAAGCAAAGCTATCTGGATGCGTTAGCCAAGCCGTACGGCATGATTCTGGTCACCGGCCCCACCGGTTCGGGCAAGACCGTCTCGCTTTACACGGGGCTGAACATTCTCAACACCGAAGCGCGCAACATTTCCACCGCTGAAGACCCGGTGGAAATCCGCGTTCCTGGCATCAATCAGGTGCAGATGAATGTGAAGCGCGGGATGACATTCGCCGTCGCTTTGCGAGCGTTCCTGCGGCAAGATCCCGACGTCATCATGGTCGGCGAGATTCGCGACCTGGAGACCGCCGAAATCGCGATCAAGGCGGCGCAGACCGGACACTTGGTGCTGTCGACGTTGCACACCAACGACGCCCCTCAAACAATTTCGCGTTTGATGAACATGGGTATCGCGCCTTACAACATCACCTCGTCCGTGACCTTGGTCATTGCCCAACGACTGGGGCGCCGTCTGCATGACTGCAAGAAGCCTCTGCTGTTGCCGAAGACGGCGCTTTTGGCGGAAGGGTTCGATCCTGCCGATGTCGAGGCTGGTTTTACGCTGTACGATGCGATTGGCTGTGACGAGTGCAATGAGGGCTATAAGGGCCGTTCAGGTGTCTACCAGGTGATGCCGATGTCTGAGCGAATCCAGGAAATCATCCTGCAGGGCGGCAACGCGATGCAGATTGCGAAGGCGGCTGATAGCGTAGGGGTCAATGACTTGCGCAAATCGGCGCTTTTGAAAGCCCGCAACGGCGTCATGAGCCTCGCCGAAATCAACCGCATCACCAAGGACTGACCGAAATGGCCGCCACCAAAGCTGCAGCCCGGGCCAAGCCCATCGTGCGCAATGTGAATCCGCTGCAGCCGTTCGTCTGGGAGGGCCTCGACAAGAGAGGCACCCGCATGAAGGGCGAGACGATGGCGAAAAACGCCAACATGCTCAAGGCGGAGTTGCGTAAGCAGGGAATCAACCCCGGGATGGTCAAGCCCAAGCCCAAGCCCATGTTTGGCGCCGCCGGGAAGACAATCTCCGCCAAGGAAATTTCAATTTTCAGCCGGCAGCTGGCGACGATGATGCAGTCAGGTGTTCCGCTGGTGACCTCATTCGAGATCATTGCCGGCGGACAGCAAAACATCCGCATGAAAAACATGTTGGATGACGTGCGTGGATCACTTGAGGGCGGCTCGACGCTTGCGGAGTCGCTCGCGCGGCACCCGCTTCAGTTCGACGATCTGTTTGTGAATCTGGTAAGAGCTGGCGAAGGTGCAGGCGTGTTGGAAACGGTGTTGCACACCATCGCAACATACAAAGAGAACACGGAGACGCTGAAAGGCAAGATCAAGAAAGCACTCTTTTATCCCGCAGTGGTCATCGCCGTGGCCGTCTTGGTAAGTGCGGTCCTGCTGATTTTTGTGGTGCCTCAATTTCAGAATGTCTTCAAGAGCTTTGGTGCCGACCTCCCCGCATTCACGCTGATGATCATTGGCGCGTCTGATTTCATGCAGAGCTGGTGGTGGGCGATTGGTCTACTTTCGGCGGCAGCCTTTACCGGACTAATCGAATTGAAAAAAAGGTCGCGCAAGTTTGCTCACCTGCTTGATCGCATGATTCTGAAGGTGCCAGTCATTGGAATGATCATGCAGCAAGCTGCGCTGGCTCGTTTCGCGAGGACGCTTGCCACGACCTTCAAGGCGGGCGTGCCC
>Ga0335397_10010494_pt1 | contig 11449 bp, 7 predicted proteins | sample MAT04_FD_205740 | JGI IMG/M metagenome (GOLD analysis project Ga0335397, IMG submission 205740) | Freshwater microbial communities from Lake Fryxell liftoff mats and glacier meltwater in Antarctica - MAT-04 (spades assembly) (version 2) ...
GCACACCTCAGATTAGTATATTTTTGAGTATGGATGCCAGTAAGGAGGATGTCGTCCATATCGGCAAACAATTAAAGCAACACGCTGGCATCCAGCAGGTAAAATTTGTGCCACGTGACCAAGCACTGGAGCAACTAAAGCAGACCACTGGACTAACCGACGTAATTGGCGGACTGGCACAAAACCCGCTGCCGGATGCTTACGTTATCTATCCGAAAATATCTGATGCGCAAGCGTTGGAATCGTTGCGCGATGAGTTGCAAAAATGGCCTAAACTTGAGCATGTGCAACTGGATTCAGCTTGGGCACACAAGCTAGACGCAATACTCAAATTCGGCCTGTTGGCCGTACTCATTCTCGCCGTGCTGCTTAGCTTTGCGCTAGTAGCTATTACTTTCAACACGATCCGTTTGCAAATCCTCACCCAGCGTGAAGAAATCGAAGTGTCCAAACTGATCGGCGCCACCAATGCCTTCATTCGCCGCCCCTTTCTGTACTTCGGTCTTCTACAGGGGCTGCTAGGTGCTGGCGCAGCGTGGTTTATCATTACCATCAGCTTATATTTGCTCAATAACAGCCTCTCTGAGTTGACGCATTTGTATGTCAGCAGCTTTACGCTGCATTTACCTTCTGTAGGCGAGAGCTCGATATTGTTGCTTTTATCAGCATACCTTGGCTGGTTAGGTGCATGGCTGTCTGTCGCCCAGCATTTATGGAAAATTGAACCTCGTTAAGGGTGTTCTATAATTTTGGTCTGTACTTAACAAAAAACATATTCGTGATAATTATGACCTTTAATCAAACATTGTGACTGCTTTGATTAGGTTATCGTATATTCACTTGCCGAATTTAAATTAACACCGTGTCTTCCAATCCAAAATGAAATGTCGTAGGGTAAGCCTGAATTTTCAATAAACTTGAAATATCTACTTAATATCTAAGACTGTTTTTTAAAGTTCGGCCCCTATAAAAAAGCAATATGTATGGCTAGAAATTAAAATGAGGAAATCATGAGATTCCAATATTTTTACCCAGTGCTGGCTGCCAGATTCTTACTTGCTTTATTTTCTTCGCTTGCTGTAGCCAAAACACCGGAACAAATATTTGAACAAGTGTCGCCTTCCGTTGTGGTAGTGGACATTTTTAATTCGAAGGATGAATTCTTAGGGCAGGGCAGTGGGGTGGTGATAGGCGCCGGTCAGGTCATTACCAATTGTCATGTTGCGAAAAGAGGCAAAAGTCGACAAGTACGGCAATCCGGTAAAACATTTTCTGCCACGATGCAATATTCAGACCCTAGTCGCGATCTGTGCCAGTTAAATGTGCCGGATTTACAAGCTCCTCCTGTTCTTCTGGGCACAGCGAAAAAGCTTAAGGTGGGCCAGCGCGTCTATGCCATCGGCGCGCCGGAAGACTTGGAGCTGACCTTGAGCGAAGGACTTATCTCTAGTTTGCGTCCGCATGATGGCTCGGAATATATTCAGACTTCCGCCGCGATTTCTCTTGGCTCCAGCGGTGGTGGGCTATTCGATGACCAAGGGCAATTAATTGGTATCACCACGTTTTATCACGCGGAGGGACAAAATCTTAACTTTGCCTTGCCCGTAGATTGGATAGGAGAACTGCCGAAACGTGCTCAGGGCGCTCCGGTGGTGGCGAAAAAGAGCGGGCTGGCTTGGCTTAACCGAGTCGTTGCGCTGGAGCACAAAAAAGACTGGCAAGGAATGTTGAAGCTTTCGCAGCAGTGGGTTAAAACCGAGCCGGTAAGTGCGGACGCTTGGTTTAGCTTGGGCATTGCCCACAAAAATCTCAAACAATATGAGCAGGCGATTAAAGCCTATCGCAGCGCGCTGCGCATTCAGCCTGAATATTCCGACGCCTGGAATAATCTGGGCAATATTCATAACAATATCAAACAATACGAACAAGCAATTCAGGCCTATCGGGAGGCGCTACGCATTGATCCAGAATATGCCTCTGCCTGGAATAATTTGGGTATTGCTTACGGCAATTTTAAACAATACGAGCAGGCGATTTCGGCTTTTCGAGAGGCGGTTCGCATCGACCCGGAAAAAGCAAGTGTCTGGTATAACTTGGGCGAGGCTTATTCTCGCTACGGTCAACAGGACAAAGTGCTAGAGATTTATCAAGCCTTACGCAAACTCGACCCGCTAATGGCGAACGCATATTCCAACATTTTTATTTTGCCTTTAGCCAGTAAGGTAGACTCGCCCTGATCATCCCCACATAAATTGTGCTAACACGATCAAAAGTAATGGAATGGACGCCCACTTCCCATAACGATATCAAAGTGCCAAAGTAGTGGTGGCAAGAACTACCACTAACCAGAGAAGAAGCGTCCGTCGTGACGGATTACGACCATTGACATCGATTTGGCAAAAGAGATTTTGCGGTTCACGATGCGGACGAACGAGATCATGCGGTCTTACGCGTGCAAGTCAAGCGCAGCGAGATTGCGAAGTTCTTTGTAAATTTGAACCCTGCGGCAGCGCCCACAATTGGGCAAGGAAACTCGAGGAGTTTGCTCACACAATGAAACCGTTGGCACCGCAGCTTGTAAAGCCATACGCCAAGACCAACAAGATCGACGCGGCAAATGCATAAGCGATCTGCGAAGCAGTGAGCCGACCGAACATGCGGTTTGTGGCGAGAAGGAATTACGGTATGGCTGTGGCAAAGTTATGGCAAGCTTCCACCTGCTCCAATTTCGAAAGGAACACACACCGTTCGTTGTCATCCTCATAAATATATTCGCGCCAATCGCCGCGCGTAGTGACATGATAAAGCGCATCGGGAAACTCTATTCGAATGGCACGGAACATAATGGCGGGAATATATCATGGGTGAGTCTATGCTACTTTGCCAGACTCAACGCTTCTCTTTAGCGAGCTTCCATATATCCGGACCAATGAAATTCTAGCAAGGACGGTCGAGAAATACAGCATATGGAAAATAAAAGAGTAGCGTCCCCTTTGTTATTCGCAAACCACTTTGCTCCGCGCTCGTTCATGTTCTCCACCATCACGGCGCGTCTTACTTTGGCGCGCCTGTGTACATCTTTTCTGCCTTTCCCGATCTGTTGATAGATCGAAGGATAAGGCTTAGGATTGATACCCGGTTACATTTACAGAATCACCTCTTTGGCAATCAACCGGATAGGCGAGCTCCAAACCAAGAAAGTAAATCGGCCTGCGAGTTCCTTACGAAAACACATTACGAGAGGTACAAGCATAAGCAACAATGTTCCGGGCTCTGGGACAGTCTGAACTGAAGGAGCACCCACTACAGGATCGGTATCTGTACCAGAAATCCCTGAGAAGGTGTTAATAACCAGTGGCGACTTTAAATCCACGTTAACAAACTCATTTCCAGGCCCCTGTGTAGGTACCTCAATCAAGGAGTTGTTTAGGATGGCAAAAGAAAACTGGTCGGGAGTCGGATCCACGTAATTATCAGATATAGTCGCCATAAACGATAGAAAGTTGCCAGGGATGAACGCTTCGTAGAAATAATTAAAGAATAAAGTGTCATTCATAATTAAGCCCGAACTGAGAGAACCGGAGACCCCGCCTCCTAAAGTTGGTGAACCACTTGCCGAACCACCCCCAAAATCAAAACTGCCGATAGTCACCGAATTATTATTTAATCCATCCCCGTTTGTGAATTGGAATTCAATATAATAAGGTGCAGTAGTTCCACCAATTAAGGCAGAGGTATCTAAGCCTATCGATATCTGTGTCGCTTCGGCTGCCAATGGGGCAACAAGTAGTGCACAGGCCATTAAAGGCATTAAAACTAAGTTAAATAAATTTTTACCCATAATAAATACTCCCTTTTTCGAATGGCCCGCTTATTGGAGCCTAATAAGTTAGTTAAGTTTGGCACCTAAATTTTTGAGGATGCCTTTTACTCGATCAGTGCCTTTAGAATTGCGAACAAAATTGAATACTTCATATTTCTGAAGCGCTTGAAAGCCCTTTTTCTCTGCTCCCGGCTGTGCCGATCCAGCATAAAAAATCATCCCATCGAACTGTCCACCTAGCGGTATTAAGAGTTTCGTGTAATAAACAGTTACGCCAAGACTCGTCCCCATTTTTACCTCTGGATAACTGATTTCCAAAGAAGTTTCTGAATGTCTGATTTCGTCAATACGTTCGGGTGTCATGAGAAGCAAGAGAGTATCGTCCGCATCTCTAAACAGCTTTTCACATTCCGGCACAAGTATTTTTACACCACTTGAATCGATCTCTGTCGACCTATTTTTGCGATGAAAAAATGCTCTCGTCCGGCTAACAGCCTCAGTAGCATTGGTCTCCGACGATAAATTACCCTGACCTTGCGTGCCGAACGAAAGGATCAATGTTAATAACATAGTGAGCTTTTTCACAAATCTCGTCATAGTATTAACAAATGCTTCTAATTGCATACACGATAACTACTCACTTGTTAAGCTTAATGTTGTCCAAAAGGATTGCTGAATCGTAAATACTATCTCCCACATCTCCCGCTGAAAACCGGAGCGTGATTGATTTACCGGTATTTGCGGCTGCTATGCCTGAAACGTCTACAGCATTATTTTGCCACCCATAACTCCAGACATCACCTCGATCAAAGGAGAATGGCACCTTGAACGTACCGCCGCAAATATCATCGACCTTTCTATTAAATAACAATGCCGTACCACTATCAGTGACAGCTTCTACCCGGAAATAATCTTGGTAGCTTGAGCCACAGTATTCTCGAAACTCCTCAGAGCTGAAGTTCCAGTCAAACGAAATTGTCTTTGTGTCCTTGGCAAGACACACCTTTTGACTGATTGCACCCGACGAAGTGGTAAATCCCAGTCCAGTGGAAACGATACCCATATAACTTCCACCTGTCGGGGCAAATGTACCTAACTGGGTTATTATTCTTCCGTCGCCCGAAGCCGACCATGCTCCCAAAGTACCGGTCTCGAAATCACCATTCTGAAGTTCACCGCTCGGTAACTGAAGGTTGTTAGCACCCAACATTTCCCAATTAGCGGGGGGAGTCTGGCCATCGTTAAGGCCAGGAGTGAAGCTATCACCGGTTGTTACCAGATTTACCGGGTTCAATACCCACTTGTTATGGAAGTCCTTAGCTCTCTCCGTCGCAAAGGTTGCTTTGACATAGTTAGAATATCCCAAGTATGTTTTTGCTCCCTTGTTCAGAAAAGCATTAGCCATGCTCGTATTACGGCTTGAACGGCACGTGTTGATAAAAACTAGACTATCCGGGAACTGTCCATTGTGAGATGAAATAAAAGAAGGCAGAATTGCGTAGTAACCGCTGATAATTGCCAACCTTCCCTTATCTAGTTCAATTTGGTAGGTAGCCTTGTTGGCGTTGGTTGCTTGCTGGCCAGTAAGAATAACGACCTGACTTCCACCATCAAACCACCCAAAGAAATCCGCCCAATCTTCAGTCATCCCTCCAAAATAAGTATCTCCATGCCCATAGTGGTTGACCACACCATATTGGCTGAGAGTCTTAAAGGTTTCTACAGTCACTGCTGCATTTGAGACGAACGTAACATCGTATTTAGGACAAGTCTGGTTTGTATAAAGTGTATTCAGACTTGGATTCACATCAATCGCAGAAAGCGATGACAGGAACGGTGACATCAGAAGAACTTTCGTCTTTCCAACATCGATGTTGCCCGACGCGTTGAGGTTTGCTTGCTGAAGTGTCTGACCACTACTGAGTGAAGAAATACCGCCTAGGGTATCTTGGTCATTTAGTAGAAGACCACCAAGCATCCCATTGGAATAAAGAATCCAAATACCATTACTACTATCTGATATACCCGCCTGTAAGACCTTTGAATTTGACAAAATAAAAGTCAGAGCGGCTTGAGTGGCCGCAAATCGTCCTTGCGTGCCTACAATTTGGTTAAAAGAGCTTTCTGCCTGTTGCTCCAAGTTTATGATGTTCGAATAATCCTCATCAGTAAATGGAATGAAAGAATCAAGGTAAAGCACCTGAGAAAGTATCGTAGAACCACTTTTAGTCGCCTTGACGCGCAGCTTTATTCTTTCCTTGGCGGTCGACAAATAGTTCTTCCTAAAGGAAAAGACGCCATCACCCTCAATTTCATCGCCAGCATTTAGATCGCCAGTATCGACCAAAGCGCCTTCTGTCCCGATAACGTTATTATTGGCATCAAGTCGTTCCAGTGTAACTACGGGCGGGACCTCACCAGGTGTGTAAGCGACAGGGGCACGCACAGTTATTTGTGTATTTTGGTTTGTCAGAAAACCATCTGGATTAATGGTTACTCCGCTGATTGTCTGCGACGTCGATGTTGATGCAAACACCCTTGCCGCATATGTGATGTTGGCATTGGTGGGATTAGCGAATCTCAATACGACATTCAGCGTCTCGCCCGGTGAAAAGATATTGTCTTCACCGGCGGCAATCTCGACAAATTTACCAACGGTGGCCGAGGGACAATCCACGTCACCACTTGAGTTTGCCAGGCTAGCACTGGGGCTTAGATTCTCAAGAACCAGGTTCACCGGCCCCTGGATTGTTGCACTTCCTTTGTTTTTGATAGTGATAGTTTGAACGAATTGGTTAATACGGCGGTTGAGGCGATATCCGCTGCGAGTTAACCCAGACTGTGAACTTACTTCTGTTGCGCAATCAACAGCTCCAAAAGCGGCACTTTTGAGTCCGAGTTGCCCGAACAGAAAGAATAAAATTAGGAATATATTGCGTTTCATTATGGACTCCACGTTTTTATTAATTATTGCATCATAGATTACAAGTCAACTTGTAATCTTCTCTATACAAATTAAAGCTAAGTGAACTATTACTTTCAACTACACGGCTACGCAACATTAAAACCAATAACAACAGGTTAGGCATCGGCAATAAATTTGTTCCAAGTAAATAAACTTATTACCAGTATTCAAGCAATAAACATGCCGATATTAATATTATACTTGTAAACATGATGTTAGAAATCATTTTCCAGAATATCTTGTTAAATAAATGGTGAAGTGTAAAAAAGTTCGACACCATTTGATGACTTAATCCTGAATGGCGGCTTTGGGAAGCCCGTGGGCAAGGAATGGCTTGATGGCGGCAAATGGGGTTCAGACCCAGAGGTATCCCCTCAAAACTCTGTTGCATTTCAATAAAGTAGGGCGTACTGTTTGCTCCAAAACAGCACATGCGTGGCAGGTTTATTGTCTCTTTCGTAGCGACCAAACTGCGAAGGAGAGTCCGCCATGCATGCGATAACAATCTTACACCGCATTCTTTCAACAAGCTTCCCAATAATTCACGCAAAACGCTTAGCAAGTCTACTGGCTGCTGTCGAGGCGGTGGTAACGGGCAGTCGGCTGACGTTAAGCGATATGGGGCGTGGGCTGACCGGCTCGGTCGCCGTCAAGCACAACATCAAACGCATTGACCGGCTGCTCGGCAACGACTTGCTGCAGACTGAAATATCTAAGTTGTACGAGGCACTGATCCGGCAGTGCTTGAACGGGTTTTGGCGGAAAAAGTGATTTATAGAGGTACCTCAATCTGTTGCACATACGGCTGTGCATTCTGAACGATATCCGTGACATTCTTCTTCGACGTAAAAAAGGGGCATTTACGCCCCTTTTGTTTAACATTTACAGCAAATATTTACCTAGCGGGAAGCACGCTTACGATCTTGTTCAGTAAGATGACGCTTGCGCACACGTATGGATAGCGGAGTGATTTCCACCAGCTCGTCGTCATCAATAAACTCAACAGCTGACTCCAGCGTCAGCTGAATTGGCGTGGTCAAGCGCACTGCTTCATCTGTACCGGAGGAACGCACATTGGTCAATTGCTTGCCCTTGATCGGGTTAACTACAAGGTCGTTATCGCGAGTGTGTATGCCAATGACCATGCCTTCATACAATTTATCCCCGGGGCTGACGAACATGCGGCCACGATCTTCCAATTTCCATAAGGCATAGGCCACGGCCTCGCCATTGTCTTGAGAAATCAGGACTCCATTATGACGACCTGGCATATCCGGCTTGACCGGGCCGTAGTCGTCGAATACGTGCGAGATCAGTCCGGTGCCACGGGTCATGGTCATAAAATCACCTTGGAAACCGATCAAGCTGCGTGCCGGAATACGATACTCCAAACGAACGCGGCCTCTTCCATCCGACTGCATATCCTGTAAATCGCCGCGCCGGCGACCCAATTCTTCCATCACCGCACCCTGGTTTGTCTCTTCAACGTCCACAGAGAGCATTTCATACGGCTCACATTTTTCACCGTTAACTTCACGAAACACCACACGCGGTTTAGATACAGCTAATTCAAAGCCTTCTCGACGCATGTTTTCCAGCAGAATGGTCAAGTGCAATTCACCACGTCCCGACACCAGGAAAGAATCTGTCTCTCCGGTTTCTTCCACGCGCAATGCTACATTAACCAACAATTCTTTAGTCAAACGATCTTTAATCTGACGGCTAGTGACGAACTTGCCTTCTTGCCCTGCTAAAGGAGAGTTGTTCACTTGGAAGGTCATAGTTAACGTAGGCTCATCCACCTTAGGCATGGGTAAAGCTTCTGGCTGGTTAATATCGGTCAAGGTTACGCCAATACCGATATCTTCGATACCGTTGACCAGAATGATGTCGCCAACACCCGCTTCTTCCATTTGTACCCGCTCGATACCACGGAAGCCCAGCACCTGATTAACTCGCGCTTTCTTCGGCGGTTTATCGCCATTCAGCACCATGACCTCTTGACCAGGCTTAATTCGCCCCCGCGAGACGCGCCCAACACCGATGCGTCCAACAAAGCTGGAATAGTCCAGCGCAGAAATTTGGAATTGCAGCGGCCCGTCCATATCGCCAACCGGCGCTGGAACATGCTTTAACACGGTATCGAACAATGGACGCATATCCGTGCTCGGATTCGCCAAATCCAATGTTGCGTAACCATTCAACGCCGAAGCGTAGACTATTGGAAAATCCATTTGTGCGTCGGTTGCGCCAAGCTTATCGAACAAGTCGAAAGTATGATCCACTACCCATTCTGGTCGCGCGCCGGGACGATCAACCTTGTTAATGACTACGATAGGGCGCAAACCCAGTGCCAGCGCCTTGCGCGTAACAAAACGGGTTTGCGGCATCGGGCCTTCCACCGCATCTACCAGCAACAATACGCCGTCCACCATCGACAGAACGCGTTCCACCTCACCGCCAAAGTCGGCGTGTCCTGGTGTGTCCACGATGTTGATATGTACGCCTTCATATTCTACTGCACAGTTTTTTGCCAGAATGGTGATGCCTCGTTCCTTTTCAAGATCGTTGCTGTCCATCACGCGCTCGGCGATATGCTGGTGCGCGGCGAAAGTAGCCGTCTGGGAGAGTAGCTTGTCCACCATGGTGGTTTTGCCATGATCAACGTGGGCAATGATGGCGATATTACGGAGTGCGCGCGACATGTTTACTACCTAAGCTAGATAAAGGGCGCGCATTCTAGCATAAGGACACCTCTAAACATTACAATTCATTCCAAACTGTTAGTGCTAAGTAGTAATGTCCCCTTTCTCCCAAATAGAAATGTCCCCTGAGTGAGTAAAAATTATTGCAGCCTATTTTTCAGGTAGCAAGGCCTGTCCAGATTTATTATCTGGCTATTGTTACTCAGTTGTGTATAATGCGCCCCTCGCTGCGAAATTCGTGCAGCGTTGGCTCATCGTTTTCTGACCTCTGGCGTCTCTGACGCGTCTTGCTTTTACCGGTTAGCGACGATGTTTTGCGCTGGTAGAGTCTATGATCTCCCTACTAAATTTTATTGTGTGGCTTTAGCCACGCATGCGCTTTGATTTAATCATTAATTAAGGAACAATCGTGTCTATTGAAAACACAGCTACACCTATTAAAGTTATTACCTTTGCCTCTCTGGGATTGAACCCCTTAATCCTCAGTGCTGTAGAAGAATCCGGCTATACCGTGCCTTCGCCCATTCAGGCCGAAGCCATTCCCGAAGTGATGGCGGGCCACGATCTGATGGCGTCTGCCCAGACCGGTACCGGCAAAACTGCCGCTTTCATTCTGCCAGCGTTACACCGCATCGCCGAACCTGCTGCAGTGCGTAGCAAGGGTCCGCGCGTGCTGGTGCTGACCCCGACACGCGAATTGGCGCAACAGGTTTCAGATGCTGCCACTAAATATGGCAAGAACATGCGCCTGAAAGTAGTGAGCATTCTCGGTGGCATGCCTTACCCGCTACAAAACAAGCTGCTATCCAGTCCAGTAGATATTTTAGTGGCTACTCCGGGTCGCTTGATTGACCACATCGAGCGCGGCCGTATCGACTTCTCGCGCCTCGAAATGTTGGTGCTGGACGAAGCCGACCGCATGCTGGATATGGGTTTCATTGATGACGTCGAGCGTATCGCCGCAGCCACCCCGGCCACGCGTCAAACGTTGCTGTTCTCCGCCACACTGGATGGTGTAATTGGTAACCTGGCAAAACGGCTGCTCAAGAATCCAAAGCGCATAAGCGTTGCAGCTACGCAGGCACGTCACGAAAACATCGAACAACGCTTAATGTATGTGGACGACATGGCACACAAGGGCCGTTTGCTGGATCACTTACTGCGTGATACGGACTTGAACCAAGCATTGGTATTCACCGCTACCAAGCGTGATGCTGATGCTTTGGCTGACAAACTGCTGTCCCAAGGGCATTCCGCCGCCGCGCTACATGGCGATATGAACCAGCGCGAACGTAACCGCACCTTGGTTAACCTGCGCCGTGGTCAAGTGCGTATTTTGGTGGCGACTGATGTGGCCGCACGTGGCATCGACGTTCCGGGTATTTCCCACGTAATCAACTTTGACCTGCCCAAGGCCGCTGAAGACTACGTACACCGTATCGGCCGCACCGGTCGTGCCGGATCTTCCGGTATCGCAGTATCGTTTGCATCCAACCGCGATGCCGGAAACCTGCAAAAGATCGAACGCTACACCGGACAGAGCATAACCGCTCATATCGTTGCCGGTCTGGAACCTAAATTCAAACCGCGCTCACAACCCTCCAGCCCCCGTGGCAAACCCGGCGGATTCGGACGCCATACTTCCCCTGACAGCCGTCATGGTCATCCTGATGGTGTTCGACGGGAGGGTCAATCTCACAATCGTTTTGGTGACAATGCACCTCGGCGTAATGGGAACACCGGCAACACGAGTCCTGCTGGCCAGGAACGTCGTCCGGCAAGCAGCTTCTCTGGACGTGGCCACAACAGCGGCAATCGTTAAACGTTAAACGACTTTTTCGCTAAATGCAAAAAGGCATGCCGAGGCGTGCCTTTTTTGTTTCTGCTGGTAATCATGCTGTTGTGCTGACAGCCGCTATCCACTATGCTTGCCACCGTTTATTCTTAAAATCTAAG
>Ga0335397_10010495_pt1 | contig 11448 bp, 6 predicted proteins | sample MAT04_FD_205740 | JGI IMG/M metagenome (GOLD analysis project Ga0335397, IMG submission 205740) | Freshwater microbial communities from Lake Fryxell liftoff mats and glacier meltwater in Antarctica - MAT-04 (spades assembly) (version 2) ...
GCTATGGAACGCGTGTGGCAACGAACTCGCGAAGTTCACCGCACCAGAATTCGAGAACTACCTCAGCAACTCCGGCTACCGCTACAGTTAAGTGCAGTGCGCTCTATATGAAGCACAGGCGGGCAAGAAATTTCCACGGATTCAAATGTTGACCGTGGCGGGATTGCTGGACGGATCAGAGCGGGCATTACATCCAGATTACGTCAAAGATCTGAACTTCAAAAAAGCTCCGAAGTCCAAGAAAAAACCCCAGACAAAAAGTTTGGGCCTCGATCTGGACGAGTGATGAAATTCTTTTGCAGACTGGCTTGAATATTCAAAGCCAATTGCAACTCTAGGCGTCCGTCACTGAATCTTCCCGCGCCCCAGAATCGGCCAGACGCATTCCAGCTTGTCGCCGCGGAAGCCGAGGAATTCCTCGTGCAGGATGGAGGTGAAGTCGGCATAACCGACAACCAGTTCCACCTTGTCCCCGATTTTCAGCCGTTGCGATTCCGGACCAAGTTTCAGCGTGCAATGCTCGGCACTCAACGCCACCACCTCGGCGTCGGGGAATCCCTGCACCAGCGGCGGATGAATGTCGGGATTCACCGTCTTGCGGCCGGCATCGAGAATCGCGCGGTCCAACGCCGCACGGCTGATGACCGTGGCCAGAATCGTGAGGGCCGACTTGATGCCCGGTTGCTTACACATGTCGACATAGAACGGATCGCCGAACACGCCGCCGCCGGCTTGCAGTTCCGTGATTCCCTCGGCTTCTTTACAAAACGCCAGCGAACCCGATCCGCCGGCACTGACGATCTCGCAGTTCAACCCGGCTTGCCGGTACTGTTCGCTGGTCAGCTTGAGAATGCCGAGCGATTCCCGTACTCGCAACCGCTTCTCGTCTTGATCGGTGACTTTCATCAAGTGTCCCTCGTAACCCATGATGCCCACGAGTTCGAGGTCGGCGATTTTGTCGATGGCTTGTGCCAGCTCCAGCGCATCGCGGCCGGGATTGATGCCCGTCCGGTTCATGCCGATGTTCACATCGACCAGAATCCGGCAGCGAACTCCCCACCGCCGGCAAGCAGCGGCGATCTGTTCCACCTGGGCATAATGATCGGCACAGATGATTGGCCGGCCCGTTTTGCACAGCGTCGCCAGCCGGTCGCATTTCTGTTCGCCGGAGATGACATTGGCAATGAGGACATCGTGAATGCCGGTGTTGATCATCACCTCGGCTTCGGAGACTTTCGCGCAGGTGATGCCCAAAGCGCCGGCCTGCAGTTCTTTCCAGGCGATGGCCGGCGACTTATGCCCCTTGGAATGGGGCCGCCAGGCTTTACCCGCGGCCCGCACGGTCGCCGCCATCGATTGGACGTTCGCCTCGAAACGATCGAGATCGAGGCAATAGGCAGGCGTATCGAAAGTCTGCTTCAAGGTGCCGCGCGACGGAAATATCGACATCACAAGTCCTTCACTGTCTGGGAACTGTCCGCCCACACGATATCGCATGGCCCCGACATTGCCCAGCGAGGACCTCTGTGCATTCCGAGCGGGGGGCGTCAGCCCCCTGACTGTGACCCCACTCTTACTTCGACGCCGCATTCAGGGGACTAACGTCTCTCGCTCGGCCCGCGCCACTCCGTGCGGTTTCTCACCATGCGGTTTATCCCCCGCCGTGCGTACGCGCTCCTCCAACAGTTGCAATGCGACCCGATGCCGCGAAGCCACCCCTGGTTGGGGGAACAACCCTCCCAGCAGAATCAGCATGGCCATCAGCAGCACGGCGTACCGCTCTCGCTCGCGACTGCCGAGCGGAATGGACGACCGGTGCCGCGTCCCCGTGAACAGAATGAAATATGTCCGCAAAATGGCGATGCCGTTGAGCGCCCCCGCGATCACCACGGCAACACCCGTCAGCGGATACGTCTCCACCGCCCCGTCGACCAGCAGTTCCGTGCTGATGAAACCCAGTGTGCCCGGAAAACCCACGCAGGCCAGTCCCGTCAGAACGTAATACACGGCCAGCGACGGCATGTGATCGTACAGCCCCTGGAAGTCGTCGAACCGAATGGGTCCATACCGCGATTCCAAAGCCCGCAACGTGAGTCCGAAGCCCGTGAGTCCCAAGCCAACCGAAATCCACAGGCAGAGCGCCCCCGTTAAGCCGATGGCGGACAGCGTCTCCAAACCGACCAGCACCAGCGAGGCGTGGCTCAGGAACAGAAAGCAGAAAAACCGCCGCGCTTCCACCTGCACCAACGCCATCCCGGAGGCATACACCGCCGTCACCAGCGAGACTAAACCCAAACTGCGCAGTGCCCAGTCCGGTGCATGCGGCACCACCAGTCGCACGGCGGCATAGGTTCCGAGGAGCGGCGTGACGAACAGCAATGCTGTCCCAAAGCTGGCCCGCTCGAACAAATCGGTTAGCCAGGTGTGAACCGGGACGATGCCGCTGCGAATGAGGACGCCCCCCAAGAGCGGAGCCATCGCCCACAGCGAATGAACGCGGTGCCCTTCCCGATCAGCAAAAAACTGCCCCAGCACCAGCAAGCCGATGCACAGCCCCATATGCAGCACGAACCCACGCACTGGCTGGCGGCGGGCGCGCAGTTCCACATACGGCAACACCATGCCGCCCGCGAGCAGCCCGATGATGCCCCAATGATTCCGGCAGGCGATGGTCGCCAGGGTGATCGACAGCGAACACAGGGCCGCGGCAAACGAAAACCGCCGCATCTTGGTTCGCAGCGTGACCAGCAGCGTCACGAAGTAAATCAACGCCGTGAGCGGAAACAGCGGCGCACTCAGATCGTCTAGTTCAAAGACTTCCACACCGAAGAACTGCGACAGCGATCCTGGGCGTGGCTCGACGATTGGCGCATCGGTCGGCGTGACTGTCACGAACCACGCCAGTTGGGCGCAGATGAGTGCCATTCCCGACAAACCGCAGGCCCATTGCCGCGCCCGGTACGGTTCACGCAATCGCCCGATGAACGTCGCCCCAATGATTGGGAGCAGCAACGTGAGTTCCAGCCAGGGGATGCTGAATAGCGTCATGGCGTTTCTCCCGGCGGGCTGATGTGGTGCGTGTGGGATGCGGCGGGCCGAGTCGCCAGCCCGTTCAGCCAGTTGGTCCACCGCCGTTCCCAGCCGTCACAGGTTCGAAAAAAAATCAGGACCGGCGCGACCAACAAGCGATTCAGCCAGGCATCCCACCCCCCGCGATCCAGGGCGTACGCATACAGCCGATGTTGCCAGCTCAGCGGCAAACGAGTCGACCAGCCCCCTCCCGTTTTCACCAGGGTCCGTCCCACGGCATTTTCTAACGCGGACGAATCGAGCAGCACGCTGGGGGCGCGTAGGAATTGCAGCGTCCGCAGGCAAGCATGACCGATCACATGCACCAGCGGAATGTAATCCCAGCCCATCCCGATCTCCGCGATGATCAGCCCGACTTGCGTCAGCGAGGCGTAGATCAGCGCGCACTTGATGTCGGTCTGCACCCGCCCCACCATCGCCGCGAAAATCGCCGTCGCCAGTCCAGAGCAGATCACAATCCCGGATAGCAGCGGCGACAGCGCCAGCAGGGGGCTGAAGCGCATCAGCAGGAACGCGCCGAGATGAACCGAGAGCGCACCATAAAAGACGGCACTCGACGGGGTCGGCCCTTCCATCGCCCGTGGCAGCCAGCCGGAGAACGGAATCAAAGCCGACTTGCCCGACGCCGCCAGCCAGAGCAGCAACCCGACCAACAGCGCCTGTTGTTCCGTCACCTTCTGGGCGACTTCCCCGTCCGGCCAGGAATGCACACTCAGCAGTTGATCGAAATCCCCTTCGCCGGTGAGGTGATGCAAAGCCACGGCGGCGATCAGCAACGCGGCGTCGGAGATGCGATACACGGCCCACACATGCAGCCCATTCCGCACAGGCGATGGCCGCTCATGATAAAACGCCACCAGGAACGCGGACGATAGCCCGACGAATTCCCACCCGGCGAACAACGTCTCGATGGTCCCCGCCGAGGCGGTCAGAATCATGCCCAGCACGAACAGGGCATACATCATGAAAAACCGGTGGAACCCGGCTTCCCGATGCAGATACCGCTCGCAAAACGCGCCGATCGTCCCGCACAAGGCGAATGTCAGCACAACGAAGGGAATCGACAGCCGGTCGAAGATTAGTTTGAAGTGAAAATGAAAATGTTCGATGTTGACCCAGTTGCCCAGGTCGACGGTCACATGCGTATTGCCGGACCAGAGCATCAGCCCCAATAACGACAGTGACGCCGCGAGACCGAACACGTTGACCGCCTCGACCAGTCGGGCCGTGGCGGTCTCCGAAAGTTTGCGGTCCCACAGATGCGCCAGCCCGGTGATCGCCACCAAAGCCAACGGCGCGGCGAGAATCAATCGCCCCAGCCATTCCGCAGCCGCCAGACTTCCCAGCATGAACACCGATTCCTAGTTTAGAAAGCCCGACGCGCGAGCGAGGAAAGATCAATCAACGTCCTCGCTCGCGCTGCGTGCTCCATAGAATCCATCTCGATGACTACCCCACGTCGACTCGCCTCACCCTCAATCAATCACCGCGAATGGCAAATTCTCGCGCCAGCCGCGATACCATTCCCACGAGTTCGCCGCACGCGGCACGCGCTGCGCTTCCGGGTGATACGGCCGGAACTCTCCCTGCTCGTACAATAGAATCTGCTCCGAATCGGGGTCCAGCACCGCCAGTTGAATCCATTGGTTCTTCATCACCATTTCCAACTGCGGCACATTCTTCAACAGGATCGGCAGCTTCGCGGCCGCGACTTCCAGCACGACCAGCAACCGCATCGGCTCATGAATTTCCACCCCCTGCCACGGCAACCCCGTCCGCAGATCGCTCGAAAAGCCGTCCATCACGCCCAGCATCGCCGATACATTATGCGGCAGCTTCGACCCGCTGCCCCAGCCGGGAGAATCGAGATACGAAAAGAAGTATTGCATGCAGATGCCCACACACACCGGCACCACCGGCGTCATGATGCGGGACAAAATCGTCAGGTTCTCGTCATCCTGTTTCGGATCATACGAAACCAGGAAGCTCCGCCGATCCATGAACAAATCGCGCGTGCGTTCCCGGCGTCCCACGATACAATTCGCAATCGTCGAATGCCCGAACTCCGGCCGCGCCTGCGCCAAATCTTCCGACCGGGCCTCCACATGCCTTTTCGCATCGGCGAATGTCGTGTGCAGATCGGCCGATAGAAACCGCCGCGTCCGTTCATGCGCATTCCGCCGCAGCGTTTCATCGAGGATCGAGCGGAACCGGCGGAAGTGATCTTTCTGAGCCGCCGGCACCCGCTCCTGGTCGTACAGCGTGATCTGATCATTGCAGGTGTTGTGCAAGCCCCCTTGAAACATCGTCGTCTCCGGGATGGAAATCCCCCGATCGGCGAGAATCCGGCGGACATCCGGCTGGTTAAGAAACTCCGCCATCGCCCGCGCATTGGGACCCCCCGCACCGCCGCCACACGCACCGCAATCGTAAATCGAGCGATGCGGGTTGTTCAGGCTGGATGATCCATGCCCGAGAATCACAACCAGCGGCGCGAACTTCGTCGTCAGGCCGATATCGCGCAGCATCCGTTCGCCGCAGTTCGCCATCTCCACCGCCGTGAACCCGATTCCCTCACCCACCGCCGCGGGAGGCACATCACCCCGACGCAAACGCAGCTTGGTATTCTTCGGCAGCACCCATAGCCCGGCCGTCGATTGCACGCGGGAAGTCAATCGCGGAAACAGCACTCGCGCGACCAGTGGAATCGTCGCCAGCGCGCCCAGCCCAGCCGTAATCAGCGCACCACCCCAGAATGTCTGGCTGCGGCGCTGAATCTGATGGGCTGTATGCCCCACAATCTTCCGGGCACGCGTCTGGTTCTGATGTGCCGCATGTCCTTCTTCGCTGACCCAGCGCTCCGGCAGCATCACGATCGGACACAGCGGCACAAAGAACGCATCCGCCACGCCGCGGTAATACATCGCCGTATTGAAAAAGCCCGCCACCCCGAACGTCTGCGTCTCGGCGGAGACCTCTTCCAGATGCCGGCGGAACGATTCCTCCCGGTCATCCAGACAGCACACCACCTGAAATTCTGGCGATGGTGTCGGTCGCTTGCCCAGCTTCGAGCGAAACGAGAGCGCGTCCAGCACCTGAATCCGGTAGTTCCGCTCGAACGCCAGATGATATATCCGTCGGCGTTCGAGTTCGCAAAACGATTCCACTTCTTCAATCAGTGTCGACCAGTCGGCCTGACTCAAGCGAACCAGGTCGCGCGGCATCCAGCCCAGCAACTGTGCCAGTTGAAACAACACGAACGAACGTTGATCCTGACGATTTCCGATCGGCCGATGTCGTCGCGTCTGGCAGAACGATTTCAACTCGCTGAATGGCCCGGTGAACTCCAGCTTGTCTCGGGCGATGTCGGTCAGCACCGCGCATTCGACCGCCAGCCGCACTGCGAGATATTGCAGCAGGCTGTGTGGCGGAATGGGTCGCGGCACGCGGTCCCCACGCTGCTCGACCTGATGAATCATGCCGGCCCAGCCGCGCAGCGACAGCAGCGTGGCCGTCAGATAATCGCGCCAGTCACGTTCGGCGACTCCCAGCTGTCGTAGCGATTCCAGAATGCTGAGCCACGGATCGAAATCGGGAGTCTGAAACTCGGCCAGCGAATCTTTGAGACCTTTCCGCCAGCGTTCCGCCGGAACTTTTTGGGCCGAGAAGAGGGTGGCGAACGCCAGGGCGAATCCTTTGTCGCGCGCCGGCAACGGCCACGCGGCCAATCCTTGATCCAGAAATGCGGCACAAAACCGAATCAACACTTCGTTGACCACGAGGTCGCTGTCACCGCCGCCGGCCTGTTTGACCGCATCGCGATGCCGCAGCGGTTGCGGGGCAGGCTGCTTCGGTGTGCCGACCGCGTGAATGCCATGCCGACAGATCCGCCATAAGGCTTCCAGCGTGAAGGTTTCCCACTCGGCTTCGCTCCAGCGGTCGATCACCTCGGTTCGCTTTTTGTGCAGCAACTCGGCGATCACCCCCGCCACTTCCGCCGGCGCGTCTGGTGTCGTTTCCCGCGCGCCATCGGTCAGCATCCCCTGAATCCAGCGGCTCGTTTCACGCAGCACCCGTTGCCGGACGGCGAACGGCGTTTCCGGACGAAACTTGCGCAATGCATCGGTCTCCGCCATCAGCCATTGCAATTCGTTCCCCGTCGCCTGCTGCAACGGAAAGCGGAGCATCGACATCCGGATATCGAACCGGCTGCCGAAGTTCAGGACCGAACCATGCGCGCGAGCGCCTAAGTCGTCCTGCAACACCGTGATCAAATCTTCGACGCGGATGCGGTCTCGCTCAAATTTCTCGCGATAGCGTTCTTCGCGCAGATACGGTTCGCAGCCGTAAAGCTCGGCCGCCGTGCGGACCCCCTCGTCAAACGGGAGATGCTCGAACGCTTCCAGCGTGTTTCTTGCCACGAGTGCATTGATCGGCCCCTGGTTCGGCAACAGTCCAGCCGCATATTCAAATGCAGCGTGCAGCCGCTCAAAGGGTTTCTGAGACGGGGGTTCCTCGGGGTTCGACTGAAGATTCGCCGCAGGTGAACTTGCCACAGGGGCACTCGCCGACACCTCCAGTTGCGTCATGGACCGCTCTCAGCCGAATTCGTTTCAGGATGCGGAAGTGTGTTCCACATTCTGCAATCGTACCGCGTCCGAGAACCAGGTCCTACAGCGATCAACTTACAATCTGTTAATGATCCGCCGTTACGACCCCGAATTTGCTCCGAAATCCGCACAGGTGGGCCGTCTTCGGCTTGGTCCCTTCAGTCGTATGGGGAAAAGGGTGAACCATTCCGGGCTTGAAAGCCGTAGGGTGTGGTCGAGGGCTTTGACGAGGCCCACCGTCATGAGCATTGTGGCCGCAATCGGCGGACCTCACAGGGCCTCGACCCACCCTACAGAAATGGCAGCGGCCCCAAATCGCTAACGTTCCTCAATCGTCAGCCGCTTCCAGTACGCCGTTTCATTTCGCGCATCGTTGGCCTGGTTCAGGACTTCCAACAGGACTTTCTTGCCGGCGAACTGGGCCAGATCGACTTGCAGACTTGCCCAGCCGCGCTGGGGTGTCGTCAACTCCTCATTGATGATCTGATCGTGAATCACCTCGCCGTTGGCTTTCACGATCAACTGCCAGTCGTGCATCGGCAGATGCGAGACGCGCAGATCGAGATAGGACGACTTTTCCGCCGGCAACTGCACCGCCGCCCGTAACAGGCACGGTTTCGTCGGGTCGATGGGCTGAGTCCGCAATGCGTCCAACTGTCCGGCGTGTTCCTTCATCAGTGCCAGGCCGCCCGGAACCTCCGCCGTGGAAAACTGTGGCGCGATCCGCGACAGCAACCGGCTGAAGTCATCCCGTTTCAGCATCCGCAGCGCGACATTCGCCTCGCCGTCCGGGGCCGGTGGCTTTTGCGGATTGATGCAATGCGTCTTGAGATATTCGACATCCTGTGGCGTTCGCGCCAGATAAATGTGATCGAAGAACGCCGCGGTGCCGTCGGGGCAGCCCAGCGAAAGGCCCGTCAGATGCACCGGTCCGAAATCGATGAACACATCGCGGGATAGCAGCACCCACGTCGCGGGGATCTTGGCATCCAGTCGCAGCGGAGCGTTCATCAACGGTTGTTCGGTTCCGGCATCGTAAGAAAATCCGTAGCGCAAACCGCGCTCTTCCAACTGACGACGCGGATCGAACGGGCCGCGCCGCCGTCGGCCCGGCCGCTCGCCCGGTTGGAACAGTTGCGCGATGTGCTCGGCGAACTGGCCATCGTGTGCCAATTGAAACAGAATCCGATTACCGGCATCTTTCTTCCAGGCGAAGACCAGAAAGCGGTACTGGCCATTCCGCGGCTGCTCGGCAATCCAGGTATCCAACCCCGGCAAGTGACCGTTCTCCGCACTCCCGCCAGAGACCCGGATCGCATGCGTCCCCGAATACGGTTGATCGGCCGACAGCGCCACACTGGGCTTGTCGCCCGCACGCAGTGCTGTGGCGAACTCTTCCTGATCCTCGAAAATCGGCATCACCCCCGGACGATTCTCCGACAGCGACACCCCCTTCCAATCGATCTGCGAGTTCTCCCCCTGCGGCAGAAATGCCACCTCCACCTGCACCGTTTTTCCCTGATAACCATCCAACGGCACGATCAACGGGTCTGGCTCCAGCGGACCTTGCTGCATCGGCACATCGAGATCCCCCAGCACCTTGCCATCGATCCGAATCTGTACGGCGGCCGGTGTCGTCAGTTCATGATCACGCGTCAGCACAGCCGCCAGCCAGCGATGCTTCGGCCCGATCTTCATCGTCCGCGAGAACGTGATGAAGCGGTCCGTGGTCTGAAACTTGAGCCGGTACTCGGCCTTCCGCGGATCATATGGCGACACCACATTCACGACCCGAATTGTCGCCGCATCCTCCGCGCTCGTCGTCCACCCCGCCAAGCCCGGCACCTTTGTCCAACCTCGCCGCAACACCTCCGCCTGCAACAGCGGCAAGTCGAGTCGCATCTCCGGCTCGTACCAGTTCACCGCATCGCGAATATCAAACGGCTCCGCCCCCGCCGGTCGCTGATCATGGTCCATATCGGCTTCCAAGATGATCTGCCGCGGCACGGTGTCATCCGTCGGCAAGGCCAGCCAGCCGGTATCCATCACGCGTGCCGAGCCGATCAGATGTTGCGCCTCGAACAGCGGTTGGCTCGCTCCACCGCGCACCGTGACATTCACGCAGCCGCCAAGTTCCGCCGAACGGTCCAATCCGACTTGTGTGCGAATCGCGCGGGCCAGCGGGGGATAGTCGAAGCGGAGTTGTGTTGAAGCCTGCACACCGAAGCCGCTGCCGAACTCGAATTGTTCCGACATCAACAACTCGCCGCGACTGCTCCGATCGACCCGCCACGGCCATGAGGAACCGAACACCGAATGCTGCTCAACGGTCGTGGGGCCGACCTGCGCGAGAGGCACTGCGTCCGGCTGGAAGAATCGCCAGGCCCGCACCGTGCGGTAACGGACCCACAACGGGTCGAGCGACCAGGCCGGCTGAATGTGCTGATACCACGTCTCCGGCCGGTTCGCATCGCCCCACGTCCGGGCACGGAACCGGTCGGCTGAGGTCGTCAACCGGCTGCCAGCGACGGTTTCCAGTTGAATCATCCGCGACAGACACGTCGGGTTGACCATCGCCAGTTGATCGAAGTACGCATTCCACGCATCCTGTTGCGGGAGATGCAATTCGGCGAGATCGTCCCAACTCACATCGCGGACACCATCGGTCGTCAGGAATCGCAACTGATCGGCGTCCCACCGCAGCGTGCGAAACGGGAACGAGCCGCCGTCGCGCAGGACCACCGTGCCGGGCCGGTACTCGTCACTGCCCGCGTGCTCCCAGACGATCCGCCGGACCCATTCAATCCCCACCCGCAAATCGCCGGCGAGTTTGTCATCGGGGTAGTGCAATTCGGCCGTTGGTTTGACGAGAAGATGCGGCGGCCGTTGATCGTAAGGATCTTCGAGACCTGTCTGCACCCCGACGACCGTCCCCGCCAGCCGATCTCCACCCGTGAATTCGACATACGCCGGTGCCGCCGGCCCCGGCGGTTGCTGACGATCGAAAATCCAGCGCGCGGGGTTGGCGGGGTCGAAAACCGGTTTGCCCCCAATGGTCGGCTTGGCGGCGACATCGTGCCAGGTGCGGACTTCCGCTTCCTCAACCCGGCTGCCATCCTGAAACTGAGCCGCGAACCGCTCGGCGGCCCCCGTCGGCACGGCCGCGCACACCACCAGCACCCATCCGCAAAGCCCGCGTGACATCATCGCCCGTCTCCCGACTCGGCTGATTCCGTTTGAGACATGGTAGCTGTTGAGCAGCCTCACCGCCAGAAAACAGATCTCCGTCCCTTGATCCAATGCAAAAACCCCGGTCACAATGACCGGGGTCGAAGTTCTATCCTATCACTAGGCTGCAATATCGGATATCAGTGAGCGCAGGCCATGATTACCACAAAGAATAGGGGGTGTTAATCCAATTGTGGCCAAACTGCCCCTGCCCGTAATAGCCCTGAGTGAACGGAAAGTTGTAGGAATTGAAGCCATAGGGGCTGTAGGGTGCATAAGGCATCGACATCGCCGGTTGAGCCGGACGGAAATTGGTTGATCCTCGGTGGACCACAGTGGGCCGCATTTGACCGAACAGGAATTCGACCGTCGTATCGTGCCGGTAACTGGGATTCGCCTGGTACTCCGCGCGGCTGAATGGGATGCGATCATACACTTGAGCATACTGCCGGGCGAGTGCCACAGGGTCGCGGGCCGGTTCGATCACAGGGCAATCCACCCCGGTGGCGGCTGTCTTCAC
>Ga0335397_10010498_pt1 | contig 11446 bp, 12 predicted proteins | sample MAT04_FD_205740 | JGI IMG/M metagenome (GOLD analysis project Ga0335397, IMG submission 205740) | Freshwater microbial communities from Lake Fryxell liftoff mats and glacier meltwater in Antarctica - MAT-04 (spades assembly) (version 2) ...
CACGCGCTTCGGTGAGGTCGAGCCGGTGGAGCTCGACGCGCCGGTGCAGCACGTCTGCTCGTTCGAGGCCGACGCCTACGCAAGCTGGGCCGGCCGCCGCCTGCCGACCGAGGCGGAGTGGGAGAAGGCGTGCGGCTGGGACCCCGTCGCAGGACGGCTGCGCCGCTACCCCTGGGGTGACGGCGATCCGACACCCGAGCTGGCCAACCTCGGGCAGCACGCCACCCGGCCCGCGTCCGTCGGGGCCTACCCCGCCGGCGCCTCGGCGTACGGCGTGGAGCAGATGGTCGGCGACGTCTGGGAGTGGACCAGCTCCGGGTTCGACCCCTACCCGGGGACCCGGGCGTTCCCCTACCCGGAGTACTCCGAGGTCTTCTACGGGGGCGACTTCCGCGTGCTGCGCGGCGGCTCCTGGGCCACGCACGCCACCGCCGTGCGCACGACGTTCCGCAACTGGGACCTGCCGGTCCGCCGTCAGGTCTTCTCCGGGTTCCGCACCGCGGCGCAGGTGTAGGCGGCGTGTGCAGGCACAGCGCGTGGCTGGGTCGCCCAGCCACGCTGGAGCAGCTGCTCGTCGAGCCGCCGCACGGCCTGCTGAGGCAGTCGTGGGCACCGCGGCGCCAAGCGCACGGCACCGTCAACGCCGACGGCTTCGGGGTGGGCTGGTTCTCGGACGAGCGGGCGGACCCGGCGCTCTACCGACGCGACGTCCCGATGTGGGGCGACCCGTCGTTCCTGTCCCTGGCGGGGGTCGTGCGCTCCGGCTGCGTGCTCGCCGCGGTCCGCTCGGCGACGGTGGGCGGACCGGGCGGCGAGCAGGCCAGCGCGCCGTTCCCGTTGCCCGGGCGCGTCCTGCTCTCGCACAACGGTGCGGTCCCCGTCGCCGCGGTCGCCCCGCTGGTGTCGGCCGGGGCGCTCGCGGCCATCGGCTCGACCGTCGACAGCGCGTTCGTCGCGGCGCTCGTCACGGACCGGCTCGGCGACGGGCTGCCCGCGGCGCTCGCCGGGGCGGTGACCGCGATCGCCGCCGTTGCTCCCACGGCCCGGCTCAACCTGCTCGCCACCGACGGCAGCACCGTGGCCGCCACCACCTGGGGCGACACGCTGTGCTGGCGGGTCGTCTCCGGCGGCGTCGTGGTCGCGTCCGAACCCGCCGACGACGAGGCCGGGTGGACCGACGTCCCCGACCGCTCGCTGCTGACCCTGACCGGCGACGGCTGCGCCGTGACGCCCCTCCAACCCGTGACGCCCCTCCACACCATGCCCCTCGAACCGGAAGGACGACCATGACCACGCGGCTCGACCGCCACCTCGGACCCGACGCGCTGCGCGAGACCCTCGAGGCCGACGTGCGCGCCGGCCTCGGCGCGACACCGAAGACCCTGCCGCCCAAGTGGTTCTACGACGCCCGCGGCTCGGAGCTCTTCGACGAGATCACCCGCCTGCCGGAGTACTACCCGACCCGGCGCGAGGCGGCGATCCTGCAGGCCCACGCCGGCGAGATCGCTGCGCTGTCCGGCGCCGACACCCTCATCGAGCTCGGAAGCGGCACCTCGGAGAAGACCCGGCTGCTGCTCGACGCGCTGCGCGACGCCGGGACGCTGCGCCGCTTCGTGCCCTTCGACGTCGACGAGTCGGTGCTGACGATGGCCTCCAAGCAGATCGTCGAGGAGTACCCCGATGTCGACGTCCACGCCGTCGTCGGCGACTTCGAGCACCACCTCCCGCTGCTGCCGACCGGCGGCCGCCGGCTGGTCGCGTTCCTGGGCGGCACGATCGGCAACCTGCTGCCCGACCAGCGAGCCGTGTTCCTGGCCACCCTGGCGTCCACGCTCGCCCCCGGTGACGGCCTGCTGCTGGGCACCGACCTCGTGAAGGATCCGGCGCGGCTCGTCGCGGCCTACGACGACGCGCAGGGCGTCACGGCAGACTTCGACAAGAACGTGCTGCGGGTGCTCAACCGCGAGCTCGACGGGGACGTCGACGTCGACGCGTTCGAGCACGTCGCGGTCTGGAACGCCGAGGACGAGTGGATCGAGATGCACCTGCGGTCCGTGCGCGACCAGGTCGTGCGGCTTCGGGCGCTCGACCTCGAGGTCCGTTTGGCCGAGGGCGAGCAGGTGCGTACCGAGATCAGCGCGAAGTTCCGCGAGCAGCGGGTCGCCGACGAGCTCGCCGCCGCAGGGCTGGAGCTGCAGCACTGGTGGACCGACGACGACGGCGACTTCGGGGTCAGCCTCTCCCTCCAGCCGGGGTGAGCCGCGCCGCGCAGTGGGTCGACGCGCGCGTCCCGACCTCGGTCGTGCACCTCGACGTCGCCGGGTGCGGCCGCCCCTCGAGGGCCGTGCTGGCTGCGGAGGTCGCGCACCTGCAGCAGGAGGCCGAGCTGGGTGCGTACGTCGCGCAGGCCCACGCCGCGCCCGCCATGGACGCGGGACGCGACGCCCTGGGGGCGATGGTCGGCCTGGCCGGTACCGACGTCTGCTTCGTCGACGGTGCCGGCACCGCGTTCGCCACCCTGCTCGCCGCCTGGCCATTGCTCCGAGGAGCCCGGATCGGTTACACAGCAGGGGAGTACGGCGCAAACGCTCGGGCGCTGCGACGACTCGCGCGCGAGCGGGACTGGGCGCTGGTGCTGCTGCCGGTCGACGCCGACGGGCGGGTCGTCGCCGTGCCGGCCGGGCTCGACCTCGTGACCTTCCCCCAGGTCGCGAGCCAGCGCGGCACGGCCCAGCCGGTCCGCGACGTGCTGGCGGAGGGGGTCCCGCTGCTGCTCGACGTGGCGCAGTCGCTCGGGCAGGTCCCGGTCCCCGCGGGCTGCGCGGCGTACGTCGGGACCTCGCGCAAGTGGCTCTGCGGCCCCCGGGGCGTCGGCTTCGCGGTGGTGTCGCCCCAGGTGCAGATCGGGCTGGAGGAGCCGCCGACCCTGGCCCCGACCCACGGCGACGGGATGCTGCGCTGGGAGTCGCAGGAGGCCCACGTGGCCGGGCGCGTCGGGCTGGCTGTCGCGGCGCAGGAGTGGGAGCCCTCGCTCGCGGGGGTCGTCGAGCAGCGCTCGTCGTACGCCCGGGAGGTGCTCGACGGTGTCGCCGGGTGGCGGGTGCGCGAGCCGGTCGCCGCACCGACCGGCATCACCACGCTGGAGGGCGGTGACCCGGGCGCGACCCGGTCGCGCCTGCTGATCGAGGGCTTCGTCACCTCGGCGATCCCGGCGAGCCGCGCGGATGAGCTGACCGGCCCGGTGCTGCGTGTGTCGACGGCGGCCTGGGTGACGGAGGCCGAGCTCGACGCCCTGTCGGGTGCGCTGGCCCGCACGGGCTAGGTTCAGCGGCGTGGACGACCTCCAGCAGGGCCCGCTGCACGACCGCCACGTCGCCCTCGGTGCCAAGCTCGCCGACTTCGGCGGCTGGCACATGCCGATCGAGTACCCCGGCGGAGGCGTGCTCAAGGAGCACGTCGCCGTCCGCGAGGCGGTCGGCGTGTTCGACGTCAGCCACCTCGGCAAGGGCGTCGTCCGCGGGCCGGGCGCGGTCGACTTCGTCAACGACCGGCTCACCAACGACCTGCGGCGCATCGGTCCGGGGCAGGCGCAGTACACGCTGTGCTGCGACGAGGCCCGCGGGGGCGTGGTCGACGACCTGATCGCCTACGTCCGCAGCGAGGACGAGGTCTTCCTCATCCCCAACGCCGCCAACTCCAGCCAGGTCGTCAGTCGCCTGCAGGCCGACGCCCCGGCCGGCATCGAGGTCGAGGACCTGCACCGCACGCTGGCCGTCCTGGCCGTGCAGGGGCCGCGCTCGCGCGAGCTCGTCGCGGCGCTCGGCCTGCCGACCGCCCACGACTACATGAGCTTCACCAGCGCCCAGTGGCAGGGCCTGCCGGTCGTGGTCTGCCGCACCGGCTACACCGGCGAGCTCGGCTTCGAGCTGCTGCCGCGCTGGGAGGACGCCGGTGCCGTCTGGGACGCGCTGCTCGAGCACGGGGCGGGCCTCGGCGTGCTGCCGTGCGGGCTCGGCGCCCGCGACACGCTGCGCACCGAGATGGGCTACCCCCTGCACGGGCAGGACCTCTCGCTCGACATCACCCCGGTCCAGGCGCGGTCCGGCTGGGCCGTCGGCTGGGACAAGCCCCGGTTCTGGGGGCGCGAGGCGCTGCTGGCCGAGAAGCAGGCCGGTCCCCGCCGGGTCCTGCGCGGTCTGCAGGCGCTCCACCGCGGCATCCCGCGCTCCCACATGACCGTCACCCGCGACGGCCACCCGGTCGGTGAGGTCACCAGCGGGACGTTCTCGCCCACCCGCCGCATCGGGATCGGCCTGGCGCTGCTCGACGCGTCGGTCGCCGAGGGCGACGAGGTACAGGTCGACGTGCGCGGGCGGCCGTCCCCGATGCTGGTCGTACGACCGCCGTTCGTGCCCTCCCATGTCCGCTGACCCCGGCGTGCCCGCGACGCGCGTCCTGCTGATGGGGATGATGGCCTCGGGAAAGTCGACCGTCGGACGGGCGCTCGCGGACCTCACAGGCTGGCCGGTCCTGGACAACGACGTGCTGCTGCAGCGCAGCACCGGCTCGACCGCGGTGTCGCTGTACGAGGAGCACGGACTGGAGCGGCTGCGGTCGGCCGAGTCCAACGTGCTGACGCTGATCCTGTCGATGCCGGCGCCGATGGTGGCGGGCGTCCCGGCGGGCGTCGTCCTGGACCCGGGTGACCGCCAGCGGATGCGCGGCGGGGGGCACGTCGTCTGGGTCCGCACGCCGGTGCCGACGCTGGTGCGCCGGGTGTCCCAGGGCAGTCACCGGCCGTTCCTGTCGGGCGACCCGGCGACGGCGCTGCAGGCGATGGCCGACGAGCGCTACCCGCTCTACGCGTCGGTCGCCCACCAGGTGCTCGACATGCAGGGGCTGTCCGCGTCCGACGCCGCCAAGCAGGTCGTGGCAGCGCTGCAGGGCTGACCCGCTGCTCCGGGTCTTCCGCTGCGCCCCGCTTGGGCGTACGTTGCGGCCTCGGCCGAGCCGTGGGGGGTCGGCAGGCAGGGGGAGCGGCATGGCGCAGCTGAAGACCGAGGCACCGGACGTCCAGGAGATGGTCGTCGTCCACCGGATGTTCCGGCGCGAGTACGGCCTGGCGCCCGTCCTGGTGCGCGGGGTCGCCGCGGGCGACCGGGATCGTGCGGCGGTGGTGGCGGCGCACCTCACCGAGGTGTCGACGATGCTGCACCACCACCACCTGGGCGAGGACGACCTCGTCTGGCCGAGGCTGCACGCGCGCACCCCCGTCTCGGGTGACCTCGTGCACCGCATGGAGGCCCAGCACACGACCGTCGGGGGGCTGCTGGAGAAGGTGGAGGCGCTGCTGCCCGTATGGGCGGCCGGGGCCGCACAGGCGCAGCGGGACGAGCTGGCGACGGTGCTCGACGCGCTGGGACCGGCGCTCGAGGAGCACCTGGACGAGGAGGAGCGCGACGTGCTCCCGCTGATCGCCCAGCACCTGACCGCCGCGGAGTGGGACGAGCTCGGCGAGCGGGCCGTCGCGGTCATCCCCAAGGCGCGGCTGCTGGTGCTGCTCGGCTACATCCTCGAGGGCACCTCGCCGCAGGAGCATCGGACCATGCTCGGGGTCGTGCCGCCGCCGGTGCGGCTGATCTACAGGGGTTTCGGGCGACGCCGGTTCCAGAAGGAGCGTGACCGCATCCGGGCGGGGGCGGTCCCGGCGCAGCGCCGCCCGTAGCCGGCGGGGTCAGAGGTCGAGAGCCAGCACCACGAGGACGACCGCCGTGGTCGTCTCGACCAGCGCCCCGAGCACGTCGCCGCTCATCCCGCCGAACCGGCGCACGGTGTGGCGGAGCAGCAGCCAGGCCGTGGCCAGCCCGAGCAGCACCGCAAGGGCCGGCAGCCAGACCGGCGCGCGGTCGGCGCCGGCGAGCAGCCCGCCCGCGAGGACGACGGCGACGGCCCACAGCGGGGCGACCCGGCGGGGGACGGTCCCGGCCACCATCGCCCCCAGCCCGTCGGAGGACGCGGCCGGGACGCCGACGGAGCACGCCGCAGTCACGGCGACGCGGGCGGTCACGACGGCGACGAGGATCGCGGTGACGCCGCGGCCGGCAGCGACGCAAGCCAGCAGGGCCGCGGCCTGCACGGCGAGCACCAGCACGACCGCCGCGAGGCCGAGGGCGCCGACGTCGGGCTGCTTCATGATCTGCCGGGCGCGCTCCGGCGAGCTGTAGATGCCGAGACCGTCTGCCACGTCGGCCAGTCCGTCCAGGTGAAGGCCGCGGGTGAGCAGGGCGTGGACGGCGAGGGTGAGCGTGCAGGCCAGCAGGGCGGGGCCGGTGGTGAGCTCGTCGACGACGGTGAGGACGCCGGCGAGCACCAGCGCCAGGCCGAGCCCGACGAGCGGGGCGAAGCGCATCGCCCAGCCGGCGGTCGGGCGGTCCAGGTGCTCCGGTCCGCGCAGGCGGGCCACCGTCAGCGTCGTCAGGGCCAGGCGCAGGCCGCCGGCGACGGCGTGCTCCGTCACCCGGGCGGGTCGTCGGCGACGAACCGGACCGCCTGCTCCAGCACCGACAGCGCCAGGTCGCCGCCGAGCGGCAGGGCCAGGTCGAGGTCGAGCAGTGGGGTGAGCCGCAGGGAGCTCAGGGCCCGCCGGGCGGCCGGGTTGGGGGGCTCCTGACCGGCGAGCCACCAGGCGGCCGCTCCGGGAGCCAGGTGCTCGGCGGCGAGCGCCGCGCCGCACACGAGCGGTGAGCCGTCCAGCAGCACGGGCCTACGACGTGCCGCCGACTGTGCCAGCAGCCCGGTCACGCGGCCCAGCCCGGGACTGGCGGAGGCCGCGAGCAGCCCGACGGGGTCGCGGTCGTGGGCTCGCGCGGCGCGCAGCCCGTCCCGCACGCCGACCGTGAGGGCCGCCCAGTCCGGGCCGGCAGACGTACCCACGGCGTGCACGGGCTCGAGGTCGAGCAGGGCAGCGGAGAGCACGACGCCAGCGACCGGGTCGGCGGTGGAGCTCACCACGACGAGCTGCACGCCGCTGTCGGCCAGCTCGTCGGCCAGGGCGGCGCCCTGCGCGAAGGCGCTGCCGGTGTCGCCGGTGTCGTCGAGGACGACCCGGCGGACCACGGACGGGACGTACGGAGGCCACGCGCCCTGGACGGCCGCGAGCCACCGGAGTGCCGGCCCGAGCCGGCCGAGGCCGGCCAGCGGTGGTGCGTCCAGCGCAGGCGGGGCCCCGACGACCACGTCCCTCACCGCAGGCTCCGCGGCAGGCCGGCGACGACCTGGACCACCTCGTCGGACGCCGCGGCGAGGCGGGTCGTCGCGGCGCCCAGCAGGTCGCGGAACCGGCGTCCTGACGCGTGCGAGGGGACGACACCCGACCCGACCTCGGGGGCGACGAGGACGGCCGTGACGCGACAGCCCCGCCAGGCCTCGACCAGCATGTCGACCGCCTCCTGCACGACGTCGAGCGGGCCGTCCCAGGCGCCGGCGTCGTCGACGACGCGGGTGAGCCAGAGGCCGAGGTCGTCGACCAGGAGCGGGCGGGTCGACCGTGCCAGCTGTCCGGCGACGTCGCCGGTCTCCACCGTCGTCCAGGACGCGGAACGGCGTACGGCGTGGGCGCGCACCCTTGCCGCCCAGTCGGCGTCGCCCTCCCGGGGCGGGGCCGTCGCCACGTAGGTGACGGCGGGCTCGGCGGCCAGGCGTTGTTCGGCGTAGGCCGACTTGCCCGACCGGGCGCCGCCGATCACCAGGACGCGCGACGGTCGATGCGGGGTCGGGGGCGGGGAGTCCCCGAGCTGCAGGAGGTCGCCGTCCCGCAGGGCCGAGGCGCCCCAGCCGGCGAGCACGATGTCGAGCTCGGCCGGTGGCGGGTTGTCGTGGCCGAGGTGGATCGCGTGGACCGCGGTGGTCTCGACGACCGCCCCGCGCCGGCGCAGCTCGGCGACCTGCTCGGGCCAGGTGCGCAGGTCGTGGTGGACGGGCTGGTGCGCGCTGGTCAGGTCCAGCAGCACCGCGTCGTACGCCCGGCCCTGGACCAGCCGCAGCGCCTGGTCCGAGAGCACCCCGGTGTCGGTGGCCCAGAGCAGTCGGGTGCCGGCCGCGTCGGTCAGGTCGTAGAGCACCGCCGGGCCGGCCTCCGGCCCGGCGTGGGTCGCGGCCAGGGCCACCACGTCGTAGCCCGCAACCTGGACGCGGTCGCCGGGGTCGACCTGCACCGTCGTCACCGACGGGTCCAGGTGCCCGGCGGCGTCGGCCAGGACCGCGGGAGGGCCGACCAGCGTGAGCGGCCGGGGGGAGGGGACCCAGCCCCGCCACATCCAGGCCGGCAGGGCGTGGTGGTCCGGGTGGGCGTGCGTCACCAGGACGGCCTCGACCCCGGTGAGGTCGACGCCCTGCCGCAGGCAGGCTCGTACGCCGTCGTGACCCAGGTCGAGCAGCAGACGCCCGTCGACGAGCGCACTGGTCTGCCCGCGAAGGACCCCGGCGGCCGTCGCCGCGTGACAGGAGGCGCACCCGCACCACGGGTTGGGCCAGCCGTCGGACGACCCTGTGCCCAGCATCCGGACGTGCATGGCGACAGCCAACCGCATCTGACAGCCTGTGACCTCACCGACCTGCGATGGAGGACCCACATGGCCTGGACCTGGCGCTACGAGGACCCGACGGGCGCGCCTGTCGTACCTCTGGACTCGGCGCCGACGGCAGAGGCGTTCCCGAACCAGGCCGACGCGGAGAGCTGGGTGGGGGAGTACTGGCGCGAGCTGCTCGCGGCCGGTGTCGCCCAGGTGACGCTGATGGAAGACGACCGGGTGGTCTACGGCCCGATGGGGCTGAGCACGGGCTGACCGGGTGACGGCACTCACCACCGGTCTGACTGACCTGACCCTCACGTACGCGTAGGGTTAGAGCAGTGATGTCCGACAGAGAGACCATGACCACCCTCGTGCCGCCGCCCGCGTCGCTCCGACGACCCGAGTGGATGGCGCCCAAGGTCTTCCGCGTCGAGGCCCTCGCCGGCCTCGTCGTCGCCCTCGCGCTCATCCCCGAGGCCATCTCGTTCTCCATCCTGGCCGGGGTGGACCCGCGCGTGGGGCTGTTCGCGTCGTTCACGATGGCCGTGGTCATCTCGTTCACCGGCGGGCGCAAGGCGATGATCACCGCGGCGACGGGGGCCATCGCGCTGGTGCTCGCGCCGCTGGTCGAGGAGCACGGCGTGGAGTACCTGTTCGCGGCCGTCGTGGTCGGTGGACTGCTGCAGGTGGCGTTCGCCGGGCTCGGGGTGGCCAAGCTCATGCGCTTCCTGCCGCGGTCGGTGATGGTCGGCTTCGTCAACAGCCTGGCCATCCTCATCCTCCTGGCGCAGATGCCGCAGCTGCTGGGCGTCCCCTGGCTCGTCTACCCCCTGGTCCTCGGCGGACTGGCCGTCATCTACGGCCTGCCGCGCCTGACGACCGCCGTGCCGGCTCCGCTGGTGGCGATCGTCGTCCTGACCGTCCTGACGGTGACCACCGCCATCACCGTGCCGACCGTCGGCGGCGAGGGCGCGCTCCCGGACAGCCTGCCGTTCTTCGGTGTCCCCGCCGTGCCGTTCACCCTGGCGACCTTGCAGATCATCGCGCCGTACGCGTTCGGTGTGGCGATGGTCGGGCTGATCGAGTCGCTCATGACCGCCAAGCTCGTCGACGACATCACCGACACGCACTCCGACAAGACCCGGGAGTCGTGGGGCCAGGGCGTCGCGAACGTCGTCACCGGCTTCTTCGGGGGCATGGGAGGCTGCGCCATGATCGGCCAGACGATGATCAACGTGAAGGCGTCCGGGGCCCGCACCCGGCTCTCGACCTTCCTGTCAGGGGTCTTCCTGCTGATCCTCGTCGTCGCGCTCGGCGAGCTGGTCGCGTTGATCCCGATGGCCGCGCTCGTCGCGGTGATGATCCTGGTGTCGGTCAGCACGTTCGACTGGCACAGCATCGCGCCGTCGACCCTCAAGCGGATGCCCAAGAGCGAGACCGCCGTGATGGTCGTGACCGTCGCCGTCGTGCTCGTCACCCACAACCTGGCGTACGGCGTCGGCACCGGTGTGCTCACCGCAATGGTGCTGTTCGCCCGACGCGTGGCGCACGTCGTCGAGGTCACCAGCGTCACCGACCCGGAGGGGGGGTCCGTCCTCTACTCCGTGCACGGCCAGGTGTTCTTCGCCAGCAGCAACGACCTCGTCTACCAGTTCGACTACGCCGGCGACCCGGACGAGGTCGTCATCGACATGTCCCAGGCCCACGTCTGGGACGCGTCCTCGGTGGCCGCCCTGGACGCCGTCACCCTCAAGTACGCCCGGCGCGGCAAGACCGTGCAGATCATCGGCATGAACGAGTCGTCGACGCGCATCCACGACCGGCTCGCCGGACAGCTGAGCAGCCACTGATGGGGTCGTCACCCGATGCGGAGGCCGGTGCCGAGGCCGGTGCGACCCGCGGCCTGATGCAGATCGGCGAGGTCGCCGAGCGCACCGGTCTGAGCCTGCGGACCGTTCGGCACTACGAGGAGGTCGGGCTGCTCATCCCTGCCGCTCGGAGTCCGGGTGGGTTCCGGCTCTACACCGATGCCGCCGTCGAGAGGCTCTTGGTCATCAAGCAGATGAAGCCGCTCGGCTTCGCCCTCGAGCAGATGCGCGACGTGCTCGAGACGCTGGATGCCCTCGCTGATCCTGCGACGCCGGTTGAGCGCCGGCGCACTCTCCAGGCGGCCCTCGCCGACCACCACCGGGCTGTCGCTGCTTCTGTGGAGGAGCTGCGGACGCGGCTGGAGCGGGCGCGCGAGTTCCAGCAGGCGCTGGCCTCGCGCCTGGCGGACTGAGGCCGCCTGGCGGCTCCTGGGGCTTGGGCCTCGGTTCCGGTGCTGTGGGTGTCCGGGCGCTGGAAGCGCCGATCTCCATCAGGCGGACGTCAGCCGGGCTGTGCGGACGGGTGGGAAAGCACACAAGCGATCTGAGCTAGTTGCCGTTCGGATTGTCCACAGCTTGCCCGGGAGGCCTTGACAGCAGGGCTGCCCCGTGGATGGGGGATCAGCGGATACACCTGTCAATGAGGCACATTCGCCGTCCACAGGGGCTGGCATTCGGGCCGTTCCGGGATAGCATTCGAACATGCGAGCGAACGGGTGTGAGGGGTTGCGGGAGGCGATCGCGGTCTTCGCCGCGCTGGACCTGACCGGCCTGCCCGATCAGCTCGGTGAGCTGTGCGTGTCCGAGCTGCAGACCCTGATGGGCGGGGTCGTGCCGGTGCTGACCCGGCTGGGTGGGGTGCACAGCGCGGTGCTGGGTGAGCTGACCGTCCGGTCGGGCGGGACGGTGCCGTCGGCGCCGCTGCCGCAGACCCCCGAGGTGCCGGGGCCGTCGGTGGCGGTGGCGCACTGGCTGCGGGACCTGACCGGCTCGACCGGCACGACCGCC
>Ga0335397_10010499_pt1 | contig 11446 bp, 11 predicted proteins | sample MAT04_FD_205740 | JGI IMG/M metagenome (GOLD analysis project Ga0335397, IMG submission 205740) | Freshwater microbial communities from Lake Fryxell liftoff mats and glacier meltwater in Antarctica - MAT-04 (spades assembly) (version 2) ...
TTTTAAAGATAGGCATTGGTTTAATTATGTCGCCTTATTTGTGCCTTTGATTGCCGGTATGTCCGGGAATGTCGGAATACAATGCAGTACAGTTTTAGTGCGCAGCATGTCGACCGGTGAACTTTCGCAAGGGACTCGAAAAGCGGCTGTTTTAAGCGAACTGGGGATCGGTCTTTTAATCGGAATTGTCTTTGGTCTTTTTTGTGGAGGATTTGTCTATCTGCTTAATCGGTTTGATATCCATTACATGGGCAGCGAACCTTTTATGCTCGGTTCCATCGTGAGCTTTGGATTGTTTGGAGCCTGTATGATGGCAACGTTATTAGGAACACTTTCGCCTTTCTTTTTTGCGAAATTTCGCATCGATCCGGCAGTCGCGTCGGGACCAATTGTAACCGCTTTTAATGATGTCTTGTCGACTCTTATGTATATTTTAGTTGCCAAAACAATCAGTTCATTTTTCACTTAGCACTAGTTAAGGTGTAGTGTCAATCGCGATTGCTCTTTTATCCGATCAATCTCGCTCGTGCGCCTTCTAAAAAAGTGCAAAAACCATTTTTGATAATCTGATGAGATTCATCCGATTGAGGAGGGGATAAAACCTTTTTATACCTTTCAATATAAGCATCAAGCGTTTTAAACTCCTTATCTAAATGTTTGAATTTTTTATAGCATAATTTGTTTCGTTTAGTTTGAATGTTTGTAGTTTCATTCGCCAGAAGGGAATTTTCATTGCCTTGATTTAGAATTGCAAGCATTTCAGCGTAAACAACAATAACTTCATCATTAAATTTAATATGAATGCGTCGGTTTGTCATGTAACCGCTGAGGCATAAGATAGAAAAAGCTCCAATGGCGGACATGGCAAGAAATGGCTTGCCCAAAATTGCGAGAGCAGTAAACATAACTACGCAAGCAACGGCAGCACATGTCCCGAAAATTACTCCATCCGTTAAATCGAGAGGTTGAATATACCGTTCGTAGGTGGGTCTAAATACGTCATGTGTTGTTGCAGATGGCCAAATACTAGACAAATAAGAACTCAACCGGTCCTTAATTGCTAAACTTCTTTCTTTAACTTGATTAGTACCTTGGAGAAAATATTGGGGAGTCTTCTTAATATAATCAGGAAGTTGCCGAATGCCCATGTTAATACCTTAAGTAATTTAAATTAAAACACATTTTAACATTTTTCATGTTTAATACAAAATCTATTTTCGAATTAATTTGTTTGGTCTACTTGAATTTAAAGAACACCGTTTATCAATTTTTTGATTACTTAAGAGTGATTACTAAGTATTATCGATGTAATTATTTTTTTAAAATCGACTCCTATTTACTTTCTCTCTATTTTTTTAAAAACCCTTTTAGGATAAGTAAAAACTTTCTGCGAAAAAAAGGGGGTCTGGACATTTATGTTTATGGAGAAACGCCTTTAGCGACTTTAGAAATAATTGCCAAGAAATGTCATTTATCTTCGGGAGATATCTTGTTTGAATTGGGTTGTGGAAGAGGAAGAAGCTGTTTTTGGTTAAGTCATTTTATTCAATGTCAAACGGTCGGAGTTGATTTCGTCCCTGAATTTATAGAAAAAGCCGACCGTGTTAAGAAGAAGTTTAAACTCAAGAATGTGGAATTTCGTGCGGAAGACTTTCTGACAACCGATTTTTCAGGAGGGACGGTATTTTATCTTTATGCCATTTGTTTGTCTGATGAAATGATTTGTCAATTGATCGATCGCTTTAAAAATCTTCCGGAAGGGGTAAAAATCATTACAATCAGTTATGCTTTAAATGAGTATATACCGAATAAGAAGTTGTTCAAAATTTTAGACTCTTTTAAGCTTTCTTTCCCCTGGGGAAATGCAATGGTCTTCATTCAAGAAAGAAGCATGGCCTTGAACTCCCAATATACTCAACTTAGCTCAAAGTGAGAATTTCGGTAACGCGAAAGCTTTCGCGTTGCCGAAATTCTCGCTTCGAACTAACTTTAGGATAGATAATTATCCACTAACATTTTTAAAGTTTTCTTGTAGTTGTTGAAGGAATTGTTCAAAAACTCTGCAAATTGCTTCAAAACTCTGGTTATTATCCTGCTTGCTTCGCCCATACTGGTCGCTGAATTCGGATTGTATTTTGTATGAGTGGTCTAAAGCAGCAAGTTGGGCTTGATGACCGCTATTCAGTGAAGAATCTGCTGAACGTACAGCTACTTGCCATGCCCGGCTAAAAATTTCTAGGTTTCCTCCGGCGATGCCAGCAATCGTAAATCCTCCTTCAAGAATGGGAAGAACAATATTTTTTACAACTTGATCGTAAGATTTTACTTTAATTTTAATAATTTCATTCAATTGTTCATGCGATTCACGCTTAAAAATCAATGTCAGTTTATTGCCTTCTCGATTAAGCTTGAGAGAAATCAAAGAACATTCATAAAAGATCAATGCTAGACTTTTACCTCTCATCTCCTCTCTTAGCCGAGGAGAAATTTCCATTAAATGCTGATATTTTTGAGAAACATTCTCGTTTTTAACCGGATAAGTACCTGAAGGATCAAGCATAAGGTCATCTTTTCCGGATATTAATGTATTACTGCCCATTTCTACTCCAATTTTTATCTTTTTTGAATCATTTCTATCATTTTTAATTGATCGCGAAGAAGCTTGCCCAATACCTTCTCGCTATTATTATCCTGTACAGATTCTTCCATTCTTTCCGTAGCCTCGTTCATACGCGCTTTAGAAATTTTCATTTTATGATTTAAATCTACACATATTGCACTATTTTTATCTGATTGAACGCCATAATAACTTTTTCCCCCTATTGAAACTGCTCCTGAAACTGCAGCAGCAGCAAAAGCAAAGGGAATTGTCACACCTAGAAAAGAAGCTAAAGTGGCAACCACACCGACTGCTACAGATACATTTTGGACTGTTTTGAATAATCCTCTTAAACTTTCATCTTTAAGTAAAGCGACTTTAATTTCTTTTAAAACTTTTTGTTGATAAACTTGCATTTTTTGAAATTGTTCAAAATCATCCATGCAAATGAGTGCACCTTCTCGAGCCAACTCATTTTGTGTGGTCAAGACAATTGTCATAATTTGATGCATTGTGTAATCACTTAAATTTGATAAACCTTCAAAAACTTGTTCATCGCTCAATTGACAAGAAGGCTCACTCACCCCAGGTAATTTGAAGTTTTTTAGCGTCGGAGGAAGTTGAGCGGGTGCATCTAAAGTAGGGGTAAATTGAATAGATTCAACATGTGTATTTTTGTCGATAATGGGAGAAATTTGACTCTTCTTACCCGGCTTTAAGAGATTAGTTAAAAGTTTAAATAAGCCTAGAGGTTCTTTTTCCCGGGGAGTTTTTAAAGACTTTCCAATGATTTGATCATTTGCGAAAATCTCATCAAGAGTGCCGGCGGTTGCCTTATATTTAAAATCGACAGCCTCTTTTTCTGCCGGCAGAGGAGTTTCAATCCTGTTTTTTGAATAATCAATGGATCCGACTGACATAATCATCCTATTTATTAGAAATTACCGGCTTATTTTTTTTCCAACGCTCATGCATAAAAGAGACATGGCGAATGATCTTTTTTTCATTGGTTTTCTTAGCTCTTTTTTTTGCTAACTCAAGAACCTGAAAACCTTTATCAAGTTCTTTCATAGCAAAGTGACAATCAGCTATATGCACATACAAATAAGGATCCGGAAGATCCTTTAACAAGTTTTGAGCGCACTCGTAACAGTTTAAAGCCCCTTCATAATTTTTTTTCATTTGCAGGCAAGCTCCAAGCCCTTTCCAATATTGAAAAACCTGCGGATCGATCGTGACGAGTAAGCGAAAAAGAGCATCGGCTTCTCGATAACGTTGATTTTGATAGTAAACATAGGCCATGCTATGCAGTTCTTCAACTTTTTTTTCGGAAATTTTTTTGAAAATTTCTTGCCGATCTGGTCGAAACGCATGATTTTCTAAAAAAACACTTAAACTATCTTTAGAAGTTTGAATTTCTTCTTTTATCATCATCACGATCGTCCTTTATTTCATTTTGTCGATAAGGGATTTAGTTGTGCGTTCAATATTTTTCATTAATGTATTGGCTAAAGTTAGCCAACGGTCGGCTTCTTGAATCAACATTTGCATTTTTTGCGTTTGGAGCTTATTTTCGTTAATAAATTCAGCTTCGGTTAATTGAAGACTTTCTTTTAAGAAATCACGATCTTCTGGTTCAAACTTTAAGCGCGTTTCATCGAAGTCGACGCCTAATTCTTTAGCCACTTTTAGTTTTTCTTGTACTTCAGGATGGTCGCTAAGATCTAGTCCTTTCTCGTTCGATAACTTGTTAATCGACTGCAAAACATCATGAATCAATTTGATTTTGTCTTGACGTTGAGAAATCTCCGCCCCTTTTTCCGACACATCATTTTTGAGTTTACCAGCTTGCTGCGAAAATATCAAAAGACCATAGGCAACCATTGAACCATTTTTTTGTGGAATCAGGTTACTTCCAACATTAATTTCATTTTCTAGATTTTGACTTCTTAGAATTAATTGCTCAGTCATAATATACCTCGAATTTTTTGAATTTTTATTCACACCGATTACTCGTAATAACTCAACCGCCTCCGCATTGTACAGGATGTAGGTCTATTCTGCAAACACGTTCGCTAATTAATTTATCTAAAAAGATATTTACGAATTCTTTTTGATTTCTTTAACTAATGCTTAAATAAAAATTATAATTTAATTCCGAATTAAAAGCTTTAAATAATTAGATTTTTTTAAGAATTAGATAGATCATGAGTTTTTTTATACAATTACGCTTTTTAAACAGGCTCTAAGGATCGCCTTTTGACCTGATCGTTACACACATCTTTGCTAGACCTTTTTGGCGCGACTGTAAAGCCTCTGCCAAAGAAGCTCTCCTCGCAGATAGCTCACGGCTATCTGCTTCATCACTCTTGTTGGCACATGCTACAGTGGCGCACAAAATTCTCGAGCAAAGATGTGTGTAACGATCAGGTTTTTGACTTATGGGTAAGGACCGGCGGATAGACTCAGAGAACCAAACTCTGGTGTATTAATTTTCAACCGAAGAGGTCTCTTACCTTTTCCGACAAATTTAATGGCGGGGGATTAGGCTCATTCGGAAGATCCATACAAGAATGTGGAAAATCGGGCAGAAAGAGGGATGCTTTGCTTTAAATTAGATCCGGTTCTATACTCATCGGTGTTTAAACATAAAAAAAAGTGCATTTACGCGATGAGTAAAAATTTTATTGAATCATCCTTGGTTAAAGAGGATTTGACGTTTGAAATTCCTCTAAGACCGCAATGTTTAGATGATTTTATCGGGCAGGATCAAATTCGGGATCGTTTAGAAGTTTTAATCGGAGCGGCTAAGCAACGTGGAGAGACTTTGGGGCATTGTCTATTTAGCGGGCCCCCAGGATTAGGCAAGACGACTTTAGCAAATATCTTGGCTCAGGCTATGGGCGGGAATTTAGTAGTCAGTTCAGGGCCTGTCATTGAAAAAGCGGGAGATTTGGCCGGAATATTGACAAGTTTAAAAACGGGAGATGTTCTGTTTATCGATGAAATTCATCGTCTTAATCGGTCGATTGAAGAGTATCTTTATCAAGCTATGGAAGATTTTAGCTTGGATATTATGATCGATAGTGGGCCAAGTGCTAGGAGCATTCAAGTTAAATTGAATAAATTTACTCTTGCCGGAGCGACAACTCGCTTAGGATTGCTTTCAGAACCGCTTCGAACCAGGTTTGCTTTTACATGTCGCTTAGATTATTATGACCCGGTTATTTTGCAAAAAATTATTCAACGTACGGGTCGTCTCTTAAATTTTCATTTAGAGGACCAAGTTGCTTGGGAGATCGGTAAACGCTCGAGAGGCACGCCCCGCGTGGCTAATCATCTTTTACGTTGGGTACGAGATTATGCTCAGATGCGTGCCAATAATAAAATTGATCAAGATGTCGTGGATAAAGCTTTACAGATGCTTGCTATCGATCATATCGGATTAGATGAAATGGATAAAAAAATTCTTTTCATTATTATCGATCACTATCGTGGGGGACCTGTCGGTTTAAACGCCATTGCTGCTTGCATAGGGGAAGAGTCCTCAACTATTGAAGAGGTGTATGAACCTTATTTGATTCTGCAAGGGTTATTGCGAAGAACACCACGAGGCAGAGAAGTAACAGAATTAGGATACAAGCACTTGGGAAGAATTTGTCCCGGTATTCATGAAAATGAAATAAAAGAAATATAGAAACTATGGGAAAAAGGAGAAGATTATATGTTTAGGTTGCTTCTATTATTTCTGACAGCGATGTCTTTTGGATGTGAATTGCAAGGCGGAATTTGGAATAATATCGTCACTACTTTTCGTGGACAAACGGCGCCGACGCCGCCTACTATGAGAGTTTTAGTTGAACATGATGCGGAAAAAGTACAACTCGAGGTAACCGGCAAGTATAGTTTGTACGATCCTTATACGGATTCGCATATTAGTTCCCGTTTTATCGGCAAAAACAGAGAAATCCAAGCGATGAGTGAGGGTTTAAAGTGGGGAGAAGCTTTTCCCGGTCTTTATCAAATTAAAATTTCACCTGATGAAGCCTGTTCTACGATAATTGTAAATGGCAAAGCTTATAGCGGTTCAGTCTATGTCTATGATATCGGTCGAACAATTAGCATTGTTAATCAAGTACCCGTAGAAAATTATATCAGCCATATTTTGGCCGACTTTCAGAATTCCATGTTACATCCTGAAGTTTTAGCTGCGATTGCGATTGTCGCTCGCACAAATGCTTACTATATGACCTCTAATCCTAAAAATTCTTACTGGGCTGTCGATGGAAATCGCGTAGGTTATCAAGGACAACGACCTGTGCCTTATGAGATTGATCGTGCGGTTAATTCTACTCGTCATATGATTATGAGTCGTACAGGGATTTATGATAAGGTTGCTACGCCTTTTCTAGCTCAATTTGACGGGTTATCTCCCGGTGTTTCTACGAAAGAATTAGAGGTTTCTAAGATTTCGTTGAATGAGGCAAATGCAATGGCTGAAAAAGGTGACCATGCTGCCCGGATCTTAGCTAGAGCCTTTCCCAACAGTACGATTATGTTGATGCATTACTCGAATTGATTTCTATTTTGAAAACAGGCTCTAAGAGCCTGTTTTCAATTTACACGCGATGGCGTACTAAACTGCATATTCAATGACGCGCTTTTCTCTAATGACTGTTACTTTGATTTTGCCCGGATACCGTAATTCTTGTTCGATACGTTTTGTAATATCTCGAGCTAGGTTAATCATGCCAGCATCATCAATTTGATCTGGCAACACAATAATGCGAATTTCCCTTCCTGCTTGCATGGCGTAAGCCTTTTCGATGCCAGGAAATTCATAGGCAAGATCTTCAAGGTTTTTAAGTCTTTTTATATACTCTTCCACAGCTTCAATACGCGCCCCCTCTCGAGAGGCTGAAATGGCGTCGGCAGCACTGCAAAGGTCTGCTTCGATACTTAGAGGTGGCATTTCATGATGATGGCAACCGATTCCATTTGCAACTTCTTTAATTTCACCATATTTTAGAGCAAGATCGTGTCCGATAATGGCGTGAGATCCTTCCACTTCATGTGTGACAGCCTTGCCGATATCATGTAGCAAACCGATTCGTTTAGCTAACCTAATATCCAATCCCATTTCAGCTGCCATTAGACCCATTAAATGAGATACTTCTAAAGAGTGATCTAACACGTTTTGACCATAACTAAAACGAAATTTCAACTTACCTAATAAAATAAGGATTTCAGGATGTAGATTGATGGCACCTGCTCTTAAAGCAGCATCTTCGCCGTATTGTTTAATTTGTTTTTGTGTATTTAAAGTTATTTTTTGAACAATTTCTTCTATCCGAGTCGGATGGATGCGCCCATCTTGTACAAGTTCGCTTAAAGCCATTTTAGCGATGTGCTTCCGGATAGGATCAAACCCTGAAATCACAACAGCACCAGGTGTGTCATCGATAATAAAGTTAACACCCGTTTCTCGCTCAAGAGCGCGGATGTTTCTGCCTTCACGTCCAATAATGCGGCCTTTCATTTCTTCATTAGGAATGGCAACCGTGCAAATTGTCGTTTCAGAAACGCAATGAACTGCCAGGCGATTGATAGCTGTAGCAATAATGCTGGATGCTTTTTTCTCAGCCTCTTCTTCTGCCTCTTTTTTCACACGTCGAATAAGATTGGCAGCCTCTATGCGTACTTCATTGTTCAGATTCGAGAGCAAAATTTCTTTAGCCTCTAAAGAACTTAAGCCGGAAATATTCTCCAAACCTTTGAGTAAATTTAAATGCGCTTCTGCTATTTGCTTTTTTTCTTCATCAAGCATGCTTTTGCGTGCTGCTAAAACTGCTTCTCTTTTTTCTATATCGGATAGTTTTTTTTCTACTAAATTCATGCGAGATTCTAACTTATCTTCACGCAATTTGATGCGCTCTTCTTCCCGTTGTAGTTTTTTCCGGTCTAATTGGCGAAGTCTTTCTAATTCTCTTTGTTGTTCTAATATTTTTTGGTCGAGACTAAGTCCGGCTGATCTTTTAATGTCTGTAGCGTCAATTTCGGCACGCTTAATAATTTCATTTGATAAGCGCTTGAATCCTCCTAATGCAAAATATTGGTATAACCAGAAGGCTAAAGTGCCTAAAGCGCCTCCGGTCAAGAAAATCAAGGTAAAAAATGCAATTTGATTTTCATTCATTGATCATAACATCCTAATTTTTAAATATTAAATTGTAGCTGGGAGCAGTATAGTTGATTCAAAATTGCAAATCCAGCTTTTCTAAAATTTATTAGACACAACCGATTGTTCAACCAGAGTGAGAGTGAGTGTTGGAATCATATCCTGTTTGATTTTCTTCATCAATGGGTTGTATTTTCAGCTTTTCCACGCGACGATTATTTGATCGAATCACTTCTAATTTGAAGGTAGGTTTATTGATGAGATAACCTTTGTGGGGAATAGTTCCGGTTTCATGGAATACATATCCGCCGATCGTGTCGTAATCTCCGCTTTGAGGAATTTCAATATCAAAATGATCTTTAATGTCAAAAATACTCATACGAGCGTCAACTAGCCAACCACCTTCAGGGAGAGAGGTGAAAAGGGCTTCTTCCTCATCATCATATTCATCAGCTATATCTCCTACAATCTCTTCTAAAATGTCTTCAATTGTGACAATTCCTTCCGTACCACCATATTCATCTACAATAATTGCTAAATGGACTTGTTTTTTACGGAACTCTTGCAGTAGATGAGAAATCTTTTTCGTTTCCGGAGTGTAAATGATGTTTTTAACTAAAGTTTCAATCTGTGCTTCAAGAATTTTTCTTTCACCGGTTTTAACAACTTCCATGTACTTAGATAAAATGTCTTTATACATTAAAACACCTACAACGTCATCTAATGTATCTTTGAAGACAGGAGTTCGACTATAGCCTTCATTGACTAAATAATTTGCGGCTTCTTCGATGGTTGTATCATGAGAAAGTCCAAAGACATCTACACGAGGAACCATTACTTCACGAGCAATTCGATCTTTGAAGGCCATTACAGAAGAGAGCAGTTTCTTGTCATGAGGATCAAAGTTTGTGCTCATTGTCGAGTCTTCTATTAAATCGATCAGCTCTTGCCTTGCTTCTTGAGTCGTTCGGTCTTGCAAAGAGTTATAGTAAATTGTACGTGAAAATAAATGAGAAAATTTTATAAATATATAAGTAATCGGAAAAACTAAAGCCATAAAAATTGATGCTGTAGGGGCGCAATACTTTAAAATCGATTCGGGATAATGATTTCCGATAATTCTAGCAAGATACTCTCCGATAATAAAAAAAGTGAGAAAGACCCCTAACATGATGCCTAAATTAATCAGTCCAGCGAATGTAAAAAAGGGGGTTCCTGGATAAAAAGAAGTAGGGAATAGAACTAATTCATAAGAAGATAAAATTAGAAGAGTGACAATCGGGTAGATAAACCGTAAAAAATTTTGAGCAAAAGTATTCGAAAAAATGAGTTCTTCTAAAGGGGGTCCGGAAAAGAAAAACCGGTGAATATGTTTGTAAAAAAAAAGTTTTTCAATGATTTTAGGTTGCCATTTAATGTTTTTATTCGAAAGTGTACGGGCAGCCATGTTGACAGAGTTTAAGAAAAATAAACCGATGAGTAGTCCGGCTAGAATTGTCACTAATAGATATAAGGGCAAAGCATTTCTCCTTTTTTAATGTGAATTTTATTCTGTAAATGAGAGGTTGTTTTCAAATTGAGAAATAGCGGGCTTAAACGATTTTAGGTTGCAAGGTCGACTCTCTGATATTTAAACCTAGTTTTATTAAGTTTTTCATATTACGCTTTTCGGCTTTACGCATAAGAGCGCGATCGGCTTTTTCAATATCATCATACTTTAAAAGGTGTAATAACCCATGGACAAGGTATAGAGTTAATTCCAGATAAGGATCGGTTTCATGTTTTTTTGCATATTTCAAAGCAGTGTAAGGACAAATAAAAACTTCACCTAACACACGATAACAATTATCATCTTCTTCATCAATAGGAAATGTAATGCAGTCAGTGGGAGAATCATCATTAAAGAACTCTAGATGCAATTGACATATTGTCGCTTCATCCACAAAGTTAATCGAAATTTCATCGCATCTGCAATTTTCATCTTTGAGAACTTGCTCGACGACCAATCTAACTTGCGTCAAGGGAATGATTAACGAATTTTGTTCGTTTACAACGTAGATGTTCACAATTTTAACTACAATCTGTATGGGGGAAAATAAAAAAGGGGGATATCAAGGAGCTTTTCCTCGATTAAAATTTGATGATCCGGTTATTTTCAATGGAAATAAAGGTGTAAATTTATTCTCAGTATAAGTTTTCATAAGACTAAAGTCTATCCTTAGATAAGTAAACACATTGAGGAGGTTGGCAATAATAACGTTTACATTTGGTTCAAGTGAAAGCTCTTGCGGCTGAACGATGGAAAACGACCCAATATTATAATATGGGATCGTTTTCAATCGTTCAGCCGCGATGCTTCGACGCAGCCGAAATGCAAACGTTATTGTTGCCTACCTCCTAAAGAAAAAACCAGATCATCTAGTAAGAGGGTGTTTAAAAAATCGGAATTACCTAGATTTGAGTGCTTTTTGGAGCGGTTGCAATGCCGATCCTTGAGCCATATTAAACAATATTGCACAAGGATCGGCATCGCAATCGCTGCAAAAAGCACTCAAATATAGGCATTCGGATTTTTTAAACACCCTCAAAGAGAGGTGGTTTATGCAACTGGTGTTTTAGGAAGACCGGTGACTCTGCTATTTTCAGAATCCTTCCATTTACCTAATTTT
>Ga0335397_10010502_pt1 | contig 11442 bp, 12 predicted proteins | sample MAT04_FD_205740 | JGI IMG/M metagenome (GOLD analysis project Ga0335397, IMG submission 205740) | Freshwater microbial communities from Lake Fryxell liftoff mats and glacier meltwater in Antarctica - MAT-04 (spades assembly) (version 2) ...
ACCCTCCACGCGATGAGGCGATGAGCCACACCCCCGTATGCGGGGGTTTCGCTCACCGGTAGCGTCGAAGGCGTGCCGTAGCCTGGCGGGGTGCTGACAACGGTCTGTTCCGAGGAAGTTCGCGACGCGCTCGCCGAGGGATCTCCGATCGTGGCGCTCGAGTCGACGATCTTCTCGCACCTCGGGCTGCCATCGCCGTTCAACCGTGAGGCGCTGGAGCGGTGCACGATGGCGGTGCGCACCAACGGGGCGATTCCTGCAGTCACCGCTGTTCTCGACGGCGAGGTGCGGTTGGGATTGACGGGTGACGAGTACGAGCGCATCCTCGGGCCCGCCCGCAAGGCCGCCGAGCGCGACGTGGCCGTGGCGGTCGGCCAGCGATGGGATGTCGGTGCCACCACGGTGTCGGCGTCGGTGGCGATCGCCGCCTCGGCCGGGGTCAGTGTGTTCGCCACGGGAGGTATCGGCGGTGTGCATCGTGGCAGCGAGTTGACCGGTGACATCTCCGCCGACCTCGACGCCATTGCGTCACATCCGGTGATCACCGTGTCCGCGGGCGCCAAGGCGTTCCTCGACCTGCCCCGCACCCTCGAGTTCCTCGAAACCGCCGGCGCCCCGGTGCTCGGCTGGCAGCACGACTGGTTCCCGGCGTTCTACACCCGTTCGTCGGGCCTCCCGGTGCCGCACCGCGTGGAGTCGGCCGCCGAGGTGGCGCGCATCTTCGCCGCCCGCAGCCGCCCGGCGTCGGGAATGCTGCTCACCGTCCCGATCCCGGAAGATGCCGAACTCGATTCGGCTGAGCTCGACGGGGTGCTCGCCGAAGCGCTGGCGGACTGCGAGCGTGCCGGCATCAGCGGTGCCGCAGTGACTCCGTTCGTGCTCGGCCGTATCGGTGCCGCCACCGAGGGCCGCAGCGTGCCGGCCAACTTGGCGCTCGCCGAGAACAACGCCGCCGTCGCCGCCCAGGTCGCCGCTGCGATCGCCGGCTACCCACCACTGCGATGAGTCTGCGCGCGACCTGTCCGCGCGAAGACTCATCACCTCCCGGGTTCGACCCATTTCGATGAGTTTGCGCGCGACCTGTCCGCGCAAGACTCATCACCTCCAGGATTCGGCCTGTCCCGGTGAGTTGGGTCGCACCCTGTCGACGCTGGAACTCACCGAAACGTCGGCAGCCCGTCGGTCAGGCGAGGCGGGTGAGGCGGCGTTCGACGCGATCGAGGAACGCGGAACGCTGGTCGTCGGACGAGTTGTCGATGCCGTACATCGCGAGCCAGGTGGTGCGGGCGAGGGGATGACACATCGTGCGCAGGCTGCGGGTGAGGGTGCGCTTGCCGCTCTCGCCTTCGACCATGTTGATGAACTTCGACGACCCATGCGTGGTGACCGCGACGAGTCGGCGCACGTTGCGTAGACCCGGCCGCAGGCGATTCGCACCATCGGGAAGCGTCCATGCGACACCGCTCGCCCACACCCGGTCCATCCAGCCCTTGAGCATCGCTGGCTGCCCCGACCACCAGGTGGGATACACCAGCACCAGCGTGTCGCACCACTGGAGGTCGTCGGCGTACGAGGCGATCGACGGGTCGGTCCCCGGTTCGAGGCGGTTGGCCTGTTCGGTGGCGCTGAACGCCGGCTCGAAGTCGTCGGCGTAGAGGTCGGTCAGGCGAACCTCGGCGCCTCCCGCCGTAAGTGCGGCAACGACCCGGTCGCGTACTACGGCGACGAACGATTCGGAAGACGGATGGCAGTACACCACGAGTGCTCGGGTCATCACAGGCCCGCCATCTTGTGTTCGACCTTGGCCAGAAAGGCCTGGCGCTCGGCGGGCGTCGACGTGTCGATCGCGTACAGCCCGAGCCACGAGGTGCGAACCCGCAGTCCGCAGCTCATCCGCAGTGCCCGGGTGATGATTCGCCGGCCGTTGTCGTTGACCAGCTGCACGTACGAGCGCGGCGAGCCGTAGGTGGAGATCCCCACCAGACGGCGCATCTGGCCGAGTCCGGGCCGCACCTTGTTGGTGCGTTCGTCGAGGATGAACCCGACGCCCGGCACCATGACCCGCTCGAGCCAGCCCTTCATGATCGCCGGGAGTCCGCTCCACCAGGTGGGGTAGACGAACACGAGCGCCTCGGCGCGCTGCACGAGCGCAGCGTGCTCGGCGATGAGCGGGTCGATGATCGGTGAATCCCCGTGATACGCCTGGCGTTCCTGGTGGGTCATCGCGACCCGGACGCCGAGCGCGTACAGGTCGAGCACGATCACCTCGTGGCCTGCGGCGAGCAGACCGACCTCCGCCCGATTCGCCAGCGCATGGCCGTAGCTGTCGGTCGAGGGGTGAGCGACGATGATCAGCGCGAGCACGTCAGTCGATCGCTGGAAAGGGTTCGGGTTGCTTTGCCGCTGGCTTCGATCGCAGCGACAGTATCTGCGTGATCGCCACGAAGACGAGAAGAGCGGCGAACATGATGTTCGAAAGTTGATCGCTCAGCCGATCCGAGATCGTGCTCCCGATGACGGCGCTCGCTGCACCGAACCCACCGCACACGGCAGCGACGCGGATGTCGACGTTCGCTTTCTTGCGGTTGCGGATCGTTCCCATGATCGCGGTGGGCACGATCACCGCCACCGACGTGCCCTTCGCCACCGCGGGAACCATGCCCAGGACGACCACCATCGCCGGCACCATGATCACGCCGCCGCCGATACCGAGCAGGCCCGCGAGCGTTCCGGCGAGCAACCCGACGGCGATCAAGAGCAGTGCCATCGCGACGGTCAGGTCGGTGCGTCCGGTCGAGTCGGAGCTGACCGCCAGGCGTGTGGCCGTGGCGAGCACGGTGACCACGAAGATCACGATCAGCACGTTCTTCGGGATGATGTGCAGCAGCGTGGTGCCCACGATCGCGCCCACGATCGCGCCGATCGCGACGAAGAACGCAATGGCCCAGTCGACGTTGCCGTGCGACACGTAGGTGATCAAGCTTGCTGCGGCGATCGGCAGGGTGGCGGCGAGCGAGGTGCCGTGCGCGAGGCGGCGGTCCATCCCGGCCAGGCTCACCAGGCCGGGAACGATGATCAGCCCGCCGCCGACGCCGAACAGTCCTCCGAGCAGTCCCGCTGCCAAGCCGACGATCACGGCATGGCTGAACTTGACGGAACTGTGTGAGAGCGGCACCGGGGTCGACGTTACGACGGATCGACGCGAGTCGTATATTTCCCGCACCAAGCGAGGTCAGGAGTGGAGCCGAGCCCGGCGCGGTAGGACTTGCCCAACCCGTCTTGGGCCGAGTCCCGGCATGACTGAGGACGTTGACGGCCGGGTCATCGAGGTTGCCTGCAGCTCTGCGTAAGTAAAGATTAGAACCTCATCCTTTACTAGAGCATCCGGAAGTGAAGACTACGAACATCATGAGCGACACCGGTTGGCCGACGCTCGGCTACGAGACTCACGACTGGTTCATCGAGCCGAGCCTGCCGATGTCGAACACGGCGCGCCGTCGACACGACCAGCCCTACGAGGCAGCAATCACACCGGACATCGCCGACATCAATCCGACGATCGGATCCGAGGTGTTGGCTGCCGCCGAGGAAGCCTCGATTGCCATCGTCCGATTCGATGCCGAGCACGGCAACCGCATCGTCCCGTTCTCGTCGACTGTTGCGCTCGGAATCCGCCGCTTCCGGTCGTATCGAACAGCTCACCGCGACCGCGCAGGCGATCGCGCTCGCCGAGCTTGGTGACGGCAGCCGCAAGAACGCGACGATGATCGTGTCGAACACGCGGGCAATGGAAGCTGCCATGGCGCTCGCCGACCAGCTCGATGTGAGCAGCATCATCGAGATGCAAGCAACGCTGCTCGGAGACGAACACCCCGAGTGGGTCGGGAAATGGCGCGACAGCCAGGTCTGGATCGGCGGACGCCGCTACGGACCCCACGGCTCGATGTTCACGCCACCGCACTCCGATCGCGTCGCCGCGGCGATGGACGACCTCGTCGCGTTCGCTGGCCGTGACGACATCCAGGCTCTGGTGCACGCTGCGCTCGTGCACGCCCAGTTCGAGACGATCCACCCGTTCCCCGATGGCAACGGGCGCACCGGCCGCGCCATCATCCACTCGCTACTTCGACGCCGAGGCATCACCCGCAACGTCACCGTCCCCATCTCTGCAGGGTTGCTCGTCGATGTCGACGCCTACCTTGTTCGCTCGGCGACTACCGGCAAGGGAACGTCGAGCCGATCATCGAGCAGATGACCAACGCGGCATTCACAGCGATCGGCAACGCCACCGAGATGCTCTCCGAGCTCAACGCCATCGCCGGTGAATGGCGTGACCGCATCACCGCCCGCTCCGACAGCACCGTGTGGCGACTTGCCGAACTCCTAATGCGGCAGCCCGGCGTCAACTCGAATGTCGTCGAAGCAGCGCTCGGAGTGTCGCGGCCGGCGGCACTGAACGCGATCGGCAAACTCGAAGACCTCGGCGTGCTCGTGAAGGCGCGCGGACAGCAGCGAAATCGGGCATGGGTTGCCATCGATGTCGTCGCTGCCCTCGACCGGTTCGCTGAGGCCGGCGGTCGCCGTGCCCGGCCACTTTCTCACTGAAGGCGGGGTGCACGTCGGTGGCGACCACGTGGTTGGGGAGCACGCCACTGGGCGCATCGAACAAGAACGTCGACATCGAGGTGAGGGCGAGACCGTTGTCGGGGACGGTCTCACCGAGCAGCACGTCGAACGGGCTGAGCGGATCGAAACCGCATCATCAGCTTGGAAGCTGCCCGGCGAGCATCGCCTGCACGTCGGGCCAGTCGTCGATCGTGATGGCGTACGCGGCCGTGTCGCGCAACCGGTCGCCGTCGCCGGTGTGGGTGGATCGACGGTGCCGTCGGAGCACGCCCTCGAACCGTGCGCCGAGGCGCTCGATCGCACGCCGGCTCTGGTCGTTGCGGGCGTCGGTGCACACCGCGACTCGTTGGACGTTCCAGACCTCGAAGGCGTGGGTGAGGAGCAGCAGTTTCGCCTCGGTGTTGATCGCCGTGCGTTGCGCCGACGACGACAGCCACGTGCCACCGATCTCGACCTCGTCGGGATGGTCGCGCCCGAGAGGCCACGCTGGGTTGAGGAATCGCGTGCACCCGACGACCGTGGCGTCGTCGACGCGTCGCTGCACGAACGGGGTCGCACGGTCGTGGGCGGCGTCGTCGAGCAGCCAGGTCACGTAGTCGGAGGCCTCGTCGCCACCGTCGGGCACCTGGGTGTATGCGAAGGTCGAACGGTCGCCGGAACCGGCGAGGGCGATCGCATCGACGTGCTCGGTCGCCAGCGGCTCCAACATGACATACCGCCCGGTGAGGGTGGGAACTGCGAGGTGACTCATCGTGACGCAGTCTGGCCGATCGGAGGTGGCGGATTGGCCTGGGATACCTTGCACCGATGGCCGATCCGACCCTCACCGACGACCTGTTCGACACCTCCACGATCCTGCCGAACGACCCGGTGGACGACGACGGCGCACCGCTCGAAGTGCTCCACGACCGTGAGTACCGGGTGCGGGCGTTCCGTAAGCGCGACGATCTACTGCTGATCCGTGGCGCGGTGCGCGATCAGAAGCCGCCTGGTCTGTACATCGACATCGACCCCGAACCGATGACGATCCACCACATGCAGATCGACCTCGAGATCGCGTTCCCGACGCTCGAGATCGTCGGCGCGCAGGTCGGCATCGAGACCCACCCCAGTGCGTCGTGTCCGAGCATCGAAGGCCACTACGACAAGCTCGTCGGCTTGTCGATCGCCCGCGGGTTCACCCACAAGGTGCGCGAGTTGTTCGGTGGCCCACGTGGCTGCACGCACACCACGGCGCTGCTGCAGGCAATGGCCCCGGTGGCGGTCCAGTGCATGTGGTCGATGCGGGCGTCGCAGGCCAAACGCGGCGACGGCGCGGGGCAGCAGCCGAGCCCCGAACAGCGCGAGATGGCGTGGCGGTTCAATCTGAACACGTGTCACGTGTGGGCCGAAGATGGCGAGCAGGTGCAGCGACTGCAGGCGGGCGGCGAGTTCGAACCCCCGATCTGGGCGCAGGAGCGGATGGTGGAACTCGGCATGAAGCCCGACGCCTGGCGCCAGCGGATGCAGGGCTGACAGCGATGGCCGCGGCGATGGCGAGGGCGATGGTCACGGCGATCGAGTGCGCGGAGTTCGGCCCGATCGAGAACCTGCGAGTCGTCGAGCGGGAATCGGTGCCGTTGGCAGCGGGCCAGGTACGCCTCGCCGTCTCCGCATCGGGCGTCAACTTCGTCGACGGGCTCTTCGTCGAAGGGCGCTATCAGATCAAGCCGCCGACACCGTTCGTGCCCGGCGGAGAAGTCGTCGGACGCATCACCGAACTCGGTGCCGACGTGGCTGACGGCGTCGACGGACTCGCAGTCGGACAGCGGGTGTTCGCCAATCTCGGCCTCGGTGGATTCGCCAGCGAAGTCGTCGTGTCGCCGCGACAACTCGTGGCGATCCCCGACTCGTTGAGCGACGGCCAGGCAGCCACCTTCATGCAGAGCTATCTCACCGGCTGGTACGCGCTGCGGGTGCGGGCCGGCGCGTCTGCGGGCGACACGATGCTCGTCCTCGGCGCCGGCAGCGGTGTCGGGCTCGCAGCCGTCGACATCGGCTCGGCGCTCGGGTTGCGAGTCATCGCAGCGGCGTCCACTCCCGAGAAGCGGGCGCTCGCCGAGTCGCGCGGAGCGATGGCCACCATCGACAACTCGACGCTCGACGCAGCCAGCATCAAGGACGCGGCGAAGGCGTTCGCGGCCTCGTTCGACGATCGGGCCGATCGTGGTGGCGTCGATCTGATCTACGACCCGGTGGGTGGCGAGGTCGGCGAAGTCGCCCTCCGAGCGCTGGGCGAAGACGGCCAATATCTCGTGATCGGTTTCGTTGCAGGCATCCCGAAGTTGCCGGCCAACCAGGTGCTGCTGCGCAATCGGCGCATCACCGGTGTCGACTGGGGCGCCTGGGTCGGCCGGAACCAGGATGCCAACCGGGCGTTGCTCGCCGAGGTCGTCGAGCAGATCGCTGTGGGCGACCTCGACCCGGTCGAGCCGGTGGCCTATCCGTTGCGCGAGGCGGCACGGGCACTTCGCGACCTCGCCGACCGCAAGGTCGCCGGCAAGGTGGCGCTCGTTCCCGATCGCTGACCGGGGGTGGTCGTGCCCCCGAACCGTTGGTGGCGATTCGCTTCACACCTGGCAGACTGAGCGGCCACATGGTGGTCATAGCTCAACAGGTAGAGCACCAGGTTGTGATCCTGGCGGTTGGGGGTTCAAGTCCCCTTGGCCACCCCATAGGCAGGCCCTGAGAGGGTGGCGGGCGATGAATCGCTCGGTACCCTCCCAGGCCGCTTGCTTCTCTAGCTCAATGGCAGAGCAGTGGACTCTTAATCCATTGGTTCTGGGTTCGAATCCCAGGGGAAGCACTGTCATCACCAGGCGTTGTGCGCCTGAATCGACCCTGGCGGTCGCAGATCGGTGGCACGGCCTTGGACGGCACGAGCCAGGCCCCAGTTTTCACCTGCGGGGGTGGTCTCCGAAGATCGCGTTGCTCGCCAGCGCCCGCCCGATCCCGGCATCCGACGTTCATCACATACGGAACGGGGCCGCTGCAGGGTTGCAGCCGGGGATGAATACGAATTCTTGATCCTGGGTAAGAGAGAAGGCACGTCGCGGCGGATCCCAACTCGGACCTGGTCGGTGTGCCACACCCAACCAACATCAGGAGGATTCCCAATGAACAAGTCGTACAAGCGCAAGATGGCGATCGTCGCAGCCACCGCAGGCCTCGTCGCCATGCCGCTGGCCGGGAGTGCATTTGCCGTGTCCGACGGCGACGACGGCGGTGTCATGTCAGGCAGTGAATCCGGTATCGACCAGCAAGTTGAGGCCACGGTATCGATCGACCAGAAGTCGAACGCCAGTAGCGGCGGGAACGAGCAGACCGTCTACAACTGGCAGGGCAACGAAACGGGGCAGAGCGCCGTCAGCAAGGCCCATGGCGGCGGAGCAACTGCGATCGTGCTGGCCGACGAGGCCGAGGGCGACGTCAGCGCCACCGGTGGAGAGGGTGGCACTGCGGGCTCCGGGAACACGGCCGGATCGACCAACAGCGCGAGCGGCGGCAACACGATGGGTACGGGCGCGGCCGGTGCCAGCAACGCGGTGTCGGGATCGGTTGGCCAAACCCAGACCAACACGTCGACGAACACGGCCTCAGCCACTACCGATGACGATGACGCCGCGGCGTCAGCCCAAGCCAGCTCAGGTGTCGATCAGCACGCTCAGGCCACCGTCACGATCAACCAGGAGGCAACGGCGAACTCTGGCAGGAACAGCCAGAGCGTCGACACTTGGCAGGGCAACTCCACTCAGCAGAGCGCCACCAGCTCGGCCGCAGGTGGCGACGCCGTGGCGATGCCCGTCGCCGAAGAAGCCGAAGCGGCTGTCACGGCCACAGGCGGCGCGGGAGGCAGCGCCGCATCGGCCAACACGGCAACGTCGGCCAACACGGCGAGCGGCGGCAACTCGATGACGACCGGTGCAGCCACATCATCGAACAGTGCGTCGGTGATGGTGACGCAGAGCAGCACGAATACGAACACCAACACCAGCGACACCACCTTCACCGGCTAATGAACGGTTGATGCCATGGGTCAGCAGGGTGGGTGGCCGACGCCGCCCACCCTGCTGTGATGCTCGAGGGTCGGCGGTCATCGGTCGAACCACAACGCGAACAAGGGTGGAAACAGTGAGAGTGCGACACGGATTGGCGGCGATCTGCACCACGTTGATGATCACCGTCGCGACAGGCGCCCCAGCGATTGCGGACGAAGTTGTCACGCCCGTTGACGTGGGCACGGCCGGTACGACGACACAACCAATCGAGGCAGCGCCGGAACCGACACCGTCCCCGGACCACGCCGTGGTTCAGGACATCCAGATCGAGTCGATCCAGGTCGGCGTCGCGAACACGGGCGACAACCTCTCGACCACCGACACGCCATCGGCTCGGTCGAACGGAACGCCCGCAACCGATCTCGGCACCGGATCCACCTCGGCAGTGGGGAGCAGTGACTCGACTGCTATCGCGCAGCGAGTCGTGACCGACCTGCACGACGACGCCACGGCCGACATCGTGCAGATCTCGATCGTGTTCAACATCGGTGCAGGGATGGCGGACAGTGGCGACAACGCGCTCAGTTCGGGTGCAAGCGCTCGTGGCGACGGGACCATCGCGACCGGGTCGGCCGCTGCGATCGGCAACAGCGCCCAGACCTACGTCACGCAGGGTGCGCAAGCACAGGCTGGGTCCGGCGAGAACGATCAGGTGCGACAGCAGAGCGCAACCCTTCAAATCGGGCTGTCCATGGCGAACAGCGGCGCCAATGTGATCAGTGCGACAATCATGAGCGGCGGACTCGCTACCGCTCGAACAGGTGACGCCACAGCGATCGGCAACCTGTCGTCGACCGCCATCGATCAGGTCGTCAGCGCCACCGGACGCGGCAACGCCGTTCTGCACATCGAGCAACGGGCGACCGTCGTGAACCTCGGTATTGCATTCGCCGGAACTGGCGGAAACCAGGTGGGCACCGATTTCTCGGCTGCGTTGATGCGTGGTGACGGGGACGCGCTCGAACAACTGCTCAATCTGATCCTCCCCGCACTGTTCGCGTCGGCGGACAGCGCGACCGGCCCAGCCGCAGGCACCATCTCGACGGGCGATGCAACCGCAATCGGGAATCGATCGAACACCAGGGTGCTGCAGATGGCAATCGGTAAGGCCGACTCCGGATCGATCGACATCCGTCAGGACGTGATGGTCGTGAACGCCGGCGCAGCGTCAGCGACGACGGGGAACAACTCGATCGGCGCCGGCGACCAGCGTTCGGCGCTGGCCCTAGGGGCACAGGAAGTCGTCAGCCAGCTGACGAGCTTCGTCCGCTCGATGTTGGCCGACATCAACCAGTGGGCGTCCGGTTCCGACTCCAGCTCCGGTTTCGGCTCGAGAGCGCTCACGACGAGGTTCGGCGACTTCGACATCGGAATCGACCGGTCGGTGGTCGCCAGCTCCGCCGCCGGCACGGCATCTGCAGTGACCACACGTCAGCTCGCGGCAGTGATCAATCTGGCGGTCGCCCGGTCCAATTCAGGAGGCAACCGAACCCGCGTGGCCATCACCGAGCCCGAGCTCGCCGCCGTCCTGACGGATCCGTCAGTTGTCAAGGTGCTCGAGGGGACCGGTGTCGGAGCGGTGCTGGTCGCCGGCATGACTCGGCCGCTCCTGATCGTCACTGGCAACGCATCCGCGACGAACACAAGCGTCCTCGTGGTGTGCCAGCGAGCCAATTTTGCCGAACCCGCCTGCCTCGGCCCGGCAACCGCTGAGGTGTCACCGCCCACCGTGACACCTTCAACCGTGACACCGACCGCCGTCACACCTCCCACCGTGACACCGCCCGCTGCCACACCCCCCGCAGCAGCGCCTCCAACGGTCCCGCCGACCCCCGCAGCGGAGGCGCCGACGACCGAGCCCGCAGCGAAGGTCGCCGGCCCGGTTCAGCAATCGCCCGGGATGAGGTCACTCCCCGCGACCGGTTCCGATCCCAGCCGCCTGATCCTCGCCGCATTCATCTTGTTGCTGTTTGGTTCGAGCCTGATGGTCGTCTCGCAGCGCCAGACGTGACCCGAGCGGCCAGCCTCGCAGTTGCTGTGGTTGCTGTGGTTGCTGTGGTTGCTGTAGTCGGTGCGTCGGGTTGCAGTCGTGTCGAGCCGGTGGAAGCAGACCACCGCGAGATCACCTCGCAAGAGACGGTGCCCCCGAGCCCTACACCCCCGATGAACGAGGAGCCCGGATCCATGAAGCCAGAGTCGGGCCACCGAGCGACCGTGATCACCGACGCAGGCCGCATCGACGCCGTGGTTGTCGACGACGAACTCGAGATGGACGTGTCGACCTTGGCCGGGTGGCTGTCCGCCGTCGAACGCGATGGCGCTCGAGCTCGAGTGGTCTGGACATCGGGCGGTCGATCGGTCGTGGTCGAACTCAGCGGTACGTCCTCGGGCATCTCGCAGGAGGTCGTCTCGTCAAGCTGAGCAGAACCGTCGTGTGGGTGGTCACTCCAAGTGGTCGAACGACTTGGTGTCCGTTCGATCATTGGCTCGTTCGCGCTTCGTGTTCTGAACTGGTGTTCTTTATATTTGGCAAGACTTGATCAAGTTCTCTTGTCCGTTTCTTATGGTGATGTTATGGTTGGAGGAGTAAAAAAATCTCACGTACAGTGAGGATTGAGGGTTCACTCGCTGTCAACAGTGAAGGGCGGCAGACATGGTCACGCACCCACCGGGAACTTCGGTTCGGAAGATTCCACCTGCCGAGCTCGACCGACTCGTG
>Ga0335397_10010505_pt1 | contig 11441 bp, 3 predicted proteins | sample MAT04_FD_205740 | JGI IMG/M metagenome (GOLD analysis project Ga0335397, IMG submission 205740) | Freshwater microbial communities from Lake Fryxell liftoff mats and glacier meltwater in Antarctica - MAT-04 (spades assembly) (version 2) ...
GGATGACAAATCAATGTTATCAGAAGCTGTTTTTGACGAACGCAGCGGAGAAGTAATTTCGAAAGTAGCAAGTGCTAATATGGTTTCTCTAGGTTCCGATTTCAGATTACATAGTCTTATTATTGGAGGAGGAACATTAAATGTCAAATAATCATACTCTCTATATCTCAGGTGGTTGGAGCAATTGGCCTGATGGATTTGTTGAAGGAACCGGAAGAGTAGTCTTTTATGGCTCAGAGGCACAACTGTGCCAAAATAATGTTGAGCAGTTTTATATACTCGAAATTGATAAGCCAATAAATTCGTTTTTTATTACCGCAGGCAGATCTGTTTCATGCCAGATTTATGATTGGACACATGGTGGAATGCAAATATACGGAGGAAGTAGTTTTCATGCAGCTGATCTTGCTGATAATGGAATTTACGGGATTTATTATATTGCTGATGATGCCACAGTTGAATTGCACCAGGATAAGGGACAGGGAATAGACCTTATTGCCAACATTCATATTTCCGGCGGCGAATTTAAAGTTTATGGCGGAAACCAGAAAAGTTTCTGGGGCTCCACCGGTAATGCGAACCTGAATATGAGTGGCGGTGTAATTGATTTTATTGACCAGGGAATCTCAATACAGGATGCCAGCCCGTATAGTTTCACTTCAACCATCAGCGGTGGTAGCATTCGTTCACAGAACATGGTTGCAGCGCAGTCGCCGGGGTTTAATCCTTCAGGCGGAACGGTTGAACTATATGGAGCTCCAAATAGCCTTATTGTTGCCGAAAACGGAGCCACCTTTTATGACCTGAAAATATCCAAAGCACCCTTACCAACTACCGCAATCCTTCTGTCTTCAACTATTAAAAATAGCCTCTTGATAGTTGAGGGGACAACAGTTGTTCAGTTTGGATGTACAATAAATTGTAACAATATTACTATTGAAAATGGCGGTGATTTCAGGATTGCTTCAGCTACCTTAAAAATGAAAAACGGGGCAGCAATGAACGTAAACAATGGTGGATACTTCTATTCAGAGGGATATGAGGGAGCCAAATCCAAAATAACCGGAATAAATTTATCAGATCGTTATTCGTTCCAGGTGAATGCCGGCGGTACAATATTCCCTAATTACACAATTTTTGAAAACATGAACAGCCAGGGTATCTTAATAGCTCCATCCGCAATAGTTTTCGAATGGCAGCAATTTAAAAACTGTGAATTCCGAAATGGTGCCGCAGGAGCCTCCCCCTTGCTCAGTAAAAACAATAGTCAGAACATGTTGATCGAAAATGCTGTTTTCCCGGCCAACACCTGGGGTGGACAGTATAATGTCAGGAAGAATGTTAATACCGGAAGTGTTACCTTTGCCAATGCTACCGGAGCATTCGCTGGCAGTGCATATGAGGATGACCTTTATAATTGTATCCATTGGACAACCGGTCTGCCTCCTCATCTTCTCACACTAAATCTTCTTCTTGAAGGACTTTATAATGGTACCGGACTTAATAAAGCACAAAATGCAACAGGCAACCAGTTTTCAGGGGATATAGCCGATGTCATTTCTGTAGAATTGCATAATACCACTGCACCCTATGATCTTATTGGTGGCCCTTATTCGGTCAATCTAAACACAGGTGGGTCATCATTGGTCAGCATTGACGGAACTTTGAGCTCCTCATACTTTATTGCCGTCAAACATCGAAACAGCATTGAAACCTGGTCAGCTGCTCCTGTATCATTTGCTTCTGGAACAATCGGGTATTCTTTCAATGCACCAGCTAAAGCCTTTGGGGGCAACGTCAGTCAAATGCCATCAGGACAATATGTAATCTATGGCGGCGATGTTAATCAGGATGGAAGTGTAAATCAAAGCGATAAAGAAGATGAGTACATTTCCGCCAAAACGTTCTTAAGCGGCTATATAGCCGTGGATGCAAACGGAGATGGTATTTTGGATGCCGCCGATATGATCATAACTGATAATAATGCAAGTAAGTTTGTTGTGAAATTGCATCCTTAGCAATAACAGGCATATGGCGAATATCACTTATTGAGTCATTGCAGAAAGATTATCAACTTATTCTGTGATTATTTCCACAAAAAAGACAAAGCCGGTCGCTTTGTCTTTTTTTATGGAGCGGAAAAAGATTTGAACCCCAACTTTATTCCTGAATGGTATAAGCTTTTGAAACTTACGACTCCGTGCCTCCAAAATGAAAACTCATCAATTGTAGTTAGAATTACTGTCTCAGTTATTTTAAAGGAAGTTCTGAAAATCTCAACCTTCAGTTCACGCGGAGTTTTCCTCCTGGCTTGCCTGCTGTATATCTGCCTTCAGCAGACAGGTCAGCGCAAAGCAGGCAGGCAAGTGCTGATAAGGGTCTGCCTTCTGACAACTTTGTACGCGGAAAGGCACAATATTCATTCCGTTTCTATTTGAAAGTGCTTACTCTATATAGTGTGTATAAGAAAACGAGTCTAAAATGAGTTTTGCCCACGCTCACCCCTTTCTTCAACTTGGTTCGGCTTCGCTCACCAACTATCACTCAGCAACAGTAGGGGAAAGTCCTCGCGCACAGAATATTGAGTTTTGCCTGCCAAACCTAAAGTTAGAGAAAATGAGCATTTTTACGTAAAATGATGCGTTTTCGCAGTGACACTATAAATCAGGTGAACAACGTAAAGTTAGATTTTTAGCTGAAGTTCAAAAATATCCTTTTCGGTAGAATTTTAAAAAAAAATTTACCTTATGAAAAGTTTAACTTTAGTATAACGCTCATTATATGCATATTACATTTTCAATTTCAATAAAGTTAAAATTTCATCAGTATGGCAGTTGAATAATATATTCATTTATCTATATTTGTATATACTTTCATGCGCTCCGATATACAGAAATTGCTATCCAGATGTCCTCTTTTATTTTTGTTAACATTTAAAATTAAAAAAAATGAGAAAGATACATCCTTACAGATTTTCAAAAGTCTTCCTCTTTTAAAAGAATCTGATTATTACTAAAATAAATACATTGAAAACAAATTTTCTTTCTTCCTGAGAACATTTTATTAACCAAAAACCAAATTTATGAAAACAAAAATTACTATTATTTTCAGCATAATGCTGATTTTAGCTTCCTTCGTTGTAAAAGGACAGGCTGATGAGAATGTTATTAACGAGGGTCCCCAGCATCCTACACTTATTGTGCAAGCGATCTACATGGGCGAAGTTCCATCTATTGAATCACAGGTGGCAAACGGAACTTTCAAGCCTGGAGAAAATATTGATAAGGAATATAACCCAAAACACTGGGGTGCTAACATTTCCATTCCAGGCAAAGGAACGCCCGTTGGCAATGATCCCTTATGGGAACAGCAAAGCAAGGCTGCACAATCGCAGGGAAGGGCTCCTATTCTCACCTTTGAAGCCGCCAGTTCAGGATCTACACCAACTGATCCTACCGGGGCAGTAGGACCTAATCATTTTGTGAATTCATGGAACTCAGCTTTCAGGATATGGGATAAGGCAGGAAATCCATTGACCGCAGTAGCCTCTCTCGGAACCATTCTACCTGGAACTGCCGGTGACCCAATTGTAATTTACGACCGTTATGCCGACCGGTTCCTGATCACCGAATTCTACTCCAATGGTTTTGACGTGGCAATAAGCCAGGGAGCCAATCCTGTTACAAGCGGTTGGTATGTATACAGGTTCCCGACAAGTACTTTTCCTGATTATCCGAAATTTTCAGTTTGGTCGGATGGATACTATATTACAGCCAATAAGAATTCGGGCTCTGCCGGGACAAGCCAGGTAGTTTTTGTTCTCGACAGGGCTAAAATGCTGGTAGGAAATGTGACGGCTACTATGCAAGGATTTCCTTTGCCCAGCATAATAACCAGCGGCTTTTACAGCCCCCTTGGATTTAATGCCAACGGACCTACTCCCCCACCAGCCGGAAATGTACCAATTGTTTACATGCAGGATAACTCCTGGGCTGGTGTTGCAACCGATCATCTTAAAATATGGTCAATCAATGTCAACTGGGTAACTCCGGCCAGCTCTACTATTTCAGCTCCACAAATACTTAATACCCAGCCTTTTGACGGATTATTTGATGGCGGTTCTTTTTCAAACCTGCCACAACCCCCGGGAGGATCAGATATTGATGCACTACAGGCAACCATGATGTATATGGCACAATACAGGAGGTTTCCTACCTATAATACTGTAGTATTGAATTTCGTTGTCGATTTGAACGGGGCCGATAATTATTCTGGTATTCGCTGGTTCGAACTTCGGCAAACCACGGATGGAGCTCCCTGGACAATTTACCAGGAAGGTACCTATTCTGCTCCTGGCGGGAGAAGTGCTTTTTGCGGGAACATGTGTATGGATAAAAACGGCAGCATTGGTTTGGCTTATACGATTGTCAACACTTCCACCTTCCCATCGCTCCGTTTTACCGGCAGGCGCGCCACCGATCCTTTGGGAACCATGACACTGGCGGAAGAAGTTATAGCAACCGGCACCCAGGTGGATCCCAGTTCCCGCTATGGTGATTATGCCCAGATGACCATTGACCCAAATGATGACTTAACCCTTTGGTCAATTGGAGAATATTTTAATGGAGGCCGGAAAAACCAGGTAGGTGTTTTCAAAATTGATATAGCACCAACTGCTCAGTTCTCAGCTTCAACTACAACACCGGTTGTCAACCAGACAGTGACTTTTACAGATCAGTCAACCAACACTCCGACTTCCTGGGCATGGAGTTTCAGCCCGAATACAATTACTTTTGTTGGTGGCACCCTTGCCAGTTCGCAGAACCCGCAGGTGCAGTTTAATGCAGTTGGGCTTTACACTGTTACTCTTGTAGCAACAAATGCTGCCGGTAATGATTCAGAAACCAAAACAGGTTACATTGAAGTGGTTCCCTATTGCATCCCAGCTTACATAAATGGCAGCGGTGGAGGTGACTATATATCACTGGTTCAACTGGGTAGTATTAATAATTCTACCGGGGCATCGGCAAGTCCCTTTTACACCTATTATAACAGCCTTTCAACCGAACTAATTCAGGGAATTGAATACACCATTACACTCAGTCCCGGAACTTATATTTCCAGTAATAATATTTCGGTATGGATCGATTTTAATAAGAATGGTATTTTCGATGCTTCCGAAAAACTCGGAAACGTTACACTCACGGCTGCACCTGCAACCGGGACCATTACGTTTACAGTTCCAGCCTCTTCACCCACCGGTACAACCAGGATGCGGGTTCGTGAAGTATGGGGGGTTAACACTATGGATCCCTGTTCAAGTTATGGGTTTGGCGAAACTGAAGATTATAATGTAAATATAGCACCCATTTGTATTCCGGCATCTGCTAACGGCACCGCTGACGGCGACTTTATTTCATTGGTTCAGTTGGGTAGTATCAACAATGCTACCGGCGCATCAGCAAATCCTTTTTACACCTATTACAGTAGTTTATCAACTGACCTGATACCAGGCTCAGAATATACTATTACACTTAGTCCCGGAACGTATGGTTCAAATAATAATATTTCAGTCTGGATTGATTTTAACAAAAACGGGCTCTTTGGTGCTATGGAAAAACTTGGAAATGTAACCCTTGGAGCTGCTCCGGCAACCGGCACGATTTCTTTTACGGTGCCTGCCAATGCTCCTTTCGGGATAACCCGGATGCGGGTACGTGAAACATATGGTAACAGTATAATAGATCCATGCAATCTGCTAAGTTTCGGCGAAACGGAGGATTACAATGTAAATATTATTGCGCCACAGTATTGTACGCCATCCTACATAGCTGGTTCTGGTGCAGGTGATTATATCTCGCTGGTTCAGTTGGGAAGCATCAACAATGCTACCGGTGCTTCGGCGAGTCCTTTCTACACTTATTACAGTAGTTTATCCACCACTCTGAATGCCGGTTCACCTTATACATTGACCCTGAGTCCCGGAACATACGCCTTCGGAAACGTGATGGCTGCATGGATTGATTATGATTTCGATGGAGTGTTTGATGCAACCGAAAAACTTGGAAACATTGACGTCCCACCTACTCCATCAACCGGCTCCATTACTTTTACAGTTCCCGGCACTGCCTTTCCGGGAACAACCCGGATGCGTGTTCGTGAGGTATTTTCAGGCCCTATTGATCCCTGCTATTCGGCATACTACGGTGAAACAGAAGATTATAATGTAAAAATCATTAATACAAACAAAATGCTTAACCTGACGGTTTTGCTTGAGGGATTATTTAACGGAGTCAACAAGATGAATCAGGCCCAGGATGTGGATGGCAGTTTGGGTCAGTTTAATAAATTTTCCGGTACAACAGTTGATACATTAAGCATTTACCTTGCTAACGCCTCACCTCCATTCGATTTTGTTTACGGTGCTCATAATTTGAACGTAAATCCGAGCGGGACACTTTCCGCCATGGTACCGGCAGGCCTTTCGGGTAATTACTATATTGCGGTATTCCACCGTTCGAGTATAGAAACATGGAGCGGAAGCCCGGTATCTTTTGCAGGAAGTACCATCAATTACAACTTTACAACATCAGCCTCACAGGCATACGGATTAAATCAGAAGAACCTGCTGGGGAACGGAACCAGGTGGGGATTTTACTCAGGCGATGTTAACCAGGATGGAATTGTGAATCAAAATGATATAAACGATATTTATAATTCAGCCAACATATTTACTTCCGGATACCTACCTGCAGACGCGAATGGTGATGGAATTGTGGATACCATGGATATGATTATAACGGATAATAACTCAGCACGTTTTACTGTTAAAATAACACCTTGACAGAAATTGATCCATTTTTGTTAAGGGTATTGTGCCTGGCGCACTGATTGCCTTCCGACCATTGCAATTACAGTTAATTAAAACCTTCTGCCACATAACAGGCAGGAGGTTTTTGTTTTTATAAAAGAAGACTCTAAAGTAGCAGGACGTTAGTATAATTCATATACAAATTTATTCGGGATCAATCCCTTATTGTTATATTTTAAATCCATCCCGGGATACTATGGTGTATTGTGGAGCTCCACTAAATTATGTAATATACTATATTTTAGAGTCATATATTTATTATTTAGAAATATTACAAATAAATTCCGTATAAATGTCGAAACTTACATATAAACAACTAATTTTGTAATTACTATATCTGCTAAAATTGCTATTTATCAGAGTTTCTATCCCTTACAACCCTAACTTATTAATGTTCAACCTTCAAAATTTAGTGAAATGAGAAAAAGCTACTCTTACTGCCTTTTTAAAGGCCTTCTTTTTATTGGATTTTTTATTGCCGGATCTTTTCTGAATACCCTGGAAGCGGCAAATGACCCTCTCACAGGAAATGTTATCAAAGGCGAACGCCCTCCGATCGATATTTCAACAATACCTGATCAGGCTTTCGAACAGGGAATAATCCGCATTAAGTTCAGTAAAGAACTTGAGAACTTCATCGACAATGCTGTTATTTCATCCAATCCTGATGGAACAGTCCGCTTCGGAATTGCTGCAATTGACCAGTTAAATCAGCAATACGGAGTAATTCAGGTTAAGAAAACTTTTGATGTTGTTCTGCAGAATACTCAATTCAACGACCGCCACAGGCTATGGGAATTTCATCTGTGGTATGACCTGATTATACCTGCAGGGACTGATATCCGTAGTATGGTACAGGCATATTCGGCACAAAGTGAAATTCAGTTATCAGAGCCGGTTTACCGTAAACAGCTTGTGGGCGCTGATATCAACCCGCTTCAATCCTTTTTTCCGAACGGAGGAAATCCTGCAGTTAATTATGTGCCTAACGATCCCAGATATAATGAACAATGGCATTATAACAATACCGGCCAGCAAAGCGGAACGCCAGACGCCGATATTGACCTGCCCGAAGCATGGAATCTGACTAAAGGAAACAGCAATGTAATAGTAGCTGTTATTGATCAGGGAATCGAATACACCCACACCGACCTTGCAGCCAACATGTGGCCAACTAATGGTTTTAATTTTGTAAATAACAATGCCACAATTATACCCGGAAATCACGGTACACATGTTGCTGGCACTATTGCAGGCAATACGAATAATGCTTTAGGTGTAAGTGGTATTGCCGGTGGAACCGGCTCAGGCAATGGAGTAAGGCTGATGTCCTGCCAGGTGTTCATAGAAGGTGGTTCAAGCGGTGGATTTGAGAATGCCCCTGTCTGGGCTGCCGATCACGGAGCTGCCATTTCACAGAACAGTTGGGGGTACAACTCGGTTGGAGTTTATGACCAGGCTGTGCTTGATGCTATTGATTACTTTAATCTGCATGGCGGAGGTACAGTAATGACAGGCGGAATTACTATTTTCGCCGCAGGTAACAGTAATTTACCCGGATTATGGTATCCTGGTTGTTATACTAATTGCTTTTCTGTTGCAGCCACCGGAAACCAGGACCTTAAAGCATGGTACTCAAATTACGACACCTGGGTTGATATTTCAGCACCCGGAGGCGAAACGAATACAGTTTTAGAAAGAGGTGTGCTCAGTACTCTCCTCGGAAACACCTATGGTTTTTACCAGGGTACCTCCATGGCCTGTCCGCACGCATCAGGTGTTGCTGCTCTTATTCTTTCCCTGGCTCCTGGTTTTTTAACTCCTACTGATCTTAAAAATATTCTGACGTCTACCACTGATAATATTAATGGATTAAATCCGACATATGCAGGAAAACTTGGCTCGGGCCGCCTTAATGCCTATCAGGCTTTACAAGCCGCCCAGGCATATATTACTCCTATGGCCAATTTTTCAGCTTCTCCAACTACTGTTTGCACAGGTAATTCAGTAATCTTCACCAATTTAACACTAGTCAGCACATCCTGGATATGGAGTTTCCCTGGCGGGACACCCTCTTCATATACTGGCCAGAATCCACCTTCGATCACATATGCCATACCTGGCGTATATGATGTATCACTTACGGTTTCAGATGGAGTTACTACAGATACAGAAACAAAAACAGGCTATATCAGTGTTAAAAATGTGATCGCTGATTTTACGGGATCACCATTGAGTATTATTGAGGGAAACAGTGTAACATTCAACGACAATTCAAGTTGTGGCCCGACAACCTGGGTTTGGTCATTCCCTGGCGGTTCGCCTTCTTCCTTCAATGGTCAGAACCCACCCACGATTACTTATGCTGCGGCCGGAAATTATGACGTTACTCTAACAGCGTCCAAACCTGGTGCAACCGACATCAAAACCAGAACGGCTTACATTACCGTTGCCCCCCCAATATTTAACATGACTAACGGATCAGTAACTACCTGTGTAGGAAGTTTTTATGATTCAGGCGGGCCATCAGGCAATTACCTAAACAATGAAAACTACACCTTTACTTTTTATCCGGGTACTTCCGGAGCTATGATCAGGGCTGTTTTCAGTGCATTCAATCTTGAATCAGGATATGATTTCCTGAAGGTTTACAATGGCGTGAATACCTCAGCACCACTGATCGGAACATACTCAGGCACAGTCAATCCCGGAACTTTTACCGCAGCCAATGGCTCAGGTGCTCTCACATTCAAATTTACTTCCGATGTTAGTGGAACGCCTTCGGGCTGGGCAGCAGCCATCAGTTGTTATAGTGTGACTGTTCCTCCGGTTGCTGAATTTGCAACTTCTTCAACTTCGCCTGCACTTAACACAACGGTAAATTTCACAGACCTGTCAACCAATGTTCCTGCATCCTGGGTCTGGAGTTTCTCACCTAACACTGTAACCTTTGTGAATGGCACCAATGCCAACTCACAGAACCCACAAGTAATGTTTAACGCCGTGGGGCAATACACTGTTTCGCTCATGGCCACAAATGCCTATGGCTCTGATTCTGAGATCAAAACCAATTTCATTAATGTAGTCATTTACGAGTATTGTGTACCTACCTATAGTTCAGGTACCGGCGGTGGCGACTTTATTTCTCTGGTTCAGCTGGGAAGTATCAACAATGCCTCAGGTGCTTCATCCAGCCCATACTATACCTATTACAGTAGTTTAACAACCGATCTGAACCCCGGCTCAGCCTATACCTTAACCGTAAGCCCCGGAACATATCCTGCAGGAAACAATATTGCTGCATGGATTGACTTTAACCAAAACGGAACCTTCGAAACTAATGAGAAAGTAGGCAATATTCCGATTTCGGGGGCTGCACCGCTAACTGGTACAATACCATTTACCGTACCTGCCGATGCTACTACTGGTAACACCCGGATGCGGGTTCGGGAGGTATATAGCAATAGCAACATAAACCCATGTAATTCATATTCTTATGGAGAAACAGAAGATTACAATATAAATATCATGAGTTCCATCAAAACACTCAACCTGACAGTATTTCTGGAGGGTCTATATTCAGGTAGCGGTATAATGAATCAGGCAAATAATGGCTCCGGTCCGCAATATGGTGCAGGTGTTGCCGATCAGATTACGGTTGAACTACGCAATTCCGCAAACTTCAGCATAATCGAACATACAGCTTCCAATGTTAACCTTGCAACCAACGGAGTCGCAAGTTTCACTATACCTGGTGCCCTTTCCGGATCCTATTACATTAACATCAGGCACCGGAACAGTATTGCAACCACTTCTGCTTCACCTGTATCTTTTAGTTCGGCATCAACAGGGTATTCATTCGATCTGCCATCGAAAGCATTCGGTAGCAACCTCAGGCAAATGCCCGATGGGCAATATGTGATTTTTGCAGGGGATGTAAATGCGGATGGAATTGTAAATGCAACTGATATAACGAGTGTTAACAGTGCTGCCAATACTTTTATATCAGGATACTTACCCACTGACGTGAATGGTGATGGCTTAATAGATGCCGGCGATATGATCCTTACTGATAATAATGCCAGTAATTTTATAGTAACCCAACATCCTTAGTGGCAATGATGTGGCACATCGGAATTGTTTAACTTTCCTTAATTAATACAAACTGCCCGGGGAAACTATTCCCAGGCAGTTTTACTTTATATGAGGCCGGATTTTAAGTAAAATTAATCATCCATAAATCAAGATACCGAACTAAACCCAATGCTGTAAAAATGTTTATTTTAAGAGTTAAGCTACTTTACTGGTGAAAACCAAAGATGCAACAAAATACCGGAAAGGCGCAAATACCTGATAATTCGTTATCCCCTGGTTAACATTATTAAAATAAAAAAGCCTTCCATTTCTGAGAGGCTTGAATTTACACGGTATCTGTGTGAGTGGAGAAAGCCAGAATAACATTCCTTGTCTTTTTCATGAGCGGAAAACGGGGATTGGACCCGCGACCTCCAGTTTGGGAAACTGGCGCTCTACCACTGAGCTACTTCCGCATTTTTCAACTGCAAAAATA
>Ga0335397_10010513_pt1 | contig 11435 bp, 9 predicted proteins | sample MAT04_FD_205740 | JGI IMG/M metagenome (GOLD analysis project Ga0335397, IMG submission 205740) | Freshwater microbial communities from Lake Fryxell liftoff mats and glacier meltwater in Antarctica - MAT-04 (spades assembly) (version 2) ...
CAGCAGCGGGACGACTTCGAGATCGGAACCGTCCTCGTTTTCGAGCAGGAGCCGCGCATTGATCCGGCGCACCAGCACCGGCTTGGGATTTTCGCCGGTGTTCTCGTCGGAAAGCTCCGTTTCCGCCGTGCGATAGAGGACTTTCACCCGCGCATCCACGTTCTGCCCGGCTTCGACGGTATTCGCCCGCCGGTCGAACCAAAGCGGAACGCCGAGGAAAACGTAAAAGCTTCCGCCGCTCGTGGCGAAGGCTTGCTTGATATCGAGCGAAGGCAGTTCCGCGTTCTCCGGGAAGTTGAGCTCCAGCCCACTCGGCATGATCACGCGCAGTTTTTCAAAGCGCAGTCGGAAATTCTCGAGTTCATCGGGCGAAAGACGTGATTCGACGACGCCGTACGGATACGCCCAGCTCAGTTTTCGTTCCGCACCCAGGCCGTCGAAGATGCTCTTCTGGAGACGCTGGAGATGGTGGGGAAGAAGGAAGAGTCCTTCGTGCCAGTGGATGGGAGCGGGCATAATTTGGTTCGCCGGTCGGGGACGGATCAAACGGGCAGCGAACCGGACAGAGGCCGGTCAGGAGCCTGGATCGGATTGAGGCCGGCCCGCGCCGAGGATTAAGTCTTCAGTATATTTGGCGATGATATTGGCGATCTCGCTTTCGATCGCGACACCGGTCGTTTCATAGAAAATCTCGTTGTACTTCCGCCAGCATTTCTGTTCCGTGCCGATGAAAAAACCGGGGTCGGCGTCGGCTTGCTCCTTGATGAGCAGCGGGGAAAAGCGCGTCAGGAATTGCCGGGCGAATCCCTCTCCGGTCGCACCGACAGCCGCGAGCAAGCCCGCGATTAACTGGCGGGTTTTGTCCACGATCTGGCTGATCTGCGCGGTGGAAACCTCGCTGTCGCCCATCAGATAGGGCCCGGCCAGTTTCTTCAAATCACCGGTGATGCCGGGGTCGCGGCGCACGATCGAATTCGGCGCCAGGCTCTTCCACATGTTCCAGGCGAGCTGATCCATCGTCACCACCAGATCGACCAGCACGGCGACGAGCTTGAGCGTGCGCTGACGATCGAGGGGCTGGCTGGGATCCAGCGAAAGTTTCTTCTGCAACTCGGGCGGAACCTCGTCGCGGTCGCCGGGGGTGTTCGTGACCGTCACGACCAGACCCGCCTGCTGCAAACGCTGGGAGAAGTGCTGGCGCGTCTCCTCGGGGAGACTGGCCGCGATCGCCGAGAGTTGCGCGACCAGAGCCTCCGGCGAAGCTGGTTTCGGCGGCGGCGCGGCCGGGGCCGATGGCGCCGGCGTGGGAATCGGCTCACGCGGTCTTTCTGCGGAACCTCCCCAGTCCGGGAAACGTTGGGCGAGCGCTTCGAGAAATGCCCCGCGCGCACTGGGGGCGATCTCCCGCATTTCGCGCACGATCTCCTCTTCGACGTAGCCCACGCGGGCCGCCGGATCGTCGTCCGAAAAGCTCGCTTGCAGCATTTGCAACCGCGCTCCTACCCGCGCGGCCCATGCGTTCTGGTCTGGGAGATGAGGTGTCATCGGGGAATGCAAATCCGCATTGACCATGAAAGCGCTTTGCATGGAAGTAAAAGAAAAATCCACTCGCCAGTCGCGCCGGTTTGCACAGGATAATCAAAATCCGCGCAGCGAGTGCGAGTCACATCCCTTGCCCTTGCTCCGAATCAAAATTCCCAGACCCGAAGACCCGCCCCCGGCCATGACCCTGGACACGGAAAATCTCGACGCCGGCTATCGCGTGGTCCCGCTGCAATCCGCCGCTTCGGGGGCGGCGCTGCGCGTCGGGCTCGTCGTCAAATCCACTTCGGAAGCCGCGGGCGGCGCGTTTATCCTGCTGCGGGAAATTGCCGATGCCTCGGTGTATCTCGGCGCCGTCACGGATGCGGACAGCCGGGTGCGCGAGTGGCTGGAAATCTGGGTGCAAAACATCGACCGGTTCGCGACAAGTTTTCCGGCCTATCGCGATTGCGCCTCGAACGCGGTGCTCGATGCGCAGTGGACGCAACGCGCGGCCGCCTATCGCACTTTGGAATCTGCCTCGTTCCTCAGCCTCGGTTGGGAAGCCGCGCCCGCACCACCCATCGCCTTCGATGCCCATTTGCAAGCGCCCGCCGACGCGCTCCTCGGTTCGTGGGAACTTTGCTGCGACGATGCACTCCTCACGCAAAAGGGTCTCCCCGCCTTCAGCACTTCGCTCACGCGCTACCTTTATCAGCCGTCCGCCGGCGCCGCGACTTCGCTGGTGCCCATCACTTCGGAAGCGCCCACCAACGATTCGACGCGCGACTTTGCCGAGGCCTTTCCCGGCACGCTGGCTTTCAATCCCGGCGGGCGGATGATGGCGCGCACGTTCGCCCCGATCACCTTCGAGCAATGGGTGGATTTGTTGTCCGGCGTTCCGTGGCGTGGGCTCGATCATGCCGGCGAGGTCATTCGCCTCGGTGGCGTCTATCGCACGCTGCAGGATTCCTCCGCGATGCAATGCGGGGGCGGCCATTTGTTTCTCGGCCGTCAGGGAATTGCCGGGCGTCTCGCCGAGACCTTTCACCTCAAATTACTCGCGATCACCGCGGTTTTCCGCCTCGTGCAGGCGCACGTTCAGGCGAGCCAGCTTCCGCTCCTTAACGTGAGTGCCGCGAGCTTCCGCGTCAGCCTTTCCCAGTCCGATGCCGCGCTCCCGTTCCTGTGGAATTTCCGCGCCTCCATGGCGGTGCCGGGGGAAGCGATGGCGCTGCCGGTCGTGACGACCGAAGCCCGGTATTTTGTGCCGGCGAAATTCGGCGGGACTTCGATCTATCGCCCAGCCTCGCTCCAGGCCCCGGTGGACGCTGCCGGCCAGGTGCGAATCCGGAAAGTGACCATGGCGCGCGCGACCGAGGCCGTCATCGAAGGAACGCTGGTGACGCAGGAACGCCTGGCGGCGGGCGGCCATGATCTGCTCTGGCTGCGCCTGCCGCTGCCCTCCGGTCGGATCGATCTCTACGCGCGCTGCGAAGCCGCGGAAAGCGTCGGCGAAATCCGCTTTCGCACATTGCCGCAGGAGTTGCCGCCCGCCGCCATCGAGGCGCTGCGGAAAGCCGAAGGCGTGGTATTTCCGACGGCGCCTTTCCAAACCGTGCCTCTCCTCAGCACGCCCTGCGATCTTTACGCGCTCGCCGTTCTCGCTCTCCGCACCCTCCTCGTCGATGACGAGATGGCGTTGCCGGTGGCGCTCGACGAATTCCTGAGCTTCGCCCGCAAAGCCGCGGCCACCCATGATCCCGACGTGACTTCCGGCGAAAATTTGCGCGCCGTCGCGACGGGGCATCCGAAGATCAGCGCCGCGCTCGGCCCGCATCGCCTGGTCCGGGAAAAAATCACGCCCGAAGCGGCGCTCTTCCCGCCCGAGCTTTGGTGGGACACGCTCGCCGTCATCATGCGCTGTTTTCCCGGCTGCGGACCCGACAGCTTCTGCCGCGACTTCGGCGACGCCCCATCGCTCGCGCTGGAAAATGCCTTCAAACAACCGCTGATCGCCCTCGATCAGCTCCTCGTCCGCTCGCGCAGCCTCATCGTGGTGGATTGGGCGCACAACCGCGAGATCCGCTCGGTCATCGAGAAGTTGCGGGGCAGCGTTGTCCCGCATTGAACGCGTGCCCATGAAAAAAATTGATCGCCCACGGAACGCAGTGTTACGAGTCACGCCATGAGACCCGGATCCTCGTCGATTCAGTCGGGATTCACGTTGCTAAGCGCACTCGAGGAGTCCGACCACGAGTGGATATTCACCACCGGCTCCGAGCAGCCGACGCCCGCCGGCGCGGTCATCGTGACTGAGGGGGTGCGCGGCGAGTTCATCTATTTTGTGCTCGACGGATTGTTTGCCGTTTCGTCCGCGGCCCTGGGGGGGCGCGAGATCGCGCGCCTCGGTCCCGGGCAGATTTTCGGCGAGATGTCCTTCCTCGAAGACCGGCCCACTTCCGCCACGATTTCCGCCATTGAAGATTCCCGCGTCCTGGCCGTTTCACGCGACCAGCTCGAAGCCCGGCTCGCGGCCGCTCCCGGAATGGCGGCCCGGTTTTACAAGGCGCTCGCCGTCATTGCGGCCGGACGCCTGCGCGAACTGCTGGGGACGCTCGCCCGGTGGATGGAAGCCGAAGATCGCCTGCCCGTCGCACCCGAGGTCCTGGAACGCTGGCAGCAGATCGCGGATCGCACGCAGCGCTTCAAACAGCAGATCCTGCAGGCGGACAAAAGCGATGCGGCCGCCGCGGACCTTCCCGGTGCGCTCGCGGAGTTCAGCAAATTTGTCACGGCCGCAATCGGCGACGCTTCGGTGGAAACCGTCGATGCGCGCGACGAACTCGGCGCGCGGATTCAGCGCGAAATTCTTCCGTATCTGCTCAAGTCGGTGACCGTCGAACGGCTTTATTACAAGCCGCGCGGTTATCCCTGCGATTACGAAACCCTCGCCTTGATTGCCGCCGATCAACCCGCCGGCACCCGCCAGTTGGGCGCCCTGCTCGATCGGGCCTTCTTGCAGCTTCCCGTCATCCGCGCCGTTCGCCATCGCAAGGACGCCCTCGTCACTGCCATCGGCGAAGCCGCGCGCAGCGCCTCCGCCGGCCTCCGAGTGACGGGCATCGGTTGCGGGGCGGCGGATCCCCTTTTCGACGCCTTCACCGCTTCCGATCAAGCGGCGATGACGGGCACGATCATCGATTTCGACACCCACGGACTCGGCGCGGCCGAGACCCGGCGCAAAGCACTCCGCCTGGACGAGCGCGTCCAATTGGTCAGCACCAATATCGTTCGCCTCGTGAGCGGGCGCGGTGAACTCGAAGTGGAGGAACAGGATGTCATTTACGGTCTGACGGTCGCCGACTATCTGGACGACCGCCTCCTGCTGCGCCTCCTCAATCAAGCCTGGCGCAAACTGCGTCCAGGCGGGCAACTGCTCCTCAGCGGCCTGCATCGCAGCAATCCCGACCGCGCCTTTCTCGACCACGTTATCGATTGGAAAGCGGCGCATCGCAGCGAGGAGGAAATGAACGCGCTCTTCAACCAGTCCAATTTTCAGAGTCCGGCCAGCCACTTCGGTTTCGACCGGGAAAAAATCACGTTCCTCGCCGCCTGCCGGAAAGGCTAGGGCCCCGCGCACGCCGGACTTGCCGCGCACACTTTCTTTATTCTTCCTGCTCGCGGCACCGTTTGTTAGAGACGCGCATGAGTGAAACTCAACCCTCCCCGCTGACCCTTGAGGAACTGCCGGAACTCCGGCGAAAAACGGAAGCGATTTCTCAGATCCTCAAGCAGCAAGTGGTCGGCCATTTTGAGACCCTCCGCCCGTTGCTCGCCCCGGAAAGAATCCTCGGCAAATTGGCGGGTGGAAAAAGCGAAGTTGCAGGGGCGGAAGTGGCTTTGGAGGGGTTGCGGCGGGATTACCGGCCCTTCACTCGCAAGCCCTACGACCTGCCCGCCGATTTCAACACGACCTGGCTGCCTCTCGTGGGTAACGCGCTGGAGCTTCACCCTTGGGAATACGCCCAACCAGTGGGGAGCAAGACGATCACGATCACTTCACCGGTGCGCTGGATTGTGAACTACCGGTCGAACCTCAGCCTGTCGCAGGTGAAAGGCATGCTGACTGGCAAGGAGACGCCACGGCTGGATTACCTCCGGCAGTTCGTGGTCAATGCGCTCGTCCTCCAAATCCTGCTCGCGCGCACGCCCGGCCTCGGTCAGTTGTTTGCCGATTTGCGTTATGAATTGAAGACGGAGACGCTGCCCGAGCTGGGCGGTCTGCCGATGGTCACGATCACCTCGATTCTGAATTCCTTCCGGCCGGCCGATCATCTCATCCTGGCCGCCACCGCCTTTTCCGGCGTCCCGGAGTTTATCGAACTCGTCGATTTGGAATCGCTCCAGGTGCAAAAGGATCTCGTCCGGCAGAAGATCGACCAAGTGCTGCAAGGATAGTGCTTCGGGCAGCGGCTTGCTCCGCCCCGCGGCCCCGGCCCGCGCTCCTCGCACTTCTCGGTAAAGGCCGCTGCTCCTCAGTTTTCCGGACCCCGGCAGGTCGAGAATTTATCTTTTCCAGAAGGCGGGGCTTCGCACGATGACGGGTTTTTCCATGCCTGAAAAAGCCACCTTCGGTCACTACGAGATCACGACGCGGGAGGACGGTTCGCTGGTCGAACTCGGTCCAGGGGCGATGGGGATTACCTATCGCGCGTGGGATACGGAGTCTGGAATGCCCGGTCGCTCTCAAGGTGATCAATACCGCGCAACTCCAGAGCCCCTCCGCCGGGCAGCGCCTGGTCCGCGAGGCGCGGGCGGCGGCCCGGCTTCGCCATCGGCATGTCGCCTCGCTCTTTCACCTCGGGATGGAGAACGACGTGTATTTTTACGCGATGGAATTGCTCAACGGCGAAACCATCGAAGCGCGCGTGCAGCGCGAGGGACCATTGGATCCAGCTTCGACGCTGCGGGTGGCGACCCAGGTCGCGCGCGCCCTGAACGCGGCGCAGGAGCATCACCTGGTGCATCGCGACATCAAGCCGGCAAATCTCATGCTCATCAGGGAGGACGATGAAATGATCGTGAAGGTGATCGACTTCGGCCTCGCCAAATCCGGCACCGCGGCACCGTCGCGCCCCGCGGAAGCGATCCGCGGCTTTGTCGGCACGCCGCACTTTGCCAGCCCGGAGCAGATGCAGGAACTGGAGTTGGACGGCCGTTCGGACAGCTATTCTTCGTTCCTCAGAATGACGGTGGTGGCCGCTGGCGCTCCTCTCAGCGCGCCCCTGTTCACTCGCCACCCCGCCAGCGGTTTCTCGGCAACCCCGGCGGCTTCTCGCCACCCGCCCAGCGGCTTCTTGCCAACCCCCAACGGCTTCTCCGGCACTTTGACGCCGCAGGCGTCGTGGAAATGAGCGCGGTTTACGATGCGTCGGGAACTCGGTGAGACGATCACGCACATCGTGGATGACACGGGACTTTTGCAGGCTCAGGCGGAGGAGGTGGGGCAGGAAACGTTTCTCCCGGATCTACAGAAGATCCATAGCGTCGCCAAACATCTGCTGGAGCTGGTTCACGAACTTTTGGGCACCGCGGCTTCGCAATGGGTGGATGTGGATTTTCCCCGTCTTCGTTTCGAGATCCGCACGGCGCTCAACCACACCGTCGGCTACATCGAGATGCTGCAGGAGCGCGCCTATGATTTGGATCAGCGCGGATTTTTGCCGGCTTTGGACAAAGTTCACGCCGCCTGCCGGAGACTGCTCGCCCAGGTGGTCGCAGCCGCACCACCCGCCAGCGCGGATTCGTTCCCGACCGACGGCCGGCCCGGCAAGTCGGGCACGACGAAGGTCGAGGAAACCGCGCGGATAGCCGGCACCCTGCTCGTGGTGGACGACAACCTCCAGAATCGCGACCTCCTCGGGCGCCAACTCCGAAGCCTGGGATATCGGGTCGTTCATGCCGGGAGCGGCCCGTCGGCCATGGAGCGGCTTCGGGTCGAGGACTTCGATCTGGTGCTGCTCGATGTCGTCATGCCCGGCATGAACGGTTACGAAGTGCTCCAATGGCTGAAGGCGGACGCCAGGCTGCGGCCCATCCCGGTGATCATGATTTCGGCGATGAACGACACCGAAAACGTCGTGCGATGCCTCGTCATTGGCGCGGATGACTACGTCGTAAAACCTTTCGACCCGATTCTGCTGAAGGCGCGCATCAGTTCTTCACTCGAACGCGGCCGGTGGCGCAAACAGGAGGCGACCTACCTGCGCCAGATCGAAGAAGAGCAGGCCGTTTCGGAGCGGCTCATGCTCAACATTTTTCCAAAGTCGGTCGTGGAGCGTCTCCGCCAGGGCGAAGTCACGATCGCCGATCACCTGCCCGACGTGACCGTTCTTTTTGCCGATCTGGTGTCGTTCACCCCGCACACGGCCAGCATGCCCGCGGTCGAAATGGTGCGGCTCTGCAATGACATCTGCACCGCCTTCGACCTGCTCGCGGAGCAGCGGCAAGTCGAGAAAATCAGAACCTTCGGAAACACCTACCTGGCGGTCGGCGGGCTTCACTCGCCGCCCGGCGACCGTGCGGGCGCCGTCGCCGAATTCGCGCTCGGGATGCAGCGCGAAATGGAGTATTTCCGCGCCGCCACCCAGCGCCCGCTGCATTTGCGCATCGGCATCCACACTGGCCCGGCCATCGGCGGGATCATCGGACGCCATAAGTTCAGCTATGACCTCTGGGGCGAGACGGTGAGCATCGCCCGCCTCCTGGAGTCGCGCGGCGAACCGGATCGCATCCAGGTTTCCTCGACCACGCACGCGCTCCTCCACGAGCGCTATCGCTTCCAGGAGCGCCGGGAGGTCGAGACCCATGGCGCGGCCCCGTTGATCACCCACGATCTGCTGGGGAATGCAGGTTGATCCTCGCCGGGCCGCCGGTCTGCGACTGCTGCGCACCGGCAAGGGCGAGCGCGAGATGCCCGCCGTTCGCCGGCGCGGCACACCTCCGACCTGAGCTGGGTTTGCGCTTGTCAGCGCGCCCCAGCCTGCCCTCTGTTTCCGCGACACACTCATGGCGTCCAACTATACCGAAGCCAGCATCAAGACCCTCAGCTCGCTGGAGCACATCCGCCTCCGTCCCGGCATGTACATCGGGCGGCTCGGCAACGGCGCCCACGCGGAGGACGGCATCTACGTGCTGCTCAAGGAGACGATCGATAATTCCATCGACGAATTCATGATGAGTCAGGGAAAGAAGATCGAGGTCGAGATCACCGATCGCAGCGTGAAAGTGCGCGACTACGGCCGCGGCATCCCGCTCGGCAAACTGGTGGACTGCGTTTCGATCATCAACACCGGCGCGAAATACGACAGCGAGACGTTTCAAAAGGCCGTCGGGCTCAATGGCGTCGGCCAGAAGGCGGTCAACGCGCTCTCGTTGAACTACCGGGCGCAGGCCATCCGCGAGGGCGAAACGAAGGTCGTCGAGTTCGAGCAGGGCAAGCTGAAGACGCAGTCGCGCGTGACGAAGACCGCCGAGCGCAACGGCACGCTCGTCGAGTTCACCCCCGACGAGGCGCTCTTCGGCAAGGACTTCAAGTTCCGCGCCGAGTTCATCGAGGACATGCTGTGGAAATACGCGTTCCTCAACCGCGGCCTCACGCTCACGCTCAACGGCCAGCGCTTTAAGTCCGAGCATGGCCTGAAGGATCTGCTCACCAAGGAACTCAGTGGCGAACCGCTCTACCCGATCATTCATCTCGAGGGTGAAGACATCGAGGTCGCGCTCACGCATGGCAACCACTACGGCGAGGAATATTGGTCGTTCGTGAACGGCCAGCACACCACCATGGGCGGCACGCATCTCGCCGCGTTTCGTGAAGCGCTCGTCGCCACGGTGCGCAACCATTTCAAGAAGGACTACGACGCCGCCGACGTGCGGCAGTCGATCGACGCGGCGATCGTCGTGCGCGTGCAGGAGCCGGTCTTTGAGTCGCAGACGAAGACCAAGCTCGGCTCTGCCTCCCTTGGCCCGGAGGGTCCGACGATCAAGGAGTTCGTGGGCAAGTTTCTGCAGCAGTCGCTCGACACTTACCTCCACAAAAATCGCGAGACGGCCGAGATCATCAAAAGGAAGATCGAGGAGAACGAACATGAGCGGAAGGAACTCGCCGGCATCCGCAACATCGCCAAGGAACGCGCCAAGAAAGCCTCGCTGCACAACAAGAAGCTCCGCGATTGCCGCCTCCACCTCGGCGATAAGGATCGGCGTGCCGAGGACAGCACCCTCTTCATCGTCGAGGGCGACTCCGCCGCCGGTTCCCTCACCGCCACGCGCGACGTGCAGACCCAGGCCGTCTTCGCGCTCAAAGGCAAACCTCTCAACACCTACGGCCTGACCAAGAAAGTCATCTACGAGAACGAGGAATTTCACCTCCTCCAGTCCGCCCTTAACATCGAGGACGGCCTTGATGGCCTGCGCTACAACAAGATCGTCGTCGCCACCGATGCCGACGTGGACGGCATGCATATCCGGCTGCTGCTGCTCTCCTTTTTCCTGAAGTTTTTCCCCGACACCATCCGCAACAACCACCTCTTCATCCTCCAGACGCCGCTCTTCCGCGTGCGGAATAAAAAGGTCACCAAGTATTGCTACAGCGAGCAGGAGAAGCAGGCCGCGATCAAGGTCCTCGGCGCGAGCCACGAGATCACGCGCTTCAAAGGCCTCGGCGAAATCTCCGCCGGCGAGTTCAAGGATTTCATCGGCGAAAACATCCGCCTCGACCCGGTGAACCTCCACCACCTCCACAGCAGCGACGAACTGCTCTCCTTCTTCATGGGCAAGAACACCCAGGAACGGCAGGACTTCATCATCGAGAACCTCCGCGCGGAGAAGGATCTGGTGGAAGCGGTGGCGTGAGCTCGGGCTGTTCAACGTCCACGCATGTGCCGCTAGCTACAGCGCACCAGTTCGTGCTACCATTCGCCCATGAGCACGCTCGCTGAAATCGAAGCCGCCGCGGCCAGCCTCAACGTCGCCGAGTTGGAGCGACTTGAGCGGAGCGTCCGTGCCCTGGCGCTGGCGCGCCGCTGCGCCGCTCCTGTTTTCACCGGTGCCGATGCCGCACGCTGGTGGCGCGAGCGCGAGCAGCGTCCGAATGAGGATGACGCGGCCTTCGCCAACGACATCGAAGCGGCTCGGACCGAGGTGAATCTGCCTCCGCGTGAACTCCCGTGGCCGTAGTCGTTGATTCGTCCATCTTTATCGCGGCGGAACGCGCGCGGTTCGACTGGGTCGGCTTCCACACGCAACTCGGCACGGAACCGCTGTTCCTCTCGGTCGTCACGTTCGCCGAATTACTCCATGGTGTCGAACGCGCGGATACGCCGGAGCGCCGCAGAAAACGCCGGGAGTTCATCGCCGACGTGGAAAGGCGTTATCCGCTTCTGCCCTTTGGTCGCGATGAGGCGGCCGAATACGCAAAAGTTTGGGCGGAACTGGCTGCCTCGGGAAACCTCACCGGTGCTCACGATTAAATTGTCGCCGCCACTGCGCGGCACCACGGCTACCGACTGGCCACGCTCAACCGCAGCGACTTCGCGCGCGTTCGCGGACTTGATGTGATCGATGCCGAGTCATTCAGAATCGCGACAGGTTAAGGCTCCGCTGCGGCGAGATTCGAGAGCGGTGACGTATTACTGACGACGCGCCTGGGCGACATCCTCGAGGGCTTCCTCCATCGTGTAATTCCTTGGGATGTCGCGCTCGGCGAGTTCGCAGGCAAAGGCGTGGTGGTCGAGCGCGGCCATCTTCGTTCCCTGCCCAAAGCTCAGCCAGCCCTTGGCGTAATAGCGGCAGGCCAGTTCGATCTGCATGTGCCGCTCGCGTTCGCCCGGCCCGAGCGGCAGGGCGCG
>Ga0335397_10010517_pt1 | contig 11433 bp, 8 predicted proteins | sample MAT04_FD_205740 | JGI IMG/M metagenome (GOLD analysis project Ga0335397, IMG submission 205740) | Freshwater microbial communities from Lake Fryxell liftoff mats and glacier meltwater in Antarctica - MAT-04 (spades assembly) (version 2) ...
ACTTCGTTTCAGACTTTGATTCTGACTTCGTTTCAGATTTTGATTCAGACTTGCTCTCTGAGGAAGAAGAACTGGTCTCAGGCGACTTAGCATCCTTCGCCCCACCACTTCCCTTGTTGTAATCCGTAATGTAAAACCCGCTCCCTTTGAAATGGAACGAAGGTGCACTCATGAGACGCTCGACCGCGCCGTTTCCATCGTTGGGGCATTCCACATTGGACTGTCCACACTTCGTGAATGACTCGTCACTGAACTTTTGGATTGAATCAAAGGTCTTACCGCATTCCGAACAGCGGTATTCATAAATCGGCATACTTCTATTTTGGCAGGTATTGACTAGCGCTTCATGGCGGCTTCAGGATTAATTCCTGCTACCGTCTTGACGCCGCTCAACAGTTCGATTGCTTTCTTCATAAGCGAATCTTCCTTGGGCTTGTCAGAAGGGGCATTCGGAATTCCGTCGCCGTCCGGATCCTCATCGGCAACAAGCATCGTATCGTTCATCGGATAATTCGGCACCACACCGGTATCCTGGATCGCCTTGCCGTTGGGAGCATAATACTTTGCCACGCTCAAAATTACCGCACTGCCATCGTCGAGCGACAATGCCTTGCGAATCGACGCATCGCCATAGCTGCGCTCACCAACAACATCCGCCCGCTTGCTATCAAGCAAGGCCGCCGCGAGAACTTCTGCCGCGCCTGCGGTGCCGCGGTTAACAATCACCACCATCTGGTTCTTCCAGACCTGCTTGGCTGCATCGGCAACAAACTTCTGCTCATCCATCCTCTGGCCCTTTACCGATCCAATCGCGCCCTTGTCGAGGAACCAGTTTGCCATCTCCACGCCATCGGCAGGGGTACCCGTTGAACAATGACGCAAGTCGAGGATCAGCTTCTTTAGGCCCTTTGAATTAGCACTTTCCAAGCCCTTCTTAACTGCTTCTTTGAGATTGCCTTCGAGCGCATTCACAACAAATGTCCCCACTCCATCTGCGCCCAGGGTCAAGACCGGCTGCGGGTAGGCAGACTTCACGCGGGTCAATGCCAACTTCTCAGGCTCAGGCTTGCGAGCCCGCAGCACCTGCACATCGACAGTTGAATTCTCATCACCCATTAGCAACATCTCGGCAAAGGCCAGTGGCATGTCGCGAGTCGATATTCCTTTGATCGTCTCAAGCATGTCGCCGGTGTGCAGCCCAGCTTTAGCGGCCGGTGATCCCGGCACAGAATCCACAACACTGACATAACCGAAACGGCGGCTCAGAACCAAGCCCACGTTCGCCTTCGAGGCACCCTTGGTTGCCTGATATTGCTTGTACTGATCGGCATTCAAATAGCTGGCAAAGGGGTCGATCGACTCCAGCAATCCGTTCAATGCGCCAAGAGTGACATTCTTCATGTCCGGCTCTTCGACGTAATCGCTCTTGATTCGAGTGATCACTTCGCTGAAAACACTGAAGTGCTTGTAGGGATCGTCGCTGTTGCTTGCGCTGCGGCCCAGCTTCACGCCGACCAGCAGCATGACTACTGCCAGGAGCGACGATGAGACAAAAAGAAATTGAAATCGGCGATTCATTGGGTGTTTTTTCTCCGCAACCTCATGTTAACAGACGGCGTTACGGCCCTTTCGTTACGTTTATTGCTTCCTGACTACTTCAACTCTTTGATGCCGGCATTTCGAAATCGATGGAAACCACCTTCTACCCAGCGCTGGCTTTTTGCTTTAGGGTCTGACCGGTGCGATTGTAGGGCGATCATCCCCATTCCGGTCCCGGTCTTGGCGTGGTTGGAGCTGTCGGTCCAGTCTGCTGTCTTCTGGCCATTGATCCAGACCTGGATGTGAGGAATCTCACCCTCAATCCGGATCCGCAGATGGTTCCAGTCGTCCTTCTTCCAGTATTTCATCCACTCCCGGTCGAGTCGCATTCCTGTGCCGTTGCCCTCGACGCCAATCTCGGGAATCCGCTCACCGTAAATGCCGCCCACCACTCCACCTTCAAGGTAATCGATCATGATCTGGTAAGCCTCGCCTTTTTCGGTCGCCCGCAGAAATACACCTCCGTCACAGCCAAAGTCCGGCTTTACTTCGAGACTCAGTTCGTAGTTGGCATATTGCTTATCGGTCAGAATGATTCCGCCGTTGCCAGGCTTATCCTGCGTAACGGTGATCAAGCCCTTGTCGATCTTCCAGGCCTTCGTATTGCCATGGTGATTCACTTCGCTTATGTGCCAGCCTTTGAAGCTCTTGCCGTCGAAGAGCGGCTTGAAGCCCTTGGGCAAACCCTCCGCCCTCAATCCAGTAGCGAGCGCAATCAGTATGATCCATTTCATGCAGTCCATTCTATTTGAATCGCGAGATCGGCGCGAACACGGCATTCACCGCCCTGGCATAGTCCAACGGATTCAAGATCAACTGCATCCCGCGTTGCCCCGGTGACACCGAGATCAGATCAAACAACTGAGCCAACTCATCCACCACAACCGGATAGTCTTTCTTGGCCGCCAGCGCCGTCACTCCACCGCGTATGTAGCCCGTCAAGGGCTGCACCTCTTTGAGCGCTACGGTGTCGATTTTGCGGTCGCCACGTGCCCTTGCCAGCGCCTTCAAGTCGAGTTCTGTATTGGCCGCAATCACTGCCATCGTAATGCCGTTTGTGTCGCCCCTGGCAACCAGCGTTTTAAAGACCTGTTCTTCGGGCAATCCAATCTTGCGCGCAACCGTCTCGGCGCTTAAATCGTCCTCGTCCACCTCGTACTCTCGTACCTCATAGACGATCCCCATCTGATCGAGCAAACGCATTGCATTGGTCTTTGTCGCCACAATTCTGTATTATGCTCTCAAAGCCAATGCTACGTCGCTATCTATTCCTCACCCTCATCCCGGCCCTGCTCTGCGGTCAAGACCTCTGGGAAAACCCCGTTCGCAAACTGCTCAAAGAAGGCAAGCCCGTCATCGCAGGCACTGTCACCACCGCCAGCGTCGACGTCGCCGCCCAGATGGCCAACATGGGCTTCGATCTAATTTGGATCGAGATGGAACATTCCCCCATCACCCTTGAAACCGCCCGCAGTATGATCCTCGCCACCCGCGGACTTAAGGCCATGCCTTTCGTTCGCATCCCTGTGAATGAACTCTGGACAGCCAAGCGTGCTCTCGACATGGGTGCCATCGGTGTGATCTTCCCCTTCACTTCCACCCCTGAACTCGCCAAACAAGCCGCCGCCGCTACCAAGTATCCGCCCGAAGGCAAACGCGGCTTTGCCGCCGGCCTCCCCAGCTTCCGCTGGCCATCTCCCGAAGGCTATCCCGTCTTCGCCAACCGCAACGTCATGACCATCGTCATCGTGGAAGAAGAACGCGCCCTCGCCAACCTCGACGCCATCGCCTCCACCCCCGGCATTGACGTCCTCTTCATCGGCACCAGCGACCTCAGCCAGTCCCTCGGCGTCAGCGGCCAAATGAACCACCCCAAAATGAAGGACGCCCTCTCCAAAATTCTCGCCGCCGGAAAGAAATACAACCTCCCCGTCGGCCGCCCCGCCGGCACGCCAGAACTGATCAAGCAATACCTCGCCGAAGGCTTCCAATTCATCCAGGGCCCCTCCGATCTCGTCATGCTCGGCAACGGTGCCAAGTCGCTGCTCGACGTCATGGGTAAGTCCGGCATCGACCCTAAGTCCCGCCCGTTATACTGAGGCCAATGCCCCTTCAAATCGGGTTGCTTGGCAAGCAGCTATTTCTCGTTGTCTTTACGCTACTTCCGATCATCAACCCGCTCGGGCTTACGCCAATCTACCTCGGCATGACCGCCGGCTGGTCTGAAGACGCGCGCGCTAGTCTTGCTCGCCGCATCGGCATCTACACTTTCTTTCTTTTGCTTTCGGCTACCTTTCTCGGGTCGCTCGTGTTGGCATTCTTCGGGCTCTCACTGGATGCCGTGCGCATCGGCGGCGGTTTGTTAGTTGCTGCGTCCGGCTGGAGGCTGCTAAATAGTGATCCTGATGTACATGTTGAAGCTCTAGTTGATCCATCTGACGACCTCATCTCCAGCCGCGCTTTCTATCCGCTTACCTTTCCACTTACGTGTGGCCCCGGCTCAATCTCGGTTGCGTTAACCCTTGGTGCCGGCCTCTTCAGTGAAGGTATCCAGATTGACGCGCGCAGCTTTGCCACTCTCGCCGGGCTTCTAATTGTTTCCGCTCTGGTCTACCTTTGCTATCGTTCCGCGCCTCGACTCGGTGGGCTGATTGGTCGCACCGGCAGTATCGTCATGCTCCGCCTTTCGGCATTTATCCTGCTCTGCCTCGGAGTACAGATTCTGCTGGATGCCGGCTTCAAGATCCTTAAGGCTCATGTATGATTACTGCGCTTCTTTTCCTGGCCCAGGTGCAGAATCCCTGTCAGCCTTGCCACCCGCAGATCGTCGCCAGTTATGCAAAAACGGCTATGGCCCGAACCAGTGCCAAAGATTCTTCTATCCTCCGCTCAGCCCAACCTTTCCTCGAACCCACCACGCAGACCACCTTTAGAATCACCCCCACTCTCGAATTGCAGTTCAGCAAGCTGGATGCCTTCAAAGGTACGCGTCAACTCAATTGGGTGATTGGCTCTGGCCGCGTCGGGCACAGTTTACTCTTCACCCAGGGCAATCGCCTCTTTCAATCCCCGCTCTCCTATTACACCGAAGCCGCCAAGTGGCAACTCTCTCCCGGCTTCCAGCGTCGCTCGCAACTCGACCTCACCCGCGTTGTCGAACCCAGTTGCTTGAATTGCCACACCTCCAGCTTCAACCCTGCGACGCTTGCGCTTGAACCAGGAATCTCTTGTGAGCGCTGCCATGGGCTCTCTGCCCAACACATAGCGACAGCCGGCAAAGTGGCTGCACTAAACCCGAAGAAACTCCCCGCCCATGAGCGCGACAGTGTCTGTGCCCAATGCCACCTTACGGGCTCTGCCCGCGTCGCTAAGTTCCGCCCCTCTGGCGACACATACCAGCCTGGCAAACGGCTCTCTGACTTCTCAGCCATCTTTGTCGGTGGGCAGGCCGAGGTTAGTTCCACCATCGGTGTCACCAGCCATTACGAAAATCTTGCCCTCAGCCGCTGTAAGATTGCCTCTGGCGAGAAGCTCTCCTGCACCACCTGCCACGACCCTCACTCTGAACCCGTCAATGCTTCAACCCATTTCAATGCAAAATGCGAGTCTTGCCACCAGGACAAACCTTGCAGAATAGAACCCAAGGGTGATTGCACCCAGTGCCATATGCCGAAGGCCGCCGGACGCGGGGTCGACCATTCCTCGTACACAAACCATTCGATCCCCCGCCGGTCAAACGAAGCCAAACCCTCCACCGGCAGCGCCCTTGTCAGCTTTTGGTCAAACGAAGCCAATCCCCGCGATCTCGGCCTTGCCTATGCCGTTACCGGCAAATCAAACGAAGCCAAACCGCTGCTCGAAGCCGCGTCCAAGGCCAACCCGCGCGATATTCAGGTACTCTCGCAACTGGCGCAAATTTACGATCGCCAGGGTAGGGAAGACCTCGCCCGCCCGCTCTATGAATCGATCCTCAAGCTGGAACCGGCCCACCCCACCGCCTGCACCAACCTTGCCGTCATTCTCGTAAAGGCGGGAAGCACGAACGAAGCGATTCTACTTTGGCGCCAGGCCCTGAAGGCGAATCCGGCGCAAACAGGCGTGAGAATGAACCTCGCTCAGGCTCTCTTCCGTCAGGGCAACCGCGCCGCTGCCGCTGCTGAAATTGAGCAGGCCCTTAAGTATGATCCCGACCAACCAGCCGCCCGCCGTCTCCTGAATCAGATCAAACCCTGACCATCTCTCATTTAGTGTTGGGTCAATCCGGCGGGCAAGAAGAAAAATATGATCCCAAGCATCACGTAGACAGCCAATAATTGTACGCCTTCCATCCAGTGGCTCACTCCGTCGTCGGCAACCTGCCCAGTAATAAATACGCTGATGACCACCGCCAGGACCTCCGCCATCGTGAACACAAGATCCATCGGTTTGGGCCCCATGAAGTGACTTAAGACCACCAGCAGAGGCCCAACGAAAATCGCAATTTGTAAGCTGGATCCAATCGCAATCGAAAGACTCAAATCCATGCGGTTCTTGCGCGCCACCAGAATCGCTGTTGAGTGCTCTGCAGCATTGCCTACAATCGCCACGACGATCACACCGACAAAGACGCTCGACATTCCAAAACTCGCCGCTGCACTTTCCACGTTGTGAACCAGAATTTCACTCACTATGGCGATCGCTGTTGTCGCCGCCGCAAGAATGCCAATACTCTTGCCCATACTCCAGCTCGCGCCATGAGCCTCCCCGTCATTACCGGTTGCAAAATAGTGCTTGTGCGTCTTGAGCGAGAACAGCAAGCTCAAGCCGTAAATCACCAGCAATAGGATTGAGAACTCCAGGCTCAGATCCCGTTCCAGGTCAGCCTGCCCCTGCATCCCTCCAGACAGATAATGGAAAGCCGCCGGGAGAATCAATGAGATTGCGGCGATGGTCAACAGCGTCGTTTGCGCTCGAGCCGCTTGGGCACTGAACCGCTGTTCTTTGTACTTCAAGCCCCCAGCCAGAATCGACGCCCCCAATACAAGGAGAAGATTGCCGATGATGGAACCGGTTAGCGACGCCTTGACGACATCAAACAAGCCGGCCCGCATGGCGCTAATCGCAATAATCAATTCAGCTGCATTCCCGAAGGTGGCGTTTAACAGCCCACCCACACTCTCATTCGTCTTTGCCGCCAAGTGCTCAGTTGCATGCCCAAGCCATCCAGCCAGGGGCAAAATGGCAACACATGCCAGCACAAAGATCGCAGTCTGATTCTCATAGTGAGTCAAGTGCAGATATACGACCACTGGGGTCAGAATCAATAACCAATTCAAGCTTTCGCCGCCTTCCGTGCCTTACGCTTTTTTGTAGTCGACTCAGCCGCTACTGATTCATTCTTATGGCCCCATCTTGCCAGCGGGTAGATTTTTGAGTAGCCCGTTGCTCGATTCGCAATCTCTACACTCACTTGGCCATTGGCATCGCAGCGATAGCTTTCGACAATCTCGCTATGATGGGCCCGGTCATTGTGTCCAACGGTTATATTTGCCAGGTCGCTACGATGCTCGAGTGCCGGATCAAATGGGAACAGAATTTCATCCCAATAGGAAATCTCACCAGCCGGTTGGTGGTCGTCGGCGATTCGAGTGGATTCCAGAAACCGGAAGTGTCCAACATTGTGCACAGGCCTGTAATGACGTTCCACCAACAGCGGCGGCTTTTTTGCTGCCGGCAATTCCGTACCTTTGGCAAAGATCGGATCAAAGACGATTCTTCGCCCTTGATCGGCTTCCCGCCAGACTCCAAAATACTGGTGAAACCGTTCTTTCAGCGTATAGCCCGATTCTTGATCGGCATGAATTGCCAAGCCGATTGCGGTAGCCGCGCGCATGTAAGCGCTGCGCTTCACCTTGCGCCCATACTGCTCTTTCAACTGACGGGCCACCAGCGGCAGCTCGCTGCCGCCACCGGTTACGTAGATGGCTTCGATGGCTTCAATACCGCCCCATAAACTCAACAGGTCTGTCGTTGCATGCAGTGTTTCTGCCACAAGCGGCCAGGCCCGCTCGTAGAAATCGGCCACTGCCAGGGTCACCTTGCCCCCCGCTTCCCGGATTCCCTCCAGTTCGATCTCAATCTTGCGGGTGTTGGGATGCAGTGCCTCCTTCTTTTCACGGCAAGCCTCAACCAGAAGAAACCACTCCTGCTGGCTCATTTCGCTTGCGTCGAGATTCATTGCTTCAAGCGCCATCTCTGCCAGAACCAGGTCAAACTCGTCTCCCCCAAGAGTCGCTATGCCTTCGCTGGCCATGACACTTCGCTCGCTCTCGGTCAGAGTGACAATCGATGCATCGAAGGTGCCACCACCAAGGTCATAAACCAGGATCCGGTCTTTCGTCATCTTGTTACGATGGCCGAATTCAATGGCCGCTGCCGATGGCTCATTCAGCATTGCCAGCACCTGAAACCCGGCCAGACGAAAGGCCTCAGCCGTCAGAAAGCGCTGATTTGAATTGGCGTGCGCAGGTACACCGAGGATCACCTCCAGCGGCTCATCGGCAGCTATGGTCAGGTTCGATCCTTCAACCATTGCTTTGCGCAAAGACATCGCCAGTTCCCGGTAAAGGTCCAACGCAGGAAAGCGATGGGGCCCCACGCTAATCGGCGTAGCCGGACCTATTTCACTCAGGAGCCGCTTCAGACTGCGAACAGAAGCCCATCCAGGCTCAGCCTGCTTCGTCCAGGCATCCCAGCCGTAAACGCGGTCTCCCGTGCATTCCACATGGAAGGCTGCCAGCGCCGGAAACCAATCACGGCTTGCCCCGTCCGGGCAATCGAACGACACCAGCGGATAGTTCCCCCGGTCCACCCAGGACACAACAATCCGGGTGGTTCCAAAATCAATCCCAAGCCTCAACTCGCGTAGTGCTCCATATCTCTATGATAGATGCCGCAACGATTCTGTTTTCCGAGCTGACTGCTTCGCTCTACGTGAATTTGTGATATTAATTTTCTATGTTGAAAGCCTGTTTTTTCGTCTGTGGATTCGTCTGCCTCTCCGTCGGAGCTTTTGCTCAAAGCTCCACTGCAACCATTTTTGGAACGATTACAGACGCCTCCGGTGGCTCACTCCCCGGAGCTAAAGTGATAGCAACAATGGAAGCTACCGGCGCAAGGGAAGCCACTGACGCCAATGATCGGGGAGACTACATTTTCCCTAGCATCCGGCCCGGCACTTACACCCTGCAAGTAGAGGCAAAAGGCTTTAAAAAGGCTCAAACCAGGAATTTACTGATTGAAGTCAATCAACGCGCCCGCCAGGACTTTTCCATGCAGGTGGGTGAGGTTCAACAGGTGCTGGATGTCTCTGCCACCACAACTACCGTCGATACCTTTAGCGGAACTATGAAAGAGGTAGTCGATTCAGGCCGAATGGTGGAGCTCCCATTGAACGGTCGTAACGCCCTTCAACTCCAGGCGCTCCTGCCTGGATCGATTCAAATGGGCTCCGGTTCTGCCGCATCCGGTATTGCTCTCAATACCAACATTGTCTTCAGCGTCAATGGAGCACGACCAAACAGCAGCGCCTACACGCTCGATGGGGGATTGAACATGGACATGTACAACAACCTGCCAGCCGCCTTCCCCAATCCAGATACACTTCAGGAGTTTTCCATTCTGCAGAATGGCTACAACGCAGTCAATGGCCGCAATGCCGGTGCAGTGATCAATATGGTGACAAAGTCAGGTACGAACGAGCTTCATGGAGTTCTGTTCAACTTTCTGCGCAACGACAAGTTGAATACCCGCAACTTTTTCGCCGCTGGTGTAGATCCTCTGCGCCGCAATCAATTTGGCGGCACCATCGGCGGCCCCATTCGCCTGCCAAAGTACAACGGTAAGGATAAGAGTTTCTTTTTCGTAGCTTACGAAGGCACTCGTCAGCGCTTAGGTGCAACTTCAAGTTCGATCATCGTACCAACAGCTCTCGAGCGGGCCGGCGATTTCAGCCAGAGTTCTCTTCGCGGAACACGAGTCTCGGTTGCTCCTCCAGAAACCGTAAACGCCCAGAATCCACAGGGCATTCCCTTCCCAAATAATGTCATCCCCTCCTCTCGCCTGGATCCGGTTGCCACCAGATTTGCTTCAGTCTTTATGCCGCTTCCCAATCGCGCTGGAAACATTTTTGCCTATAACGTTTCGCTCCCAACGGAGGAAGACCAGATCACGATCAAGCTGGATCATAACTTCAGCGAAAAACAGCGCACCAACTTCCGCATGTTCTTCGACGATTTCAGCCGCAATCAGAATGCAGGCCTGCTGCTCTTCAATTCTCAAAACAATTGGGTCACCTACAATTCCACCTTGAATCACAGCACCGTCTTTTCACCCAACCTCGTAAATAGTGCCACCCTCACGGTTGCAAGAAATACTTTCGTGCGTGCACCACTGCCCACCGCTCCCGCACTGGACTGGGCTGCACTCGGCTGCAGAAGCTGCATTAGCCTTTCCCCCCCGGGAGTTCCGACAGACTGGGCTATCGGTATCAGCAACGGTCTCAATGTGCGCGTAGATACAAACTTTCAGAGTTACATGATGAACTATCAGTTCATCGACAATTTGACCTACTCAAAGGGCAACCACACCATGACCTTTGGCGGTGAGATTTCCAAAGTACGTCGCAATGGCCGCGAGTTCTTCCAGAAAGATACACAGTTCAGCGTCAACGGGCAGCGAAGCGGAAACCAGGGCTACGGCTATGCAGACTTCTTCCTCGGCGCAGCTAACGATGTCTATCAGAATTCGCCGATCCGGGCCAACCAGTTCAAGTGGACGCCCTTCCTCTATTTTCAGGATGACTGGCGTGTCACTCGCCGTCTGACCCTGAATCTGGGTCTGCGCTGGGAGCCTTTCCTGATGGTGAAAGAGAAGAACCAGGAACTCGGTGCCTTTCGTGCCGGACAGCAATCCACTGTTTATCCGCGGGCACCGATTGGCGCTCTCTTCCCTGGCGACAACGGAATTCCCAACGGCATTGTCAATAATGATTGGAACAAGCCCGCACCGCGCTTCGGCTTTGCCTGGGACCCCTTCGGCAACGGCAAAACCAGTATCCGGGGCGGCTACGGAATCTTCTGGGATACTTTACGCCTCGTGGGCCTGAATACCAACTCGATCAACCAGCCTTTCTCTTTTGGTTTGCGAACCTTTACGGTTCAACTCAGCGACCCCTATGCCGCGAATCCGGGACAATTGCAGACTCTCAGAAATTACACACCACCAGTAACTGCGGATGACAGGGCAAGGCGTGCATTTATCGCTCCTGTCGTACATAATTCTGTCGACCCAGACTTCACCAGCGGCTACATGCAGCAATGGAACCTCAACGTCCAGCGCGAAGTACTTTGGAAGACCGTACTGACAGTTGCCTACATTGGCAGCAAGGGGACTAAATTCATGGTCGGCCAAAACATCAATCCAGCCATTTTTGCCGCCGGCCAGTCCACCACAGGAAACGTCGATGCACGACGTATCTATCCTGGCTTCGGCGAAATCCGGTCCACGCAGTCAACGGCAAACTCCACTTATCATTCTCTCCAGGTGAGTTGGAACCGGCGCCTCAGTGGTGGATTCTCAATTCTCGGAAGCTATGTTTGGGCCAAGAGTCTCGATCTCGCTTCAAACGATGGTAATTCCGGCACCGGCAACCAGGCCACAAACCCCTTCCGGCAAAACCTCGACAAAGGCCCCAGCGACTTCGATGTCCGGCATCGAGTTGTAAACAGCGTGCTTTGGGATCTTCCCTTTGGGCGTGGTGCCAAAGGCTTCAAGAAGTACGTACTTGGCGGCTGG
>Ga0335397_10010519_pt1 | contig 11433 bp, 8 predicted proteins | sample MAT04_FD_205740 | JGI IMG/M metagenome (GOLD analysis project Ga0335397, IMG submission 205740) | Freshwater microbial communities from Lake Fryxell liftoff mats and glacier meltwater in Antarctica - MAT-04 (spades assembly) (version 2) ...
CGTGGAGGTCTGGTTCCGGCCCGGCACGCAGCCCGCGGAGTCGGCCGCCCCGGAGCCGTCCATCGCGCCCCCGTCAGCGCCCCCGTTCGTGCCCGGTGAGTCGCCGTCCGTCGACGAGCCGGACGAGTCGCCCGGGCCCGGCGGGTCAGACGCCCCCGAAACGAGCCCGTCCGCCGCTCCCGGCTGATCCGCCCCGCTCGCGGGCCGGCCACACCGACCGCGCGCCGTGCCCCGGACTGGCTACCCTGCGCACGTGAGCGAACGGCATGGCCACGTCATCCTGTGCGGGCTGGAAGGGCTGTCAGTCCGCACCCTCGAGGAGCTGGACCGGCTGGGCGAGCACGTGGTCGTCATCGCGCCCCCGGACGCCGAGGCGCGCCTCCGAGACCTCGCCACGGCGAAAGCGTCGCGCGTCGTGGACGGTGACCCGCGCGAACGGGCGGTCCTTCACGAGGCGGGGATCGCCCATGCCCGCGCCCTGGTGCTGACCGCGAACGACGACGTGGGCAACATCCACGTGGCGCTCGTGGCGACTTCCCTCGCTCCGGGGCTGCCCGTGGTCGTGCGCACCTTCGACGAGGAGTTCGGGCGGCGCGTGGAGGCCCTCGTGCCGGGGGCCACGGCCCTGTCTGCCTCGGCCCTCGCCGCGCCCGGCTTCGTGTCCGCGATCCTGGACGCCCGCGACGAGCGGGTGATCGAGATCGCCGGTCGTGCCTTCGCGGTGACCGCGGCGCCGGGGGACGACCCCCGGACGGTGGTGACCCTCGCCGACGACCGCGTGACACCGCCGGTCGTGTTGCCCGATCCCGCAACGATCGGAGCCGGGCCGCTGCTGTCGCTCGTGGCGCTCGACGATGCACCGGCGGCGCTCGCCGCCCGCCGGCGCCGCGCACGCCGGCCCGGCGTGCGGACGGCGCTCCGGAGCGTGGACCGCCGCTTCTGGGTCCTGGGTGCCGTGCTGGCAGTCATCACCATCGGCAGCGCGCTCGTGCTCGAGGCGGCCAGGGGGATCTCACCCATCGACGCGGTCTACTCCACGGTCGCGGGGTTCTTCGGCGCCGTGAGCGCGGATGTGGCGGATACCCCGGCCCTGAAGCTGTTCTCCGTGGTCCTGACGCTGGTGGGGGCCGCCGCGCTGGCCCTGTTCTACGGCCTCATCGCGGACGTGGTGCTGTCCGCGCGGATGCGTGACGTCCTGGGCCCGCGCGCCGCGGACGTCGAGGACCATGTGATCGTGGTCGGCCTGGGCACGATCGGGTTCCGGATCGCCCGGACGCTCCACGAGCGCGGCATCCCGGTCGTCGCCGCCGAGCAGCATGCCGACGGACGGTTCGTGGAGGAGGCGCGTGAACTGGGCATCCCCGTCGTCATCGGCGATGCGGGTCAGCCAGGGTCACTCCGGTCGCTGGGCGTGGAGCGGGCGCGCGCGATGGCCGTCGTCACCGACTCCGACGCCGCCAACCTCGCCACCGCGCTCCATGCACGGGGCCGCCGGGAGGACCTGCGCATCGTCGTCCGCCTGTTCGACCCGGAGCTCGCGGCACAGCTGGAGCGGGCCCTGGGCGCGTACCACTCCCGCTCGGTGTCCACGCTCGCGGCGCCCGTGTTCGCGGCCGCGGCCATCGATCGCGAGGTCATGGCCACCATCCCGGTCGGGCACCGGCGTGTCGTCGTCGTGGCGCGCGTGCCGGTCGCACCGGGGTCCGCGGCGGATGGCTCCACCGTGGGCGCCGAGGTCGCCGCTGCGGCGGACGTCCGCGACGGTGGCGCGCGGGTCCTGGGCGTCCTCGTGGGGGAGGCGGTCACGTGGCGGCCCGCGGCGGACCGACGCATCACAGCGGGGGAGGAGCTGATCATCGTCGCGCCGCGGCGCAGCCTCGCCGTGGCGCTCCGTCGCGGCACGGATACGGCGGTCGCAGCCCTGCCGATGTCCGCCGGTCAGTGACCGCCGGTCAGTGACCGGCACCCAGGGACGCGCCGCAGGGTCGGCGCTGACGTGCGGTCCGGGGTCAGCGACCCACCTTGCGCACCACCAGGAAGTGCGACAGCCCGAACGTGTGCAGCGGCGTCTGCTCCGCGGTGTACAGCGCCCGGCGCAGCACCGGGCCCAGCCGGCGATGGCGCGAGGTCATGTTGTCGAAGCCCGGGTAGATCACCCGGTGGTGCACCAGGCGCACCGGCTGGCCCGCGAACAGTCGCCGGATGGACCGCTGCGTGTAGGCCCGGACATGTGGCGCGAATCGGTCACGGATGGGATCGGGGAACCAGTTCACGAGCGGCACGTTGCCGTATACGTAGCGACCCGCGATGTAGGCGCCGTGCGTCTCGAAGGGATACAGCCGGTTGGGCGCGAAGAGCACGATGAGGCCGCCGGGCTTCGTGACGCGCACCATCTCCTGGGCGGTCTTCCGGTCGTCCTGGACGTGCTCGATGACCTCGTTGGAGAACACGAGGTCGAAGTGGTCATCCGGGTAGGGGAGCGCCTCACCCACCGCGCACACGATGTTGGGCAGCTCCAGCCTCGCCTCCGCGACGCGCTCGGGCTCCACCTCGATGCCGTGCACGTCGTCCGTGTACTGGCGGAAGCGGCGGATGTACGTGCCGATGCCGCAGCCCACGTCCAGGACGCGCTTCCCGTCAAGGTCGATGTAGCGCCGGACCATCTCCAGCCTGCGGTCCTGGCCGTAGCGCCAGGAGTAGCTCGGGCGGCCGCGTTCGATGGCCGTGGCGGAGTGGGCGTCATCGACGGCAGGCGCGCCGGGCGTGCTGATGGAGGGATCCGGGGTCGTGGTCACGTTCCCGATGGTACGGGATGCGCCCGCGGGAGGTCGCCACGCATACGGGACGTGACAGCAGCGCGGCGGCGTGCGAAAGTCTCAGGCGGCGCACCGCGGGGTGCGCGAACCCATGAGGCGGGAGACCACGTGACCGAGACATCCGGTCCGGAGACGCCACCCACGGCGGACCGGGCCACGATCCGCTGCGAGCAATGTGGGCAGCAGGTGCCCGCGCTCTCGACCTGTGTGCGCTGCGGTGACCCGCTGGGTCTGGAGCTGCGCAAGGGTCGTGCCGGGCGGCTGCGCGACGAGTACGCTGCTGCTCCGGAGGAGAAGGCCCGGGCCGTGCGCCTCGTGTCCACGCTTTATCCCGCCCTGCCGCGGGAGGAGATCCGCACCTTCCAGACCGCCCTCGTGGCGGGCGCGGCGTTGATCGTCCTGCTGGGTGTGCTGGGCTTCTTCCCGGTGGCCATCGTGGCCGCCGCTGTGCTGGTGCCGCTGCTCACGGTCATCTACCTGTACGACGTGGACACCTATGAGGACGAGCCGGTCCGCGTGGTCGCGCTCACGTTCCTGTGGGGCGCCCTCATGGGTGGCAGCTTCGCCTTCCTGCTGGACCAGCTGCTACCCGCCCAGGCCATCACGGGCATCGGTGGCAGCGCCCTGGGTGGTGGTGGTGGGGCGGGCTTCGACTGGGTGCGGGGCGCCGTCGCACCGCTCGTGGCGGGCGTGCTGATGGCCCTCGGGCCGCTCGCGCTGCTGACCCAGAAGCGCTTCAACGATGTGCTCGACGGGGCGACGTTCGGAGTGGCATCCGCCGTGGCGTTCGTGGGCGCGCAGACGATCGTGACCGCCATCAGCCTGTTCAAGTCGGGCCTTCAGCCGGGCGGCGACGTCCTGCCGTGGGTCGTCCGTCTCATCGGCCTGGGCGTCGCGACGCCGGTCATCGCGGCGGGCGCCATCGGCGGCCTGCTGGGTGTCATCTGGCTGCGGCATCGTGGTCCGGACGACCACGAGGACATGCTGGGGCCGCTGGGCAACCCCGTCGTCGCGGCCATCCTCGCGGGTGCGCTGCTGCTGGCCAACGCCGCCATCCAGACGCTGCTGGTCACGGAGGATGTGGTCACGCAGCTCGTCGAGCTGATGGCGCTCGCGCTCCTCGCCGTCATCGCGCTCATCTGGCTGCGACGGATCATCCACCTGGGCCTGCTCCAGGAGTCGCTGGAGATCCCCATCGGCGCCGACATCGCCTGTGCCAATTGCGGCAAGCAGACGCCCAGCCACTCGTTCTGTGGCGAGTGCGGCGTCTCGCTGCGCGCCCTGCCCAAGTCCCGTGGCCGTGCCGCCGGGGCGGGCATCGCGTCGGCGAGCGCGGTCTTTGGTGACATCGCCGCGCCCCACGAGGTCCGACCCACCACGCCGCCCACCATGCCCGCGGGAGCCGCCGGCGCCGCGGTCGCCGCCGCGGGTGGCCCGGCGCTGACCTCGGGTCCCGGCCCGAGGCCGGCTCGTCACGGATGGCTCGGCCCCCAGCGCCTGCTCATCGTGTTCGGGGTCATCCTGGGGGCCATCACCGTGGTCGCGCTCGTGGTCGCGTTCGTGATCTCGCAGGGCCTCGACAAGCCGGTCTGCCCCGAGCCCGATCTGCCCTGTGCAGGCGCCGTCGTGTCACCGACCCTGACGGCCTCAGCCGCCATCAGCGACGCGCCGTTCCCGCCGCTCAGCCGCTACACGGACGAGGCGACGGGTGTCTCGTTCGAGTACGACGGCGAGATCTGGGAGGTCGCCCAGCAGAACGCCGGCTTCGTGCTCCTGAGCGCCTTCAACGGCGCGGTCGCCTACATCGTGGAGGCGGCGCGCGCCGACGAGCTCGATGTGCAGCGGCTGTTCGACGCACGCCGCGCCCTGCTCAAGCAGAACCTGCTGGGTTTCGCCCTTGACGAGGAGCCGGCGCGGCTGCTCATCGGCGATGCGATCCTGGGCCACCGCAAGGGCATCGGAGCGCTGTTCAGCGGCACGATCGACAGCGCCCAGGGGCCGAGCACGGACTTCGCGGTCGCGGAGGTGGCCGCCACGGACGGCCAGATCGTGGCCGTGTCCACCATCCTGGTGCCCGCGGAGGCGCGTGACTTCGGGCTTCAACTCGCCGACTCCATCAACAACAGTCTCACGTGGCCGACAGACGCGGTGGTGCAGTGATGCGACGGACCCGACGCACGTTCGTTCGCTCCGGGGCCGCGGCCCTGGGGTTGACCCTCATCGCCGGGCTCACGCTCGGCGCAGTCCAGCCGTCCGCGGCACCAGCGACGGCGCCGGCGCTCGCAGCCCTGCCGCTGGACGCCGCACCCGTTGTGGTCGGTCCGGCCGATCCGGCGGCGGTGCTGGAGATCGGCCTGGCGCTGCGGGGCAGGGATCCGGCCGGCCTCGCGCGGGCCGTGGCGGAGCTGAGCGACCCGACCGCGCCGGGTCACGGACAGGTCTACACGCCCGAGGAGCTGGGTGACCGGTTCGGGCTGTCCGTCGCCGACGAGGACCAGCTCGTCGCGACGCTCACCGCAGCCGGCCTCTCGGTGTCCGGGCGCGTGCCCCAGCGCACCAGCCTGCGCGTGCGCGGCTCGGTCGCGGACCTGCAGCGCGTCCTGGGCCTGGAGCTCCAGCAGCTGACCGATCCGTCGACCGGCGCCAGCTACATCGCGAGCGTGGCCGCCCCCGTCGTGCCTCCGTCGCTGGCGAGCGCGGTCGCGGGCATCCTGGGCCTGGAGCCACGGTTGCCGATGAGCGCCGTGGCCCCCGTCGACGCTCCGGCACCGCCCACGCGCGGCCTGACGCCCCAGGACCTCGCCCGAGCCTACGACTTCCTGCCGCTCTGGGAGGCGGGCATCACGGGCGCCGGCCAGGACGTCGCCATCCTCCAATTCGGTGTGGACACGGATGAGGACCTCGCCGTGTACGACGCCGCGTTCGGTCTCAACGGGCCGCTGCCGGAGCGCATCACGGTCGGTGACGGCCTCGTGGACGCGCCCGCGGACTTCGCCACCGAGGCGGCCCTGGACACGCAGGTGCTGCGCGGCGCCGCACCGGGTGCCCAGATCCTGGTCTACGGCTTTGCGCGGACCTTCAGCATGGCCATCGCCGTGGACGAGATCGTTGCCGCCGGGCGCGCGAAGATCATCAGCCTCTCATACGGCAAATGCTTCAAGCCGGGCGAATTCATCAGCGAGCTGGAGGTCAGCTTCGGGCGCGAGTCGTTCGCGCGTGCGGCGCTGGCGGGTGTCTCGATGTACGCTGCCTCAGGTGACTGGGGGGCCTTCAGCTGCCATGTGTTCGACCCCACGGACCACCGCGAATCGACCTTCTGGCCGTCGTGCACGGACAACGTGGTCAGCGTGGGCGGCACGTTCCTCGAGACGCGCGAGGACGGTTCGTACCTGCGCGAGACCGGCTGGCAGGACTACCTGACCACCGGCGGCACGGGTGGCGGCTTCAGCCACGACGACCCGATGCCGGCCTGGCAGCAGGGCGCCGGGGTCCAGAACGACCGCTCCAACGGCAACCGACAATGCCCGGACGTCGCAGCCGCGGCGGATCCCGACACCGGCTACCTCATCTTCGTCACCAACGCGGAGACGGGTGAGGCCGGCTGGCAGATGGTGGGTGGCACCAGCGCTGCCGCGCCCCTGTGGGCTGGCATCCAGGCGCTGATGCAGGAGGCCGCCGCCCAGCAGGGCATCGACGCGCTCGGCTTCATGCCGCCGCGCTACTACCGCATCGCGCAGAGCGACCCGGCCGCGTTCAACGACGTCATCCGGGGCGGCAACCTCGTTGATGAGGCGACGCCTGGCTGGGACTTCGCGACCGGCGTGGGCACGCCCAACGTGGCAGCGCTGACCGACGCCGTCATCGCGGACGTGCAGGCGACCCCTGAGTAGCCGCCTGCGGCCTCCCGAGGGCGCGTTCCGCTATCGACATCCGGTCGAGGTCCGCTACGTGGACACCGACGGGCTGGGCCACGTGAACAATGCCACGTACCTCTCGTACTTCGAGATGGCCCGGGCGGGGTATCACGCGGCGCTGACCGGGCATGCGTTCGGGACGGGGCCGGACGCCGCCGGCACGACGTTCGTGATCGCGGAGGCGCACATCGCGTACCGCACGCCGGCGTTCTTCGGGGAGCCGCTCGTGTGCGAGTGCCGCGTGTCGTGGGCGTCGCGGTCGGCCTTCGGGCTGGAGTACCGGGTGGTGTCCGAGGGTGGCCCGATCGCCCTCGCGCGCCTGGTCGCGGATGGCACCACGGTGCAGGTGATGTACGACCTGACGACCGAACGGGTGACCCGGGTGCCGACCGAGCTGCTGGCGCGCATCGAGACCTTCGAGGGCCGGCCGATTCCCCGACACCGACCCGGCAACGAGGCGGGCGCCCCGGCCTGACCGTCAGCCCGCCTTCGCGGTCGGGATCTCCACGACGATGCGCGTGCCACCCGTCGCGGGTGCCTCGGCCCGGATCGTGCCCCCCTGTGCGGTCATCAGATCCCGGGCGATGGCGAGGCCCAGGCCGGAGCCATCGGATCCGGGACCGCGCACGAACCGCTCGAAGACGCGCGGACGCAGCTCGTCGGGGATGCCCGGGCCAGTGTCCGTGACGGTGAGCTGCTGGGCCTCCGCGATGCCGCCGTTCGCGCCCGTCGTCTGCACCGTCACGGCGCCGCCTGCCGGCGTGTGGCGCAGTCCGTTGGACAACAGGTTCGTCAGCACCCGCCCGAGAAGCGCCGGGTCTGCGGTGATGGGCGGCTGATCCGGATCCGTGATGAGCTCCAGCCGCACGTCCGCCGCCGCCGCGCGCGCCGCGAACCCGGCGGCCACCTCCCGGGTCAGGGCCGCGAGGTCCACGGGTGTCCGGCGCACCTCCAGCGCGCCGGACTCGGCCAGGCTGACCGTCCGCAGGTCATCCACGAGCCGCTCCAGGAGCGCCGTCTGGGCCAGGATCGGCCGGAGGTGGTCCTCGTCTGCAGGGTAGATGCCGTCGCCGATCGCCTCCACCTGGCCGCGGATGACCGTGATGGGCGTGCGCAGTTCGTGGCTCACGTCCGCGAGGAACGACCGGCGCGTCGCATCGCCGACCTCCAGCTTCTGGCTCATCTGGTTGAAAGCGCGTGCCAACGAGCGCAGATCCGGCGAGCCGTCCTCCGGCACCCGCACGGTGTAGTCGCCCGCCTCCACCCGTCCGGCGGCTGCCACGAGCCGCTCGAGGGGCCGCCCGGCACGACGGAACGCCCGCCACGCGAGCCGCACGGCGACCACCAGCACCACGATACCGGCGAGACCCACCAGCACGGCACCCACCGGCGCCGTCGCGATGCCCACGATCGCCGCGCCCACGTAGCCCAGCAGCGTGACCAGTGCGATCGACAGCAGCAGGAGCCCGATCGCCCGGATCACCATTCCAACGGCGAACGCCACGCCCTGGTGCCCTGCGCCCCACCCGATGCCCCAGGCCGGACCGCCGGGGCCGCCGGGGCCACCGTGGCGAGGCGGCCGTCGCTCCGGAGGCCATGCCTCGCCCTCCGGCCACCAGGGCGGCCGGCGCCGCGGCGGTCTCATCGCGGCTCGTCGCTGAGCCGGTAGCCCACGCCGATCACGGTCTCCACGTGGCGTGGCGCCCGCGGGTCGAGCTCCAGCTTGCGCCGGATGTTCTTGATGTGGGCGTCGACAGCCCGCTCGTATGCCTCGAACGCCTCGCCATGGATGGCGTCCAGGAGCTGTGCCCGGGTGAACACGCGCCCGGGCTGGCGCGCCATCGCGGCAAGCAGCGCGAACTCCGTGGCGGTCAGCTCCACCCGGCGGTCACCGGCGGTCACGCGCATGGTGTCGAGGTCCACGACGAGGTCGCCGGCGCGCAGCAGGCGGGTCCCGGCGCGCGCCGCCTCCGTGCGTCGCAGGACCGCGCGCACCCGTGCCACGAGCTCGCGCGGGCTGAAGGGCTTGGCCAGGTAGTCGTCCGCGCCCAGCTCCAGGCCGACGAGCCTATCGGTCTCGTCCGCCCGCGCCGTGAGCATGATGATGGGCAGGTCGGAGGTCCGGCGCAGCTCGCGGGCCACGTCCAGGCCGTCGATGTCCGGCAGGCCCAGGTCCAGGACCAGGAGGTCGGGCCGTCGTGTCCCGGCCAGCAGCAGCCCGCCCCGGCCGTCGCTCGCGGTGAGGACCGTGAAGCCGGCATGCTCCAGGACATCCCGCGCGATGCGCAGGATGTCCGGGGAGTCGTCCACCAGCAGGATCGTCGCCATCGCTGCGCATCCTCGCATGCGCCGGGACGCCCCGGCGGACGGTCTCCCATCCACCGGGGCGACCCCGGCACATCTCAGGACCTTGGGTCTGCCGCCGGCGCCGGCGCCGGCGCCGGCGGGGTGGCCGCGGATCCGGTCGCGTCGGCCCGTCCGTGGGCCTCCGCGTGCCAGCGGCCCAGCATCGCGTCGAACGGGCGTGGCACCGGCTGGTCGGCCGCGTCACCTGCGCCCCCGGGTCCGCGACCGCCCCACGGACCGCCCCACGATCCCCGGCCCGGCCCGAACTCCGGCCCGTACCCCTGATGCCCCGCCCGACCGAACGTGGCGCGCCTGACCAGCGCCATCACGAACCCCACGAACAACAGCCCGAACAGCAGTCCCACGAACGGGAAACCGCCCCCACCCTGGACGTGGACCACGCTTGCCCCCGCGTCGACCGCGGCGGACACGGTGCCCTCATCGACGCCCAGCTGGTACGCGGCCAACCCGACCCCACCCAGCAGCAGCAGCCCCACCAGGAGCCCCAGGATCCCGAACCGACGCATGCGTCGTTCTCCTTCTTCACTCATCCGGCGGCATCCGTGCGGCCGATGACCACAGGTTCGCGGCGCGGTGTGCACGCGGTGTGAACGCCGCATGGGGACGGGATGGAGCGCCGGGCGGGCGTCGACTCGGGCGCGCGAGGGTATCCTCGACCGGAGCCGAAACATGGGTGGCCGGCGCCCTGGGCGTCGCGATGTCAGCGGAGGAGGCCGAGAACGTGAAGGATCCGGTGCTGCGGGCCCCTGGGCGACGATCGGGGACGGAGGTATGACCACCGTGACCGACGGCACCGTGCCGGCGGATGACTGGTACAAGGACGCCGTCGTGTACCAGCTGCACGTCCGCTCGTTCCGTGATTCCGACGGCGACGGCGTGGGCGACTTCCGCGGCCTCATCGAGAAGCTGGACCACATCGTGGACCTGGGCGTCACAGCCATCTGGGTCCAGCCGTTCTACCCCTCTCCTGGTCGCGACGATGGCTATGACATCGCCGACTACCGCGGCGTGAACCCAGGCTACGGCACCGTCCGGGATGTGCGGCGCTTCGTCACCGAAGCTCATCGTCGCGGGTTGAAGGTCATCACGGAGCTGGTGTGCAACCACACCTCGGACCAGCACGCCTGGTTCCAGGCCAGCCGGCGTGCACGGCCCGGCACGCGTGACCGGAACCGATACGTGTGGAGCGACACCCCGGACCGATACCGTGGGACGCGCATCATCTTCGGGGACTTCGAGACCTCGAACTGGACCTGGGATCCCGTTGCGGGTGCCTATTTCTGGCACCGCTTCTACAGCCACCAGCCGGATCTCAATTTCGATGACCCGCGCGTGCATCGCGACCTGCTGGGCGTCGTGGATTTCTGGCTCGGCGCGGGTGTGGATGGGCTGCGACTCGATGCGATCCCGTACCTCTACGAGCGCGAGGGCACCAACTGCGAGAACCTGCCGGAGACGCACGCGTTCCTGAAGATGCTGCGCAGCTACGTGGACGAGCGGTTTCCCGGCCGCGTGCTCCTCGCCGAGGCCAACCAGTGGCCCGAGAAGGCGGTCGCCTACTTCGGCGAAGGTCGGGGCGACGAATGCCACATGGCGTTCCACTTCCCGGTCATGCCGCGTCTATACATGGCATTGCGGCGCGAGGACCGGTACCCCATCGTGGACATCCTGGCCCAGACGCCCCCGATCCCCGAGACCGCACAGTGGGCGATGTTCCTGCGCAACCACGATGAGCTGACGCTCGAGATGGTCACGGACGAAGAGCGCGACTTCATGATCCGCGCCTACGCGGATGACCCCCAGGCGCGCATCAACCTGGGCATCCGCCGCCGCCTCGCGCCGCTGCTACGGAACGACCGCCGGCGGATCGAGCTCCTCAACGGCTTGCTGTTCTCCATGCCGGGGACGCCCTTCATCTACTACGGCGACGAGATCGGGATGGGTGACAACCTGTTCCTCGGGGACCGGAACGGCGTGCGCACCCCGATGCAATGGAGCGCGGACCTCAACGCGGGGTTCTCGTCGGCTGATCCATCGCGGCTGAGCCTCCCGGTCATCACCGATGCGGCGTATCACTACAGCTTCACGAACGTCGCAGCGCAACAGGCGAACCCGCATTCGCTCCTGTGGTGGATGAAGCGGCTGATCAGCCTGCGCCGGCAGCATCCGGCCTTCGGCCGGGGCACGATGGAGATCCTCAGCCCCGACGATCGGCGCATCCTCGCCTTCATCCGACGCACTGACGACGAACAGCTGCTGGTGGTCGCCAACCTGTCCCGGTTCGCACGCTCCGTGGAGCTGGACCTCGCCGAGCACGCGGGTTGGCGCCCCATCGA
>Ga0335397_10010521_pt1 | contig 11431 bp, 7 predicted proteins | sample MAT04_FD_205740 | JGI IMG/M metagenome (GOLD analysis project Ga0335397, IMG submission 205740) | Freshwater microbial communities from Lake Fryxell liftoff mats and glacier meltwater in Antarctica - MAT-04 (spades assembly) (version 2) ...
TGGCCCTTGTGCCGTTGCTGGGGTGCCGATGCCGTGCAGGGCCAGCTGCGTGCGGATGTGCGTGGTCAGAAGCGTGTGCAAGTCAAGCTGCATGCTGGCAGGATCGGCCCTGCAGCACGCAACGATGCAGGTCTGATCGCCGGGTGTTGGCCCTAGCGGGACGTGTGGGAAGTCGGGCTGCCCGCTACGGCGATTGCCGCGGGATAAAGCTCATCGAGGGTGGCCAGCCAATCTTTCGTTGAGGCGACGGCGCACATTCTGCGCTTGACCGATTCAGGGTCTGGGTGGTGCTGTGCGAACTTGATACCGAACTTTCGCATCAGTCGGCCTGCAAGCGCCTCGCCATTGAGTCGAACCGAGAGCGTGAAGTGCTCCATGAGTACCGCGCGCTGCTCACCAAGCGTGGGGCTTGTCACTACCGCGCCCGCGAGCATTTGGCGTGCTTGGCGGAAAATCCACGGGTTGCCGATGCAGCCGCGTGCGACTGAAACGCCGGCCACGCCGGTGTACGCCATCATGGTGAAAATATCGCTGGCCTGCCAGATGTCTCCCGAGCCGAAAATGACCTTGTCCTTGTGGCGCGAGGCAAGATCCCGCAGAAACGTCCAGCGTGAAGGGCCCAGATACTTCTGTTCGACGGTGCGAGCGTGGACTGTTGCAAAGGCGTAGCCCAACTCATACGCACCGTTGAAGATCACCTCAAGGTTTTTTGCCATCTCGGGCGTGTCGTCATATCCGCGGCGAAGCTTGACCGTGCAGGGCACCTCGCGTGGTAGTGCTTCCCGCACGGCACGCAGAATTGCCAAGGCGCCTTCGGGTTGGCTAAGCCAGTGGCCGCCGCGTGATTTGCGATCAACTTTCTTGACCGGGCAAGCCAGATTCACATCGATCGTGGCGAATGAACTTTGCGTGACTGACGCTGGCCTCTCAGTTTGACCCTGGACCCAAAACTCCGGGGCATTGTCATCAGACTCGGTGGCGAAGACCATCGCCGGGTCGTACTGCTCGGGCACAAGCAGCGATTCCGGCGTGCAATCATCCTCGCACGATCCCTCGGCCGCCGTAGAACTCCCTGAGACCGCATCGGTGACGTGCCAGCGCGTGTCAGCAGTGGGGGGCTGCACGCCCTCGGCGTAAGCCATCTCTCGATACGCGCGGCTGTGACGAGATCCTTGCTCATACATCTTCACTGCGGCAGCGGCCATCTCATCGGGGTCTGAACCAATCAACTGCCCGATCAGCGGATGGTCATCGCCGCCGGTGGGCAAGTTGTCGCTGATCAGACGTTCGTCGTCGCTTAATGGTGCGGAGATGGGCCTGCGGCCGTGCAAGAGGCGATTCGCCTGCAACCCGAGGTCTGCTTTGTGGAAGCCGTGCCCACCGCCGAGGAGCATTCGATCCAGCAAGGCTTCGGTCACACAGAGCGGACAGCCTTGGCGGCGCGCTACTAGCCGCATGGCGGCATCAGAGTAACCCGCCAAGCCCGCCTGAAAGAATGGCGCATCAAGCGTCGGGATGACCAGCTTGAGGCGAGGGTCCACCCCGTTGTTTCCTGGCCATCTGGCTGATAACGCGCGGGCAAAAGCCGCGGCGTCGATAGTCTCGGCCCCGGGGGCTATGGCAGGGCTGGGCGCGGTCGCGTTGTTGCCGTGAGCGGTCACTGTGTAACTGTTGCCGCAAAACCGCCCACGGGCGCGCCCGCCAGCTCAGGTTGGGCAACAATCTCTTTATGGCTGAAACAGACTCGCCGCCGACCCTGCCTGCGACCCCGCCGCCGATGGCTGAGCAGGAGCTTCAGCAAAAAAGCCAGATTGAAACACCTTCGGGTATGCCAATGCGCGAGCGATTGCGGATTTTTGCCATCGGTGCGATGATCGGGTGTGCGATGCTCACGTTGTACTTTGGCAGGCGCTCGGCACTGCGAGGGCAGGAAGGGGCGGAACGAACACTCGTCGCTCCGTCCGGCGCGACAGGCGGCATGCCTTCGGCCACGCCCGCTGCCACTGTCTCCCCCGGCGACGCTGCCATCCGTGTACCCTAAACGACCCATGCCTATCGACCAGCCTCTGCGCCGTAATAAACATTCTCGCGACCTACGCACGTTGCCCCTGACGGTGCTACGTGATCCGCAGCGCACAAACACGTTGGTACCGCATTCCGAGAAGAAGGAAAAGTGCGGAGTCTTCGGTGTCTGGGGTTCGGACCAGCCAGCCACGCTGACGTACCTTGGTCTGTTTGCTCAGCAACACCGCGGGCAAGAAGCGGCGGGTATCGCCGTTTCCAGCGGCCGTGTGTTAACTGGCTACACCGGTACTGGGCTGGTTTCAGAGGTTTTCAAGCAGGCAACGCTCGATGATCTAAATGCAAGTGCGGAGCTAAGAGGTTCGCCAGCAAACCCGCAGGAAGCGAACCCGAAGGTGGGCGGCGCGATCGGGCATACCCGATACTCAACATCTGGTGGCTCGCTTGCGTGCAACGCCCAACCACTGCTGGAGCGATACATCGGCGGCCAGGTGGCGATTGCGCACAATGGCAATCTCACCAATGCTGATGCACTTCGCCAAGCGTTTGAGCAGCGGGGGCACCTGTTCCACACCACCAGCGATACCGAGACGGTGATTCACTTGCTGGCAAGCCCGGAGCAACAATCGGCCGTAGATCCGGTGGCCGAAACGCTCCGACATCTGCAGGGCGCGTTCTCACTGCTCTTTCTCTTTCCTGATCGTATTGAGGCAGCGCGGGATCCTTGGGGTTGGCGGCCGCTGGTGCTTGGCACCCTGCCCGACGGTCGCCCCGTGGTGGCCAGTGAGACCGTTGCGCTCGATGTCGTCGGCGCGACCGTTGATCGAGAGGTGGAGCCGGGCGAGATCGTCACGCTGTCAGATCATGGAGTTTCTTCTCGAAGGTTTGCCGATGCTGCCCCGCGCCCGGCGTACTGCGTCTTTGAGCATGTCTACTTTGCATCGCCAGCGAGCAATGTCTTTGGCCAGAACGTGCAGATCACGCGTGAGGAGTACGGCGTGCAGCTTGCCAAGGAGTCTCCGGTTGATGCCGATTACGTCATCGCCATGCCGGATTCGGGCCGCTCCGCGGCGATCGGCTTTGCGCGTGAGTCTGGCATCTCCTATCGAGAGGGCATCGTTCCCAATCGGTACGTCGGTCGCACGTTTATCAAGCCAACACAGAAGGCGCGTATCTCAGCGGTCCGGCTCAAGCTCAATGTCGTCGGTGAGATTGTGCGCGGCAAGAAGCTTGTCATCGTCGATGATTCGATTGTGCGTGGAACGACAACCAAAGCCAAGATCGAGCAAATTCGCCAAGCCGGTGCCAAGGAAATCCACCTTCGCATCAGTTGTCCGCCGATTCGCCATCCGTGCTTCTTCGGCGTTGACTTCGCGACGCGCGACCAGTTGATCGCCGCGGGCAAGAGCGTCGAGCAGATTCGCGCTTTTCTCGGTGTTGACTCGCTCAGCTTTCTGTCCCTGGAGGGGATGCTCGGTTGCATGAAGCGGCCGGCAGCAAGCTATTGCACAGCGTGCTACAACGGTGACTACCGCATCGATGTAGAGCACCCGAGCGCTGAAGAGCGGCTAAGCCCGCAGCTGCGGATGTTCTAGCCAAAGTTTGCTACAACCACACCGATTGCGAAGTCTGCTTAAACGACCGCCGCGAGCTCGGGCTCTGCCGCGCCGGTGTCCCAGGTGATCAAGCCGGACACGAACGGTGAGACCATCCTGTCGTCGCTTGGTAGCACTCGCACCGAGTAGCCGTGCTGACCGGTTTGCGCGGCGCTGAGTGTTCCGGTGAACTTGAAGACACCCGGCTCGCCTTGGCCCTTGCCATCGTGCTTCATGGTTACGGCCTGCGCGTCGTACACCTCGCCAAGAGCATTGACTGGGCCGTGGTACAGCTGCACCAGCACCTCGGAGGGCGCGAACAAACCAAGTTTGACTGTGGCCGTCACCGTGACGCTTGACCGAACGGCAATCGAGCCGCCCGATGGTGTCGCGGCGCTCACCGACTCCACCCGCACATCCTGCCAGTTGGCTCGGTAGTGCGCCATGTGCGCGGCCAGCTCCTTGGCCTCCTTGAACGTGTTGGCCGTCAGGCGTGCTGCCGCGGCATGTGCGGGGAAGTAATACTGCCTTGCGTAGTCGGCAAGCATGCGATGGGTGGTAAAGCCAGGTGCCAGCAGACGGATACAACGCTTCATGCGGGCCACCCAGCGCTTGGGAATACCCGACGAGTCGCGATCAAAGAACTCTGGCACAATTTGACTCTCAAGGCACTGATACAGCGCGCGAGACTCGATCTCATCGCGCTCCTCGCCCGATGCGGACTCATAGTTCTCGCCGCGGCCGATGGAAAACCCGAGCTCCGGCCCAAAGGCCTCATCCCACCAGCCGTCAAGGATGGAACAGTTGATCGTGCCGTTCATGGCGGCCTTCATGCCCGAAGTGCCGCTGGCCTCGAGCCCACGAATGGGCGTGTTGAGCCAGATATCGCAGCCCTGGACCATACGGCGGCAAATCTGCATGTCGTAATCCTCGAGGAAGACAATTCGGTGCAGAATGTTGTTCTGGCGGATGAACTGCACGATGTCGCGAATGAGCTGCTTGCCGCCTCCATCTGCCGGGTGGCTCTTGCCGGCGACGATGATCTGCACCGGTCGCTCGGTGTTGCCTACCAGCGTCAGCAGCCGCGCTGCATCGCGAAAGAGCAGCGTGCCGCGCTTGTACGTCGCAAAGCGGCGCGCAAAACCGATGGTCAGTGCATTGGTATCGAGTGCGCTCGTGGCACGCTCAATCTCCGTGGCGCCAGCACCGCGTGCTGTCAACTGCTCGCGCAGCTTGCTGCGCACGTAGCCGACCAGCTTCTCCTTGCGCTTCTCATGCGCCGACCAGATTTCATGATCGGGAATCTCATTGACGGCCGACCAGACCTGCTCGTCCTGCGGGTTGGTCTGCCAGCGGTCGCCCAGGTGGCGGTCGTACAGACGAATCATCTCAGGGCTCATCCACGTGCGGCAGTGCACACCATTGGTAACATGGCCAATGGGCACATCGCTCGCCGGTGTGCCTGGCCACATGTGCTTCCACATGCCGCGAGAGACTACGCCGTGCAGCTTGGAAACGCCATTGCAGAAGCGCGTAGTGCGAATGGCCAGCACGGCCATGCTGAATGCTTCGCGACGGTCGGCCGTGTTCTCTCGACCAAGGGCGAGTACGCCCTCAGCATCAAGGCCCAGGTCTGCACAGGTAAACTGCAGATAGCGCTCAACCAGAGCGGGCTCAAAGCGGTCAATGCCCGCTGGCACCGGCGTGTGAGTCGTAAATATCTGGCTCGCCGCGACCGCCTCCCGCGCCTCATCAAACGAGATGCCCGGGTTACGCCGGCGCGTCTCCATGATGCGCTCCAGTGAGATAAACGCTGCGTGACCCTCGTTGATGTGGCAGACCGAGGGCTCCTCACCAACCGCCCGCAGGGCCATCACGCCGCCAAAGCCCAGAACAATCTCCTGCTTGATGCGGTGCTCATGGTCGCCACCGTAAAGCCGCTGCGTGATGGTGCGATCTTCGCGGCTGTTGTGCTCTACGTTCGTATCGAGCAGATACAGCGGCACCTGACCGACCTTGGCTCGCCAGACCCGCACCGCCACCTTACGCCCGGGCAGATCGACAAAAATCATCAGCGGCGTGCCATCGCGGCTGCGCACGATCTCGCACGGCTGGTTGTACGGGTCGAGGTCCGGGTTGGTCTCCTGCTGCCAGCCATCGGGGTTCAGATATTGATGGAAATAGCCCTGCTGGTACAGCAGTCCGACGGCCACCAGTGGAATGCCCATATCGCTGGCGGACTTCAGATGGTCGCCCGAAAGACCACCCAGACCTCCGGAATAAATCTGAAAGCCCTCCGTCAGCCCGAACTCGGCGCAAAAATACGCGATGCGCATCGGTTTTTGCCTTCCGGCGGCGGAAGTGAGCAGCGTTGCCGACTGCTCGCTAAACCACGAGCGCTGTCGCTGGACATCCTCGAGCATCTGTGCGTGTACGGTGCTCAGTTCATAGAGGAACGAGCGGTCGGCCGCGGCACGGTCGAGCCGTTCCTGGCTGATCATGCCGAGGAGCTTCACCGGATTGTGATGCGTCTGCTCCCACAAGTCCCGGTCGAGCTGGCTGAAGAGCGCGACGGCCTCGTAGTGCCAGCACCACCAGAGATTGCGGGCAATGTCCTGCAGCTTCTTCAGAGATTCCGGTATCGCCGGGTCAACTTTGAAGCGCTGGATATTTGCTTCTGACGGGCTGAGCATGATGTTGGCCTTGTTGGCGGGACCGGAGCCGTTCTGGGAATATTGCATGGAGAGGGGTTGTGTCGTCACTCTGTTGCCGCGGCTGAACCGCGTACGGCCAACTTCGCGGGTGGCTCGGAGAAGACGGCTGGACGAAGTTTATCGGGCATGCACGAGCGTGCCCAGGAAAGCAGGGCTGCAACCGTTTGCAGCTTGCGAAACGGTGCAGAATAACGCGCGTATATGCCGCCGGATGGGTGTATAATTGTGGTATGAGCCAAGTTTACCTTGTCAGCCGCGAAAATTGAGTTATCTTGTCACAAGCTTTGTTCTGAAGCTGTTGGGGGTTGGGCTGCGGCTTGGCGGTTCGGAGAATGCTGATGAGCGCGTGTGCACTGTGCGTGTCAGCCGGGACAGGCGTGGCATCTGCCAGCGTTGATGGGGCCAGCAGCCGTGCTTATCAAGAGTCGCCCAATCTTGTCGGACCAGGAGTTCGCCCATGAAGAATGAATCTCGACTGTGTGAGACACGATCCTGCCGACCCGCGTTCACGCTCATTGAGCTGCTGGTGGTCATCGCCATCATCGCCCTGTTGGTTGGCATTTTGCTGCCGACACTCGGCCGGGCCCGCGCACAAGCAAGAACGGTTGTCTGCTCGGCGAACATGAAGCAGATTCTGACGGGGGTGATTACGTACGGGGCGGACAACAAGGGCCGGATCAACGAGTCCTATGCAGTGGCCCGCGATGCGGTGACCCAGGCCCACTTCATTCGCTACTGGTTTGCCGTGCCGCAGAATATGATGCGCTTCCCGACTGGTCTGGCGGGCACGAATCCATGGGTGATCGGTCCCATTTTCTCGTATTTGTCCAACTCCGACTCCATCTTTGAGTGCCCCGAGAATCGCCGCAAGAAGGCGTTCTCCGGCACGGGGGCTGCTCCGGAGACGGATGTTGAAACGATGCTTCGGCGGATTTTCAAGACCGAGCGTGATGTGCAGTTTGACTACACCATGCTTTCAGGCGCGGGGCGAGCCAAGGTGGATGCATCAACGAACACCGGTTGGCACTCGCAGTGCCGCACCCGCCGCGCCAATCAGATCGACTTCGGATCGCGCCCGCGCGTAATCGAGGGCAACGTTGCCAACACGGTCATCACACGATTCACCGGCATTCCAGTGTTCGCCGAGGAAGATGGCTATTGGTGGAACTCTTCTGTGACCGACGGTCTCTGGTCAAACGAGGACCAGCTCAGCTCGCGTCACCAAAAGGGCGGACACATCGCTTTCTTGCAAGGCCACGTGGAGTATTTCAAGCTCCCCAAAGGCCCGGTCAATGAGGCCAATGGAAACATGGATATCGGCGACTTTACCGCAAACGACGTGTATGCGCAAGGCACGGGTGGCCGTTGGTATCGCGCCGGGTCCGCATGGGATATGGCGATGGGCGCCGGCAACACGGGCGGCTATACCAATGGATGGATTGATAGTCCGCGGTGAGCTGGACCAGCTGAACAAGCTTCAACCCGGGCGCACGCCAAGTGCGAGTTGACGCAGGCGCTCAACTTGTCCGCGGCGTACATCCTCGAGCGTCCGCCGAGAGATCTCATAGGCACTCTGATCTTCAGTCGCTCTGGCGCAATGCTCGTTGATGCACTGGTAGAGAAACTTGAAGGCATCGCGGGGCTGACGCATCTGATCGAGCATTTCGATGAGCGTGGCGCGACCGACATCCGCCTCGAACAAGTCAGCAAGCGCAAGCATCTGCTTGCCGGATTGACCAGTTGAAAGGCCGCGGCAAGCAATCAGCCGCGCAGTACACAAGTCGTAGAGTGTCGACCCCGACCAACCGAGAGACTCGACGAGATTCTGCTTGTCAAGCCGCGCCTGCTGAAAGAACGAGGCAGACTCTTTGAACAGCAGGTGACGCAGCTCTATGGGTAAGAGCAGCTTGATGCCGACCGATTCGAGCTGCAGGAACTTGCTGGTGAGCATGGGCCAGATGATGGACTTCATGCGGTCCGCATCACCCGAGACGATCAGCGGCTCGTCGACGCGGTCTACCACAACGACGATGCCGCTGTAGCCAAACAGGCGGAGAATGCGCCGCAGGCGCGAGAACATGGAGAGGCGTGCATCCTCTGAATCATTTACTGGCAGATGTGTGCTGGAGCGCAGCGATGCGGGTAGTGCACGCACAGCATCAAAGGTCGCGGCCTCACCTCTACCGGTGATGCGCACCTGACGGTGCAATCGCCCCGCCTGGCGCGCCAACCGAAATCGATCAGTCCAAGCCCGGCGTGAGAGAAAGATGATCCAGATCATCAATAGCGAGACAAAGAGCGTTGTCCAGACCAGCGTTCGTGGATCGGTGGTGCCTGTTAAGCCGAAGGTATCTTGCAGTTGCCGCCAGAGAAACTGGGCGTTGCTGGCGCTCAAGCGACTATCTGTATCGCTTCGACCAAGCACTGCGGGCGACGGAACCGCTGCAGCTTCGATGAGAGCCGGCTGGGAAGTCAGAGCGGTGGGGCCGACGAGAGCGGGTGGGCTGTTGGCTAAAGCGGGTCCGCCGACCGGTTCAGCCGTTGCCGCCGCGACGGGCAGCGGAACTGGCGGAAGCTGAGCAGGAATGCCCACTTTGGGCGCAGTGAGTGCGAGCCAAAGGGCCACCGTCGCGGGAGGCAACCAGCCGAAGTAAGCCATCACGGCCTCAAAGCGTTCGATAAGGGGGCGACGCACCTGCAGGGCGCGGCGCAGAGGCCGCACCCGCGCGTTGCCCTCGGGCGTTCGGTCGTAGGCAGCGCACAGAGCGAGCAGGTCACGACGTGCGACGGGGTCGGTCTTACGCAGCAGTTTTCTGGCCTCATCGCCAAGTTCAATGCGTTCCGGATCGCCCATGCCTTTGAGGTGTGGCGGCAGCGCTGGGCGAGGCCCCGGGCCGGCGGTCTCGCCAACGTCAAGCACTTGGTCTACGAGCATCGGCACGATGAGGTGCATGATGGCATCGATGTGATCGGCCAACCGCATCTGCCGCAGACTTTCCGCGGCGGTCGATTCACCCTTTCGCGTCACACGGCGGACGCGATTGTGCAGACGCTCCAGAAACGGGTGGAGCTCGTCGTAAGCCACGAGCAGCACCCGGGCATCGGGCTGACGGGCGTTGTGAATGGCCACGGCCTGAGCGAGCTGCAAGCGCATCGCTGTTTTGCCGGAACCCTTCTCGCCAAAGACCACGCTTGATGCGGGGCGAAAAATGTCGCCCACAAACTTTTCCAGGTCGGCGTGCTGGGCAGCCATGGCCAGCGTCGAGTGTGGCTGTTTGGTGTCGGCCGTGTGATCCTGGTTGTCAGCCAAAGAGGCGGAATCACCGGCGGTGATGCGGCAAAAGACGCCATCAAGCCGCGCCTCTTCACCACGGAAGGGGTTTTCGCGAATGCCCCAATGTTGCAGGAAGAGCGATGGTGTCACGCCGCGAGTTTACGTGGGCTGGCGCGTGCTTGGCGGCTTCACCTTTGCAGCGGTGTGCTTACTGGCCAGCCCACATCGCCCGCTGCATGGCAGCGCGAAGGCGTGTCGGCGAGAGCATCCGTCCGGTTGGCTCGGTCCGACAGGCCAGCAGCGCTGAGCGTGCATGCGCTCCGGATGCAAAGCCAGGCTCGCTGAGGCCAGTCTCAAAGAAATCATCCCAGCTGCGGTGCAGCCCTGCAATGACACGCCCGGGCCGGATGAAGGGCTCTTCATAGCGAAGGCCGGTGATGAGCTGGTACAGCATTCCCATGGCGGTCTGCACCTCGCGCCGCTGCTGCTCGGCCGGATCGTTTTCCGGGTGTCCGAGGGTGTTGGCCACACCATAGAGCTCGACGTGCAGTGCGCCGTGCCGGTCGATGAGCACTTCGTCCATCATCATCGGCCCGTGCCAGGCACGCTGCATATGCGCGTATGCAATTGCTGCCAGCAGCTGGTCCGCGGCGTGTTTGGCCTCGGCCAAGCGCATAATGCCCGACTTGGCACGGAGCAACCGGGTTAGAGAGAGCAGTCCGTCGCGATCGCCAGTGAACGGCGTCACACAGAATGGCCTGCCAGATTTGTCTAGATCAAAGTGCTCAATCTTGAGAATGTGCCGATGCTGGAGAACGCATGCGGCTTCGAGCGCGGCCAAAGCATCTCGGCCGTCGATACCCGAGTTAAAGCGGTAGACGACGTGGCTCGTCAACGAGACTTGGTGGAGCGCAACGAATCGCTCGCCAATACGGCAACTTGGAAGACGGCGCGTCAGTGCGAAGGGCCCGAGCGTGTCTTTGACCGAAATGTCGAGAACGAGCGGCGGCACGGGTGGGCAGTGTGAGCTCTCTGCAAAGCTGCCGAAAGGGTAGAGCTTGGGGCAGTGCCATCCATGGCAACGTCCACCAGATCTTCCCGGCACCGTGAAGGTCGACCAACCCGTGTCTGTGGCATTGGCTTTCCCGCAAGTTTGCAGTCACAAACATAGGCCGCTTTGTTAGCCGCTGGCCGCAAAGATGACTAAAACCCAAAATTTAGGGCGATGGTTGGCGAGAAACGGCTACACGCGGTCCGTGGCAAGGATGGCGCGGTGAATTTGCAGTGCACGGTTTTGCCTGTACTGGCCCATCGTGCAGAGAAACTTCTTTTCGCCCTCAACGGAGAGCACAAGCGGGTCGGCGACGGCCTTGTCGGTCAGCACGATGTCGCCGACGGTGAGATTCCGGAGATCGCTCAGCGAGATCGTTGTTTCTGCGAGTAATCCGGTTACGTTGAGTCCGGCGCGGTGAAGTGTGTTCGACACCCGGTTCTGAACTTCAGCGGTCCGAGCGGCTTTGGCCACATTAAACCACGATTGTGCCGAGAGAGCCTCCATCACCGGCTCGATGACGTTGTAAGGGATGCAAAGGTTCATCGTGCCCGCTCGCGCGCCCATTTTGGCTTCAAAGCCCACCACCACCACGACTTCATTGGGTGGCACAATCTGGACGAGCTGGGGGTTGCTCTCGGTGGAAGAGATTTCGAAGGTGATCTCTTTGACGCCGGCCCATGCCTCTTGCAGAGCCATCAGGCCGCGGCCGGTAACTTTGCTGATCAGCCGCATCTCGATGGCAGTCATCGCCCGCTGCGGGATGAACAGGTCG
>Ga0335397_10010522_pt1 | contig 11430 bp, 9 predicted proteins | sample MAT04_FD_205740 | JGI IMG/M metagenome (GOLD analysis project Ga0335397, IMG submission 205740) | Freshwater microbial communities from Lake Fryxell liftoff mats and glacier meltwater in Antarctica - MAT-04 (spades assembly) (version 2) ...
TGACCAGGCGGCGGCGGTGCTGATTACGCCTGAGCAGGCGACGCGGCTGCGGGTGGTGCCGTATGGGTTCAGCGGCAAGCGGCTGCTGGTGGTGATGGGCGACGCGGCGGATGATGCGGTTGCCGACGAGCTTTCGGTGATCACGGGCCGACCGATCCGGCGGGCGAGCGTGCCGGTGGATATCTTCGACGACCTGCTGCGGGCGGCATATGGGGCGACGGCGACGCAGATGGCGGCGCGGCTGGGCGGGGGGACGGGCGAAGAGGATGACCTGCTGTCGAACATGCAGGCGGTGGATGCGGGGGACATGCAGAAGCTGGCCGAGGAGCCCTCGGTCATCAACCTGGTGAACCTGATTATTCTTGAAGCGGTGAAGAGCCGCGCGAGCGATGTGCACGTGGAGCCGTTTGACCGGCTGTTGAGCGTGAAGTATCGCATTGACGGCGAGCTTCGGCCGGCGAACTCACCGCCCAAAGCTCTGCAGGCGGCGATTACGAGCCGTATCAAGATCATGAGCGGGATGGACATCGCCGAGCGGTATGTGCCGCAGGACGGGCACATCACGTTGCGGTTTGAGGGGCGCAAGGTCGATATTCGTGTTTCGACGGTGCCGACGATTTACGGCGAGAGCGTCGTGATGCGAATTCTCGACAAGCAGGCGGTGTCGCTGGACCTGAAGGCGCTGGGGATGAGCGATGACCATCGGGCGCAGTTTGACAAGGTGATTGCGTTGCCGCACGGCATGGTGCTGGTGACGGGGCCGACGGGCTCGGGCAAGACGACGTCGCTTTATGCGGCGCTCACGAAGCTGTATGACCCCTCGCTGAAGATCATCACGATTGAGGACCCGGTTGAGTATGAGCTGCACGGTGTGAACCAGATTCCGGTGAACCCGGATCGCGGGTTATCGTTTGCTTCGGGGCTGCGGGCGATTTTGCGGCAGGACCCGGACGTCGTGATGGTGGGTGAAATTCGTGACTCTGAGACGGCCGAGATTGCGGTGCGGGCGGCGCTGACTGGTCACTTGATTCTTTCGACGCTGCACACCAACGACGCGGCGAGCGCGATCGGGCGGCTGCTGGACATGGATATTGAGCCGTTCCTGCTGGCGAGCGTGGTGGAAGCGGTGCTGGCGCAGCGGCTGGGCCGGCGGATTTGCCAGCATTGCCGGACGCCGACGGCGATTCCTGAGGTGCTGCAACATCGGCTGATGCCGGTGGAGAAGGCGATGTTCCCGGGGATGATGGGGAGCAAGGGCACGGGGTGCGAAAAGTGCGAGAGCAGCGGGTATCGCGGGCGCGTGGGTTACTACGAGATGCTGCTGGTGAACGGCTCGATGCGAACGGCGATTACGGCGGGGCGGACGAGCCCGACGGACCTGCTGGCGGCGGCGGGGGGGATGCACATCACGATGCGGCGCGACGGGCTTGTTAAAGCTGCGGCGGGGCTGACGGCGGTGGATGAGGTGCTTCGCGCGACGCAAGATGCGGAAGTTTGAGCGGCAGTCGGGGCGGAACGCCGTGCGCGAGTTTGGAATGAACGGGAAACGGACGGAACCAGACGCGGTCGATGAGCACTATGGCATCATTTCGATATACATCACTGGGATCGGCGAACGGCATGGCGGCGGGCGTGATTGACGCGGCGGATCGGCCGGCGGCGGTGCGCGTGCTGCTGTCGCGCGGGATTACGCCGGCGAGCATTGAGCCGGCGGATGGCGCGGAGAATGGCCGCTCGAATGGTGCGAAGGCGAAGGGCTCGGCGCAAGGGAAGGCTGCGGCCGGCGCGGCTGGTTTGGATGTTGTGAAGCCGGCGGCGCGGGCGGGGAGCAGCACAGATATTCCGACGGGGCGGCGGGCGACGATGTCGCTGGTGGATACGGCCTCGTTCATTCGTGAGATGGCGACGGCGGTGCAGGCAGGGCTGCCGATGGTGCCGGCCCTGCGGACGCTGGCCAAGCAGGGGCGGACGCCGGGCCAGAAGGCGATGCTTGTGCATTTGATCGGCAAGGTGGAGCAGGGCACGACGCTGGCTGAGGCGTGCCGCTCATGGGGGCCGCCGTTTTCTGAGCTGGTGGTGAGCCTGGTGCGGGCGGGTGAAGCGTCGGGCAAGCTGGGCGATGTGCTGCACCAATGCGCCGACCTACTTGAAAAAGACGTGGCGCTGCGGCGAACCATCGCGGCGGCGACGCTGTATCCGGCGATTTTGACGTTGCTGGTGACGGCGGCGATTATCGTGATGGTGACGGTGATCATTCCGCGGGTGCTGGCACCGATCGCGGCGGGCGGGAAACAGTTGCCGCTGCCGACGCGGATCGTGCAGGGCGCGGCGGACTTCTTTGGCGGCTACTGGTGGCTGCTGGCGCTGATTGCGTTCGGCATGGCGGTGGCGTGGAAGCAGGCGCGGGCGCAGCCGGCGACACGTGAGAAGATTGATCGGATGATCCTGCGGTTGCCGCTGTTTGGGCCGGTGATTCGCGACGCGATGGTGGCGCGGTTCACGCGGACGCTGGGCACGCTGGTGCGGGCCGGCCTGCCGGTGCTGTCGGCGCTGCGGCTAACGGGCGCGACACTGACGAACAAGGCGATGCAGAGCGCGGTAGTGAGCGTGTGCGATGAAGTCGCGGCGGGCAAGACGATTGCCGATCCGCTGGAGCGGGCTGGGTTGTTTCCGCCGCTGCTGGTGCAGATTGTGTCGCTGGGCGAGCGGTCGGGCCGGCTGCCGGAGCTTTTGATTCAGGCCGCGGGCTCGATGGATGAGCGGACGCAGGCGAAGGTAAAAATTCTGACGGGCATTTTGCCGTCGATTCTGATTGTGATTGTGGCGTGCGTGGTGGGCGGCGTGGTTGCCGCGATCATTCTGCCCCTGCTGGAAATGCAGGACGCGATTGCCGGACCGTGATCGAGATTGGACTGGTTTTTTTGAAGAGAACAAGCATGAATACTCATTCCCTAAGCAGAGCCGCTCGCGGCGTTTTTCGGCGCGGCTTCACGATCGTTGAGATCATCGTGGTCATCGTCATCATCGGCGTTCTCGCGACGCTGATCGCCCCGCGTTTGATTGGGCGGGTGGGGGCAGCGAAGACCTCGACGGCGCTGAGCAACGCCAACTCAATTGCGGGGGCGATCAACACGTACCGGCTTGATACCGGGTCGCTGCCGACGGGGCCCTCGGTCATGTTCCTTGTGGAGCGTCCGACGGACGTGGAGGCCGACAAGTGGCATGGTCCGTACATGAACAGCCGCGAGAATCTCCTGGATCCATGGGGCGTTGAGTTTGTGCTCATCGTGCCCGGCCAGAGGAACTTTGACTTTGACGTGGTTTCGTATGGAGCCGACAAGAAGGCTGGCGGCGAGGGCGAAGATCAGGACGTGACCAACAAGTGAACCCCCCTCTCCCGCGCGGGCACGGATGGCCGTGGGCAAAGAGGCTCGTGTCCCCTCGGCGGGCCGAAGTCACAAGACCAGTGAGTATCAGACGATGACAGAGCGCGGAGCGCTTCCAATTACGGCGGAGTGGCCAGACCCGAAGGCGGGCCGGGCCATGGTGCGCGGTGGGGGCGGCCGGGCGGCGTGGCGCGGGTTTACGATCATCGAGATCATGGTGGTGATCGTGATGATCGCGGTGCTTTCGGCCTTTGTGGTGCCGCGGATGATCACGAACGGGGCGCGGGAGGCGGAGCTTGAGGCCAAGCAGGTGCGACTGCTGCTGACGACGCTGGCGCAGCGCGACGCGATTCTCGGGCAGCACATGGCACTTGAGTTTGATGCAGACAAGGGCACGCTGTCGCTGCTGGTGCAGACGAGGGATGAGGAGGGTGTACCGGCCGAGGAATGGACGCCGGCGCCGATGGTGAAGCCGGTGGTGCTGACGCACACGACGATGGCGCGGGCGACGCGCGACGGGCTGTCGCTGGGGTCATCGGCGGGGAGCGGCGGGGTGGAGGCGACTGGTTCGTGGCGGTTTGAGGTGGATCAGTCGCAGCAGCGCGGGGCGATCGGCCTGGTGCTGGCGCGAAGGTCTGGCGATGGGCCGGGCGGGGCGTATCAGATTGATCTTTTGCCGTCGAACACGGCGGCATCGATGAGCGCGTGCGACTCGGTCTCGGCGGCGCGGCCGCCTCGGGAGGGCGCTGTGGACCTAGACGCGGGCGGGATGAGGGAGGCGGCGTGGTGAACATGCGCGGCCGGTCATATCGAGTTGGGCGTGGCGTGGCCGGGCTGCGGCGTGGCGTGGCGCTCATTGACGCGATTATCGCGGCGGTGATTCTGGGGGTTGCGCTCTCGGCGATCATCGGGCTGGGCAATCAGGCTCTCAACTCGCAGCGGGTGGGGGAGGAACTGCGGACGGCGGCGATGCTGGCCGATGAGCAGTTGAACCTGGTGCTGGCGCGCGGGCCGGATGAATATGCCAAGCGGTATGGCACGAGCGGCGAGTGTGATGCGCCGTTCGAGCGGTTTGGGTTTGACCTGCAGTTTGTGGCGGGCAGCGGCGGCGAACCGTACAAGGTGACGGCGACCATCAGTTGGGACAGCAGCGGCCGGGACCGGACGATTGCGGTGGAGGCGAAGATTTCCCCGCGGCTGGGGACGGATATTGATCCTGATCGAAGGCCGGAAGCGGCTGTGGAGCGCATCCCAGCAGCACCGTGAGCACTATGAACGCACCTGCGCAACAACCTGAGAAGACCGTGCGGCCGGCGGCGGCGCGAGGGCGGTTGCGCGCGGGGTTTACGCTGGTTGAGATCATCGTGGCGTCGGTGATTGTGGCGCTCATGGCGGGCGCGACGACGGTGGCGATTTCGCGGTCGGTGAAGACGCGGGATGCGGCGCAGGCGCGGTATGAGGCGTTCAGCAGCGCTTCGACGGCGGCGGATTTGATTGCCAAGGACCTGCAGAACACGGCGCGAGACGAGACGGCGAAGTATGTGCGGGTGGCGCTCACGACGGGCGGTTCGGCGGACGCGCCGAGTGACTCGTTGATTCTGCTGGCGCGGACGGGTCGGCCGACGCGCAACGATCCGAAGATTCCTGATGGGCCGGTGCACGAGGTGCAGTACCGGCTTGAGAATGAAGAGCTTTCCGCGCCGGCCCCGGGCGCGAGCGGTTCGGTGGGGGCGGATTCGGGCAAGAAGGTGCTGTGGCGGCGTGATGATCCGCTGCCGGATGAATATTTGGATGGCGGCGGGGTGGCGGCCCCGCTGGTGATGCAGATCAAATCGATCTCGATTGAGGCGACGGACGGCGCGGAGTGGTTTGAATCGTGGGATTCGGATCTTGACGGCATGCCGCACGCGGTGCGGGTGACGGTGGTGGCGGTTTCGGGCACGCCGGAGCGCACGGCGGTGGCGCGGCGAACGGTCGCGCTTGACCGGACGCCTCTGCCTGGCACGGCGGGCGCGACGGCGGCGGCTCCGGCGGCCAATGCTGCAAACCCGACCGGCGGCAACACGGGCCAGAACAACACGACGCAGCAGCCGGCGACCAATGCTGGCGGCGGCGGTGGACGCGGCGGGGGCGGACGCGGGCAACCGGGCGGTGGCGGAGGGGGTGGTCGTGGGCGTGGGGGTGGCGGCGGAGGTCGTGACGGTGGCGGCGGGCCCGGACAAGGTCCGGGGACGGGCCCGGGCCAAGGCCCCGGTGGTGGTGCGCCTCCGGCTCCGGGGGGCGGCTTCCCGGGCGGCGGCGGCCGTGGCGGCGGCGGCGGTGGTGGTGGCGGGGGTGGCCCTCGATGAAGCCTGTATGCCAGACAACCCGAATGATTCAGCAGCGCAGCCCGGATTGGCGCAGGGCGAAGCGGCGTGGATTTGCGACGGCGCTGGTGCTGTGGGCGGTGGCGCTGGCGGTGCTCATTTTGGGCGCGGTGCAGATGAGTGCGTGGCGGCAGGCAGCGGAGGGGCGCGAGGCACTGGCGCGAACGCGAGCCTATTGGGCGGCGCGGAGCGCGGTGGAAACGGTGATCGCCCGGCTGGAACAAGAAGCAACGCAGGCGCAGCCGCTGGGGGGCAGGGCGCTTATGGACGCTTTGGCGGCGGACTCGCAGGGCGTGCTCAACGGAGCGACGTATCGCACGCGGCATGAGGAGGACACCGGTGTTGCCTCCGGCCCGGCGGACTCGCAGTCGAAGCTCAACATCAACACGATGACGTATGACGACCTCATGCTTTTGCCCGACATGACGGAGGACGTGGCCTACACGATTCTCGACTACATCGACGCCGACGAAGAGCCCAACACGCTGGGGGCGGAGGCGGAGAGTTACTACGGGCTGCCGATCCCGTATTTGCCGCGGAATGGGCCGATTCGCCACCTGCAGGAGCTTGAACTGGTGATCGGCGTGAAGCCGGAATGGGTGCGGGGCGAGGACTGGAACTTGAACGGCGTGCTCGACCCCAACGAGAACGACGGTGATGCGAGCTGGCCGCCGGACAACAGGGATGGTATTTTGGATGCGGGTTGGTCGGCGATTGTCGGGTGCGGCGGGGCGTCTGGGGGGATCAGCGCGACGACCGGTGAGGCGCGAGTGGATTTGTCGACCGAAACGTCGGGTGCGGTGTCGGCGGCGATATCGTGCGATGACACGCAGGCCGAGGCGATTGTGACGCACGTGAAGGGCGGAGCGACGACGCTTGGGGATTTTATCAAGACGAACCTGTCGACAATCGCGCAGCAGAATCAGCAGAACCAGGCCCAGAACAGTGTGCTGGGGCAGGCGGCGAACGCGGCGCGGGGGGGCCGGGCGCCACGGGTGGCGAATCTGACGCGCGAGCAGTTGGCGGCGCTGCTGGCGACCTGCACGATCGGCGACGCGAAGCTGGTGTATACGGGCAAAGTGAACATCAACACGGCGACGGATAAGACGCTTGAATATCTCTCTACACTGAACCCGACGACGCGGGACGCGATTTTGCTGTATCGCGATCAGGCGGCGGGCGAGATGCAGAGCCTGACTGAGTTGCTGGACGTGCCACAGGTGACGCCGGCGATTCTGGCGGACCTCTATGAGAAGTTTGATGTGCGATCAAACGTGGTCACGATGACGGTGCAGGGTCGAGATGACGCTTCGGGGTTGACTGTTGAGATGAACGTGGAGATCGACCGTTCGACGCTCCCGGTGACGATTCGGACGATACTGGTGCGGTGAGGTCGGTGAACTGGTGCGGTTGATGAGGTGGCGCGTGGTGCAACGCAACGGCGGCCCGAGCATATGCACCGCTTACCTTGGTGATGCGGCGTGATTGACGGTGCTGAAGGGTGGAACTGAACGGCTGGATTGGATCAGAAGGACAACGAAGAAAAAAGCGAGCGCATGGCAAAGGCGACAAACAACAACGGGTCGGTGGGCAGAGTTGTGGTGACTGCGCGCAGTGGCGGCGAGGGCGGCGGCTGGCGCGTGCTGGTGGCACGGACGGCGGGCCAGGGCGTGCACATCGAGAGCGCCACGACGGTTCCGGGCAATGATGCGGCGGGCCTGGTGGCGGCCATCGAGCGCAGCAAGGCCGACGCGCTGGTGAGCGTGGTGCCGGCGTCGAAGCTGGTGGTTCGCGCGGTGCTGGCGACGGCCGAGGCGAGCGCGCCGGGGGCCGATGCAGGGTTATTGCTTGGCGCGATGGACCTGGTGGCCGAGGCGACACTGGGAACCAGCACTGAGGAACATCGCCGGGCGGCGGGCATGGTGCGGATGGGTGGAGCGGCGGCGGCGATGACGCTGGTGGTGGGGTGGGTGGGCGATGCGGCGGGTTCGCAGCAGGCGCAGAGCAAGGACACCGGCCCGCTGGGCAAGGCGTGCACGTGGGTGCCGGAGGCGGCGGCGCTGGGTGCGCTGGCGGCGGCGACACCGGGGTGCGCGATGGCGCTGAGCGCTGATCGGGCGGCGGGGTCGATTTTGACGCTTTCGGCGGGCGCGACGAAGGTGGCGGCGCGGTCGATGAATGAAGATGGCGAGGACTCGCAGGCCTGGGGCGAGGCTCTGGATGAGAGCGCCGCGCGAGCGTGCACGGCGGTTGAGGTTTCGCCGCCGCGTGAGGCGCTTTCGGCGGGTGATCGAACCGTGGCGCTGATCAGCGCGAGCGGGCAGAGTCTGACTGGGCCGACGGTGCAGGGCGTGGTGGCCGATGCGCGCTGGATCAACGAATATGGCACGGCGCTGGGCGGGGCGATGGCGATGCTGCGGGGTGACCCGCTGAGCCGGACGCTGCTGGGGATGACCTTTTCACGCCCGGTGCCGCATGTGCCGCCGATTGTGAAGGTTGTTGATTTTTTCAGCCGACCTTCGCGGGCGGCGACGGCGCTGGCGGCGTGCCTGGCGCTCGCGCTTTTATGGCCCCTGGGTGTGGCGTGGGCTCGCCAGCGGGTGCTGGAAGACAAGGCCAAGCTGGTGGGCAGCGATGATGGCGCAGCGCAGGACGCGCGTCGGCAGGCTGAGTTTTATCAACTGCTGAAGAAGAAGCGGTGGCCGATGACGAAGCTGCTGGGGGACCTGACGGCCAGCCTGCCGCAGGGGATTACGCTCGAGACGCTGACGCTGGAGTTTGGCCAGAAGGTGAAGGTTTCGGGGATGGCCGATTCGGCGGCGCTGGTGAGCCAGTGGCGTGTGGAGCTTGAGAAGTCACCGGTGTTTGAAGAGGCGCGAGACACCAAGAACGAAGCAACGGTGACGGCGGGGGCGTTTGAGCTGGCGGCGATCGTCTCGCAGCCGTTCCTGGCCTCTGGCGGTGCGGCGGGGGTCAATCAGTCGGCGCTGATTGTCACGCCCTCGGCGACGGAGACGCCTGCGGTGGTTCAGCCGGCACCGGCGCGGCCTGCGCCGGCGACGGGGGCCACTGGGAATCGCAACGACCGACCGGCGGGGACAAACCGCGCGGGTGGAGGTCGCACCAATGCGGCCAAGAGCGAGAAGGCCGCGGCGGGGGATGTGGTTCCGCCGCCGATGACGGACGATGAGATCAATCGGCTCGACCGGTCGGCGGCGATCCGGGAGTTTGCATCACGGTCGAAGGCGAGCAAGATTTTGACCGACGCGGGTGAGGTGGATCGCCTCAAGGGCGAGGTTGAGAAACTCAAGGCGCGGATGGAAGCGCTGAAGGGAGCGGGCCAATGAGCAACGGGCAAGGAACGCTCGCGCGGCGCTGGAAGGAATCGCCGCGGGCAATTCGGTGGGCCCTGATAGCCGGGGCGGGCATCGCGTTCTACTTTGGCGTTATTGAGCAGGTGATTGATGCGAAGAACCGCATGAACACGCGCTCGGATTCGCTTCAGAGGGACCTAAGCGATATGGCGCGAACGCGGCAATCGACCGCCGACTCGGCGGGGCTGGTTGAGCAGGGCACGGCGGTGCTGGGCAAGCCGATGCTGCCGGAACTGGAGACGGACCGAATCTCGAAGCTCGATAGCCGTGTGGTGAAGGTCTTCGAAGCCCACAAGGTGGCGACGTGGCGGCGGGTGCCAAGGGAATCGCGGGTGGTCTCGCAGGACGTGCCGGCGTCGCTGGCGGGGCGGGGCATGCAACTGGCGAAGATTGAACGGGACCTGACGTTTGAGACCGACATGGTGACGCTGACGGCGGTGCTGAGGGACTTTGAGCTGGCGCCGGAGGTGACGGCGGTGTCGAAGGTGGTGCTGAAGCGTGCCTCGAGCAACAGCCGGCGATCGAGCGAGCCGGGGCCACTTTCGGCGACGATTACGGTAGAGTCGTGGGTCACGATGCCATTGCCTGCCGGCACCGGTTCGAGCCGTGTGACCAGCGCGACTGGAGGTGGCCGATGAGCAGCCCGATGTTGAACATGCTGTTGTCGCCGTCGCGGCGGGTTGGGACGTTGGTGGTGCTGGCGGGCGGTGTGACGGCGGTGATCTGCGTGTGGACAACGCTCTCGCTGCAGGCGGCGCGGAGCATTCCTGTGACGCAGGCGCCGCGGCCGGTGGCTGAAGATCGGCTTGACAAGAGCAAGGCGGCGTATGACGTGATGCTGGCGACGGCGATTGAGACGATTAACGCACGAGCGCCGTTTGGGCAGATCAAGGTGGCAACCAAGGTCAAAGAGCCGGCCAAGCCGCTGGTGCCGTCGAGCTATGGCGGGCCGGAGCTCACGGGTATTGCTGACAATTACGCGTGGTTTCGCGATGGCAAGCGCATCAAGCTGGGCGAAGAAATGGCCGGGTTGAAGGTGCTGTCGCTGGACCCGCCGTGGTCGGCGCAGCTGCGCTGGGCGGGTGGGGAGTACAAGGTCAAGCTGTTTGATCGGTCGATTGCGAACCTGACGCAGAGCATGGGTGTGTGGCTGGGCGCGCCGCCGCCACCACCGCCGGTGACGCCGCCGCCGCCGCCGACGCCAGCGCCGTCGGCTCGGCCGAGCGGTCCGAACGGGCCGGGTAGCCCGCCGGGCGGGCCAACGCCCGTAGGTTCCATGCCGGCAGGTCCCACGCCAGCAGTTCCCTCATCAGCACCGGGCACGGTTGTTCCTGCTGCGGTTTGGCCCGGAGCGGTCGTTCCGGCCGCTGGTACACCCGGTGCAGCGCCGACTCCTGGCAAACCGACGGGAGTGGCGCCGCCCCAACCTGTGCCCGCGCCGATTCCGATTCCGATTCCGGAGCCGATTCCGGAGCCGGTGCCGGAGCCTGCGCCTGAGCCGGAACCCGAACGGTCGGGCCCTGCGGTTGGCGCAGCGCCGAAATAGAACTGGCCGCGTGACGCTTGCTGTTTGAATCACTCTCTGTGCTGGTGCGACTGCCTTTTCTGCCTTACTCACTGCCTCTCTGGCTCCGCGTTGGAGCTTGCTCGAAGCGCGAAGGACTCGTGAACATGAACCGATCCGCCCGAACTCTGATGCTTGCCGCTGGTGTGATTTCCGCAGGCGTGGCCGCGGGCTATGCGATGAACCGCACGGCCCAAGAACCGGCTGTGCCTGCGGCCAAGCCGCAGGAGCCGGTCAAACCGGTGACGGATGATGGCGCGGTGAAGCCGGTGAATGGAGAGAGCGGCAAAGCGACGGATGATGCGAAGGCGGCGGAGGCGGTCAAGCCGGCGGTGAAGGTGCGCGGGCCGGAGGTGCGCGACCCGGAGTCCAATCGCCGGATTCGTGACAACCCCGAGCCCACGGTTCTGTCGTTCAAATCGGCCTCGGTGAGCGAACTGATTCCGATGATCGTGGAGTACACCGGCAAGGTGGTGCTGCCGCAGGATGAGATCCTGAGCCGGCGCATCACGGTGGTGAACGACCGGCCGCTGAATGACCAGCAGGCGCTCGATCTGGTGTTCCTGGCTCTTCAGCAGAAGGGCGTGGCGGTGGTTGAGGGGCCTGAGATCATTTATCTGCGCGACCAGGCGCAGGTGGACCAGCAGAGCATTCCGGTTCTTGGCCCGGACGAGAGCGTCCTGAAGCGCGGCGACTATGGCACGGTGGTGCAGAAGGTCTTTGGCTTTGAGTATGCCATC
>Ga0335397_10010523_pt1 | contig 11429 bp, 12 predicted proteins | sample MAT04_FD_205740 | JGI IMG/M metagenome (GOLD analysis project Ga0335397, IMG submission 205740) | Freshwater microbial communities from Lake Fryxell liftoff mats and glacier meltwater in Antarctica - MAT-04 (spades assembly) (version 2) ...
CCCAAGTCGGCCAAGTCCCTCGCTCCGTTGCGTCTATAACGTGAGGGCGAGAATCGCCCGAGATGCATAACGTTGGCTAATTTCTAACTACAACGCCTCATATTTCAGTTTTGGCTGCATCTCGACACGCGCCCGAGATGCATAACGTCAGCTAATTCCTGGAATCAACGGCACTTCTTACAGTTTTGAGTGCATCTCGACATGCATCTGTCGAGATGCAGCTGAAGTTGCACGAGCGGGGACAGCCGGACCTTGCACAACCAAGGTGGTTTCGGGTCAGCCGTGAGGGATTCGCCCACCCCGCGTCCCCTCCGCAACCAAACTGTCGCTCAACTCTCGCCGATCGCGGCAGATCCCGTCACACGACAGTGCAAGTCGATAGTCTCCTCCCGACAAGCACTGCGACATGACGCTGTCGCCCGCACTGAGGCAGGGATGACTTGATCAGCGACTCCGTCCCCTGGAAAGAGGAACTGCTGCGGGTCGCACAAAGCATTGAACGGCGTACCACTCAGCGGCGGTGGACCGAACGCACGTCGTTTCTCGTGGAGCGTGACCTGATGAACGCTGGCTACGCCCTTCGGCGTCTCAACGAGGCCCGCAAGATATCGGCGGAACGCGTCACGGTGCAGAGGCACAACCTCGTGCGAGGGCCGATCGACATCTGGAACCGTCACGAGTTCTGGGAGCACTTCGACCTGGAGAACCCTCAGCCGGTCGACCTCAGCTTGACCGAGTTCTCCAACCAACTAATTCACAGTTGGGTCTGGTCGCTGTCGGCGACGAAGAGCGCTCCGCACCGCTTCGACGGGGTCTGGGTGTCGTCCGACTGGGCAAGCAAGAACTGGCTCTACTTCGTCAACGCCGGCACGTTGATCCGACTCTTCCGTGCGGTCGGGCTGGATGATGTGGTGGAGATCCAGTACCAACGGGGAAGCGACGGCCTGATGCGCGTCGTCAAGGCAACTCGTGAGAACTCCGGACGTACCCGCTAGCGTACGGTCTTGTGGCGGGTTGGGATCTTGAGTTCGATATCGCGGCAGACGGCTGACCCTGCGGCGATCGACTGCTTCGTGCGCTCGCTGCGTGGCGAACAGCAGCAAGCGGCGGTCCAGCTCTGGGACGGCGACACGCTGGTGGAGCATCGCGAGTCAACGGTGCGGGTACACGTGCAGTGCGGCCAGGACGCATCCGGCTTTGATGCCGAAGCCGTCACGGTGGTGGAGCAGGCCGGGGTGCGCCTTGCGGTCGGGCACGTCGTCGGCATGGCCCTCGAGGGTGCGCCCGTGGCGTTGTCGCGGCATTGGTCGGCCGCGAACCATAGGGCGCGGTTCAATCCCACAAGCCGAACGGCCATCGGTCACCGTGCGACGACCCTGTCGCCCGCCAGCGAGCCTCGATCGATCACCGCAAGTGGATCCCGCATCGGACGGGCCGGTGCCGGGGCGACGAACGAGGTGGGCAACTTGCTCATCGTGGCCTTCAGGCCCGGCCCGATCGATCTGTCGCTCAGCCCTTCGGAGGGTGAGGGTCGTTGCCGTAGGAGTTGCGGTCTCCGATCGTGCCGTCCTTCTTGTGAATCAGGTGCTCGACGCCATCCTTCTTCGCCGCTGCGCGACCGGCCGCCTGCGCCTCGGCCTTGGTGTCGTGCGTACTCGAGGCGCGCTTTCCACCCTCGCGGCGGTTGGCCCACCCATCCTGGGTCGGCACCGTGTGAATGTTCTTCTTGTCGGCCATCACAGTTCCCCTTCCGGCGCCCTCCGGTGAGGGAGCCATGGGCGCCATCCTCGCAGTCCTGTCGGACCCGCAGCGGCATTCCGCGCGGGACGAGCGGGAGTATCGCTGAAGCCTCCATGGCTGCCTGCTTTCATCCTGGTGCTGTCACGCCGAGGCCACTACCGGGCACCGCGTGACCCACCGGCGGCGGGGACCCAAGACTGTCGGTCTCGCGTGAGACCATTTCTCGCAATCGACCAGGGGAGAACAGCGCTGTGGGCAAGGGCTTCGAGATCAACAAGCAGGCAATCCGCAAGATGAGCAGGGAGATCGAGAGGGAGTTCGCCAAGAACCCCGTCCGGGTCCCGTTGGAGGCGGACGCGAGCGGCGTGACTTTCCCCGCCGGCCCCATCACGAACAACTACCACGGTCCCGTCGTCACGGTTCACGGCGACAACGCTCAGCTGGCCTGGGACAACCAGACGGCGAACCAGACGCAGAACCAAGACATCGCTCCGGGCTACGAAGAGCTCGCGCAGTTGATCACCGGCCTACTTGCGTCGCTCCCAGCGCTGGGTCTCTCCGGGGACGACGAGCACGAGGCCAAGGCTACGGCCGAGTCGGTGCTCGGCGAAGTGGTCAAGGACGAGCCAGACCAGGGCCGGATCAAGCGCGGCATCACCATGCTCAGGGGCCTGCTGGCTCCCGTCGCGACTGGAGTCGGAGTCACCGTCTCGGGCGAGGCCGCTGAACTTTCCAAGACGCTGATCGAGGGGCTCGGCAGCACGCTGCCGTTCTAGGCGAACCGAGCCCGGCGCCGCCGCGGAGCCCCCGCCCGCCCATTGGCGGGCGGGTGAAAGCGTGTAGTACGCCCATGAAATGTCCGGCGGTCCATCCCGTACTGGACCCTCCGCGTGCCGATCGCTGACTGGTTCAATGACGATATGTCTTCGTCACTTCTCGCTGGATGCCCGCCGGGTCTGTATCGCGGACAGGTAGACGGTGCCGAGAGCGGGCGTTGCGAAGCCCGGATCGAGGTGAGGTGATCCCTGGTGGGTACCTCGCTGTCGACTACGAAGCCGTCGGCGCCGATGGTCTTCAGCACGTCGAGCACACCGTTGTGGCGCCTGGCTTGGTCCTGGCACTTCACCGAAGGGATGGGGCGACCCGTACCAGAAGGGTGAACTGACCCTCATCTCCGAGCAGCGCGTCACCTTCGAAGCACACGACACCCAGGTCGCCTTCGTTCCCGCGGCCGACGACCGCCCGCTGAAGGTGTGCGCATAGAACGTGGACGCCCTGCAAACCCAGGGCCTGATGCAGGCCATCGAGGCCCGGGACCGCGAAGAGAGCGAGCTGCTGGTCGCCGCGCTGCGCAGCGGCCAGGCCGACGCCATCGACGAGGCGATCGCCACCAGCAAACAGGTTCCGCTGCTGCTGACCGTCTCGGACAACGGCCCACAGATGCGCTCCCACTCCACCCGCGAGTTCCTCGCCGGGGTGTACATCGCTCAACGCTTCGGCAGGCCCGGCACTCCCACGGACCAGCCTTGGATCGAGTCCCTGTTCGGGCACATCAAGGGGGAGCATCCACACCTGGAGACCATCACCGACCCGGCCCTCCTGGAGGCCGAGTTGACCCTGGTCCGGCACCGCTACAACACCATCCGGCTGCACGCCGGGATCGGCTACGTCACCCCCGAGGACGAACACCAGGGCCGCGGACAGGCGATCCGCCAAGCACGACGTGACGGCCTGACCGCCGCACGGCAGAACCGGATCGACTACCGTCGATCAAAGCAAGGAAACCAGTCATGACCACGACCCGGACCTGGTTGGGTATTTCCCCCGCAGAATGTCGCAAAGACTCAGACACACCTCACGGCGGCTCCAAGACCAGACCGGCCTAAGCATCAAGAAGGTCGTGCGCGCGCTCCGACCGACCCAGCAGATCACCTTCACCATCGCCGGCCACCCCGACACCGCGGCCGACCCCCTCACCGACGCGGCTCGAGACATCCTCACCGCCACCGGCCACGAGCCCGCGACACACTAAGTTGGCACGGCTCGGGAGGCGGCATTGACAACTTGCCATCCGTTGCTGGCGGTACGTGGTCGCGGTTCGCGGAGTAGCGCCAATGTTCAGGCCATGTCCTCTTTAGTACGGGTGCTACTGCGTGTTGTCCTCAATGGCCGACATTGCGGCCTGGGCTATGGCGCGGGCGAAGTCGGCGGGCTGCTCGCTCCTTGCTTGAGCTCCTAGGCCGCACATGATGCGCATCATCAGCCCGATGTTGTAGACGAGTGCGGTGTGGTCGGTGTTCTGCAGTGCGTTTTCGAGCGCTCGGTCGATGAGGGCATCATCCACGTCAGCAGGGACGCAGAAGGCTGTCAGGACGCCTACTGCATCCTTGATCGACTCGTCGACTGGGTAACCGGGGTCTTGGCGTGAAGTGCTCATGACCCTAAGCCTTGCCGATCTATCGGCTTCTGTCGCGTCGTCATATTCGGGCGCGCCACCTCCGAGCCGATCCAGCCTTCAGCTAAGGGACACCGGTGAGCCGAGTACCCTTGCGAATGCAGCAGCGACTCTGGCGAGTCAATCCGACGCTCCTCCGTACCCTGGCGCCAAGGGGTCACGCGTAGTTCGGGTAAGCAGGGCTGACACTTGGTTGAGTGGCCGACTCATGCCCGGAACTTTACGGCGCGAGAGCGGGCACGCTTAGGCGCTCAGCGGCACCAGATGGCGTACGTATTCGCGCACCTCAGATGGTTCTACGTCCAGCTTGGCAGCCACGTCGCGCACTTTGATGCGCGCGCCCGACCCGTACATCACCTTGCGGAGTAGTTGGGAAGTCTCTGGCACGATGCCACCGGGCTCGGATCGTCGGTAGCCCCGTTCTGAGAGGGCGATGCACGTCGCCCGGTACTGCCAGTCGCTGAGTAGGTGCAGTTCGTTTAGCCGGTGCGTCATCGCCATGGCCGAAACCTTCCAGAACGACCGAGCGGCCAAGATTCGCTCGACACCGGCCCCCGCCATCGACTGGTTGAGCACCGAGCCGGAAGGCATTAGAAAGCTCGAAGCAAAGGCATTGGCCTGCGCCTCTCGATCCTTCGACGTCTTGATTTCCATGTCAACATCGCTGTGCAGGACCAAATGCCCCAACTCGTGAGCCGCGTCGAAGCGCTGCCGCTCGGCTGACTTACCAGTATTCAAGAAGACATACGGGATGGAGTCTCGGTAGAAGCAGAAGGCATCGATGTCGCTGTAGTCATGGTTCAGCGATGCGATGCGAACCCCCTTGGACTCCAACAGATGCAACATGTTCGAGACTGGCCGCTCCCCAAGGTTCCACTGATGGCGAACAAGATCAGCGGCTTGCATCGGGGAGAACTTGTCGAGGGTCGGGATGCTGGGTTGGGGCAGCCGGAAGTGCGCCTCGACCTCCGCGAAAAACTCCAGGGTGAGCGCGGCCGACGCGAGCACCGCATTACGCCGAGCGACACTGGCCTTGCTGAGCTTACGGAAGCTCGCTGCTCTCACCGGCACTGGATCGATGTCGTCGCGATCCATGAAGGCGAGTGGTACCCGCAGCGCAGCCGCCAGTTTCACCAGGCTCTCATCACTCGGCTCACGCACGGCGTTTTCGTAGTCAGTGATGGAGCGCAGAGAGACACCGCTCGCGTTGGCGAGCTTAGGTCGGGTGAGCCCGAGCCGAAGTCGGGCCAGTGTCAGACGGGAGGGATTAAACATCGTGAGAAGTCATCTTGAGGCGCTAGCGGGGCAGGATGGGTACATCGATGGCGTCGTCGTCGTCCGGGCTATCAAAAGCCGACAGGTCGCCTTCGAGCTCCAGGAACGGAACGCCAATACGGTCGCCCCACTGGTTGACACTGCCGCCCTTGGTCATGCCCTTCGGCTCCGAGAACTCGAGGATGAGTCCGTTGCCGTGCTGGGTCGCCCGCTCGCAGAGAAGGAAGTAGAAGGGCGCCCCCTTGGCGGCCTCGACAAGACAAGCGGCCTCGTTGACCTCATCGAACAGCGTGGGAGGGAGATCGGAGGTAGCAAGGCTGTTGCGTGTAGCCGGACCCTTCTTCCTCGTCCGCGGCGTCCGCATGTTCGCCTTACCCACGTTGATGCCCGAAGAAATGGTGAACGACACGGTGCCATCCGGGTGAACGAGGCGCGGCTGCGCATCAACGCGAACCAACCTCCAGCCCGAAGGCTTGAGAATCCGGTGAAGGTTCTCCATGCCGTCGTGGTAGACGTCCGTCCCCGGCGTCGAATCCAGCGCAAGCGGGCTGCGGTTGGCGGCCCGGGATGCGCCCGGGCGAAGACCGTTGTGCAAAATTTCGCTCGAAAGAGCGAACGCCCTGAGCCGATCCTCGCCGGTGGACTCAAACGGTGACGCACTGAACACTGTCATCGGGCTACCTCTCTCCAAGGTGTTGCGCGAAACGCTACCACGATTGCGGTGTGAAACCGCGCAATCATCGGGCGTGTCCCGACGGGAGTCAGACGTTGCCAGTGCGCAAAGGCACCGTGCCGACGACATCCCCAGCGGAACACATCGCGCCTTGCAGTGAGTATCCGGGTGCGGATGTCGACCTCGGCTGCGAGGGCGCCCATTGCCGCCGCCCGGACGTTCTGACCCGCCTCACTGCGCCGCGATCGGCACTTCCCGCATCGCGGCATCCGTGAAACAGGCCGCACCCACGTAGCCCTCAGTGGGCGGAGTGCAGCATCTCTTGGACGTGTCTCACGTCGGCGAAACGAAGATCGCGCACAACGGCCAATCTCTAGCGAGTTCAGCCCTTGCCCCCACGGTCTTCGGGCAAGGCTTTTTCACCGGCTGCGGCGCCCGTCCTGGCGGAGCCTCGAGCTTGGGTGGCCTCAGCGCCTCAGGGGCCGTCACGGCGGCATCACACGGCCCCGGATCGATCCATAACGTCAACTAGCCAAAGACTCCCGAGACATAACGTGGCGTTTATGATTCATACACCTGCGTTTGTGAAGTCTTCGCTGCATCTTGTCGAGATGCTGTTGAGGCTGCACAGGGCTGAGCACTAGATGATGCGCAAATCCGGATGTCCGGGACTGACCGATGAACCGTGGTTCGCGAATTCATCCAAGAGTTCCAACTCGTGTCAGCTCACGCTCCTGGTCGCGCGTGAGGGAGGTCTCGAAGTTCCGGTAGGCGCAACGGCGGTCCGGCGTGGTGGGCTGTCCGTCCCATCCTGGGGAGGTGACGAGGTGTCCGTGGGCGCGGTTGACCCAGAGCCAGGTGACGGCCAGTTCGCGGCTGGTCCGTCGGGTGCCGGGTCGGTGGTGGTGTGCCCAGGCTTCGAACCACCCGCGCTGGTCCTGAAGTATGCGAACCTCGGCTTCCAAAGCGCGGAAGTCGCGTCCGGACAGCTCGGCCAGAGCTTGGCGGATTCGGGCAGCCCATTCGTCGTTGCTGATGCGCATGGTGGCCGAGCAGGCCCGCGCGGTGGGTGCTCCGAGCTCTGCGGGCAGGCCCACAGCGATGGCGGCGTCGGCCCAGGTGGTGACGTCTGGGTGGGTGCGGGCCAGGCACAGTGACGCGAACAGGCGCACGGTGTGCTCGCCACTGTCGAACGCGCCGGCGAGGTGATCGCGGTAGATCCGGTTCGGCATCACTTGGGGGATGGTGTGCAGCGGTGTGGGCACGGCGGTTCCGTTCTCGGGGCGGGTGTCGAGGTGGCGCGAGAGGCGGCGATGCGGGGCTCGGGCGGCGGTGACGAGGCGGGTCAGGGTGGGGGTCATGACGGTGTGGCCGGCGAGCCAGCCGAGCGTGCCGTCGGCGGTGCGTGGGGTGGCCTCGAGCCACGGGGTGAGAACCGTGGCCGCCTCGTCGACGGTGTCGCAGGCCAGGAGGGCGTCAGCGGTGGCCAGGGCGGCTCCGCGCAGGGCCGGGTCCGTCGGAGGGCGCAGACCCCACCGGGGACCTCTGGCGCCGGTGCGTTCGGCGGCCTCAAGGGTCAACGCAGCGGTCCAGTGGGCGAGGTCGGCGGCGCCGGGTTGGGCGGCTAGGTGCAGCAGGAGAGTGGTCAGGTGTCGCAGGTCGGCCAGGTAGTCCCGGGCGGTCACCGCGGTGCCAAGGACGGTGGTGCCGGCGCCGGCCAGGGCGGTGTCGATGCGGGTCTGGGTGCGCAGCACGTCGGGGTCGGCCGGGGGTGTGTGGATGGTGGTCAGGTCGTGTTGGCACTGGCGGGTGGGTCCGGCGCCGAGCGGGTTGCCGCAGGTGATGGCGGCGCCGACGGCGCGTAGCGGGGAGTGCTGCTGGTCGCGCAGCGGTCGTCGGCAGCTGGGGCAGGCCGCGGCCAGGACAGTGTGGTGGCGGGTGCAAGCGGTGACGAGCAGCAACCGCCAAGCGACCAGCCAGGTGCCGGTCTGCGCGAGGCAGGCCGGGCAGACCTGGGTGCCGTGGGCGGGTGCCCAGCCGCGGGCCGCGACCTGCCGGTAGGAGTGCCGATGACCGGGATCCAAGCCGGTCAGGTCCAGGGCGGTGCCGTCGAACGTCGCGAGGGTGCCCGCGGCAACGGCATCCGGGTGGACTCGGGCCAGTGCTGCGAGGCGGGTGACGGTTCCGTGTGTTGGGGCGAGGGTGAGGTAGCGGGTGCCGGCACCGGGAACCCGGACCAGGGTGAGCAGTTGGGCGGTGGTGAGGCCGTTGGCGTCGGCGAGGTGCTCGAGCCAGGACTCGATGGACTCGCCCGGGCGTGGGCTGATGGTGACCGGCAGTGGCCGGCTCACGCCGTCTTCTGGGTGCGTTTGAACGGGTCGCGGGTCCGGTAGGTGTCCGGTGCCCCGTTGCGGTAGCCGATCCCGGCGGCGATGCCGGTGTACAGGGACAGCTCGGCGAGGTCGGCGCACTCTGCGGTGATGGGGCATCCCGCGCAGACCGCCGCCGGTGCCACCAGGAGCTGGGCGCGCTCTTCGACGGCGAGGGCGTTGAGGTAAGCGCTCTCCCAGGCCGACCATCGCCGGGTGAGCTCCTTGCAGTTACCGTCCTCCAGGGTCCAGGCGGCGTCTCGGGCGAGGACCTCGCGGCTGATGCCCCTCATCACCGGGTCCTCGTGGCCGGGGGCTGTGCTGGGCTGACGGTCATGCGTACTCCCGGGCGGTAATGGTGCGTGTCGCGGGGATGGTGCGCAGGTCGGCGTCGGCGAGCAGCTGCTGGCCGGCCTCGTGCAGGACCAGCCGGGTTTCGGGGTCGATGCGGGCGTCGAAGGCGTGGACGTCGCGGTCGGGGAGGTGTGGCCACCGGCTCGAGCGCATGGGGCCGTGGGTGAAGCGCGTCCAGATCCAGCCGAGGGCGAGCTGCTCGCCGTGTCGGTCAGGAACTGAGTCAGCAGAGAGCTGGCGGGTCGTGCTCGTGGGCAGGCGGGGCACGGCGCGCAGGGTGTCGCGTCGGCGCTGGTAGTCGACGAGTCCGCTAGCGAGCAGGTGGTCCATGGCTGCGGTCAGGAGGTCGGCGTCTCCTTGGCGCAGCCCGGATCCGTCGTGGATGCCGTCGATGAGCACGCAGCCAGGGATGCCGGGCACACCCAGTGCTCGCATCGCCGCGTCCGGTGAGGCGGTGGCGCCCTTGGCCTGGCTGATGAGCAGGTGCAGCCCGGTCGCGGCGCGGGTCAGGGACAGCCACTGTCCCGGTCGTCGTGGCTGGTCGGCGGCGGGCGCGGGGAGCAGGGTCGGTACATGGCACGGGCGCAGATCATCGGCGGTGATGTGGTGGCGGATCCGGGTGAGGAACCAGGCGAGGCGGTCGCGGTCGGCGGTGGTCATCGTCGCGGGCTGGGATCGCCTGGGCTTGCCCGCTGGGCGGCGTCTCTGGCGGGTCAGGGCACCGCCGGCCAGGACCAGGAGTGCGGCGACGGTGCGGGGGTCGCTCGACGGGTAGGCGCCCCAGGCCCGCGCGGCGGCGACGTCGATTAGCGGCAGCTCCGCATCCGCTGCATGCGCGGGCTGGACGGTGGCGCTCAGGGCCAGGCAGCGCCGTCGCAGCCGGTACAGCGCGCGCCGGGGTCGCGGGTCTTTGACGGAGGCTTCGGCCATCCCGGCCAGGAGCACGGCCAGGTCGAGGACCCGGGGGTGCGCCGGCGCGGTGACGTGCGTGGCGGTGGCAGGGATGAGGTAGCAGCGGCACCGCAGGCAGACCGGCATCAGCGCGGTCTGCCAGAGCAGCTCGCTGTGGCCTGCGGTCAGGGTGCACGACGGGCACATCCACTTCACCAGGTGGTGCAGGCGCCACCCGTGGCGGCGTTGCGGCCCGTGACCGCGGACCGCGGGTGGGTACCGGTCCATCGTCAGCTGGGCGGTGGCCGCGAGGTCCAGCCCTGCCAGGGCAGTGATAGCCGACAGTTCGGGCCTGGGGATGTCGACGTCGTGCCGGTACCTGGGCAGGACCCGGTCGCGGTGGATCCCGTTGGCGTCGGCCAGTCGTGCGGCAAACGAGGTCAGCGGCTCTCCGGGTCGTGGGGCGGGTCGGACCGGCAGCAGATGGGCGATCACGACACCGACACCTTGAGCTGGCGGCGACGGGAGAACTGTGGGGCGGTGGTGCGTAGGTCCGCCTCGCCGGCGGCAGCCCGGGCGGAGAGGATGACGTCGTCGAGGTGGTCGGTGGTGATGGTGTCCGAGCCGTCGTCGAACGCGTCCAGCAGGGCGGTGGTGAGCAGCAGCGCAGTGTCGCCGACGTAGCCCTGCGTGCGTCGCCAGATGTGCCCGGCGTGCTGGCGGCTGAAGACGCCGGCAGGGGCGCAGTCGAAGTAGGGCAGCAGGACAGCTTCGGCGTTCTTGAGGAACCGTTGCCAGTCGCGTTTGTCGTCGTCGGTGGTGAAACCGTAGGGGCGCAGGGTGATGCGTTCGAGGCGGGAGTTGATCTGCGGGTCGAGATAGATCGGCGACTCGTGCAGGTCGGCACCGATGAGGATCATCGTGCCGCCCAGCTCACCAAGCTCGGTGTTGAGGTACTTCAGGAAGTCGAGCATGTCGCGCGAGTCCTTGTTGGACACGTCGAGGAAGTGGCTGTCGTCGATGAGCAGCAGCCGGACCCCGTGCTGGCGGAACGCGTGCACGACGCGGGTCGTGGTCACCCGCACCAGGCCTTCGCTGGGGTAGCCCATGGTGAGCAGCAGCGCCGCGAGCACGTCGCGGATCTTCGACGCGGCCCGCAAGGTGATGTACACGTGCGGGATCCAGTCGGCGGTCACGCCCGGCTCGGGGTTCCAGGTGGGGCGGGGATCACGGCAGGCCGGGCCGAGCAGATCCCGGTAGGCCGTGTGCGCCCAGTCCTTGAGAAACGTGGACTTGCCGACGGCGAACGGTGCGCTGACCGACCCGATCGCCTTCGCCCCCGGGGGGCGCTGCTGGTTACGGCTTAGCAGGCGGGTCAGCTGCGCTGCGGCGCCTCGGGCCAGCGGGGAGGGCAGGACCGCGCCGGCCATGGCCGTCTTGAGCTCGGCCCAGTAGGCGTCCTGCGCCGCCTCCGACCAGGAGTCGAAGACCTCGACCGGGACCGGGTCGGGCAGGGCGTGGCGGGCTGTGGTGGCTTGCTGGTGCCACATGCGTGCGTCCATCAGATGGCCTCGTCGTCGTAGTTGGGCAGGGGCGCGTCGAAGTCGATCGCCCCTGGTTCGTGGTCTGGGTTTTGGGGGTGGGCGTCACGGGGGTGGACTCGCGGTAGCCC
>Ga0335397_10010524_pt1 | contig 11428 bp, 9 predicted proteins | sample MAT04_FD_205740 | JGI IMG/M metagenome (GOLD analysis project Ga0335397, IMG submission 205740) | Freshwater microbial communities from Lake Fryxell liftoff mats and glacier meltwater in Antarctica - MAT-04 (spades assembly) (version 2) ...
TCGAAGCGGTGGGCGTGGATCTTGTTGACGACCTCGACGCCGACGTGGTGATCGCGGCAGTGCTCGATGAAGGTGCGTTTGAACCCGCCGTCGCACCACAGCTTCGCGAAGCGGCTCGAGCGTTGCCGGGCGAGGTCCGCGACGACGATCCCGCCGGCGTTGTCCGACGCGCTGGCGGCGACGACCGTGATCGCCATGAGCAGGCCGAGGGTGTCGACAATGCCGAAGGTCTTGCGGCCCGAGATCTTCTTGCCGGCGTCGTAGCCCTTGGTTTCCTTGCCTACGGTCGACGCGGCGCGCACGCTGCGGGCATCGACGATCCCGGCGGTGGGCTCGGCGTCGCGTCCTTCGGCGGTGCGGACCGCGGCGGTGAGCCGCGCCGCGATCTGCTCCCAGGTTCCGTCGCGGGACCAGGTGAGGTGGTAGCGGTGCACGGTGTTCCAGTTGGGGTACTCGGCGGGCAGCGCTCGCCACTGGCACCCGGTGGCGGCTACGTAGAAGATCGCGTCGACGACACGACGACGGTCGACCTTGACCGGTCGGCCGATGCCGCCCGGCTTCCAGTACGGGGCGACCAGATCGGCGATGAGTTCCCACTCCGCGTCGCTCATGTCGCCGTGTGCGCTACGCCAGGTTTGGGTCTTTGGTTTCGGGCCCGTGGTCACGAATTGAGGTTAATAGGTTTTCGCACCCGGCGAGGCCCGAAATGGTACTTTAGCGGCTCTTCGGACTTCAGCGGGGTGTGACCGTGGCAAGTCGGTCCCAGTTGGGGCGGCCGGCGTAGAGCAGGACGCGTAGGCGGTAGTGAGCGAACTTGCGGAACCCGAAGCCGATGCGCTTGATCCGCTTGATGAGGTTGTTCGCTGCTTCGGTCGGTCCGTTCGACACTAGGGCGCGGTGCCAGGCGACGATCTGGGTGCGCCAGCGGTCCAGCGTCCTTCCGAGCGATCGGACTTCGGGTGGGTGGTCCGGGTCGAGCAGATCATTGATCAGCTCGGTGAGGTACGTCTCGGCCTCGGCCGGGTCGTCGATGGCGTAGAGGCCCCGGAGGGTCTCCTGTCTGTTATCCGGCCCTCGGTGACGTGGTGGACCCGATATCCACCAGTCGCGGTGTGGGAGGTCGGATACTCAACGTAGGAGGCCGCGATGGCACCGGTTCGTGTGGTTCGTGCAGACGGAGTCCACCGTCTGGTTGGCGACTCTTCGGTTGTCGATGAGGGGAATCGGTTCCTTGCCCATCTTGTGGTCCGGGCGTTCTCGCCGGCGACGGTGCGCGCCTACGCGTTCGACTTGGCGAACTTCGGCGGGTTCCTCGCTGATCGGTCCCTGACTCTCGTCGAGGTCGCGCCGACGGACCTGTTCGACTATCTGGACTGGCAGCGACGTTCGGTGTCGACGTCGTCGAAGGTGGTGGCGTTGGGTCGTCGGGGCCCGGCTCCCGCGACGATGAACCGGCGCATCGCCGCGGTGCGCGGGCTGTTCGAGCATCTGGTGATGACGGGTGAACGCGCCGACAACCCGGTGCCGGCCGCCCGGCGGGCGTCAGGGCTGCGCGGTCAACGCAACGGCTTGTTGGGTCACACCGCGGTGCGTGCCCGCTCAGGTGGTCGGCTCGTGCGTGAACCTCGCCGGCTGCCCGAGAGCCTGGTTGCCGAGGACGTCGCTGCGTTCCTGGCCGATCTGAACACCCGACGTGACCGGGCGGTCGTGTTGGCCATGGTGTTGGGCGGTTTGCGCGCAGCGGAGGTCCGCTCGTTGCGACTCGCTGATGTCGACATGGGGTTGCGCCGCGTCCGCGTCGTCGGCAAGGGCGACAAGGAACGGGAGGTGCCGATCGATGACGTGTTCTTCTCCGAATGCGCCGCGTATCTGCGCTCGGAACGTCCCGATGGGTGCAGGACTCCAGAGTGCTTCGTGGTGCTGCGCGGCCCGACTCGGGGCCAGGCGATGACCGAGGCCGGGATGCGCAAGGTGTTCCGCACCCATCGTGTTGGGTCGGGTGCGACACGGGTGCGGCCTCACCGGCTGCGCCACACCTATGGGACCGAACTCGCAGCAGCGGGGATCGATCTGTTGGTGCTGCGCGAGTTGATGGGACATGCGTCGCCCGAGACGACCGCCCGCTACGTGCATCTCTCCTCTGCCACGTTGGCCGCCGAGTTCGCCGCAGCCCGAGCGGTCACGAACCGATGACCTCCGCCGAGTCGGTGCCAGCGCAAGCACCGGTGTCGCTGTTCGACTCGTTCGCCGAACACAGCGACGCGCTCGGTGGTCAACCGGCGTATCGGCGCCAACGATTGGTCGCGGCCCGCTCGTTCCTCGAGGACCACCCGGATCTCGACGAGTGGATGAGCCGACCGGTCGACGCCCGGCTGGTCGAGCTCGCCCGACGCGACTTCGCGTGGCAGCTGGTCGCGTTCGCGATCGTGTCGGGCCGTTGCCGCGCAGACCTCGAGTTCCTTCTCGCGAAGAACTTCGGTCACAGCGTCCCCCGCTGGGTCGAAGCACTGTTCCCCGATGACGTCGCCCGACTCGTCGGCGCAGCCGGGCGCCTCGGCGCCGCTGAACCGGTCGTGGCGGTGAGAGCGGTGTTGGCGTTGGCTGTCGCGTTCACCGGGCGACCGCCCAGCTCGTTGAGCGTCGCGGACCTCGACGCGCTCGGCGAAGCGATCGACACCAGCCCCCGGCTCACCGAGTCGATGCGACGAAGTCGCCGCGGGCATCTGTTCCGACTACGACGCTTGTTGTTCGAAGCCGCCATGATCGACCTGCCCGCCGAGCACCGCCGCCAGGGCGGCCCCGCGACACGCGCAGCGCGCCTCGCGCAGGTTCCGGCCTCGGGGGTTCGTCGAACTCTGGTTGCGTATCTCGACGTCAGAGCCACGGTGTTGCGCCCGAAGACGATCGACAAGCTCACCAGCGCATTGGCGATCTTCGGGGAGTTCATCTGCGGACACGACCCCGAACTCGCATCGATCTCGATGCTTGAACGCCACCACATCGAAGCGTTCCTCGCGTGGACCTCGACCCGTGCCAGTCGACGCAGCCACGAGCCCGACAAGATCGTCGGCCCGTTCGTGCACGCCCACGCAGCAATCGCGGTGCGAGGGTTCCTCGACGACATCTGGGCATGGGGCTGGGCGGACGTCCCACCACGGCGACTCATGTTCGCCACCGACATCCCCCGCCAACCCGATTCCCTCCCGAGAGCGCTCCCACCCAATATCGACGCAGCGGTGATGGGCGCCGTCGCCGGCCTCGACGACCTCTTCGCCCGGGTCGGGATCACCGTGTTGCGACACAGCGGGATCCGCATCGGTGAACTCCTCGACCTCGAACTGGAACACCTCGTCGACTACGGGTCCAACGGAACCTGGCTGCGCGTGCCGCTCGGCAAACTCAACAACGAACGCTCCGTCCCACTCGACGACACCGCCCTCGAAGCGCTCGACGGATGGCTCGCTCAACGCCCTGATCACCGAGCCCGCCCGCACCCACGCGACGGGCACCTCGCCGACTTCATCTTCGTCGACCGAGGCCGCCGCCTCGGCGTCACCCGCATCCAACGCGGGCTACGCGACGCCGTCGTTGCTGCCGGGCTCACCGGACCCGACTGGCGACCGCTGCGAGTTGTCGCCCATCAACTCCGCCACACCTGGGCCACCGAACTCGCGAACGGCGGCATGTCCATCCAGGCGCTCATGACCCTGCTCGGGCACCGCAGCCCCGAGATGACCATCCGCTACGCACGGCTCACCTCGCCGACGCTCAAAGCCGCGTACGACGAAGCCGCCGGCAAGATCGCCCGACGCATCCCACTCGCCCCCGCCGGGCGACCATCGACACCCGACCGGGTCGAATGGCTCGCCGCAGAGATGCTCAAGACCAGAGTCGCGCACGGCTACTGCTCACGCGACCTCGCCGCCGAAGCCTGCGCGTACGCAAACATCTGCGAGACCTGCCCCAACTACGTCACCACCCCCGAGTTCGCTCCCGCCATCGAAGCCCAAGTCGCCGACATCAACCAGCTCCGAGACGACGCCGAGCACCGAGGCTGGACCTCCGAAGTCGCCCGCCACCAACGAGTGCTCACCAGCCTCGATGGCCACCTCCGACGACTTCAACACAGCCCCACCCACGAAACCGGGCGTTGACCCGCCCCCGAGGGCCGGTTAATTGGCGTGCCAGGTGAGACGGACATCGCCTTTGGGGTCGCCGGCATCGAGGAAGCCGAGCAGCTTGGCGTTGCCGCGTTCGTCGAGGCGTTCGTGGCCCTTGGTGAGCAGCCGCCGGGACCGGTAGAGCGGGTCAGCCTTGCGGCCCCGATGCCCGAGCGTGTCGTTCTGCACGCGGCGGCGGGCTTCGTCGAGCTTGGTGTTCGCGACCTTCACGACATGGAAGGGGTCAGCGACCTGGGTGGCGTCAGGCAGCGAGTCGTTGAACGCTTTGCGGTACGGGCCGGACAGGTCGAGGGTGGCGAACGAGATGGCGTCGCGCCACGCCTCGGGTCGGGCGTCGATCCACGCCGACGCGGCCTTGGCCGTGCGGCCTTCGACGACCTCGAGCAGCTGCGACGGTCGGCCCACGTCAACGATCGACGTGCACCACTGCAACGTCCGCCACTTCCCGGTCCGGGCGAACAGCGTCTCGTCCAACCCGAGCGCGTTGACCGCACCGACGCGGTCGGGGTCCTCGACCAGCGGCGTGCCGTACGCAACGACGGCGTCCATCACGGTGTGCCAGTCGGCGCCGAGCTCTCGGGCCACCTCCGACACGGTGCGACCGTCGCGGCCGACCTGGGCGGTCATCCATCTCCCGGCTCGGTCGGTGACCTTGGCCCGCTCGGCGGCGATGCGCGGATCGGTCTCAGTCCACGTGCGCGTCGCGCAGTCCCGGTCGGGGCAGCGCCAGCGTCGCTTGTGCCACACCAACACCGCCGGGCGACCGAACGCCGCCAGGTCAACCAGCGCCACCGGCCGGCGGTCCTTCACCCACGCCCGCGTCCCGCACCCAGCGCAGCCTTCGACCTCGACGACGGTCTCGACGTGCACCCGAAGCGGACGGCCAGGCTCGTCGTCGACGCCAAGCACGGCGATCTCGGGCAGTCCGACAAGAAGCGCGCACATGCGCGTAGCGTTGGTCTCCACAGGGGCTCCGGGGGCTGGCTGGCGTAGGAACCGCCGATTCTTGGAGCCCCTGTCACGCGCCCGGTGGATCCCCGCCTACGCCCTCACACCCCCCGCAACTCCGAAGAGCCACTTTAGCTGGGAGTTCTTTCCGAACAGCCTCTTACGAGGACAAGGAACCAAACCCAGGGATACACCGCCGGTCGTCACCACCCAACGACCGCTGCATTCGCTGAACGCACCGCGAGGGATTACGTGAACGCCCGCCGATGGATTACTTGAACACACCGACCCCAGACCGGTGGATTACTTGAACGCCGACACTGCCTCGGCGTGACCGGAGGCGAGGGCCAGAGGTGGTAGGCCTGAGCCAGGGTAGACGAGCAGAATCTGCCCGGCCTGGGCCAGCACGGGGTTGCCAGTGTCGTCGACCGCGGTGACAACGGCTAACGTTGAGGGGTCCGCTCTGTTGTCGCTGTCCGAGCACCCTGCCGAGGCGAGCATGGTGACGAGAGCGACGCAGGCCATGGCGCCGCAGCGGAGCGAAACAGTCACTGCTCGGGTGATACGTCGTCGATGGCGGCGGCGAGTCCGGCGAGCGCAAGCAGCGACCGATGGAGAGCCATCACTTCACGGTACGACGGGGCTCCAATAATGCCCGCAAGTGCGGGCAGCAACATAACGTCGCCACTGATCTCAGAAAAGCGCAGCCACGCCGCCTGTGAGCAGCTATTCGAGAGGTACCCAAGCAGGGCCGGAGCCGGGACGCGAGCTGCGATTTGGCACTCGTCGGGCTCCGCGCTGCTGAGTTCTCCGTCGCGGTACTGGAATCGAAGGTCGAAGCAGTTGGCGCGGATCCCGGATTCGGCGTAGAGGGCGACCGCCAAGGTCAGGCCCGGGACTCTCCCGGCCGCCGCCAACGCTTCGCGTACCGGTTCGCCGATGCCGGCAGGGTATCGAAGGGTGCGGCCGTCGACGGTCAGTTGCCAACCTTCGTTGACTCGGTCGGCGCGAGCGTCGGGACCCAACCGCGTAGGGGTGAGCGATGTCCATGCAGTCGGCCGGGTCTCGAACGACACAAGCACGCCGTCTAGATTGGCGCGTGAGCCAGCGGCAGCGAGCCCGAACCGGTCGGCGATCGGTGCGAGCGCACCTGTTATCTCCACGGCGGGCGCGTCTCAACTTCCCGAAGCGAGAGCCCCATAGATGCCTTCCAACAGAGGGACGCGCCACCCCTCGATAGCTACCGGATCCAGGAGCATGCGGTTGATGATCGCTGCGACGACGAGGTCGGCTTCGGCGTCGAAGAGGCCGAAGTTCCCGGAAAGCCCAGCGTGGCCGACTGCTGCCGGGCTCGGCGCCGAACCGAACCCGTGATCGGCCAGGCCGACCATAAACCCGCCAGCGAAGCTGCCTTTTCTTCCGCCATGACCATCCTCGGCGTTGCTTTTCGACGCAGATTCTCTCTATGACGGATGGCACACTCAAGGTCAACCGATTCTGCTCAAAACTGCAGACTCCTCCTTCGCCGAACCGATAGCCAGAGCGGGGTCGTCCGCAACGGAGCCCTACAACCTGCCCAATGTCGTCGACAGAGCAGACAGGCTGGTCTGGACCCTGCTCCTCGTTGACACCCGGTTCCGGAGGCATGCTCAGGTCCGCCTGCCTGTCGTGCGGGCGGTGCGGGCGGCCATCGTGGTCATGTCGTCGAATGCCGCCTCGTGTCACAGGGTGAGCGCACGTCCGAGGCCGCGAAGCGTTCCGTACCCGACTCACCAGAGGTCGATGGCCAGGTCGTCGTCGGGACCGACGGATGGGATGTCAACGGCTCCGAGGCCGGGGTCCGGCAGGTGAGCCAACAGCTCGTCGACGATGGGGCTCCGGCCCGCGTGGTGGGTGGCGAGGCGCTGAGATCGGTCGCGGGACAGCTCCCGCTCGACGTGGCCCTTGACGAGATCTCCGGCGGTCTCGACGCTGAGGTCGTCGTCAGGCGCGAGGACGTAGAGCCGGTTCTCGAGGCGGCCTCGGGAGAGGGCGGTGTAGGCGGCTTGGCGGTCGAGGTCGCCGTCGTCGCCGAGGGTGAAGGTGCGATCGACGGTGGCGCCTTGGGCTTTGTGGTTGGTGCGGGCGTAGCCGAGCTCGAGGCAGCCCTCCGCGATCCGGTCGGCGGGCATCGTGCGCGCCCTGCCGGTGCGGTCGGAGTGGAAGGTGATGTTTCGGGTGTGGGGGTTGATGTGGGTGATGGTGCCGAGGTCGCCGTTGAGGATGTCGAGGTCGTAGTGGTTGCGACTGACCGCCATGACTCGGTCGCCTTCGGCGAACTCGACCCGCGCGACGACGAGTCGGGTCGGCCCGAGCCGGCCGTCGGCATCGGCGAGGTGATGGGCTCGTTCGTTGAGGTCGCGGGTGTCGTTTCGGTGCGCGGCAATCATGAGCGCCGTCTCGCCAGCACGATGCGAGGCGAACCAGTCGTCGATCACGGTCTGGCGGAGCGTGTCGGGATCGTCGACGACGATGATGCGTTGGCGGTCGTCGTACGCCGCGACGGCGTCGGCGGTCCGGCCGGAGCGCAGGTCGTCGAGGGCTTGGCGTTCCCACGGCTCGACCTGGCGGCGGTTCTCGGTGAGCCGGATCGGTTCGAGCTGTTCGCTGAGCGCGCGGAATGCGCCGCCGGCTTCGATCTCGGGTAGCTGGGCGGGGTCACCCACCTGGTCCAGCTTCGCCTGCGCCGAGGCACTAGCGCGGTGGAGCCGGTCGAGGGTGCGGGTACCGACCATGCCGGCTTCGTCGACGACGACCACCGAACGCTCGTCGAGCACAAGCCTCCCCGAGTCGAGCTGGGCCAACAGTCGGGCCAGGGTGACCGAAGCGATACCCGAACCCTGTTCGAGCTCAGCGGCGGCGCGGGCCGACAGGGCGGCGCCGTAGACCCGAAACCCCGACCGCTCCCATGACTCTCGGGCGGTGTCGAGGCCGAAGGTCTTCCCGGTACCCGCCGCGCCCACGACGACATCGACACCGTGCCCGACAAGGCACAGGTCCGACACCATGGCGGCCTGTTCATCGCTGATCGTCGGCCGGGCCCCAATCGCCGCGGCCACCTCCGAGCGCAAGGCGAGACCGCAGCCGGCGTCGCGGCGGGCGACCAGCCCGGCGATGACCCGCTGTTCGGTGTCAAGTAGGTCCTGGGTGGTCCACGACGGCAGTCCCTTCACGTCACCCACCCGGACCGGTTGGGACGCGAACAGGTACACGTCGGCGAGGCCTTCGACCATGGTGACGTCGGCACCGTCGGGCATCCGTGACGCCAGCGCTCGGATCACATCAGGCCGGTTGAACGTCGTGTGATGCTTCGTCAGCCCCTCGGGACCAGCCAGCTCCGCGAACGTCTCGCCAAGGTCGCACAGCGCCGGTTCTCGCCGCACCGCACGACCGAGAAGATCGGCGACCCGGTCGGGTCCGAACCCCACTTCGTCGGCCCGGGTGGCCCAGTCCACCCGCAGCTGAGAGGCGTCGACCCGGTAGTCCTTGGCCTGGCGGGTATCCAACGCCGCCGCCTGCGCTGCTTTCGCTGACCACTCGCCCCGTTGCTCCATCCGCTCCAGGATCTCGGCGCGACGCTGCGAGAACTCCCCGATCACCTCTTGGGGGATACCGGCCACGTCAGCACAGCCGTTCACGACCGGCCCCCACCCCACCCCGAGACGGCGGGTCAACTCGGCCCGCAGCTGGGACTGGTAGAGGTAGCCGGCAGTCAGGGCGTGGGCGTAGAGCTGGCGGCCATCCAAAGCACCCCAACGACCATCGCCGGTGCGGGTCATGTTGGCGACCAACACATGGGTGTGCAGGGTCGGGTCACCCGCCCGCGACGTCTGATGGCGGAACCCGGCTGCGACCAGACCCTCACCGGCGAAGGGGGTGATCTCACCGTCCACCCGGCGACGAGTCGCGCACGCCGCGCGCTCGAGATAGCCGATGGCCGCGTCGACCGCCGCCTCATGGGCATCGACGACAACCCCGGACACGGTGTCGGAGTCCCCGAGCCCGTAGAGCAGCGACACCGATTTCGGGGCCCGCAACGTCATGTCGAACCCCGGCATCCGGGCCCGAGTGAGCCGAACCTCCGACCCCGGCCCACAACCGCCCAGAACCGACCTCAGATCATCCGCCGCGACCGGCCCGTCGAGACCGAGGAGCTCGGCGCCATGACCGAACCACCGGCCCGGCGGTTCACCGTGTCCGGTGTAGTAGTCCTCGACGCCCGACGCGAGCGACAAGTAATAGTTCGCCTTGCCCGCCGCCAGCTTCCCGATGTTCAACACCACACCCACCCCCACCACCCTCACCCCACTGCCCGCCCCCCACCGCGTCGCGCCATCCCGCGACATCGGCGCCCGATTCGGCCGTCGGGACCGAACCCGGGGCCGAACCCGGGACCGAATCCGGGACCGAAACCGGGACCGATGTACGCCGACCAGCGACCCGACCAACGACCCGACCAACAACCCGGTCCCCCACGGCGTCGAAAACAGCGAGCAGACTGGTCGACCTCGACGGCGACCGGCGAACCTCCGCCCTCGGTCAGCCCCGACGCCCCGACGCCCCGACGCCGTGAGCGCCTGACCGGCCGGACCGTTCCGGTCGTCGCGGACGGGCCGAGGTCCGCCGGCACCGGCGACGGTCCCGGCCAGCCCTGGACCACATGCGTGCAAGTCTGTGAACACCTCGGTTGCCCTACGCGGTGCGTCGGGAGGGGCCGAGGACGTTCGACGCGACGGGCGTGGCGGTGGTGGCGCTTGGCGATCGTGAGCTGCTTGGCCCGCGTTGACCTGGAGGCCGGGTGATTGGGCCGGGGAGGGGCCGGGCGTCGGTGGTGCGGGGCCGAAGGCGGCTCGCACCTTGCCGGTGCGGTCACGGCCGGCCTGGACCGGCCCGGTCGCGAAGCGAACCCGCGCCGTTGACCGATTTCCGGAGATTTCCGCTCGACGGGACCGAATGCGGGACCGATTCCGGGACTGCGAACGGCCATGGTCGACCCATGAGCCGTCCATGGGACCCGTGGGAGAACCAGACCGCCGCGCCGGGCGGTGACCGGGGCTGCGGGGTCGTGTCGCGGGTCGCTCGTCGGGTCGTAGCTGCCGTCTCCGGCGGCGGGATCAGCGCGAGGCCGCATCGGATTTCTCAGAGCAGGTCACCGGCCGAGTCGCTGGTCGGGTCGCTGGTCGGGTCGTCTCGATCGTCACGGTCATGGTCATGAACCGCCCGTCGAACCCGAGCCGCTCCGAGCGGCGACCGGGCCGGCGGGGCACCGTGTCCGAGACGACCGACACGGACAGCCAGGCAAGCGGTCCCGCCGCGGCGGCGGCGCCGGGGGCGGGTGGGTATGACCCGGGGGTGGTGGCGTGGGTGACCGAGTCCTGTGAGCGTCACGGGGTGGCGGTCAAGGTCCTCGACGCGGCGGTCGTGGCTCGCGTCGCGGTGTTGCTTGGCGCCCCGTCGCACCCCAACAGCGGCGGTCGATCCCGACCTGTTAGGCCCCTCGAGCCTGAGTCGCGCGGCGGGCGGGAGCGGGGCGAGCTCTCCGCGTAGGTCCCGAGGTTCGCCGGGGCCCACGGAGGGGCGAGTTGGTGTTCAGAGCCGCCAGGCGGGATCGACCCGGTTGGGGTCGAGTTCGCGGGCGCCGAGGGTGCCGGGGGCGATGGTGACGTGGTCCAGGACGGCTCCGATGATGGCGTGTTGGCGGGTGAGGTCCAGCTCCTCCCACGTGGCGCGCAGCGCTTTGCCGTTACCGACCAGGCCGACCAGGGCGCTGGACTGGGTCAGGCGCCCGAGGCGCTTGTCAGCATCGGCGATGCGGTCCTCGATCGGTCGCCGCGCCGCCATCCATTCGCGCACCCCGATATCGCGGGCCGCGTACAACCCTGCTAGCTCATCGAGCTGAGCCCGATCCGCGGCGATCGCGTCGGTGAGTCCCGCAGCCTGGGTGTCGGTACGGTTGCGCCCGGCGAGGGTGTCGGCCAGCTCCGCGGTGTCGAGGCGGTACAACACGGCGTTGGTCACCAGTTCCTCCAACGGGGCGGCGACAACGGTGAGACGACCGCAGCCACCGTGGTCAGGTCCTGACAGGCACACGTAACGCCGCGACGTGGCCCGCGCCTGGGAGTACAGCGTCGACTCGCACCGCCCGCACCGCACCAACCCCGACAACAAATACCGGCGCGGGGCCCGCCGCCCCGACGTCTTGCGGGCCGCCATCCGCGCCAGGATCTTGTCGCGCTCTCCCATCGTGATGATCGGTTCCC
>Ga0335397_10010525_pt1 | contig 11428 bp, 11 predicted proteins | sample MAT04_FD_205740 | JGI IMG/M metagenome (GOLD analysis project Ga0335397, IMG submission 205740) | Freshwater microbial communities from Lake Fryxell liftoff mats and glacier meltwater in Antarctica - MAT-04 (spades assembly) (version 2) ...
GCGGTCACCATGGCCGACGTCAAGCAGGCCGCTGCCGATGGTTCGCGCCTGGTTCCCTCTTCCGCCGCTTCGCTCCCCACTCCCGCCGGGAGAGGGGCTGGGGGTGAGGGTACGGAGCATCCCAATACGGGTACTCCCCGCGCCGCAGCAGCAAGGGATTTGCAAGACCGCACCACTCTCTCCGCGTCGGGCAAGCCCATGCGCACGCGCCCACCGGGCGAGTCCGCCAGCGGCCAGCCCGAGCAACTCAAGGGCGTGCGCCGCAATATGGCGCGGGTCATGGCCGACGCGCATGCCAAGGTCGTACCGACCACGCTCAGTGACGATGCCGAAATCCACGCCTGGCAGCCCGGCAACGACGTCACCGTGCGCCTGATCCGCGCTATCGCCAGCGCTTGCGCCACCGTGCCGGCCATGAACGCCTGGTTCGACGGCGACAAGCTGACCCGCACCCTGCATGCCCAGGTCGACCTCGGCATCGCCGTCGACACCGACGACGGCCTGTTCGTGCCGGTGCTGCGCAACGCCGACATCCTCGATGCCAACGGCGTGCGCGAAGGCGTCAATCGCCTGCGTGCGCAGGTCCAGGACCGCAGCATTCCGGCCTCGGAACTCAGCGGCTACACGATCTCACTGTCCAATTTCGGCATGTTCGCCGGCCGCTATGCCACGCCCGTGGTGGTGCCGCCATGCGTGTCCATCGTGGCTGCCGGCCGCGCGCGTCACCAGGTGATGCCGGTGATGGGCGGTTTCGAATCGCGCAAGGTGATTCCGCTGTCGGTGACCTTCGACCACCGCGCCTGCACCGGCGGCGAAGCGGCGCGTTTCCTCAAGGCGCTGATCGACGATCTTGCAATGGCAAGTTAGCGGCTCGCGATATGCCGCCTTTGTCGGAGCGGCCCATGGCCGCGAGCTTTTCAATCCGCGTCAATACAGAAGCTCGCGGCCATGGACCGCTCCTGCACCACCATCCCAGGTTTCCATGGCTCACCGCAGCCGTCTCGCCGGTTTCGTCATCGACTGCAACAGTGACTCGCTAACCGAGTCTGCCGATTTCTGGGGCCAGGCGTTGGGGCTGCAAGTCGCCGCCTACGACGAGGGACAACTGGGCCTCTATGCACCGCTCAGCGATGGCCCCGGCGGCCTGCACATCGAGGTGCAGAAGGTTCCGCACCCCTCGCGAAAGCACCTGGATATCGAGACGGACGACATCGAGGCCGAAGTCACGCGCCTGGAAGCACTGGGCGCGCGCCGTATCGAGTTCGTGCGCAACCGCTGGTGGGTGATGGAAGCCCCGACGGGCCACCGCTTCTGCGTGGTACCGATGGCGGAGAAGTCGAGACGCGAAGCGTCAAACGAATGGAAATAGCCTCGGCGATTCGGTATCCATACGCCGTGGCCGGCATCGCGTGATCAGGTTCGTTCGTATTGGCGTCCCAAGCCGCGAGCGAAGATGGTGATTACGGATGGCGCAGCATCCAGTACCAGGAAAAGGCGGCGCGTGACGTCGCTCCTGGAACCATTTTGCGCAGTCAACGCTTCTCGCGGTCCAGCCACGACGCCAACCCCTGCGCGTTGAGTTCGATATCCATCCCCAGCACACGCAGCATGCCTGCCTCGTCCAGCGGGCTGCCATGCGCGCGTGCGCGATCGAAGTACAGCGCGGTGAGTGCTTCGGCGATACAGCGATGGCGATCGGTCAGGCCGTCGCAGCCACGGGCGATCGCGACCATCGCATCGATCTGTTCGAACAGGTCGCGCGCCAGCCGTTCCACGTCGGTGACACGATCGTAGTGGGTCAGGTACATCGCCTGCGGATGCCTGGAGAGCAGGCGGCTGATTGAGTGCTTCAGCGCTTCGGGGTCGAACTGCACCGGTGAGCTGGTGGGGATGACAAACGCGCCCTGCGCGCTGTCCAGTTCGCGATACGACAGGCCAAAGGTGTCGCCGGTGAACCAGCTGCGGCTGCGTGCATCCCAGATGCAGTAGTGATGTCGCGCATGGCCCGGCGTATCGATGCACAACAGCTCGCGGCCTTGCAGGTCGACGACGTCGCCGTCTTCGGCCACTACCACACGTGCTTCGGGTACCGCCAGGATGGTGCCGTAGCTTCGCGCCATTTCTTCCTCGCCATACACCGCGGTAGCGCCAGCGATGAGCTTGGACGGATCGATCATGTGCGGCGCGCCACGCGGATGCACCACGAGTTGCGCGTTGGGCAGGCGTGCCATCAACGCGCCAGCTCCACCGGCGTGATCCAGGTGCACGTGGGTGAGCAGCAGCCAGTCGACGTCAGCGGGCGTCAGCCCTGCCACGGTCAGCGCAGCCAGCATGTTGGGTACCGAATGATTGGTGCCGCAATCGATGAAGGCGCCACGGCCGTTTTCCACCATCAGGTATGCCGCATCGAACTGGTCACGCTGGAACGCGGTATCGATGGTATGGATGCCGTGGTCGGTCATGTTGGGCGCGGCTCGTGTGGAAGTCGGATTTTACCGGCACCGCACTTCACTTGCGATGCGGCTGGGATTGCAATTTCGGGGGCGCGCCCACGGGTGCTCCCGCGGTTAGCGGAACGCAGGCCGCGACAGCCACCAGGTACGCGCGGGCAGTGCCACCAGCAGCACGACCAGGAATGCGCCGTAGGCCACCAGCGTGGCCATCACCTGTTTCCATATCGCGCCAGTGCCCACCTCGGCCTGGCCCAACGCGTAGCCCCATTGCATGCCGATGAAACTCAGCACGAATGCGATCAGCAGCACCGCCATGTCGAACGCCTTGCGCCGCAAGCTGCGCGGCTGTCTCGGGAATGCCCAGAACAGCGTTCCGAGCAACAGGAACCACGGCAGGAACAGGATGAGTGCGAGGTAAGGCATCAGCCAGCTTCGCCTTGCAAGCACTGCAGCGCAACCAGCACGTCCTGCGCCGGCACCAGGAGATTGATTGTGGAACTGTCCAGCGCATCGGCTTGCTCGGCTGTCTTGAGCCGCGCGATCAACAGCCCCGCCTCCTTGGGCGAGTCGAAGCCCGCGCTCTGCAGCAAGAGGTTGCCGTGGCCATCCATCAGCTTGAAATAGAAACGGCCGTCGCTTTCGCGATACTGCTTGAACTGGGGCAGCGCCGCCCGCGCCTCGGCGGCATCCTGCAGAGCAGGCTCCCAGGCAAGATCGCGCAGGCCAACCGCGTGGCGAATGCGTGCGATGAAAGGGGTGGCATGGCGCTGCCGCAGACGAGCGGCGCCATCGCGCAGGATCGCTTCGATTTCCACTGGCCTGGCCATCAATGTGGCATAGCGCTCACGCATCGGTGCCACTTCTGCATCGATGCGCTCGAACAGTTTCTGCTTGGCGTCGCCCCAGCCGATGCCGTCGGCGAACGCCTCGCGCATCTGCGCGGTTTCATCCGTACTGGCGAAAGCCTGGTACAGCTGGAACACGCTCGATCCTTCCACGGACTTGGCCTGACCAGGCGCACGCGAGTCGGTGACCATCGCGTTGATCAGCCTGCGCATCTCATCGCGCGGCGAAAAAAGCGGGATGGTGTTGTCATAGCTCTTGCTCATCTTGCGGCCGTCCAGCCCCGGCAGCGTGGCCACGTTGTCGTCGATCACGGCCTGCGGCAGGGAGAAATACTCTCCAGAGAACAGATGATTGAAGCGCTGCGCGAAGTCACGTGCCATTTCGATGTGCTGCACCTGATCACGGCCGACCGGGACCCGGTGCGCGTTGAACAGCAGGATGTCGGCGGACATCAGCACCGGGTACATGAACAATCCTGCTGTGATGCCCGCATCGTCGTCTTCACCCTCGGCGCGATTGCGATCGACGGCGGCTTTGTAGGCATGCGCGCGGTTCAATACGCCCTTGCCCGCCACGCAGGTCAGCAACCAGTTGAGCTCGCTGGTTTCGGGAATGTCCGACTGCCGATAGAACCAGACCTTGTCCGGCTGCAATCCCGCCGCGAGCCACGTTGCCGCGATTTCCAGCGTCGATCGCTGCACTCGCGCGGCGTCCTGCACCTTGACCAGGCTGTGCAGGTCGGCGAGGAAGAAAAAGCTTTCGGTATCCGCGGCCTGGCTCGATGCGATCGCCGGACGCACCGCGCCAACGTAGTTGCCCAGATGCGGGGTGCCCGAAGTGGTGATGCCGGTGAGGACGCGCGTGGTCATGAAGGTGATGCAACGGAAGCAGGCGGGTTGCCAGTTTAACTGCTGGCGTCCAACCCCATTCGCGCTGGCCCTGCGTTGGAGACTTCACCCAAGGCAGGAGATACCGGAATGTTGCGCAAACTCTTACTCGCCACCGCGGCCCTGTTGACGGCAGTGGCATCCACGCCTGCGGCCGCAGCGCCATGGGTGCAGATGGACGTGGTGGACCGCGACAGCGGCCAGTGGCTGCCCACGCATCCGTGGCGCGGCGATTCCTGGGTAGCGGGCACCCCCGGCCACCGCTACAGCGTGCGCCTGACCAACAGCAGCGGCGAACGTGTGCTGGTGGTGCTGTCCGTCGATGGTGTCAATGCCGTCACCGGCGAAACCGCGCACCCGTCGCAGGCAGGCTATGTGCTGGCGCCTTGGGAAACCGCCGAAATTGCCGGCTGGCGAAAATCATTCGACGATATCGCGCAGTTCGTTTTTACCGAGCGCCACGGCAGTTATGCGTCGCGCACCGGACGGCCCCGCAACGTGGGCGTCATTGGCATCGCGGTGTTCCGCCAAGCCAGCCAAGTCCACGTGCCGCCTCCGCCTGCACCACCGGTAGCAAAAGGTCCGGGCTTCGACCGCGAAGAGGCCAGGGCGAACACGCCTTCCTCCGCAAGCGAAGCCGCCGGTTCGGTTGCCGCGCAGGGCATCGGCACCGGCCACGGCCCGCGGGAGTGGGCACCGGTTGGCCAGACCCATTTCGTGCGTGCCAGCGGCAGGCCTTCGCAGATAAGCGAATTGCGTTACGACGAGCCCTGGCGCATGGCCCGGCTCGGCATCATTGCGCAACCCTATCGGAGCGCGGCCGGCGAGACGTCACCGCGCGCATTCCCTGCGGGTTTCGTCCCGGATCCGCATTGAGCTGATGCTCGATACAAGACAACGGGCCCTTGCGGCCCGTTGCGTTCGAACAATGATTACGACTCCTCTCTGTCAGTATCCAGGATCCGCCCAACTTCGCGTCTTCGATCAGTTGCGGGACGTGGTGCCCAGGCCGCGCTGGAAGTCACTGACTTCGGTGTGGGCGCGGTCGCGGTCCCAACCGTAACGCTCCTGCAGCTTGCCGACCAGATATTCGGATTTGCCTTCCGCAACGTCGAAATCATCGTCGGTCAGGTCGCCCCACTTGGCCTGGATCTTGCCCTTGAGCTGCTTCCAGTTGCCGGCAATGGTGTCGTTGTTCATGGGCTTTGCCTCTTCATCATCGGGGTCGTAATGCCGCGCCATCAGACTCGCTAACCCTGCGTTCGCTGGGGGTCAAGGCTTCGTCAACAACGCATTAGCCCGGCGCGTGGTCGTGAACCACAGGCAAAGAAAAGGGCCGGTCAGACCGGCCCCTCTCCTGCGCATTACGTACTCTGCGTCTAGGCTACAGAGCCGCACGCACTGACCATCACGGATTCTCGGCTTTGTCCTCGATTGCCTCACCCGCCTTCTGCACGTCTTCGCCAGCGCCAGCCATCGTGTTGCAACCAGACAGCACGCCCATCGAGAACATCGACAGCAAAACCAATGCCAGTAAACGCTTCATAAGTCATTCCTTAAGATGAGTGTGGATTTCAGCCGGGTTCCAATCCTGTGGGAGGAGGAAGAACCTTGGTGCTAAGTTGACCGGCGCCGCATTCATCCGGCGTGAATATAGGCGGACGTCGTTCAGCTTAAAGCTGAATCAGGCACAACCCGTTTGTCCGACCCCAGCCCTCAATCACGCATCAGCGTGGATTTGCCGAACAGGCTTTCCACCAGGTCCACCACCAGTTCTGCGGTCTTGTTGCAGTTGTCGATCACTGGATTAAGCTCGACGATATCCAGCGACAGCATGCGGCCTGTGTCGGCGATCATCTCCATCACCAGCTGCGCTTCGCGATAATTGGGACCTCCCGGCACCGTGGTGCCGACACCGGGCGCGATGCTGGGGTCGAGGAAATCCACATCGAAGCTCACGTGCAGATGGGTGTTCTCATCCACGCCCTGCAGCGCGGCTTCCATGGTGCGCTTCATGCCGTTCTCGTCGATGTAGCGCATGTCGTACACGTCGATGCCGTGTTCCTTGATCAGCTTTTTTTCGCCGAGGTCGACCGAGCGAATGCCGATCTGGCGAATGTCGGCAGCGTCCATTGCCGGTGACTGTCCTCCCAGGTGCGTCAGTGCCTCGGGTCCAATGCCGCAGAGGCAGGCCACCGGCATGCCGTGGATGTTGCCCGAGGGCGTCACCTGGCTGGTGTTGAAATCCGAATGCGCATCCAGCCACAGCACGCGCAGCTGCTTGCCGGTTTCGCGGCAGTGCGCGGCCACCGCAGTGATCGCGCCGAGGCCGAGACAGTGGTCGCCACCGAGCATCACCGGCATGCGGCCCAACGCGAGTTCGGCCGCGGTCGCACGCATTAGTTCGCTATTCCAGGCCACCACTTCGTCCAGATGGCGATAGCCCTGGTCCGGGCCCAGCCACGGATTGACGGGGCCGCTGAGGTTGCCGCGGTCGATCACGTCCACGCCGCGCGCAACCAGGGCCTCGCCCAAGCCTGCGATACGGAGTGCATCGGGTCCCATGCGCGCACCACGATGGCCCGCGCCAACGTCGGTGGGTACGCCAATCAGTGAGACCGGGGGATAGGGACGGGGCATGGGCAACTCGGGCAGCGCGTAGGCGGACTGCATAGTCTAACGATTGCAGTGGCGCGGCTCTCTGGCGCTGCAACAAGTGGTGCGGCACCCGGCACCGCACAACGCGTCCATGCCATTGATCCTAAGATATTTCATCAATGGAGATATGGACTCCTGCCCCGCGTCGCGCCTGCCGCCCTCCCTTCACGCTTCGATTGCACCTTGGGCAGAAACGGCACATTGTTTCGCTTTTGGGACACCGAGCGGGGCGCACGTTGTAACGCCGGAAGCATCCGTACTTACGGCGTACCCACCGTGCAATCCTTCCATAGGCCTCTCGAATTTTTCAGTGCTGGCATGCGCGTCCTTGTTGGGGTGATGGGCGCACTTGCAGGTCCAGCCATGCCAGCGCCTGTGTGTGATGGCCGGCCCTGTTCTGGCCGCTGTCAGGTGCCGTGAACCCGCACGGTTCGTAGCGGTGTCGAAACCCGGCATCGAAGTGGGTTCGGCTTGCATGAATCGTTAAACCTGTCACGGCAGCAATTGGTAGCTGGGACATAAGCGACTTGACGCGACTGACCGCTCCTTTGTGAGCCCAAGCGCTAAGAGCGGAACATCCAGGGAATTGCACAGAGCGCGGTTCCAGCAACGAGCAACAGCGCAACACTGGATAGGAAGTACGGGACAATCATCAGCGCCAATCCACAGATCAATGGATTGATGGCGCGCTGCTTTTTGCCGTAGATGAAATAGCCCAAGCCAATCGAGCTGAAAAGGACGCCAAGAAGAAGGTTCGACGTACTCATGAGTTCAACATCTGTGGCGTCACTCTTGAGTCAAACCGACCTGCGTGGCGGAGCTGGCAACACTTCATGCTAAACCCTGTCATGTTCTTGGTGGAGCCCAGGAGGTTCGGCTTGGACAAACGAGTTCCCTGTCCATGCGGCCTGGCGACTGAGTCAAGGGGAGACGCAAGCGGTTACGCGACCGGCATCGGGCTACTGTTCGACCAACCCCTTGGCAAACGCACGCATGACATCCATGAATGCTTTAGCGTTTACCGTTTCCAAGCGGCGAGCCCGCAACTCCGCGATGTGTTGAAACTCCAAGGGATCGCTATTGATTACCCCCATCGACCAGTCCTGAAACATTCGCTCATTCGCTGGCGTGATGTGAATGACCCGGCAGCCCCCGTGTCTAGGATCGTCCAGGATCTTGGCATACAGGCGGAGAACCGCGTGTTCAGGCCCCTCCAAGACTTGCATGAACATACCGCCCCCATGAACAAGAACGCCGGTAATTCCGACTGCCTCGTTGTTCCGTCGCGCCACCATGAGAATGTTCTGAATCTGGTCATCAGATGTCCCGGGCGTAGCTTGACTCAAGTAGAGCAGGCGAATCATTTAATGTTGCATTCCAGATAGGGTGGCACGAGGACGATAATAATCACTGGTTCGGCCGAATATAGCGACGCCCGACGCCTTGAATAAACTTCAGATTTCGCTCTACAAGTTTGGCCGGCTTCCATGACGAGTAGCCATCTTTCTTGCCGCTTCGACAGCACGCTGTGTGTGCAGCAATGGTTGTCCCGTAGCATTGAGCTCTGCGGTCTGCTCAAGCAACGTGCGCAACTGTGCTCCCGACAGTTTCGAGTTCACGGTTAGCATCTTGGCCGCGGCATTGACGACCACGGGAGTAGCCATTGATGTTCCAGATGGGTAAGAGAGTACGCCGCCGGGGAGGCGAGCCGGGACGCGGTCGCCATTGGCATAAAGCGTGACCTCGGGGCCCGCGTTGGTCCAGTCTGTAGCGGCACCATTGCGATCTACCGCTCCGATTAACAGGAAGTTCGGCAGGGAAAACCGGGTTGCCGGGTTCGCGGCCTGGACGCTGGTCCCTGCGTTCCCTGATGCACCGACAAACAAAACCTCAGGCGCTGCAGCCATGCCGTCTCGAAGTGCAGTGCGGATTGTATCCACGGTGTATCGCGCCAACGCACGGCGTTCCTCGATGGGTGTGTCAGGAGAACACTCTTCAAGATTGCCCAGGTAGGCGCCTTCGGCGCGTCCCCATGACATGTTTACGACCCGCGCCTTGTTCTCCACCAGAAAGTTGAGTTGGTCACTGATGGACGCAGCCTCTCGATCAGCCAGCTCGCGGGTCCAGCAGGGAACCGGTGGCGACCCATGCCACCACTCCATGCGTGCGATAACGATCTCGGCTTGTTCAAGTCCCGCCAAAGCGATGTCGGCCACTGCCGTTCCATGGGAGTAGCCACTCCATCGCCCGACCGCCTCGTCAAACACTGCCTTCTCTTCAGGCGTTTGCTGCTGCATACGCTGGTTCAGTGCCCGGGCCTCGGGGCTGTCGACGTTGCCGTCGATGTCATCGAATGCCTGCAAGACCCGATTGAGCTCGTCTTGCCACACCGAGACTGAAGCGGGCAGCTTTGCCGTCGGCGTGTCCTGGCGCAGCTTGAACGCGTCATATCCTCGGATGAGGTTCTGTCCGCTTTCGGTTTGGGCAAGCCGCCCAGTAAAGAGCGCGGTGTCCACGCCGCTGTCCCAGATGCCGATGCGTAGCTTGGGGGCAGTCGGCGATTCGGAAACCTGGACGTCACGTGCATCCCAAAATCCACGTGCAGCTGGTTCACCGGCATTTGCCACTAAGCCGATCGAACCGACGACCGCGACAGCAAACATGCTCCGGACACCGTACGCCATCACGACCTCCAATATCGGGAAACAAACACTGCTTACGAATCGCTAACACCTGAGTCAAGCCGAGCCGAGAAGCGGCTTCGGTTTGAAAGAATTGCTAGCGCCCATTGCGACCTGCCATGCGTTTGACCACATCCCAAGCTTTACGCCACATGGATGCCTCCCACGCCATCAAGCGCGAAACCCACTCCGGCATACCCGTATCTTTCGCCATTGCTCTTGCAGCCGACTCCGCATTGTTATCCCGACCAAACGCAGCACGATAGATCGCGAGCACGAGCTTTATCTCAATGGCGAGCAATACCGAAAGTCCAACATAGCGGACAAATCCAACAGTAGTCAGAATATGGTGATGCTCATCGGGGACGGTATGTCCAGCAACCCATACACCCAATCAGCTCAACGCAACAGCCCGTATCACAGCGCCCTTTCCACGAGCGCGATAGCACCAGAGATACAAGGCAGGTATGACAATGCTCAGGTCAAAGAGTAAGCCGGCCTCAACGAGCCTGGGATTAGACCAGTCATCCCAGGAAACAGCCACGAGGTCAGCACTTACGACTAAAGCAGCGGCAAGCAAGAACCAGTGGTTGCGAAGCAAGTGAAGCGCTTTTCTATCAGCTGCGGTCATAAGTCCTCCTCACACCTACACCTGAACCAAGCCGACGCACGCATTAAATCCTGATCGAGCACGGCTGCCATGAAGCGGATACGGCTTGAATGAATTTTTATACTGCGCTGGGTCCTGATTGTAGCTTCCGTCAAAACGCCGAATCGACCTGTCCGATCTGAAGCAATGTGCGAGCAGTTAAACAAAAATCCACGCCGAAGCTTAGTCAGGGCTGTCCCAAGTTGGAGCGGCAGCTTTCAGCCAATCGCCATATTGGCAATGTAGCTAGAGCGGCTAAGTCCCTTTTCTTTCGCTTTGGCGTCAAGGCGCTTCAGAACACGCAGAGGAAGCGTAATGTTGATCCGTTCGATTGTGTCGTCGAGCAATGACGGATCAACGTCAACATAGCTGACGATCCAGCCGTCGTAATCGCCGCTTCTGACAGCGCCTTCCACACTAGAGGGCTTGGGAATCATCCTCCCCTCATCTAATGCCACATCAATCCAAGCAGCAGCAGCCTCCTGAACGGCATCTACGGCCTCATCCAATGAGTCGCCAGCTGAGTAACAGCCAGGGAGATCAGGAACAATAACGCTCCACGCAGCGTTGTCATCACCTGCTTCGATCATGATGGGATATCGCATATCCATTCTCCTACTTCAGTCCCGCTAGCTTGCGAAGATTGTTGACCAACCCCTTGCCCAGGTCTTTCCTGGGATGCGGGACAGTGATGATGTTGGGGTTGTCAGGGTGACGGTAAATATGGTGCGAGCCACGGACTCGGGCGCAAGTCCATCCGTTCTCTAGCTCCTTAACCAAGTCGCCGCTCTTCATGGTGTGTACCGTACGCACGCGGCAATCGGTGTCAACTCCTGACACGAATCAGGCTTACGGTTCCAGAAAAAACGGCGCCAACTCGTAGTGGTGACGATGATGGTGTAGGTGCAACCCGTTCAGGAAGACCTAGCGCATGGCTGCGGATACCGGCGCCAGTCAACGGCATGGGCCATCTCCAAGAAAGCTGGGCAATTTCCCCCTTGTGGCCCCAAATGGCCCCGCGTCTGGCCGGGTGCAATGGGATGACCCGGAGCTTCCAGACAAAAAACCCGCTGTTATGCGGGTTTCGTCTGTTTTGGGGATGTTCTGGGATGGCCTGAAATGGCTGTGTGGTGCCGACACCCGGATTCGAACTGGGGACCTACCGCTTACAAGGCGGTTGCTCTACCAACTGAGCTATGCCGGCATGCTGGGCGCGGGAGGCGCAGCCCTTGCGGGAGGCGCCCAGACCGCACG
>Ga0335397_10010531_pt1 | contig 11424 bp, 8 predicted proteins | sample MAT04_FD_205740 | JGI IMG/M metagenome (GOLD analysis project Ga0335397, IMG submission 205740) | Freshwater microbial communities from Lake Fryxell liftoff mats and glacier meltwater in Antarctica - MAT-04 (spades assembly) (version 2) ...
GCCCGCGCGCCCCGCGAAGGAACGCCCGCGCGGCCCGGCGAGGGAAGCGCCGCGTCTACCCGGGCGGCCACGCGAGGCTGCGGCCGCCGAGGACGTGCAGGTGGAGTTGCGGCACGCTCTGCCCGGCGCCCGCGCCCGCGTTCGTGACGACACGGAACGCCGCGCCGCACCCGGCCTGCTCCGCGACCTTCCGCGCGACCACGAGCAAGTGCCCGAGCAGGGCCGCGTCGGCGTCGGTGGCCGCCCCGACCGACTCGATCGTCGCCTTCGGGATCACGAGCGCGTGGAACGGCGCCTGGGGGTGGACGTCCCGGATGACGAAGCAGCGGTCGTCCTCGTGGAGGAACGTCGCGGGGACCTCGCGACGCAAGATCTTGTGGAAGATCGTGTCGGGCATCGAGGCCTCCGGGAGAGAGGGCGAGGGTTGATCGGGCGACGGGGATCGGGGGCGCGGGTCAGACCTTGGGGGTGCGGCCGTGGGTCACCGCATGGGCGAGCACGATCGCCGCGCAGTGCGGCAGGTCGCGGACGCCCGTGAGCAGCGTCACGCCGCCCTGGCGGTTGAGCGCGCGCAGGCGGCTCACGAGCGAGGCCGCGGCGCCGCCGCGGAGTTCGGCCAGGTAGTGCCGGCGGAAGCCGCGGTGGATCCCGGAGACCATGCCGTACGCCGCGCGCAGCGTCGTGCTCGGCGCCACCTGCGGCATCCACTGGTCCAACCGGACCTTTCCCTTCGCGATGTCCTTGGGCCACGCGACGTCCACGAACACGCGCGTGCCGTCCTCGGGGCCGCCGGCGTCGAGAAGATAGCGCACGCGGACCGTGCCGACCGTCAGCCCGCCATGCGCGCGGGGGCGCAGCAGGCTCGGCCCCGCCTGCGGGCGCAGCACGTCGACGACGCGCGCGCCGTCGGCCTGGTTGCGCACGACGGCCTGCCGCCAGCCGCGCGCCGAGAGCGTGCGGTCGGGGTGCGGGTCGCCGAAGCGGCGCATGGCCGCGGGGTCGCCGACGCCGGCCCGAGGGTCGAGGTCGACGACGACGTCGGCACCGTCGAGTTGCAGGACCACGACCGCACGACGCCCGAAGCACAGTTCCACGCCCTCCGGCGTCTGCCGCACCGCCAGTTCGTCGCCCCGGGTCGCGCGGACGACGAGCCCGTCGAGCAAGTTCTGGCCACGCGCCTTGGCGCCGGAGGTCGACGTGCGGGCGGGTCGCTTGCGGGCTTCGGTCACGCGGGGTCTCCGGGAGGGCGGGCCTCCCCATGGTCCCCGGAGACCGGCGTCGCGGCGCGGAAGATGCCCGCCGCGGCGGCCAACCGGTCCGGCGCCCCGAGGATCACGACGACGTCGGCGACGTCGAGCCGCGTCGCGGGGCCGGGCTCCGGTACCTCCGAGCCGCTCCGCTTCACGCTGACGACCGTGATCCCGTGACGGAGCCGAAGCTGGAGCTCGGCCAGCGTCTTCCCCGCCGCCGGCGCCCCCGGCCCCACCACGTGGGTCTCGAGGTCGATCGCCCCCACCGCGTTCACGCGGCTCGGCGTGAGCCCCGCCCGGGCGGCCGTCGAGCGGACCTGTGCGAACGTCTCCGACCGCACCGCCTGGACCGTCCGCTCGATGGCGTCCGACGGCAGCCCGAACCCCTTCAGCACGCGTGCGAAGATCTCGACGCTCGTCTCGAGCTCGTCGGGGACGACCTCGTCGGCCCCGAGGGCCTGGAACGCGGGCACCTCGCGCAGGTACCGCGCCCGCACGATCACCGGCAGGTCCCGCCGCAGGGCCTTCGAGGTCGCGACCACGCGCTGCGTCCCCGGGAAGTCGCTGATCGCCACGACGACCATCTTCGCCTGCGCGGCCCCCGCCTTCTCGAGCACCTGTGCGTGGCCGGCGTCGCCGTAGAGGATGGGCACGCCGGCGGCGCGCTCGGCCCGCACGGTCTCGGGGTTCATCTCGATCGCGACGAACTCGATGCCGTGGTCGGTCAGCGCCCGGGCCACGTGCCGGCCCGTGAGGCCGAACCCCACCACGATCACGTGCCCCTGCCTCGCGGTGCCGTCCACGGCGTCCATTGGGACGCGGGTCCGCAGCCGCGCCGACCACCGACGCGAGGCCCGGTCGGCGAGCGGGACCGCGAGGCGGTAGACCAGCGGGTTCGCCGCCATGGAGAGGACGGCCACCGCGAGGAACCGCTGCTCGGCGGCGGCGTCGAGCAGCCCGAGCCCGACGGCCTCGCGCGCGAGGACGAACGAGAACTCGCCGACCTGCGCGAGCGCGGCGCCCGCGAGCACCGCGGTCCGGACGCCGTACCCGGCGACCACGATCGCGGCGGCGGCGAGGACCGCCTTGCCGACGACCACGGCGAGGAGCGTCGCCCCCACCCCCAACGGGGCGTCCACGGCGTGTCCCAGGTCGAGGAGCATCCCGACGCCGATGAAGAACAGCCCCGAGAGGCCGTCGCGGAGCGGACGCATCTCGCCCATGACCTGCTGGCTGTACGGCGACTCCGAGACGACGAGCCCGCCGAGGAACGCGCCGAGGGACAGCGAGAGGCCCGCCGCGTTCGCCCCCCACGCCGTGCCGAGGCACAGGAAGATCACCGCGAGCGCGAACAGCTCGCGGTTCCGGGTGTTGACGACGGCCTCGAAGAGCGGCGGGACGACGTAGCGGGCGAGGACCACGGTGGCCGCGATCACGCCGAGCGCCTTACCGACCGACACGAGCGTCTGGACGGCGTCGGTCTGGGCGCCGCCGAGCACGGGCAGCAGCACCATGATCGGCACGACCGCGAGGTCCTGCAGGATGGAGACGCTGGCGGCGACGCGGCCCTGGGGCGCGTCCGACTCGCCCCGCTCGCCGAGCACCCGCAGCACGAGCGTGGTGCTGCTGCACGCGATCAGCAGCCCGAAGACGATCGCCTGTGCGGTGGACGCGCCGCCGAGGTGCACCGGCAGCGCGACGCCCGCGGTCGTGAGCGCCATCTGGAGCCCGCACGCGACGAGGAGCGACGTCCCCATCCGGAGGAGGCGTGCGAGGCTCATCTCGACGCCGATCGTGAACAGCAAGATCACGACGCCGATGTCGGCGAGCGCCTGCACCGAGTCGAGGTCGCCCACGAGCCGGAGCCCGTGGGGCCCCAGGATCACGCCGGCGGCGAGGAAGCCGACGACGGTCGGGACGCGGAGGCGCAGCAGCAGCAGGACCACGAGGGCCCCCACGCCGTACGCGATCACGAGTTCCGACAGCAGGCCGTTGGTCATCGTCCCTCTGCGACCCCGGGGAAGCGCGAGAAAGAGCGGGGAAGATACGGGAGCGGCGCGGGGGACGAGCGCGCGTTCCCACGAGGTGCGCACGGGGACGGTACGATCGCCAGCCCTCGCGGAGACGACCCCGTGCCCGACCCGATCGTCTGGAGCAGCGAGGGCCCCGCCGGCGGGGCGCCGAAGCGGGACGGCGCGCCGGCGAGCGTGACGCCGGCCGTCCCCGCGACGGGGCCCGCGCGCGTGCGCCTCGAGCGCCAGGGGCGCGGAGGCAAGGTCGTCACGGTCGTCGAGAACCTGCCGGGCCATCCGGCCCGCATCGAGGAACTCGGCAAGACGCTGAAGTCGCGCTGCGGGGCCGGCGGCACGGTGAAGGGCCGCGTCGTCGAGGTGCAGGGCGACCACCGCGACCGCGTGGTCGAGGTGCTCCTCGCGCTCGGGATCGCGGCGAAGAAGGCGGGCGGCTGAACGGCCCACGCGCGTTCACCCGTGCGCGGCGTCAGACCTCGGGAAGGAACCGCGGGAAGGAACCGCGGGAACTGACCTCGGGAAGGGACCTCGGGAAGAAATCGCCTTCGCTCGGTTTCCGGCGGGCCAAGCCCCCAGGAACCCCGCTCGGCGCGCGGCCCCTGCGGGCCCGCGCTTCGCCGTCGTGACGGATGTTCACGGTCTGTGAAGGAATCTTCGATTCCTTCGCAGGTTCTCAACGCTCGACGGTGAACAGGCGCACGAGACGCGCGAGGTCCGGGGCGAAGCGACCCGACGGCGCCTGAGCGACGACGACCCCCGTCGCGAAGACGCCCGGCCGCGCAGCGACCCGCACGATGGACGTGGCGAACCCGCCGGAGGACAGCCGCGCGACCGCGGCTTCCACGCTCTGGCCCGACACGTCGGGCACGTCCACCATCGAGGGGGACGCGCCGGCGCCGACCTGGAGGGTCACCGGGCTGCCCGTGCGCGCCGGCGTGCCCGTGGCGACACTCTGCATGCGCACCCGACCGGCGGCGGCGCGGGCATCGCGGTCGCCGACGACGCGCGGGAGGAGGCCGGCGCGGAGCGCGACCTCGATCGCCTCGGCGGCGTCCCGACCCACGAAGTCCGGCGCCGACACGAACTCGGCGCCCGCGGCGGGCCCAGCGACGCCGCCCGTCCGGACGATCGGCGGAGGCGCCCCCGACGTCCCGGGTCCGGGCATCGGGACGACGGACCCCGGCGTCGGGCGCGGACTCGGCGGCGCGGTCGCCCGCGGCGACGTCGGCGCGCCGGTCCTGGGCGGCATCGGCGGCGGGAGGGCCTCGCCCGGGCGCGTCAGGCGCCGCGGCGGCGGCAGGTCGGACCCCGGCGCGGCCGGCGGCAGCGGAGCCGGGACCGCGCGCGGCGTCGTGTCGGGCGGCGGCGTTCCCGTCCCCGGCGTTCCCGTCCCCGGCGGCCGGAAGGTCGGCGGCACCCGCGCGGGAGGGCGCCCGGCGGCGGCGCCGACGTAGACGACCACGCTGGTGCCCACGGGGGCCGACGACGACGCGGCAGGCTCTTGGCGCAGCACGAGCCCCGCGCGCTCCGCCGTCGTCGGCCACGGCAGGATCCGCGGGACGTAGCCCCCGTCGCGCAGCACGCGCACGGCGTCGTCGGCCGGACGTCCGAGGACGTTCGGGACGAGCACGACGGCGGGCACAACCGGACCGCGACGCGCCACGACCATCTCGACGCCCGCGGCGCCGACGGGTTCGCCCGCGGAGGGCTTCTGATGGAGGACGAGGCCTTCCGGCGTCTCGCCGCCGGTGTCCTCCTCGCTCACGCGCACGAGGACGCCCGCCTGCTTGAGGACGTCCTCCGCAGCCGCGCGGGACAGTCCGACGAGGTCCGGCATGGCGACCGCCGGGGCGGGCGCCGTTCCCGGCGGTGTGACGTCCGGCGTGACCGGCGGCGTGACCACGACGGCGGGGGCGCGCGCGACCACGAGCGCGACGCCGCCGTCGACGAGGGGCGCGCCCGGAGCGGGGAACTGCCGGAGCACGATCCCGTCCGGCGTCCCGGTCGGCACGTCCACTTCGGTGACGGCGACGCGCACGCCCACGCGACGCGCCTCGAGCACCGCCTGCGCCCGCGTGAGACGCCGCAGGTCGGGGGCCGTCGGACCCGTGGGCACCGCCGGGGCCGGCGGCTCCTCGGCCATCGCGGGCGGCGTCACGACGACGGGCGCTTCCCTGGCGGGCGGCGCGGGCGTTACCGGCGGCTCCTCGGCCATCGCGGGCGGCGTCACGACGACGGGCGCTTCCCTGGCGGGCGGCGCGGGCGGCACCTCGGCCATCGCCGGCGGCACCCCCATCGCCGGCGGCACCCCCATCGCCGGCGGCACCCCCATCGCCGGCGGCACCACAGCGACGGGGTCTCGCGGGGCGCGCGCCACGCGGAGCGTCACACGCGTCCCGACGCGTGCGGCGCCCGCCGACGGGTCCTGGCTCGCGACACTCCCGGGCGCGCCCGCCGCAACCTCGACCTCGTCCACGACGGGCTCGAAGCCCGCCGCGGTCAGCGCCCGCTCGGCGTCGGCACGCGAGGCCCCGACGACGTTCGGGATCTCCGCGACGGCCGGCGGCGCCGCCTCCTCGCCCACGCGCAGCTTCACCGTCGCGCCCTCGGCCAGCCGGCCGCCGCCCGCCGGGGTCTGCTCGACGACCTTCCCGACCCGCGCCGAGCCGCCCTCGACCGCCATCGGATCGACCTTGCCGACGAGGCCCGCGCGCTCGAGCGCTTCGAGCGCGTCGGCCTGCGCGAGGCCCGTCACGTCCGGCACGTCGCGCAACGCGACGGCGCGCCGACGACCGACGACGAGTTCCAGCGCGGTGCCCGGCGCCACCAGATTGCCCGCGGCGGGCCGCTGGCGCAGGACGCGGCCGTCGGACGCGTCGGGCGCGTCCTCGGCCGTCACCGACACCTGGAGCCCCGTGCCCGAGAGCGCGGCCTCCGCCTCGCCGCGCAGGCGACCGACGAGTTGCGGGACCTCCACCGTCGTGGGGCGCCGACCGACCCGGAGCAGCACGGGCGAGTTCTTCGGCGGCTGCGTGTCGGGCGCCGGGACCTGCGCGATCACGCGCCCCGCGTCGCCGGCGCTGTCCACCTGCTCGACGACCGGCGCGAACCCGAGCGACTTCAGCGCCCGCTCGGCCTCCGCTTGCGGCTTCCCGACGAGGGACGGCACCGCGGCCGGGCGCAGCATCGGCAGGATCACGAACGCGCCGATGCCGGCGGCGACCGCCGCGAATCCGCCGAGGAGGAGGGCCATGGACGGGCTCTTGCGCCGCACGCTCTCGAGGCGGACCGTCCCCTCCCAGGCCTCGGCGGCGACCAGGCCGGCCGCGTCGGTCACGGTGACCGAGACCTTCACGCTGCGGTTGCCGTCGGCCGTCACGCGCAGCGGCACGTGCAACCGCGTCAGCGTCGGCGCGGCGTCGTAGGTGCCCCCCGTACGCTCGCCGCGCAGATCGAGGGGCTCGAGCCCCTCGGTCGTGGTGACGCGCACGCTCCGCGCCTTCGACGTGAACTCGAGTTCGAGGACCGTCAACGCGCCCTTGGACCCGGGCACGCGCTCCATCAGGTGGACCTTCATGTCAGCGTCCCGCCCTCTCCGCGACCGTCTGCTTGGCCCACGCGCCCAGTGCCGGCACGCGGCGGATTTCCTCGAAGTCGAGGAGGATCCCGTGGCACCGCGGGCACCGCTCGATCTCGAGCGGGGGGTCGAGCGGGAACTCGATGCGGTCGAGGACCGTCGTGCACCCGGGGCAGTGCACCGACGCCTGGGCGTGCTTCGCACAGCACTCCGCGGCGGTCGGCACGTCCTCCGACCACCCCTCGAAGCCGGCGAGCGCGCCGGCGGTGAAGAAGTTGGCCCCGCACTTCATGCAGATCCGGACGGGGGCGCCGCCCCAGACCTGCTCGGACATGTGGGAGTTCATGCACCGCGGGCAACGGAACTCGTCGTCGGGAGGCGACTTCATGACCCCATGCTACGGCACGACCGGGCCGGACGGGAGCGAACGACCTATGGGCCGGCGTCGATCCACGCCCCGACGACGTCGGTCCCGGCGCCGTGGACCCGGACGCTCCCGAGCGGCGGCATCCGCGTGGCGTCCGTGGCTCCCATCCGCAGCCAGAGGACCGAGCCGGTGCGGTCGCCCGGCGCGACGAGCAGGGGGGACGGGAGGCCGAGCCCCCCCGCCTGCGGTGCGACCCCGACGACGCCCATGGCCCCCAGCGCGACCGTCGAGCGCAGGTCGATCGCGACCGGCGTCAGGCCGCCCGGGCGGTGGCAGTTCGCGCAGTTCGTATCGAGGTAGGCGCGCGCCCGCGCCGACACCGACGCGCCGACGTCGTCGAACCGCGGGTGGGCGGGCAGCGTCGCGGGGGCCGGGATCCCGGTCGCGAACATCCCGATGCCGGCCCACGTGCGGAGTTGGTTGTCGGGCCGCCCACCGACGACGCCGTAGTCGAAGTCGCCGTTGAGCTGGCGGGTCGTGAGGCCGAGGACGCGCCCCGCCGCCGCGGTGTGGCACCGCAGGCAGTCGGTCCGCGAGGGGAACGTCCACGTCTGGCTCCGGGTCCCGCCCACGGCGCCCGGGTCGGCGATCGTGAAGGTGCGGGTGTCGCCGGCCGGGAGGAGGTCGGCTTCGGAACCGTCCACGCGCCACCGGTAGGAGTAGCCCTCCCAGCCGCCGGCGGTGAGGAGCAGCACCCGCGTTTCGACCGGGACCGCGCTCGCGGGGTCGCCGGCCACGAGCGGCAGGCGGAACGTCTTCACGAGCACGCTCTGCGTCGGGAACGTCCACGCACCGTCCTGCGACCAGCCCACGGTACTCGATCCGGGCAGCGCCACCAGCCGCTCCTTCAGGGTGTCGTCGCTCCACAGCGGCATGTTCACGTCGTACGGCACGAGCCCCGCCGCCGGCGCGCGGGTCGGCACGTCGGCGAAGATCCCCGTCGCCGAGAGCGTCTGCGGGAAGGTGCCCGTGCCCGGCAGGGCCGCCCGCAGGCCGAGGATGCGCCCGCCGAACAGGTCGCAGGCCAGCAACTCGCCGGCGGTGTCCTCCCCGAACGACGAGATCCCGTCCTGGGTCGCCACTTGCACGTTCGCGGTGGCGGCGACGCCGTCGTAGGCGAGCGCCCATACGCGACCGCTCCCGAGGTCCGCGTAGACGTACTGCCCGACGAGGAACGGGACGCGCGTCCCGCGGTAGACGTACCCGCCGGTCACGACGGTGCCCTGGGACCGGTCGTAGACGTGCACCGGCGCCTCGAAGGGCCCGGCGACCACGTCGCCGCTGTAGACGGCGTTGCCTTCGTACTTGCGCCAGCCGTAATTGCCGCCGCGCACGACGACGTCGATCTCCTCGTAGGCGTTCTGCCCGACGTCGGCCGCCCACAGGCGCCCCGTGCCACGGTCGAACGAGAACCGCCAGGGGTTGCGCAGCCCGTAGGCCCAGATCTCCCGCCGCACGCCGCCGGTCGCCGCCGCGAACGGGTTGTCGGCGGGGATGCCGTAGGCCCCGAGCGCCGTGCCGTTCGGGTCGACCCGGAAGATCTTCCCGAGCAGCGTCGTGAGCGACTGCGCGTGGTTCTGCGGGTCACCGCCGGAACCGCCGTCACCCAACGAGCCGTAGAGATAGCCGTCCGGCCCGAAGGCGAGCATCCCGCCGTTGTGGTTCTCGTACGGCTGCGCGACGGTGAACAGCACCGTCTCCGTCGTCAGCGCCGCGTCCGGGTCCGTCGAGACCTGGTAGCGTGCGATCACCGAGCGGAGCCCGAGCCCGCCGCTGTCGGTGGTGTAGTGGACGTAGAAGCGGCCATTCGTGGCGTACCCGGGGTCGAAGGCGAGGCCCAGCAGCCCCAACTCGCCGCCGTCGCGCACGCGCGCCGTGATGTCGAGGAATGTGCGGACCTGCCCCGCCGTCGCGTTCGCCTGGTTCGGGAAGGCCCGGATGCGGCCCTCCTGCTCCACGACGAAGAGACGGGTCGCGTCGCCCGGCGCCGCCGTGACGAAGACGGGCGACGCGAAGCGCAGCGCCGGGAACGCGTCGAACAACTCGACGCTATCCGTCGTCGGCACCGAGAGCGGGAACGCGAGGGTCGTCGGCGCGACGCGGCCGTCGAGGCCGAAGGTCCCGCCCCCCCCGCCGCCCCCGCCCCCCCCGCCGCACGCGGCCGCCGCCCCGAGGGCGACGACGGCGACGGCGAATCCGCATCGGCGCAAGCCGCGACCGAGGCGCAGCGGGTTCGACGTACGGTCCACGAGGTCCCTCCAAGACGCCCGGCAGCCGGGCGACGACCATCACGAGTGACGTGCGGGGCCCAGCATCCCACGGGAGCGAGCCCCCCGGCGGGTGGGCACGCGAGGCCCGTCCCGGGACGGGAGCCCCGGAGCGAGGAGGCGGTCCACCCCCGTGGGGATACCCCGGACGCCGGGAAATCGGACGCAGGAACCGGCGCGCGGACGGATTCGGTCCACGAACCCGCGGGCGCCTTCCCCATGGACGACGGCCGCGGCTTTGGTAGCGTCCGCCTTTCCGGCCGGGGGTGCGCCCCGACCGCCCCGGAGACCTCGATGCCCCGCCTCGCCCGTTGGATGCTCGCCTCGTTCGCGACCCTCCCGTTCTTCGTCGCGCCGACGCCCGTCCGCGCCGAGGACCCGCCGGCCGACAAGCCCGAGAAGCCCGAGAAGCCCGAGAAGCCCGAGAAGAAGGAAACGAACGACGAGAAGCCGTTCGACGACTGGAAGATCTGCAAGCAGCGCGGCGCCAAGCACAACCGCGACCGTGCCGAGTTCTGGACGACGAAGGGCGCGGGCGGGAAGGACCTCCTCTGGGTCGCGAAGATGTGGAACCGGGCCCTCGAGTTCGGCAAGGCCGCCGAGGTCTACCTCGCGTTCCTCGCGTGGACGCCCGACGCGGCCGACACGACCGGCCAGGCGGCCAACCAGAAGAACCGGCCGCTGGCGCTGGCCGACCTCGTCGAGGTGTACTTCCGCGCGAAGGAGTACGCGAAGTGCCTGGAGACGGCGGAGAAGTTCCGCACCGACTTCCCGGACGCCGGCGGCATGAGCCTGTTCGGCTGGGACATCCCCGGCCACGCCGCGCGTATGGCGGGCGACGAGGCGAAGGCGCTCGAGCTCTTCGAGAAGGCCGCCGAGACGAAGTTCGTGGGCGGCGTCCTCGACCTCGTGGACGTGCACCTGGCCGCCGGCCGGGTCGATGACGCGAAAGCGGCGCTCGCGAAGTGGACGGCGGTCCTCGAGAAGGGCGGCAAGGAGCTCGCGTGGATGAAGGAGGTCCTCGATGCGGTCGGGACCGCGCAGGCCTCGCTCGAGGGCGTGCGGAGCATCGGGACGTCCGAGGCCCCCGCGGCGATCGACAAGCCGACGCTGCTCTACCAGTGGACGATGCAGACCGGCAACGCCGACCGCTCGCTCCGCGAGATCGAGATCATGCGTCGCGGCTTCGGCGACGCGCTCGCCGCCATGGGCGTCGCGACCTTCAAGAAGTACAACCCGCAGACCTCGAAGATCGAGGCGGACATGACCGAGGACCAGGAGACCGAGTTCTACAAGCGGATGATCTCCGAGACCTTCATCACCCCGCAGCCTCCGCACATCCTCGTCACGCAGGCGTGGCTCGACACGCTGAAGATGAAGTGGGACCGCCAGGTCGTGATCCTCGACAAGCAGGGCAAGCTGCGCTACGCCCGCCTGAACCAGGAGAAGCCCTGGGACTACGCGGCGATCGAGCTCGCGGCGAAGGCGCTCACGAAGTAGCCCGCGCCCCCGCGTCCCCGACGCGAGGCCCGGCGGCCGGTCGTCCCTCGCGGGGACGGCCGGCCGCCGTCATGTCCGGAGGTCGGTCGTCGGTCCCGTCCTGCGGGCCTCGCGTCCCCGGCCGCGCGACGGCCGGTCAGGCGATCACGAGCGCCGCGACCCGCTCGACCACGCGCGCGACCGGGACGCCGGTCGTGTCGACGGTGTGGTCGGCCTGCGCGTACAGCGGGGCGCGCGCCGCGAGGAGGGACCGCAGGTCGGCCATGGCGTCGGAACGGCGGGCCATGGGCCGCAGGTCGCCCTGGGCCGCGACGCGGGCCATGTGCTCCTCGGGCTTCGCGCGCAGCCACACGGTCGTGGTGCCGCGGCGCAG
>Ga0335397_10010533_pt1 | contig 11422 bp, 11 predicted proteins | sample MAT04_FD_205740 | JGI IMG/M metagenome (GOLD analysis project Ga0335397, IMG submission 205740) | Freshwater microbial communities from Lake Fryxell liftoff mats and glacier meltwater in Antarctica - MAT-04 (spades assembly) (version 2) ...
CTGGGTTGTATTAAAGACGGCTTCAATTTAGCCCCCCCAGCATCACGGCGAGATCCGTAGAATTTTCTAAGCTGGTCTACGTTGCAACGGGCGATCGCCCATTTCTTCCGTAAATTCTTCTAGTTAAGGGACATGAAGTCGCTGCCAACCCCTCAAACACTGTTTCCAACCCCTTAAACGCTATTTTAGATGCCCCAAACACTGCTTCCGATGCCCCAAACACTGCTACTAACCCCTCAAACACTGCTACTAACGCCCCAAACACTGCTTCCGATGCCTCAAACACTGCTTCCAATGCCTTGAACACTGCTTCCGATGCCTCAAACACTGTTTCCAACCCCTCAAACATCGTTTGATAGGTCTTAAAGGCCGTTCTCAAGGTGTAATCATCGTTATGGAGGTATCAAGGTTAGTTTGGTCACGGGAAAGGAATTCTTTAAAGTTTGGGAGTTAGGCTGTAATGCTGTTTATCTTAGGGAGATAGTACTTTTTCGTCACTACCTTTTATGCACGATGCACCAGATGCCATTTCCATCTTTGTCTCCTATGCTCACGCAGATGAAGGGTTACGGAATGAGTTAGCTAAACAGCTTCGAGTGCTAGAGCGACAAGGCATTATTCAATCGTGGCATGATCAAAAAATGCTTCCAGGGAGCAATCGGCGGCAGGAGATCGACCAACAGCTCAATTCAGCTCAAATCATTCTCCTCCTACTCAGTCCTGATTTTATGAACTCAGACTCTTGCTGTAATGTAGAACTAAAACGCGCTATTGAACGACACAATGCTAATGAAGCGTGCGTGATTCCAATTGTCCTACGACCTGTAGATTGGCAGGAATTGCCCATTGGTAAACTGCGAGCATTACCTACAGATGCCAACCCAGTTACAAAGTGGAGCGATCGCGATGAAGCATTTTTCAACGTGACTCAGGGTATTAAACAAGTAGTAAAAACCATCAAAGAGCGCTCCTTACCAATTTCAAAGGAAGCACCGCCTACCACCACGGTGCGAATTTATGGCTGGAAACGTCAATCTTTTAATGGCGTACCAGATGCGGAGCTAGATTGGACATCTTTGTTTGATATAGACGCCAAACCGCTACGCAAAGTAGCTGACACCCAAACTTGGCATACTCTACTGCTACCGAAACTTAAACAAGTACGGGAGCAACTGACAGGCGCAAAAGCTAGCCTCACCCTCGATATTCAAGGATTAATCCCTCTTTCTGCGGCCTTAATTATCGGAACTGTTTTCCAAGACACCGCTGGCTATACTCTACAAAGGACACAACGTACTGTAGGAAAGGAAGAGGTTTGGCGATCAAGCGCTACGCCTTCTGCCTTAAAATTCAAGGTTGTTGAAGAAGAAGGTACGCCAGGGCCTAATCTACTGATGATCTTGGCGATTAGTGGGTCATCTTGGCTAGAGGTGTCAACATTTTACGCAGATTCAAAAATGCAATTCAGCTCAATCGTCTATCTGGAGCCAGAAACAGGTACAGGAGAACAGGCGCTAAGGTCTGGAGCTGACGCACTCGCATTGGCGCTCCATGCTAAAGAACTAATTCGCCACTACCGCGACAAATATCAGATGAAATGTACCCATTTGGTTCTCTATACTCCAGTAGGATTCTGCCTATTTCTGGGAAGTCGTTTGAGATTAGTCGGTGATGTGATGCCGTATGAGCGCCTTGCCTATGGGGTCTACCAACCGTCTGTTGAGCTTCAGACGGGATGAACAATTAAATGCATCTGCCGCTCACCCATCGAAGTTGGTATTAAATTCAATGGTGTCTCCTTACTGACGTTTTGAGAGTCCCTTGTTAGAGTAGACAGACTATCCATCAAGAGCAAATTCGATCAGACAGTCGTGCGATCGCGCTAGCTCTCTCAAACGCTCTGTTATTCACCTGCTTATGTCCGTTCCTCTAGTTACGTCTCACGATGCTGCACGCCAGGTTATCCGGGAAGTCGTGATTGCGATCGCCTGGTGCCTTGCTTGGGGAGAAGAAGTGACGCCCCAGTTTCCATTGGAGACTCTACAGCAAATGCGGCTGGCGATCGCCAATGGAGAAAACCCACCCCAAGCGGTCAAAGACTATGTTCAGCAAGCTGAAGCGCTGCAAGCGTTGACTGAGCAAGACTTTCCCACCACCCTCAAAAATCTAGCATCCGAATACCCCAAGCTTTGGCACCTTTGGCAGCAACAAACCCGCATTGGCTTGGTATATGGCGGCGCTACCAAAATTAAACAATATGTGTTTGACGCCGCAAAGTTACCAGACATTCGCGGCGCATCGGCTCTACTCGATCGGATCAATCTGGTTGATCTACCAGCCTTCTTTCAAGGTGAAACATCCGCCCGATTTGAACAATGCCAAAAGGCCAACAAAGCTGATCAATATTGCGAAAAAATCAGGACGGGATGGCTTAAAGCTGAATATCCACAGCTAGCAGACGCCCTGATCCCTGAACTAATTGTCTATTCCACTGGAGGAAACATTCTGGCCTTTTGTCCTGCGGCCTTGGTCGAGCCACTGTCTAATGCCATTGAAAAACGCTATACCGAAGAAACGTTAACCGCCAACTCCTGTGCGGTGGGTGCTACTTTTCGCCTCTTAGAAATTCGCTTGGGGCTGCTGCAAAACCCAATTGAAGAAACGTTTTGGTTAGACCAACTCAAAACCCACAAAACTAACCCAGCAGTTTGTGCCTACTTTGGGCTAAGTACTTCTGTTGATCAATTATCTGACGTTGAGTTATGCAGCGCCCTTAAAGCCCGTAAAAACTTCAACGAGCTAGTGGGCAAACTCGCCACTCAATTTAACCTACGGCGCAGTGGCTTTGATACCGAGTGCGATCGCCCCAGTCGCCGCTATCCACCCATGCTCGAAACCCATCCATATTTAAGGCGAGACGATAGCGATCGCAGCTCTGCCGTCACTCAAATTACCGAGCTACCTAGCACCCCTTGGGTGTCTGAGTCACTGGCACGCAAGCGTCGTATGGGTGAAGTAACCAAGCAGGAAAGCGCAGCAGAACGAGGATGGTACGCAAGGATTGATCCGCACTGGCGCATTCAAGCTCCCGAAAGTTGGGTGCAAAAGTTTGAACAATTTCTCACTCGGAACGGCTTGGTTGAACGCTACGATCCAACCCATCAAATCTTTGATGAGCAGCAAAAGATTAGAAGCACTCATGACCGAGAAGCGCGATCGCTTCAAGAAATTAGTTATGCCAACGCTGGATTTGTGGCCTACATCTATGCTGATGGCAACAACATGGGGAAATACATCCGCGATCAGATTAAAACCCTACAAGATTATCGACAGTTTAGCGAAGACATTTTTGAAGCGACAGAGCAATCGGTTTATCACGCCCTGGCAGAGCATCTAGAACCACGTCAATATCAACCCGATGCCCAATCCAATCGATTGAACAAAACAAATCCAATTTGGATTCATCCGTTTGAAATCGTGACGATTGGCGGCGATGATGTACTGCTCATTGTTCCGGCTAACCGGGCACTGGCGATCGCTAAAACTATTGGCGATCGCTTTGAAGCAATTCTGGACGCAAAAGGCAACTATCCCATTCCAGCGTCTTCTAACATCTCTCTACTGCAATCACCCCAGCCATCCCAGGATGCAAAAGGCGCTCGCATCCATCGCTATCATGCCGATGATGACAGAGCATCCGTGTCTAACTGTTGCTTGAGTATTTCCAGCGGGGTGTTAATTACCGCAGATAATACGCCCATTTACTATGCCGATCAGCTAGTATCTCAACTGCTCAAGTCTGCTAAAAAACGAGCAAAAGTACTGAACGATGAAGGGTACTGTGGCGGAACGGTTGACTTTCTCACCCTCAAAGCCGTGACGATGATTTCATCGAACATTGATGCCTTCCGCCAAGAAGGCTTGACCATTGATCGACCGGGCCAGCAGTTGAAACTTTACGCAGCTCCCTACACCTTGCATGAATTGGGCGGCTTGCTAAAAACCGCAGACGCGTTCAAACGAGCAGGTTTCCCGCGATCGCAGCTCTACCAAATCCGCAGCCTATTGGAGCGCGGCAAGCGCACCGCCATTCTTAACTATCGCTACTTTCGCGTGCGCCTGAAAAAAGAACAACAAGAACTCCTACAAACAAACTTTGAGAAAGCCTGGTGCGAAGCTGAAACCAATAACGGCAACTTAGCGCCCTGGTTAACGGCAACACAAAACAAGGATAAAACCATTTACGAGACTCTTTGGCGTGAGCTGGTAGAGCTTTACCCTTTCACAGATGAGCCACCCTCTAAGCCTTCTAACCCTGGCTCGGAAGCCACCGTAGAGGAGGCCACCCCATGATTCAGCTTAATGCGATTAATCAGAGCGTAGCTGCGCCAGATATCTTGTCACTGATTGCAGTAATTGACACGGCGCTGTGTGTCGGAGCAGGTGGCTCATCTGGCTCTTTGGCCGACAAACCAATTTTGCGGAATGCTGAAGGACGATTGGTCATTCCTGCCTCTCAGCTTAAAGGACGGCTGCGGCACGAGTGCGAAAAATTCGCCAATGCCCTACATCTGCCCACCTGTGAATCGCCCGTAGCTCAGACCATGTGCCCTCAGAGAGCGGGACTACCCAATACCTTTCAACGGCCTGACTACAGCATTGGAGATGTAGATGCCGCAAGACAGCCCCGATATCACTGCTTGATCTGTCAAATCTTTGGCAATCCGGTGCTGCCCTCCAAGGTGCTATTTGACGACCTCATCTGTAGCGAAGATCCAGCCAACCTGCCCGAAGTCCTGCGCCCCGGCGTTACCCTCAACCGCCGCCGTCGCACGGCAGAAGACCAGAAGCTTTACTTTTTAGAAACCTCTCCAGCAAACGCCAAATTAAAATTTCAAGGCTCACTCTCAATTCAACCCAGCGCCCCACCCGTCACAAAAACCCTACTTTTGGCCGGACTGCACCATATCCACGCCCTCGGCGGTAGTAAGTCGAGCGGACTCGGTTGGCTGCACTGGGAGTTTCCCGACGCTAGCCAAACGGCGATCGACAAGACAGACTGGGATCAGCTAAAAACTGGAGTTGCCCCATGAAACGACTTCACCTCACCATTACTGCCCAGGCGGCGTTGGCCATTGGTCAGCGCAAACCCGGCGGCTCAGTTAGCGAAGCGATGGACTATATCCCTGGAAGCGCAATTCGCGGGGCGATCGCCGCCCAAATTCTACAGGCAGCTCAGGCCACCGCCCAAATTAGTTCTACCAGTGCAGATCACAATCAAACAGGTGATAGCTTTCAGGCATTATTTTTAGATCAAACCGCTGCCGTGTTCCAAAATGCCTATCCAGCGATCGCCAAACTAGAAGACGATCGCTACGAAACCCGCACTAACGTTCACCTATTACCTACAACGGCGCTCAGTTCCAAAACCAACTCCGGCTTCAAGCCCACGAAAAGCGGTGTATTTGATTCCCTAATCGATGGGTTTTGTGCCAGAGCACAAGGGCTATCTTATGAACCCAATGATCTCACAGGCGATCGTGTTGAACCGTTTAGCGGATTTTACAGCCAGACAAAGCAGCAATATTGCTCTCATACCGTCAGCAAGCGACTGCTTACACGAGTCGGTATTAACCGCCGCCGCGCCACCGCTCAAGAGGAAATTCTTTACAGCATTGAGGTGTTGGACGAGGTGCAGGGCAAAAGACAGCCCCATCCTGCTGTCTATCACGGCTCTATTTTGATACAAGATGACGAACTGGCATCTCAGTTGCAGCAGTTTATTGATCATCGGCAGCAGTTTCGGTTAGGCGGTGCCACCTCACGGGGTCTGGGTAAAGTCGAGATTGCAGTCAAATTAGAAGATTTACCAGATCAAACAGATGTCGTTAAGCGGCGTATAGATAGCTTTAATGAGGCTATGGGCGATCGCTGGAAGCATTGGAGTGTTTTTGGTGCAGCAGCCGTAAACGCCATTGCAGAGCAGACTTTCTTCACAGTCAATCTGCTGTCAGATGCCGTCTTAAGCGAGAACTGGCAACGCACAATGGTGATTTCTGAAGCCATGCTGCGCCAGTTCGTAGGACTCGATCCATCAGCCAATAATTCACTCACGCTCCATACTGCCTACAGCAGCTATGACTACCGCTCTGGCTGGAACGCTGCATGGGGACTCCCTAAGGATCTAGAGCTGGTGACTAAAATGGGCGGTGTCTATTTATTTAGCACTCGGCACCCGGAACAGTGGTACGAGAAGCTAGCTGAACTGGAGCTTTTGGGAGTGGGCGATCGCACCAGTGAAGGCTTCGGTCAGATACGAGTTTGCGACGAGTTTCATTCAGTCTTTAGGGAGTGTGCAGTATGACCCAGACAACAGAACAACCAGAACAGCAACAAGAGTTAGCCTTACAAAAAGGCATCCGTCAGGCAGAAGATGATCTGGTGCGCTGGATTGAAACTGCTCTTAAGAATGGAAAGTACACAAAAGCGGGCGAGAAGAAGCTGGAAGAGTCCCAGTTTCGCAACCTACTGCGGGTTTCAGAAACAACTGAAAGTCCAGAAGTGATTAAAAACTTCTTACGCTATCAGGTAGGGCGAGAAGAGAAATGGGGACGTGGCACAGGCTCGCTTGCTGAACTGATTATTCATGACATTGATCACGCACTACGAGGAAAAGCAGAAACCATTCAAAAAGAAATCGGCTACAAGAGATTAAACGAGATTTGGATTAAATTGATTCGCTTATATTTGGGATATGGCGCACGTCAGCTCAGATACCTAAATTACATTGTAGAGAACCCAGACACTGAACAGAAGAAGCATCCATCTAAGTAGATCACCGAGGCTAAGCCAACCATGTTTGATGTTTTCAAAAACCGCTTGGAATTAGACGGCACGCTTACCACCGTTACGGCTCTGCGGATTAGCCAGGGGCGCTCAATGGAACCAATTGGCTCTGACTTGCCTGTGGTTAAAGATGCTCTAGGAAAACCGTTAATCCCAGGATCAAGCTTTAAAGGAGCGATGCGATCGCGGCTAGAGAGCTTTATGCGTGGAGTTGATCCAGATCTTGCGGCTAACCCCACAATTGAAGCAGAATGGTCAATTACCAATGAACGGTTAAACGGTAAAAACGGCATCAAAGAAGAGGTCGCTCAAGAACTTCAGCAGTTGTATCCAGACGAAGCACAGCGTCGGGAACGGGTAGGACAACGAGATACCGTCTTAACTCGCAAAATCCTAAGTGAAACAGACCTAGTCTCCCAACTATTTGGATCACCCTGGCTATCCAGTAAGTTGCAACTTCGAGATCTTGCTGTTGTGCCAGACTCTTGGTTTGGGCAATACCAAGAACGCGACGGCGTAGCCATTAATCGAGATACCGAAACCGCCGCTGATGGCAAGCTTTACGATTTTCAGGTCGTCCCTGCGGGTACCCCGTTTCAGTTTCATGCTGTAGTAGAAAACGCTGAAGAGTGGGAATTAGGACTGCTCATGATTGGGCTACACCAGTTTGAAACCGAGCAGATTCCCCTGGGTGGAGGGCGATCGCGCGGCTTAGGCGTAGTGAAGTTAGAACTAAACAAAAAATGGTGGTTTGATTATCCAACCCACCAGCCAGAGCAACTTATCCAATACTTACAGCATCTAATTCAAAACGAGAAAGATCATTATTTGCTGACCGCTGATGACTATGACACATACAAAACCACATGGTCGGAGGCACTGATTGCAGAACTGAGGAAACCGAGAGAGCAACGCTTTGGGAAAAGTCCTGTTATCACCTCTGCCAGCTAATTGAGAGCACCAGCACCGCTGCCACCCATTCTCAAACCAGATTTTTATGCACAAACGTTTCGTTAACCACTGCACCATCACGCTCACAATCGCGCCAGATGGCCCCATCCTGATTAAATCTGGTAAAGAAGGAGCCGATCCCACTAAGCCCAGTATGGAGTTTGTAGAAACCTATCACCAGGGCGGACGCACCATTTATTTACCCGGCAGTTCCTTAAAGGGAGCCATTCGCGCCCATGCCGAGCGGATAGTCAGAACAATAGGTAGTGAGAAGTACAAGAAAGACGATGACAAACATCTCTGGGCTAGCGACCCCTTACAGCTAAATGACTACGATTACCTCAAGGACTATTCCCAAACGTCTGATATCTACAAATGGTCATCCTTTACCGATCAGATGTTTGGTAGCACAGCGATCGCCAGCCGGATTCGGATTGAAGATGCCTATCCGGTAGACCGCACCCAGCTCAAATTAGAAGAGCGAAACGGTGTAGCAATCGATCGCGTTTTTGGCTCCGTGGCCGTGGGGCCGTTTAACTACCAAGTCTGCACTAGCGGCGCGTTCCGCACCAAAATTCACCTAAAAAACTTTACGCTGGCGCAGTTGGGCCTAATTGGACTGGTGCTACGCGACCTCAACGATGGCTGGTTTGGCATTGGCTTTGCAAAATCACGGGGTTTGGGAACTGTAGCCGTGAACTATGAAAAAGCTGTAGTGCATTATCCTACCTGCATCTTGGATCAAGAAACTCAAAAGATAGTGCCACTGGGCAGTTCAAAAGCACCGTGGGATTACACCACACTGCTAGGAGTGGGTGCATTTCTAGAGGACGATGAGCGCGATCGTTATGGGTTTCCAAGAGATGATCAGCAAGATACTCCCGTTGGCGCTCAAGAAATGCCGCTGGGGCTGGGGGTGCAACTCACTTGGCAAAGTAATACCGTGACCGATTTATTTGAACGCGCAGTCAGAGCGTGGCGTATAAGGTTGGAGGTGACTGGATGACTGCCTTTGTTGGACATAAAACCGTGACGCTAGAACAACTACAAGCGCTGGTAACCTATACGGCGATCGCCCTGCCATCTAGCTACTATTTCCTGCGCTGGTTTCACACCGTCAGTGGCATCCAGACCACATTACCTAAGAATTTTCCTAGCCCAGAGGGGCAGCTATTTAATACAGAGCTTGAACTGCGTTGGAAACAGCACGGAGCAACCTATAACGTCCTTCTGCTCAGCAAAGCAGCACCTGATGCAACGCTGAATTTTACACCGCTAGCAGGAGAGTGGGAATGGTGCGATCGCAACGCTTACTTTTATGACAGTGATGAAACTAAGTTCCCTAGAGGGTTTCTCTACTCAGAAGCCAACGGAAAACCGGGTTATTCTAAAGCAGTTCCCGTCCAGCAGCGATATTTTAGCGATACCCAAACCGCCACGATTCACTTTGTCGCGCTCACGGTAAAATAACCATGCCAAAACCTCTCCCACCCCGGCCTCAGCGTTCCACACCTCCCGCATCACCCCCCCCTAGGCCAAGTGACTCAGGGGACTTATTGCCACCCAAACCCTACGAGCTAATTCCATTTCCCAAAACCCGCCCCACCCTGGAGGGTCCAGCCGGACACGATAAATATCTGAGCGATCGCCTGCACGGAACTCTGTTTTTAACTCTGACGGTAAAGACGGCAGTACATGTTTCAACTGGAATCGTGGTGATGGGCAGCGACATCGGCAACACCCGAGTTCCACTGATTAAAACAATGGTGCAAGGCAATGACCAAACACTATCGATTCAGGGGAGTTCGTTAAAAGGCTGCATCCGATCGGTATATGAGGCAATTACCAACAGCACCCTGGCCGTTGTAACCTCTCGCTACAGAAGCCAAATTCCTACAGAGCGATTGCCCTGTCGCAAAAAGGAGGAGTTGTGTCCTGCTAGTCGAGTGTTTGGCGCATTAGACTGGCAGGGATTAGTAGAGTTTAGCGATGCCAAGTGCCAGAACACAGGCTTTACAACCGGGTTTATGCCATCGCTCTATCGCCCTCGACCCGATCAGCGACGAGCCTACTTTACGCAGGGCAAGGTGGCAGGTCGCAAGTTTTACTACCATACAATTCGGGCGATCGACAAAGGCCAAAATCAAGGCATCCCTGTGCAAGAAGCGGCTAAAGAGCATACATTTAAAACCGAACTACACTTTAAAAACTTGAAGGATACAGAGCTAGGAACATTGCTGATTGTATTGGGGCAAGATCCCAAATACCCAATCGCGTTGAAAGTGGGAGGCGGAAAACCCATCGGTATGGGAACGATGACTGTTACAATCAAGGCCATTGATCGCGTCCAAGGAAAGCAAAGTTTGAAAGAGCGCTACGCTTCCTATACTCTTCCAGACTCTATCCATCTCACAGGTGACATATTACAACAGTTTATGCAGCAACAAATCAATGTAGCCTACACAAAGAAGCTGATTGAACAGCCTCAGCTAGACGCACTCCTCAACGTGCTGCGCTACCCCACCGATCGCGAACCTCCTTCTGGCATGTATTGATATGATCACAGATACTGCACCCGAACTTTTAACAGATATTCAATGGCAGACTGCACACGCGATCGCCCGTGATCTCGTGATGACAAAGACTTGTGTGAATGAGTTGGGAAAAGCGATCGCCTATCTTCGCAGCGCCATTCATCAATACCCATCAAGTGCCGGAACGCAGTTCTTCAAGTTTCTGAAAACGTTAGTGAACAATGGCCGTCAAATTGGGCACAGTAGCAGAACACCCGACTATTATCGAAATATAGACAAAGCTTGTAACGCTCATTTAAGAAGTGAAGAGTCTAATGCTCAAGGGATGCTACAGATATTGGGCTGGGCATCACGGCTGATGCGTTATTACGAGGTAACGTCGATTGGAGAAATTTCAACATTTGAAGTAAAAGTAGAAGAAAGTGCTGCGGTGGTGGCGCGACGGGCTGAACTAGAAAAGTTGAAAATTAAGCAGACATTTGAAGTCGGACAAATCATTGAGGCGACAGTAGGCAAGAAACACGCTACAGGTAGTCAAGTTACCTATCTGATCGAGGGCATTTCCTTTAAAGAAAGGGAAGCCAAAACCTTCAAGAATATCCCTGAACGTGGCACTGTCAAGGTTCAAATTAAATCTCTGAAGGAAGATGGCAGCATCAACCACGTTAAAGTTATGGAGTCATAGTCTCTCCAGTAGAATTGCGGCTTGAACTGCGATCGCCCTTCCTATCTCTTCGCCAACTCTTCCTTCACCCACACCCGAAATGCCCGCATCGCCTGATTGCGTCCCTCTCTACGGCTCTGCTCCACATACTGAGGAATGACAGTGTGTAGTGACCACCCTAAAAACGTTGGACTATCTTCGACTTCCTGATAGACTCCAGCCTGCAAGCTATAGACCCGAACCAGACCGTTTTCCCGTCGCCAGAGTTCTGGCACACCCAAGGCGGCATAAGTTTTTGGGTGGGTTCGAGATGTAATGTCAATTTCTATAGCCAAATCTGGAGGAGGATCAATGCTCAAATCTAAGCGTTTCTTACCGCGCACAGCAGCTTCATGCTGAATATAGAAACATTGATCGGGTTCAATAC
>Ga0335397_10010536_pt1 | contig 11421 bp, 4 predicted proteins | sample MAT04_FD_205740 | JGI IMG/M metagenome (GOLD analysis project Ga0335397, IMG submission 205740) | Freshwater microbial communities from Lake Fryxell liftoff mats and glacier meltwater in Antarctica - MAT-04 (spades assembly) (version 2) ...
CGATTGCTCGACTTACTGTTAGGCCAAGATTCCCGCTGCACACACTCCTGAAATCGTTCAGCCGCCTGTTCTAACCAAGGCAGGTACAGCGCCCGAACCGCAGCCTCAACCGCATCGCAATCTGCTTTCGTTTTCACAGATGCGAGTGCTCGCAAGGCAAAATCATCTGCCAGATAGCCCCCCTGCACATATTGCTTCTCTAGGTCGGCAATAGTGTCGCCGCCCAAATGCGAAGCAGTTCTCTGAGCGAGGCTGGACAAGTACTCGAGAGCACAAGCCAATGGTGCGTCGCCCAGTTTGGCCCAAACCCAACTGCGTCTGACGCCATGGTGCTGCTCCAGTTTGGCAATCTCCGTGCGAGCACTTCCATAATCGACACCCGCAAGAGCGAGCAGTCCTTGTCGAAGATCCTCTTCGTCTCGCTCATTTTCATCAGGCCAATACTCGCGATCGAACTGTGTCGCAAGGGTATTTGGCTTCGCTTTTCGTAGGACGCTAGCAACTCCGTTGTAACTCGCTGGCGCTTCGCAAAACCGCGACCACAATCCTTCCCAGTTACTCGTTTCTTGTAGCCCAAGTTTCTCACCGGCTACAAATTCGCCATCGCTGGCCGGATCAAAACCATACTCTTCACGGCAGCGATTACAGAACGCATGCCATTTGCCATCATCCATCTCGGCGCGGACCTCTTTAGGATTACTCATCCATCGAAGCAAGTCGCGAGGGTGGTCGCCGATCATCAATCGATCAAAGTCCTCAGCCTCAAGTCGTCGACCCTGCAACTTCGAGACGGATGTGATCGCTAGAACGGCAAGCGACGCCATCATCGATAGGCGTGTATTGGCTGTACCCGAAACATCTAGCCCAAATGCCGGACTCTCCTTAGACACGAGCATCGCTTCGACGGTCCAATCACGTCCGTTCTTTTGTGCCCAGACCGTGCCGCGGTATAGTAATTCAACCAGCGGCTGCAGCTCCCAAGGACACTGTGTTCCAGCTCGCAACTCTTGCCGGCTTACGCCAGGCAGATACAGGATCGGCGTCTTACCCTTTGGGAAATCAACCTCCGGCAGCACACCTTGCATCGCGCACTTTAGCCAGATCGCTGGCCCCGTGCGACTTTCAGGCGCGTACTCGCCCAGAACCAATAATTGTGGCAACCGAGCTTTCAACTGTTCGAGCAGCGGCAGCCATTCGCTTTTGGCATCTGTCCACAGCACCGCTGTGGGTGAAACTTCGCTACTTGCGCACCGTGTCGATGTGTCGAGGCCTTGGAGAACGGAGTCGAGAAGAGTCATTGGGCTCCTCCGGTCCGTTGAATAAGGCAGTTTCGACCCGAAAGCGACAATCGCTCAGTGGCAATCTCGCTAAATCCAAGGCAATTGGAATGGAGTGCGGCAATAAAGCGACAATAAAGCGGCGTGAAAGCGACAATCTGAAGACGGCTACACATTACAACGTCTCCCCCAAGATTCGCCGATCGCGAACGAAGCTTGGCAAATGTTGCTCCAGTGTGCCAGGCGTCAATACTGCCAATACCTGAAAAGACTTCTTTCCTTTTTCATACTTGTTCTTGCATTCTTTCGTTGCGTTCTGCAGTGCATCTTGGACTGTATGCCGTCCTCTGCTTTCCAAATTCACCAACGACGGTAACGAGTTCTCTTTCAAGTGACTCCCATAGTGTGCTCGCAACGCACCGCGATCAGCGACAATCCATGTCTCCATACAAGTCGTCATCAATAATACTTGATCATCCTTTGCCCCACTTGGCTTATCCCAATTGTCGCGATCCTTCAAATGCGTCCAAGTTTTCTCAATATCCTCCATAGGATCTTCGCTATCGACCAATAAAATTGCGTCCTCTTGGCCAGCTTCGTGTGCCGTGCAGAATCGATCGAACGCATTGCCACGCCCGCCACAAGCGACCAATTTTGGCATTCGTTTGAACTTGCAGCTCTCGAATAGCTTACGGAATCCTTCACGGCATCTTCGTTTGATTTCGTCAGAATCTCCGCCGCCTTCAAGGTAGATTGTTAGCGTCTTTACCATCGAACACCTCCAATCTGCCCATCGGTCCACAGCCTGCCAAGTCGATAGTCCTTCAACCAGATCTTGAGGTCATCGGCATTGAGTCGCTGAGCTGTCGTAAGGCCATTCTGTTTGTCAAATACGACCACGCATTCTGGCCGTTCAGTCATCGCATCGATCAGGATATCGGAGTGAGTGGTCACGACGAGCTGTGTTCGTTCCGATGCCGCGACTAACAAGTCTGCAATCCCGGGCAACATATCCGGATGCATTCCAAGTTCTGGTTCTTCGATACAGATCAGCGGTGCGGGGTTGGGATCACACAGTATTGCCAGCAGGCAGAGGAACCGCAGGGTGCCATCCGACAGTCGGCTCGCAGGAATGACAAAATCGCCTTCGGTTAAAAAGACCTCGACAGTGCCACCCTTAACCCGAATATCAAAATCATCGAGTCCTGAGTAAAGATTGCGAAGCTCAGATTGGATCACACTCTTTACGCTTGGTATGCCTCGAAGATGATTCAAGAACAAACCGAGGTTCGAGAAGTTTTCTTCTAATCGATCTGACGGCAAATCGGCAGATTGTGGTGTCCGAAAGATAGGACTCCTTCCGAACGACCATTCTCGATAAATCCTGATCCGCTCATAGGCATGAGCGAGTTTCGAAAGTTGCGGATAATGCTCGGGATCTCGACGCTGCGATAGTATCGACTCATCTTTTGCGACATCCTTGACTTCCAAAAATCGTTGATCCCCTCTGTCTTGAATCAGTAAGAGTGGAGTGCCTCTTAAAATACGATAAAAGTAATAGCCGTCGGGTTGCGATGGATAGTTTACGTCTTTTCCAATTCTCTCATCGAGCAAAACAAAGCGTTGAGACTCTGCCGTAAATTCGATCGAGTGTCGAATCAAATCCGGTTCGCCATCCAGTTTTATCGTCGCATCAATCGCAGCCATTCCATTTGGCTTTCCTTTCCAGATCCATTCCGCTACGCCCCCTCCTCCTTTTTCACGAATTGGCGTCGTAAGCTTGGTCGCAGCAGACCGCAAGAGTGCAATTGACTCGATGAAATTCGATTTCCCCGAGCCGTTGGGGCCGACCAATATGTTGAGCCGCTCCATCGGCAGCGGAGGCGTGTCTGGGCCAAATGACAGCAGCCCGGCAAGTCTCAGTTCGTGTATTAGCATGGGGCTTCCTCGGTTTTCAAATATGTTTGATGTTGTTTACGAAGGCGATTGCCCGCTGGGATGTTCCCGAAATTGGTTTCGTGAACATCCGCCAGCGAAATCCGTAAGCTGCTGGTCACAATAGGCTTAGGAGAATTCAGCGCATGGCCAAATTTTGTCTCAAAAGGTACCTTGCTCATGATTGGGCCTTCCTATTATTGGCAGTATCGCGGGCTGCTTGTTTGACTGCGATTGCGTAGTGCAAGTCATTCCATCGGTCGCCGGTGAACTTATCGCCGCCAGCAAAGTCCTTTGGATCATCTTTGTTTTCGTCCTAATCCCAAAACCAGGGATAGTCATCGATTGGGCGTTTGGGTTCTTTGCCTCGGTCTTTAGTCCATTTGATCTTGGGTGGATAGCGAAGGACTCCGGCACCTCTGCGACCGCGTGAAAGTTCGGCGAGCATGAAAGGGCGGATGTTCATGCGGACGCCGTCGTTGATGTCGGGCGTCCAGCCGATGGGCTGCTGGTGCAGCGGCTTCCAACGGACGAAGATGTCGTAGGGTGGTTTGCCTTGCAGGATGGCTTGCAGTTTGTCCTGCAACTCTTTCGCAGCCAGCAGGCGATCGTCTGCGCCGGATTCGTTGTTCTTGACGCCCGCTTCTTGTCGCGTGATCCAATCGCCGAGGTAGCTGTAGGTCAGGTTTTCGAGCAGCTTTTTGCCTTGGGGGCCAGCTAGCTTGTGATAGTTCACCTGCGCTGAGAAGCCGTCTTTGCGTCCGTCCCAAATGTGCCAGATGAAAGGCCGCTGATGGAACAGCTCGCAATGTTCTTGGAAGAAGCGGTCGCGTAAATAAACGTCAAGGTCACTGAATTTTACCCCGTAGGGGTTTGAGCCATTAGCCGGTGGTAAGCGCAGCGTCACCACCGGATCAAGGCCGTCACCATCATCTCCCTCATCCCGGAGGGATGACAGCGCACCGGGCTGCGATCCCTCCGGGATCGAATCGGTTACCGCGTTATCGTTTCCGGTGGTGGCGCTGCGCTGACCACCGGCTAATGGCTGTGATCCCGTTGGGATCGAAGACTCACCGCATGCGTTGAGCAAACGCAGCAATCGATCCGAGGCGGGGTCTTCGCCGCGAACGGATGGGATGCAGACGATGCCGTCGTCGTCGACGAATTCATCCAGGCTATCGCACCGAGCCACCAATGCTCGGGCGCGTTGGCTGAGTCGCATTTTGCTGTCAAGTTCCGCCGGCCAGCGATATCCGAGCAACCGAGCAACTGCAACTTGCAACGTAGAAGAGCCATCCTGGCTCTTATTTTTATCAGACAAGCGGCTGGAAGCCACTTTTACTTTGGGACGCGATGCAAGAAAGCGGCTGGAAGCCGCTTCTACTGGCCAGCCATGAAACAGCCATTGCGTTGGATCGTCGCTTTCTGGCTCGGGAAGTCCGTTCGGGTATTTTTCAGCCGCGACCTTTTGCCAGTGTTTGAGGTCGAAAGGAATATTGATCAAGTGACTTGGGTCAACGCTCAGCTTTTGATTAAAGTGTCGAACAGCATTATGATATACAGGATCAAAGCAAAATGCCGCGAGAGCTGGAAGCATAGATTCGTCTGAAGGAACAATAGCGAAAGAAGCGTTGTCGTATAACTCACCAGAATAGATCGTGCACGGTAAGTCACCAATTTGCGAAACCGCGATGCCCCGCTTTCCGTAGGACGTGTTAGCGAGCCCCGGACGAAGCATGCCAACGCCAAGCGTGCTCCAATTAATTGCTTTGGAGCGCCCCGTGTAGAGAAGTGAATCGTCGATTGAGGTTTGCAGGTACCGCCAATCTCCAGCTACTTGGGGTAACTCCCATAACTGCTTAACCCAAAATTCGTTATCGCCAGTCACAACACCTCGAGGGGCACCGGCAAATTCGCTAAGTAATGCACTTTGCCCCGCGCGGGACATTGAAAACTTAGCATCCGGATTATCTAGTTGCTGTCTCTGCGGAATGAGCACAACCTGTGCTTGTTGCTGACCGCAAAGCTGATCTGCTTTCTCTCGCGGTTCTTTTGCTGCGGCAACATCAATGCCAGCCATTTGTTGATCATCACCAGCTTCGTTTGCGGTCAAACCTAACAATGAGACATTGACAACTTGACCACCGATCGTTTCAAACGCACTATGTCCTAATCTCGCTACAAAATCCCATTGCCTACGTTCAAGCAATGTCTCGCGAAGCTTCTTGTACGTCGTCAAGAACAACCAATTCTGTGGCGTGACCAGCGCGGTCGAGCCGCCTTGGGTGCAGAACTCTAAACAGCGAAGTACAAATGCGGTGGCCAAGTCGGCCTTGCCCAAGGCGTACTGAGTATCGAGATACTTTTTGAGTTCATCGTTTTGTTTGCCTCGTCCGAGATACGGCACGTTGGTGATGACCAGCGTATAGCGTCCGGAGAGCAACTCGGTGGCTCGCGTCAAACCCTGAGCGGCCGCGGCCAACTCCTGCTGTTCATCCGTAGCATTTCGGTCGTCAACAATGATCGTTGATAAGGCTTCGGAAATCTGCTCCAACTGTTCATCGGTCATCAAACCCGAGCCGAAGAACCGCTGCGGATTGATCAAGCTGCCAAGCGTGTCGGCTTTAAAGAACATGTCATAGAGTTGGCCCCACTGGAAGCCCAAAGTAGAAGCGGCTTCCAGCCGCTTTCGTGCGTCAGGCGAGCGTTGTAAGAGGCTGGAAGCCTCTTCTACTTTGATCGCCTTCATCCATTCATCGCGGCTATTGCCAAGTGGAATTCCTGAGCAAGCGATATTGCGCATGGGAGGCAACGGCTTGGGACCCGTCAGTTTCCAAACAGCCATTGCCACATTGAACGCAGCGATCTGCGTACAACGCGGGTCGATCTCAAGGCCGAACAAGTTGTCGCGCAGAACCGCTTCCACAGCCATGTCTACAGTCAAGCCCTCTTCCTGCATTCGCATTCGAACAAGTAATTCAAATGCTGCCACTAAAAAATGCCCGCTGCCGCAGGACGGATCGAGGACTTTGAGCCCAGCGGCAGTCTTTGGCCATCCTGAGAAAGTGCCGCCCATCGGACGCCAAGTAGAAGAGCCTTCCAGGCTCTTTGGTCTTTCGCTCCCTGTCGAATACTCATCGGACTCATTCTCTGAAACGAAGCCTGGCGGGTCCGTCAAGAGGCTGGAAGCCTTTTCTACTTTGTGGGCATGTATGTAGGCACGGAATTTCTCTAAACTCTCGGGCGAGCGGACGGCGTGATCGAACGATTCCTTTTGCCAGAAAACGCCTGCCTTGCCAAGATGCGTATTGATCTTGTTCGCTGAAAAAGACTTCCAGGAATGGAGGATGTCAGAGAGATCGTTTTCGCCAAGTGGTGTTACTAATGCATGGACATGGTTTGCGGCAACAACATACTCGTCCAAGACGTAACGATCTCCGTCGAAGTGTTTCAACGCATCGTCTACGATCTTGTTCGGCTCAGATTCAGCTAGGACCAAGGCACCGTATTTCTGGTCGAGCCACTTTTCTATCTGAGCAGGAAACTTTGCGTAATACTCCTTTTTCTGTTTATCTGTATGGGGCTTTGGATTCTTCTCCAGCCACTCCTCACGCTCTGCTTTCCAGGCTTTCCACTTATCGGCCGGCAAGGAGTCGGCGGTACGAAAGGTAACAAAGTACGTAACACCTTCCTGCTTGATATGAGGAAGATTACCGCAACCAACATCGATCGGTTCATTCCAGTCAAACCAGTTGTGGTCAAAAGTAGAAGAGCCATCCTGGCTCTTCTCTTCCCGTACAACGTCCCGATGGCAGAGGTTGAAATCACTGGTTTGGTCGCTTGTAGTACGCAAGAGGCTGGAAGCCTCTTCTACTTTTACAAACCTCAGATACTCAAACTCGTAGCCGCCAGCCGTCTTGAGTGCAACCGTACGACGTAAAGTCGCTTCATCCATGGCTGTTGTTGCAAGTTCGGGATTCTCAGCCAAAACCTTTCCAGCTTGCCAAGCGCCAAGCGTATTGTGCAATAAGAACAACACCATGTAGTGTTCCGTGAAAAGCTGCGTAACTGCGGGCAGAGACCTCCCATCGATCTTGTCCCCCGATGCATTGACGCGATCCTTCTCTTCGCTTTGCCAAAACTGATAGACCCATCCCAGCGAATCATCGGCGGTGAACACTTCGGCCGGTAACAAGTTGAGGAGATTGTTCAGCTTAACTTGAGTCTCTTGAGACAGTCGCAGTTCCAACAATGGGTCATCATTGCGAAAGATGGCCGGCAGCAAGGCCGAAGCGAACTGCCCACCAAGCACCCACGGATCAGCCTTCGACTCCTCCGCGATTTCTACGAGCGCTTCCATCGAAACCGATTGTCCATATTCGGGGTCGATCAAGAATTCGTTCTCAGCCAAAAATCGAACAAAGATCATGCGATGCCATTGCTCATAGGCACACTCCTGCACGAGCCGATCAATCTGCTGCGCATCCGATTGTGAATTGCGGACGTCGCCGATCTGTTTGCCGTGGGCTCGCAAGCGAACTCGAAGCTGGGCCTGCGATTCGGATAATGCTCCACGTTTTCCTTCGTGGACATTCAGCTCCTTCAAGCGGTCCGTGACATCAGCGACCACAAGGTTACGAGCCTTGATAATCGCTCTTTCAAGATCTTTACGGAGTTCTGGTTTTAGTGCGACCATAATTTAATTCACCTTCGGTTTGTATGTATTCACCCCGAAGGGGTTTGAGCCATTAGCCGGTGGTAAGCGCAGCGCCACCATCGGACTCTCGTTCGACACACGGTTTGCATCCTGGAGGGATGCCAGCGCCGGTGCGCTACGATCCCTCCGGGATCGAATTCGCGAGGGGCGCGACGTTTCCGGTGGTGTCGCTCCGCTCAACCACCGGCTAATGGCTGTGATCCCTTCGGGATCGGGAACGAAAGAGAATTGCGTCATGATATGACCACCGGGCCTTCCTTCAATTTTGCGATTAACACGCCCTCCTGTTCATTCAGCCACTTCTTCACGTCGTCTGTTGTTTTCAGGGTTCCGCTTGTGAGACGCACTTGCTGCAACTTGGGCTCGAGCATCTTCCCCGCTTGAGCCAATGCCGCCGAAAAACGTCCTGGTATTGCAGCGGATTTGTCTGCCAATGATGACAGCGGTGTTGAATCAAGAGTTCGAATCAATTCTTCATCGGTGCCAACTTTGATGGGCGCGACTTCCGTAATCCCATTGGGACTAAGCACACTGGATTGCTGTTCCGCCTTCAGCTTGGTCCAAACGTCTGACTTCGAGAGCGACGCCATTTGTTCTTCTTGAATGGACTTCAATGAGCCGTGTGCCGCTGTGACGGATGCACGAAGTAGCTCAGCACATTTCTTTACCAAGCCAGAGACATGGTCCGATGTGTCGAGCAACAGACGGCCTGTGCGAATACCTTCGGCAGACGACCGGATTTCGTCTGCACCAGGCAGACTCGTAGCATGACGAAGCATCCGCTCAAGCGTCTTCCACAATGGCAGTCGTTTATCGGCGAGTTCGCCAAGCTCACTCCATTGCTTGGCAACTTTCTTCAGTGTTGCCTCTTGCTCCAGCAACTTGCCTAGTCGCTCGTTCCCCGCGTGGTTACGAATGTCGATTAGGTTTTGCGTATCTGGCTGCGCTGGAAGCGGTGCTTCACCGCCGGCGCGGGACGCGAGAGCAAGCATCGCCTCGATAAACTCACTCGACTTGTCCTCCAAATCATCGGTCTGCTTTGCCGTCACTTTAGCTTCCGGGAACAGCCCGCGCAACGCCAGCTTCTCGCGAGCAGAAATGACTCGCGTTACCTGACGAAATTGGGCCTTCTTGATCTTGGTCTGATCGAGCTTGCCGGCTGGGACCGCTTCACCGGAGGCACGCACCGAGACATCGCCAGCGTTATGGAGTGCCATCAGCGCTCCATCGACAGCGTCTTGAGGCCAACCATAGGGTGACGCTCCAAATTTCTTGTGCAGTTCGCGTCCCTCTGTTCCAGAGCCGATCTCTTTGAGGATGGCTTTGCAAACAGGATGGGCTTTGGTTTCGTCCGTCCATTTGATGGCTTGCAAGGGAGAGTCATCGCCTGACTTGGCTCGCGTAATGACAACCGGCCAATTCTTGGAGTCCGCGTCCTTGAAGTCAGGGAACATACGCACGAGGGCTGCATTGCCCGCGTCGACGATCTTTTGTTCGATCGTGATGCCGTTGACTTCAGCGCCACCACCCTTGAAGACTTTGGCCGAATCGACGATTTCGGCTAACAGTTCGTTACGTTGACTCGCCGCATCGGACATGCGAGTCTCCATCGCCTTCTTGGCTTCTTCGCCCTCAGGTGTGCTGGGCACTCCCTTGAACTGTATCGTGCCTGCAGCCGACTCGTAGCGGACGATCTGGGATTTCAAACCATCTGCGTTACCTCGAGGAAGAAACACAAACACGATGGCGCTGTCTGTTCCCGCAGCACGTGCGGCCTCGACAACGCTCTTCTCAGACGTGTTGTATCCGTCGCGAATCCAAACTGGGACCGTGTCGTCGTCGACTTTGGGGGCGTCTTCACCAAAGAAAATTTCTAACCGTCGCTTTTCTTTGCGTTCCCCTTCATGGACCAACTGGACGTTTTTAAGAGCCTTTTCTGCGGACGCGCGGATCAGAGCGTCGCGTTTCGTGTGAACCTCTGCAGTCTTTTCATTGAAACGAGAGACTCGATTGCGATACTCGCGATCCCAGTCGGAATACTCTTTTGTCTGGAGATTGAATTCTGTTTCGTCCTTCAATAAAATCCCGTCTTCGACCAACTGGTTGAGTAGTATAGGGATCTGTTTTCGCAAGTCGGAGCCATCATTGCGCAGGTCACTGATCAGCAGGTCGGCGAGCATTTCGGGCGTGGCGCGAATGCCAATGTCGAAGCCCGCTTCGCGAGGTATCTTGCGAACCAAGAATATCAGACCGCAGATCCGCCGCTTCAGCTTGCCCTCAGGAGTATTGTCATCGAGCTTGCGAATCGTTTCATCCAGCTCGCGTAGCAAAACACCCTGCTGAACCAGATTGGGCTGTAGTTGCTCGAACATAAAGTCAGCAGGAACAACCGTACCCAGTGGCTGTTCTGCGAGCTCTTGCAACGCGTCGTGAATGATGCGAAGCTGTGAACGTAACATCCCGCTCGTACCAGTCGGATCGACCGCACGGAATACGTACTCCCAAAAACGACGACGAGTCGGCAACAGCGGATAGTCCTCGACGATAATGTTGCGATCGTTGCTGGTACTGGCGATGCGAGTCCCAGAGAGTTGTCGCTCGATTTCGCCAGCGTGAAGGTCCAGGCACTTGCGAATATCGGGGACATATTTCGGTTCTTTCTGAAGCAGCACGCGCCGTGTGACCGTCTCGACGTCGGTGTCCGAGAGCTCTACAGGAATGGTGAATCGATCCTTCAACCACTGGAAGTGTGGAGCTTGAGCGCTCAAGGCGTTCTGGCCGGCACCGATGACGATGATGCGGCTGTCAAGTTGCTTACTGAGAGCTTCGGCTACCTCAACGACGTCGCGGGCCCGATCCTGTTCCTCACCGATATAAACTTGGACTTCGTCCAGCACGATGATTGTGCAGGGAAGTTGCCCGCTCACGGAAACGACTTCGCGAATCGTCTCGATAAAATCTTTCGTCGACACATCGCTGGGCTGAACGAACGCGGCCTTGATAGTAGATCGGGCTGCTTTGCGATCGCCATAGCCTGAATCCACTTCGACAAGCGCATCGTGAAGGATCGGGCTGACGTAGAGATCGTTCAGCTCACGAAAGAAGTCCTTGCCTTTCGTTTCGACGGCTGTCTTCACTTTGTCGTAGAAACCCTTGTTTTTTAAAAATAAACAGAACTTTGCTTGGGCAAACTTTTCGGGCAGCCCCTTGGAGCGAAAGATCATCCCCAGCACGGTCAGTCGCACGCTTTCGTTGGCACCCGAGGGGAGCGTGCCCGACGCGGCGTGTAGTCCACCGTAGCGACGGCCGAGCGTATCCAATTCTTTTAAGTTGGCGACCAAAGCCTCGGGCAGGTCACGTGGCAATGAACGAGCACGCGACCCGTCTGGGAATTCAGTATCTACCCAAAGATGGCAAAGCATCTTTAGCAGGTGCGACTTACCACTGCCGAAGAAACCGCTGACCCAGGCCGCAGGTTGGCTGGTTCCGCCA
>Ga0335397_10010539_pt1 | contig 11420 bp, 12 predicted proteins | sample MAT04_FD_205740 | JGI IMG/M metagenome (GOLD analysis project Ga0335397, IMG submission 205740) | Freshwater microbial communities from Lake Fryxell liftoff mats and glacier meltwater in Antarctica - MAT-04 (spades assembly) (version 2) ...
ATTCTAATTTAATTGCTGTTTGTAAAGTCTAATAAAAACAGGATTGCCTTAAAACTTTTGCTATGTCATATCCAGCTTCCGTTAATACATCCACTATTCAGCAATGGATGGCCAACAAACTTTCGCCACAGGCTGTGGAGGAAGAAATGACTGCCAATGGCATGGATGATGAAACGATAGCAGAATATCTGCATGCTTTTAAGCATTTGCGAAACAGTCAACGACAATTCACCGGTTTCATTTGCCTTGGGATTGGAGCATTTCTGGGTTTTTTAAGTTGTGTGCTTACGTTGATTAATGTGATGCCACAATTTTATAATATTATTTTGTATGGGTTAACCTCGCTTGCGATTTTAATTATTTTAGTTGGCCTGTATTATGTTTTTGAGTGATGTGGCCAATTATTTCAGCCATATTCTAAAACAGCCATATTAAGCATCCCTCTTTTTACTGTTTTATGGTACTTCAGCTTACACCATTTCGAAAACAGTTAAAAAAATTCTTCAAAAGGCGATATTCATTTCGGATACTTAATTTCTTTTAAATTAAACTGTCGGTTTTTGTCTTGATTTTTTTAAGGAAGAGATCTGCTTACATTTTACATTGGCTCGGAGAAGTATGATGAGGGCATTATATTGCCCTCATCATCCATGTATTGGCAAATGGATATGGCTGCTTGAAAAAATTAAACGACACCTGGATATTATTATTTTTCCGACAAACTTTTGTTAACCTGGTAACCAAAAATAAATCCTAAAATAGCACCGGTTACTGCGCCGGCAATCAATACCGGGATGCTGTTTGCATCTATAAAAAACCCAATACCCAATCCTAAAAAAGCAAAAAATAATACAGATACTATAACGGCTTTATTGGATTTTTTAGGATTGGGATGCGTATTGGAAGTTTTGATGGTATGATGCGGATGTTTGTGCGCATGTCTGCTTTTAGATTCGGGCATAATATTTTTATTTCAATTTACGTATAATTATTTGCAGCAGCAATTTTGATTCATTTGTTTGCCCTTAATTTACCCTGGAAAAATCAGCAAGCTATTTTAATTTTTTAATTTAAAAAATACGGTTGTACTTTCAATTTATGACCATCGCTTTTTTTTCTACTAAACCATACGATAAAGAGTATTTTGAGCGCTATAACAAGCAACATACCATCCTGTTTTTTGAAGATCCACTTAATGAACAAACAGTAAAACTTGCCAAAGATTGCGATGCTGTATGTGCTTTTGTAAACGACCGGCTAAGTGAGGTTGTAATAAAAGCATTGGCAGCTTACGGGGTTACCATAATTGCACAACGCTGTGCAGGGTTTAATAATGTAGATATAAAGGCAGCAAAAGAAAATAACATTGCAGTGGTGCGTGTGCCTGCCTATTCGCCACATGCCGTGGCAGAACATGCGCTGGCTTTGATTATGACACTAAACCGAAAAACCCACAAAGCTTATAATCGCATCCGGGAAGGTAATTTTTCTTTAGATAGGTTAACCGGTTTTGATTTGTTTGGCAAAACAGTTGGGGTGGTAGGCACCGGTAAAATAGGCGTGTGTTTTGCCAGGATCATGCTGGGGCTTGGTTGTAATGTAATTGCTTTTGATGTTATGGCCAACAAAGAACTGCAGGCAGCAGGCGTAAACTATTTGCCTTTGATGGAACTGCTGGAGAAGAGTGATATTGTTTCACTCCATTGTCCGCTTACAGAAGAAACAAAACACCTGATAAACAGCAGCAGTTTAGACAGGATGAAAACAGGGGCTATGCTGATTAACAGCAGCCGTGGTGCATTGGTAGATACCAAAGCAGTTATCCATGCATTAAAAAAGAGTAAGTTGGGTTACCTTGGTTTAGACGTATATGAGCAGGAGGAAAAATTATTTTTTAACGATCTTAGTGAAAATATTATAGAAGATGATATGATTTTGCGTTTGCTCAGTTTTCCGAACGTATTGATTACATCGCACCAGGGATTTTTAACCGATGAAGCGTTAACACAAATAGCATTGGTAACCTTACAAAATATAACGGATTTTGAGCAGGGAAAAGTTTTGGAAAATGTTGTGGAATGAATTTGTGATGCTGTTGCCTCAGCATATTTCAGTAAACAAGATTGCATAATAGATTAAGCTTTAATTAGTGGCTTATTTTATTTTAATAGTCATTCTCTTTTATCTTTCCTGTCAATTCACTGGGCAAAAAACCGAATTCTTTTTTAAAGGCGGCTGTAAAATTATTTACACCTGCATATCCAATTACCTTGGCCGTATCGCTTACAGAATGTTTGCCCGATTTCATAAATTCATAGGCAATGGACAATCGCTTTTTTTGAGAATATTCAAAGGAGCTTACGCCGTATACTTTTTGAAAAAGCGTAATAAATTTGGTACGGGACATGCAACTGATGCGGCTTAAAAATTCAACTCCCGGAAAGGAATGCAGCAGGTGATCGTTAATATAAACTTCAGCCCTTTGTAACATCCTGATATCTTCATAACTGGCAAAAAGGAAAGGGCTTTCCGTATCTTCTTTTGTTAATACCTCTTTAAGGAAAGTTTCCAGTAAACTAAATATCCTGCCATCGTAATACAAATTTTCCAACAGGGTAAATGTTTTGCCTGTAAAGACCTCATGAAAAAGTTTGTGCTGTTCCCGGCTTAAAAATTCTTTGCGTACATTGGCATTTTGAGTTACCAGGTAACGGATAAATTTTTCTTTGCTTACAGAATCATGTAACACATGATCTACCCAATGGTTTTTCATGAGTACCAGTATTACTTTTACTTCCATACCAGGCTCAATTACTACATGTTCCTGCATCCTTGTGCTTTTACATTGTATCGATCCTAAACTTTTATTATTTAAAATGATTTCGCTGCAATCATAATCATGCCGGCTGCATTTGGCAAAAGTAAAATCCTGGAAAGTGATGGTAATATGATTCTCTTCTGTAGGGAATCTTTTAAAAACCATTCTTTGTTTTGCAGTATAATGTACTACCTGGTAGGACATGAATTCATTAATCTTAAAAAACCTGGAGAAACCTTCTGCAATGTCTGAAGGATAGGTGACCTCGTTATTAATTAAAGGTACTCCCAGCTTTTCTGCAAGCAAATTTGCATAATGAAGAAGATCATCATAATTAAAATCAACACAAAATTCTTCCTGTTTCATTTAAGCTCAGTTTATTCTTAAAATCAGGGTGCATAGGTTGCCCCGGTATTATTTTGTTATTACAAATTTTCCTGTTTCCAATAGTGCTCCGTCGGTATTAAAAATTCTAAAAATAAATATACCGGCATTTAATCCACGGGTTATAATTTGGCCAGCCCCTCCTATAAGTTGAGTTTTAATAAGCCTTCCCTGTACATCCAATATTTGGAAATTTAAACCGGTAGTGAAATTATTTATTTGAAAATTTATGGACAGATTCCTTCGTGCCGGGTTTGGATACAACAATACAAATTGATTGGCATTGCTTAAAACAGATACCGTTTCTGTAATAATTTTTGCGCCATTTTTTAGCCGGATAGTGGCCCTGTAAAAATTGATACCGCTAACCGGTGCTTCATCAAAAGCAGTGTAAATTACCAGCCCTGATGTAGTATTCAGGTTTCGCAAAGTTTTAATAACAGTACTATTGTTGTCTAACTTTTCAAATACAATGCTATCTATATTTTCAAAGCTGCTTAGTTCAAGAATTAATTCAATTTTATTTGTCCTGTTTTCTGCAAGCAATGTTTTATAAAAACATTTTACTCCCTGGTTGTTCACATCAATGACAGCACTGCGGGTTGCCAATAAACCATTTACAGGCAATGGTTGCACAGCATACAATTGTGGGCTGTTGCTGTTTCTAATGATTACAACAGCAGTATCAGAAATAACAGCAACAGGTTTAAGATAAGCACTGTCTGTAAGTGCAAATAATTGATAAGCCGATGTAGCAATATGTTTGTTCCAGGATAACAGCATCGAGTCTGTGCAAAGGAATTCAACTTTTAGTTTTGTAACAGGAGCTATAAAAAATGATTTGGAAAAGGAAGATCCAAAACTGCCATCCATTCTAAACATTGCTGTGGTAGCTGTATCAGGAATACTCCATGAATACTTTTGTTTAAATAATTTTATGGAAGCCGCTATCTGCTGCCAGGTGCTGCCATTGTTGTAAGTTATATACAGGCTGCCGGTGCTGTTGGTATCAGCCACAATGCAATCCCATTTTATGGTTAGGGCAGGATCTTCGTTTCTGTCCACATCACTGGCATTTACCGGGCTGGTAAATTTAAAAAGGTTCAACGTATCCCAGCTATACGCAATATTAAAAGCTTGTTTGTTGGTTGTTTGAATTTGTTTTGCGTTTATTTTAATTTGATAAGATCCTGCTACGGGTACATCTATGCTTACCTGCTCTGTTGTGTTCAACGAATCTCTTTTGCGAAAAGGTAAATTGTTTAAAGAGTCTTTAGAAGCAAAGCTGCTTAGGCACCAGGGCATATACACATTAGCAGTGCTGGTTTCTACCAGTTGCAAATCAAGATCATTTGTTAGAGCCTTATAGATATTTAGAGAGGCAGCAGTATCTGTCCAGGCCAGGGTGATTTTAAGGTTGGCGGCATTGTTGGGAACCGTTATATTTTTTATCCAGGTTTCATTTTGGGCAAGCGATGCTCCGTCAAACCTTTTTTCCTGAATCGTTTTTATCGCCTCATATACATTCAGCGATCCAAAGCCAGATCGGTAGTCTATTCCTTTGTTGCCAATATCATCGGCACTGTTATAAAGTATAGACTTTATCAAAGCCGAAGCCGGCAGCAGTTGGTTATTGCTGTCTTTATAAACCTGTTGTATTACTGCAACCGCACCGCTTACAATAGCTGCAGCATCTGAAGTGCCGTTGGGGCCAAGTGCTGCTATTTGCGGAGCCATCCTGCCATCATATAAGGGACCTGCCGAACTAAAGGCTGTGCTGTTTCCCCCGGTATCAGTGGCAGCCACCGTTATAATATTTTTAGCCATTTTAAAATTTCCGGTAAGGTTGCCAAAGCCAGGTATATTACTGTACTTACCCTGCGGGGCAGCCTCCTGGCCTTTGTTGCCGGATGAAAATATGTGTACGATGTTTTTGTTTTGCCAGGTTTGTGCATCATAGGCTACAGCCTCGGCGCCATAAAAATTTTGAATAATGCTGCCATAGGAATGATTTTGAACAGATACATTATTTTGAAAAAGTATGGCATTGTTATCCGGAAAAAGAGAGGAGTAAGATGATGGATAAAAAATACATTTCCAGGCAAGGCCCCTGCCCAAATAAAAACTATTGCCGGCGCCACCTGCCAAAGTTGCTACTACTGTTGCATGTTCATCGGTTTCTACAGATGCAAGTACAGATGTATTGATTCTTTTTTGAAGATCAATGTCTGTTTCATTCATCCTGTTTTCTTTAATACCAATAATAATATCATGGCCATTGGCAGCAGGGATATCATTTTGTATGAGGTTGATGGTATGAAGGCTGCGGTTATAGCCAATTAACATCACTTCCGTTTTTGCCTTTACATATTTGTCTGCAAATAACAAAAGACTGTCGGGCAATAAATCATTTATAAAAACGGATGTTTTGCAATGGATGATAGCGGCTTTTGATTCTTTATAAACAGTTGATATTTTAACAGGTATTTTTTTTTCTTTCCATTTATATAATAGTTGGTTTATGTCATCTGCACTGATGATGAATGATTGTTCAGCGTTTGATGTTGGTAATTGGAAAAAGCTATTTTCCAGGCTGGGAGAGAGTTTCCACAGATCATTTGCTGCAGCTATTTTATACGCACAAATATTTTTGTTATGTAAAAGCAGGGGGTCATTTATTCTTATAATATTTACCAGCGGAGAAATAACCCTTATTATTTTAAAACCACAAAATTCCTGTTCCTTATTTTTTTGGATTACATAATAACTGTTATTGTTGGTTAATTGATGGGATTGATATTTTGCAAATACACTATCCTCAAAACCTGCTTTTTTGTGTTGAGAAAAAACCAGGGATACAGGTAATATCATCAGTATAATAATAGATAGCGGCCTGATGTTTTTAAAAAAATAAAATGGATTTTTCAGGTAAAATTTTATCATCAATTTAATTAAATATCAATTTTAATAATCGTTTAAATTTAAATGGCATGTATGCTAATATAATCACATAATTTAAAACATGTAGTAAATGTTGTTGCTTATAATTTTTTATATACCCTGCTCCGTTTAAATGAGAACGGTTTAGGGGAATGGAAAGTATTAAAAACAGGTTATTCTTTAAAATAAAAACCCCTTTCCTTTTTTAAAGGAAAGGGGTACAATAAAATTATGTTACATCTTAATATACATAATTCAATGCTGTATTATCAGCACTTGTAAATGGCCTGTTGGTTGTGGTGCTGCTGCAAGCAAGCATCCATGAACCTGCGCTTCCACCGGTTGGTGTGCCGGGAATATAAACTGCCCCTACACCTGCAGTTCCTTCATTGCTGGCACTGCCACCGCAGCTATATGATCTATTCATATAATCTGTATGACGAAAACCAATGCAATGGCCCATTTCATGGGCAATGGTAGTGGCCAATGCATTTACGCTGATGCCAGAGGTGTACCAGTAAGTATTCATATTAACGGTATTGTATGGATTGCCACCACTTGGAAAACCGGCACTACCTAAAGTATTGCTAACCTGGTAGAAGGTCTTAATATTTATATTTGCACTTGTTCCTGTTACTTTTTGAAACTTGATGCGAAGCGGCAAAGCATTGTACCTTCTAATGGCTTCTGTGGTTGCAGATACAAAATTGGCTTGTGTGGTATTTAAAGAAACGGTAATGGTTCTTGTTCCACTTACAAGATTGGTAGTGCGATAATGTTCATCATTGGCAATAACCAATTCAGGGCCATTGTTATTTCCCATTTCGGCCAACTGTTCTTTGCTTAATAAGATATCGCTTTCAATTAAATACCCATCGGGGGTGGATGTCATTCCCGCATCATTAAATCCGGCGGCTATTACCATTGCCCTTATTTCTGATGGAATCTCCTGTTCAACCATTTGTTCGGATGCTACCTTTTTGCAGGAAACAGCCAAAAGTGAGATTGAAACAATCAACACAGTTAGTCTTAGGATTTTTTTCATAAATGAGTTTTTTTATAGTTTATAAATATTTGTTAAAACTAAATTACCTATAATTTATATCGGCTATAATACGAATAGTGCAAATCATTCTATAGTTAGTACATATTCTAAAAAAATAGTATTAATACGCTAAAATAAAAGGTGGTTTTACTAATGAAATCAAAGATGCACTAGACTTTTTTTGATCAATAACTAATTAAAATTTTAGTAATGAATTTTTAACCGGGTATTATAAAAATATAAAGTGACAGTAGCTGTTAATGGATACTAAAATAAGTTATTCAACAAATGACATGGTAAATAATGCAATGGTGATAGTGATATTAGTGTTAAGTTAAGCGTCAATGGTGAAAGGTGAATGGTCAATATTTCACCATTCACAAATAGATACGTCATTATTCTTAAAATCGCACTATTATGTTTTTTTGGAAAACTAATAGGAGCGAACAGCTAAAAAACCGGGTAAATTAGGATAGGATTGTTTTTTCTGTAATGTTATAAATTGGGGTGGGCTCGTAGCGTGTAGCAACTATAATGGAAGTGTCTGCAGCATGCACAGTAAATAATGCTGCTGCAATTTGTGGCGTATTATTTTGTTTGGATAAATGACACAAAATAAGATGTGTCATAAAATGTGGCCGGTGTTTAATAAATAATTCCAGTGCCTGACTGTTTGACAAATGCCCAAAACCACTGCGTATCCGTGTCTTTAAGGGCAGAGAGTAGGAACCGTTTTCCAGCATTGCTTCATCGTAATTGGATTCTAAAAATGCTGCATGACATTGTTTAAAATAATGGATTACTTCCTTACATACCAAACCAATATCTGTAAACACACCTACTGTGATACCCTGGTAACTAATGATAAAACTATGTGGGTCGCAGGCATCGTGTTGTTTGGTAAATGGGGTAACCAATAATTCCCCGATTTCCACCGGCTCGTTGGCACAAAATGTTTTTGAGAGATGTTTTATTAATCTTGGACCATTGCTTGCTGTCAAGCCGGTAATGTAAACCGGCACCTGATATTTATTGGCCAATGTAGATACTCCTTTTATATGATCGCCATGTTCATGCGATACAAAAATGGCTTTTACTGTTTTCATAGAAAGCCCCAGTTTTTTCATCCGCTTTTCTGTTTCTGTGCAGGATATGCCCACATCAATTAAAACAGCATCTGTTGAGTTTCCCACATAATAGCAATTGCCATTGCTGCCGGAGTTTAAAGAAGTGATGAATAACGACATGATACCTGCAAAGAAAACAAATTTTTATTTGACGGTAATTTGTGGTTTCACTTTTTGGTTTTTATATTTATTAATTTAGAAAAAAAAATGAATGCAATGCTTAAGGGAAATTGTTGTTGCATAAAAAAGACTGCCTCTGTTTAAAGAGGCAGCCTTCTAAAATATTAGATTAATTAACGGTGCAAAAGAATTGTTCCAAGTTCTGTATCCCTGTTTCTGTTCACAGAAATGTTATTGATGGTTGTATCGCTGTAACCATTAATGCCATCAATAAACAAGCTGTAAGTGCCTTGTCTTAACCCCCTGATTTTAAATTTGCCTTCATTTTCAGGTCTTGCAAAAGCAGTATCTGTGCTGTTATAAGCTTTTACGGCTCCAAAAGAATTTACAGGCCTTATTTTACCTTCAATCTCACCGGTACTATTACGACCAAATGGTTTTAAAACTGGTTTAAGCCAGTATTGACCATTTACAAATTTAATAGAACGGGCCAGGTCAAAGTCTAAATACATTTGAAAATTGGTTGAAGAAAGCGAATCAAGATGTTCACGTTTGATATTGGTATAAACATAATGTTGATTGTTCACAAGCCTCAATGGATAGCTAATACTGTCTACTACTACACTGTTATTATCACCAAGTGTAAATTTAATTCTTTGAACCTTTCCATTTATAACAAACCCACTGGCCAATAAAGTATCTAAACCGTTTCTAAGTTTAAGCAGATCATATACTCCTGATCTTATATTAAGGGTATCCCAAATTTCACAATTACTATTATGACTATCATGGTCATCATCACAGCCTGGCTGATCATGGTCATCATCATGATTACGCCTGCAGGTATCCAGTTTTACTTCAATCTGTTGAATATCTACCAATACTTTTTGAAAATCATTGGGGCCATCTGTAAGAAAAACGGATAGTTTCATTTTTCCTGCTGGGATCGCATTATCTGTAGAAACATCTTTATTACAAGCATAAAAAAACAAACTGAGTGTGAATGCGAAGATGGATACAATCCAAAAGGAGCCTGAATTTAATTTCATGATTTAAGTTTGAGGTGGTGAGTAAAATGTAAAAAAAGGTAGCAACTTCTTTATAATGTTTGTTTTATTTCACAGGTAATTTGCTAAAATAATGCCAAATTCTTTTAATGTGCATAAAAGCCTGGAGAATGAATATTGGAAATACACCTGGCGAATTAGTAGTTTAACTAATGAATGGAAATAGGAATTTACAATGCACATAAATAAATAATTCATGAAGTATGTATAACTCTTATTAACAGGCGAGTTGCCTTTATTGCCTTAAATGATTTGCAAAAAATGAAGGTTGATTATATCCTGAAAAAGTAAATAACTTCTAAAGGAAGCAATGCAGGATTCAAAATAAAATATAGGGTGAGATAATTGAAAGAAAAATGCAAACTGAGATTGCGTTTTGCAGACAATTGATATCCAGGAGTAGTGGCACAGGTGATAAGATAAAGCCGTTTAGGTCTATTAGTAACAAAGCTGCCAGGTAAGGGAAGTAGTACTTTTATTTTATTTTTCCTGCAACATCCTTTTATTTATCGGGGATGTTGCAGTTCCTATTTTCTAAAAAGAAAACAGGAACTATTTTTTATTATGCGAAATACCTTCTTTGAACGATACTTCTTTTCTGGCGCTGAATATTCCATAAATCTGCAGCGGTAAATGCTTTCTTTTCATGTGTATCACAGGCCAAAGTTTCATTTACAATTGTGGTTAATTTTTTTGTTTCGGCTTTGCTTATTGCAGGGAATAAGGAGATGTTTTGTGTGTTCATGACTTTGTTTTTTAAAATTGTTTTAATATTATGCATAGTATCTTCTTTGAACGATACTTCTTTTCTGGCGCTGAATATTCCATAAATCTGCAGCGGTAAATGCTTTCTTTTCGTGTGTATCACAGGCCAATGTTTCATTTACAATTGTGGTTAATTTTTTTGTTTCGGCTTCGCTTATTGCGGGGAATAAGGAGATGTTTTGTGTGTTCATGACTTTGTTTTTAAAAAGTATTTTAATATTATACGTAGTATCTTCTTTGAACGATACTTCTTTTCTGGCGCTGAATATTCCATAAATCTGCAGCAGTAAAGGCTTTCTTTTCAGTATTTACTAAAGCCAATGTTTCATTTACAATTGTGGTTAATTTTTTTGTTTCGGCTTCACTTATTGCAGAAAATAAGGAGATGTTTTGTGTGTTCATGACTTTGTTTTTTAAAATTGTTTTAATATTATGCATAGTATCTTCTTTGAACGATACTTCTTTTCTGCCGCTGAATATTCCATAAATCAGCAGCAGTAAATGCTTTCTTTTCAGGATTTACCAAAGTCAATGTTTCATTAACAAGGGTGGTTAAATTTCCTGTTTCGGTTGCAGCATTTGTTGCGAATGCTTTGTTGTTTTGAGTGTTCATGATTGTTATTTTTTAAAAATTTAAAGTTTGTTTTTGTAATCTTTCTATTTACTTACTTTGATAGAACAAAGATATGGTATCCCATTGTACTATGCAATACAAAGTAGTGTGTAAAGATGTAGTAATATTCATTTAATAGTACTAATTTAATTTACAAGTGCATGAGAATCTATCTATTAGATAAAATAAAAATGATTAAAAAGAAAATAGTCCAATTTGATAAGTGGCAATTAGCTGGTATAAATGGCGGATTTTGGTCATATAGATATTATGAATCACACGGCTTTGCTAATAATAGACCTGGTTTTTGACTGATATGAGAAAAAATTATCCTAATTCCGGTTAATTAAATCCTGTAAACAACAATTATTGATTGAATAAACAGGAGCAGAAATGGAACCGGGTTATAAACTGGATTAAAAATGTTCGCTTATATATACATGTAGGATATTGCTATAGCAGGATAAAAAGCAGGTTAATTATTTTACAACCACCATCGTAATCCAATGAACATCATGTTTTAAAAGGATTAAAATCATAT
>Ga0335397_10010541_pt1 | contig 11420 bp, 9 predicted proteins | sample MAT04_FD_205740 | JGI IMG/M metagenome (GOLD analysis project Ga0335397, IMG submission 205740) | Freshwater microbial communities from Lake Fryxell liftoff mats and glacier meltwater in Antarctica - MAT-04 (spades assembly) (version 2) ...
TGCTCGCCGCCGGCTGTGGCGAGCCGAAGCCCGATGCGGTCGCCGACGATCTCACCCGCCTGTGCACCGGTCTCACCGCGATGGAGAGCCGTGAATTCGCAGACGGCTTCGAGCGCTCGCGAGCGATGCAAGAGGTTCTGACCAGCGCCGTCCGCGAAGACGCGACGCGAGAATTCATGCGCTCGCTGGCGACGCGCGGCTCCTCCGCCGAGCGCATGAGCGCGCTGAAGACGTTCGCCGCGGAGCACGGTCTGCCGAGCTACGAGTGTCCGGCGCTCGATCGCTGATCGCTCCGAAAGCCGTCATCGGCGGCTACCGATCGCGTCGCGGCGGCTACCGCGCGCGCGCCGCGGCGGCTACCGATCGCGCGATGGCCGCCTTGGCCACGCGAACGGTTGCGTCGAGGTGCCCGCGCTGATCGTCGGTGGTCGCACGCGCCGTGAGCATCGCAAGCATTTCAGCGCTCTCGGGGACGTCCACCCGCAAGAGCGCGGACACGAGATAGCGCAGCGTATTGGGGCCGTCGCCATCTTCGGTGACGAAGATCCGCGCCACGGCCGCGCGGATCACGGCGAGGTCGCTCGCCTCCCAATCGCCGCCAGTGCGGACGAGAGTCTCGGCGAGGTCGCGCTCCTCCGCATCAGTGGTCGCGATAGCGAGGACGCGGTCGCGCATGCTGCGGAGCGATCCCCACACGCGATCGCCGTCCGCGCCGTCGACGTGCGCGTCGAGCGCGGCGCGCAGCGCGGCGATTGACAGCTCCTCGCGCAGCAGCGCGCGACGCGCGAGGGTCAGCACCGCGGCCGGCGCCACGCGCAGAAGCGGCTCGCGCAGCGCCGGACGAGCGAAGAGCTTGCGCGCGAACGCCGCCTTGCTGCCGTCCTCTGCAGGGACGCGCTGCTCCTCGAGTAGCGCGCGGAGGCCGCGGTAGCGCACGTTCTCGTCCTCGGAGTCGAGCTCACGAAAGGTGCGGCGCCGGAGGACCGGATCGCGACCAAGCGACTTCCACACCTCGTGCGAGACGCGCGCCCAGCGCCCCGGGATGCCTTCGCGTCGCATGCGCCGCATCGTCGCGAGCAGCGATCGGCCAAGACGCAACCGTGTGAGCACTGCACTCAGGGCCGTCGCGTCAGAGTCGCCCTCGCTGTCGCTCGTGGCCGCGTCTTTGATCGGCACTCCGAGCACGGCTTCGAGGAGCGTCTCCGCGTCGGCGTCGCGCGGGGCCAAACCCACCGCAGCGTTGACGCAGTGACGGCGCAGCGTGTCGAAATCGTCGTTCGGATCCTTCGGCTCGCTGCGAAACGCGGACACGAGGGCGTCGAACGCTACGGCGCGCGCAGCGACGGATAGGCCCTTCACGCGAGCGAGGCGATATGCCGAGAAATATCCCTCACCGGCGCGCGTCCATTGCGCGAGGATGCGCACGAGTGAGGCCGGACCGCCCTCACGCGCGAGCAGCTGCCCGATCCAGAGTGCGGCGTGACGACCGAGGGCGAAATTGGTGAAGAGCAGGCGCTCCCAGCAGGCCACAGCGAGCGCATCCGAGAGCGGCAACATCGCGCGCACCGCTTCGCGCGCGTGACTTCCGTGCGCGTAGCTCGGCAGCTCGAGGAGCTTGCGCGCAGGCGCGAGCGTCTGCTCGTCGTGCCCCTCGGTCGAGATGGGGAACGCGTCGCCGCGCGCCGAAGCGTCGCAGATGCGCGCGTTGGCTGCGGCGCGAACCCCGCTCTGCGAATCGGTCGCCAGCGCGCGAAGAACGGCCTGCTCGGAGACGGGCACGGCTGTCGCCAATGCGCAGCGGACCTGCGCGCTCGTCGCAGTCGCGAGTCGCTCGATCAGGCCGGGCACCTCGAGCAGGCGCGGGCCGCAGCTGCTCACCGCCGCCGCGATGGCTTGCTCCGGCGTCCACCGATCGTCCCAGTCGCGTTTGGCGGCGGCCCACGTCGCCCACACCGCGGGCGTGAGGCCGAGCGGGTCCGCGCTGCAGCCGTACACGCTCGCGGCAAAGCGCAGGCCGATCTGTCCGCGCACCGAGCGAGCGTAGTCTGCGTCCGCAATGGCTTGCTCGCGTGCCCGGTCGACCTCGTCGTCGTCGGACTCCGTTTCCGTGCCGATGGCGCCTTGATGTGCCGAGAGCCGCGCTCGCTCGGTCAAGCGCGCGAGCGCATCTCCGCCGAGCAACGCCTCGAACTCGTCGGTCGTCGCGGACTCGCTCATGATCCCGTCCCGTCGACGAGAGCGGGCGCTTTGGCTTTGCACGCAGCGATCGCGTGCTCGACGAACTCGCGCGCGGCCGGCGCGACACGCGCGAGCAGCGCTTCGGCCATCGGCAGCCGCTCGGGCGACGCGTTGTCCTTGATGAGCAGCCCGAGCATCACCCCGACGCGGTCGTCTTCCCCATGATCGCGGATCATGCGCTCGAAGAACGCGCGATCGGAGTCCGTCCAATGGGCGGCCTCCGGCACTGCAGAGATTGCGCGACTCAGCGACACCACACTGGTCAGCTCGTCGCGTGCATTGCGCACTGCGGCCCACTCGGGCGTCGTCAGCCCGTCATCGCGAACACACACCGCGAACTCGACGGCTTCTTCGGGCGGAAGCTCGCCGGCGACCAGCAGCGCGCGCAGATGCCGCTTGGCGGGGCCCGTTACCAGCTCGGAAGAGTGCAAGATCGCGTCGCGCAAATACGGCTGCCGCGTCGCCGAGCGCAGGATCCGATCGACCGGCGGATCGACGTCAGGCTCGTGACCGACGTCGGTGAGATAGCGCAGCGCCCACGTGATGTTCGCCCGCTCGTCGCTGGTAATTCGCTGCTCCGCAAGACGCCGCAAGCGCGGGTCGCGCACGCCGAGGAGCGCTTCGCTCACGGTGGGCTCGCCGACGCGCCAGCACCCGGGCATTCCTTGCTCGAACGCGGTGATCAATGGCTCGCATAGCGGCGCGAAACCTGGCCCCGGTGCGAGGACCATTTCGAGCAGCGATGCCGCGACTTGGTCGTATTTGTCGCGCGATTCGGGCGCCTCGAGCGCCGCTCGTTCGAGCGGAGCGCCGAGTGCTGCTTCGAGCAGCGGCCGACGATCCGCGTCCCTCGGCCAGCCCGCGCGGAGGACGCACTCGGCCGCATGGAATGCCATGTGGTCCCGCTTGAGCAGCGAGCGGAGTCGGCCAAGGACAGCGAGGCAGAGGATCGTGGCGTGCGCTTCGTCAGCGCGGGCGAGCGCCGCCGCGATAGGCTCCTCGGCGCCGAAAGGACGGTCGTCGCGACTCTGTTGGAGCCAGGCGCAGAGGCGCGCGCCATCGGTGTCGCAGCGCAGCCATCGATCGATGAGCGGCTCGGAGCCCTTGATTCGCATCGCACTCTCCGTGCGGATCCACGCCTCGAGCAGCGGCATCGCGAGTTCGTCCGGCAGCTCTGCGACCGCGGCGACGAGCTTCGCGGTGCCGCCGCGCACGCCGATCTCGAGCGCCTCCGCGGCGCGATCGAGCGGACCGCGCAGCCGCGCGGCCTCAGGTGCGGGCAGGGCCGCGAGTGGATCGCGCGGATAGAAGCTCGCCCAGGCCGGAGGCGCCATTCCAAGCAGCGCGGCGCGCGCTGCTTGACGGACGCTCGCGTCTTTGTCGTTCGCGAGCTTGGCCACGATGCCCGACGCCTCGGCGTCGACGTCGTCGCCCTCGCGTCGCAGCGAGCGCAGCGCGCGAGGCCCGAGCGACGTTGCCACCGCCGCTCGTAGATCTGGCGATCTCGACGCCGCGCACTCGCGCAAGCGGTTCGGGATGTTGTCGAGCTTCGGCACGATCTCGAGCACCGCGAAGGCGAACGCGTCGTCGCCGTCCATCCGATCCCACCGCGCGGCCTTGTCGGCCCCATCGAGCGCCGCTGCGAGCACTCGCGGATCGCCGGTGTCCGTTGCCACTTCGAGCGCGACCAGGAACGCGTCGTAGGTCGCGCGCACGCGCAGCAGCTGACGTCGACGGCTCTCACGCTCCCACGCGGGACTCCAGCGCTCAGCGCTCAGCGTGCTAGCGCGCTCGGCGAGCGCAATGGCCTCGTCCGCTGTGCAGAGGGGCGGTTCGTTCGGTATCGGCTTGCGACGCATGCGCTAGATATTCGCGCGCGATCGGCAGCGTGTTCAAGCGTGTTCTACATCGACGAACACTACCGCGAGCGCGGCGTCGATGGTGTCGACGTGGACGCGCGCGACCCGCGTCTCGGACGGCACATCGGCGGCGTTGTCACCGGGCAGCACGACGGCTGCGAGCGCTGCGCGCTCGGCCGCGAGCAGCTTCGCGCGGACGCCGCCGACCGCGCGCACTCCGCCGAGCAGCGTGAGCTCGCCGGTCACCGCGACGTCGCCGCGCGCGTGCCGTCCGGTGAGCGCAGAGACCATCGCGAGGAATGTCGCGAGCCCCGCCGACGGCCCATCTTTCTTCACCGCCGCCTCGGGCAAATGAACGTGTAAATCCCGCGTCGCGAGCAGCGCTTCATCGAGACCAAGCGCCGCGGCGCGCGCCTGCACGCACGAGCGAGCCGTCTCCGCAGCCTCGCGCATCACCTCACCTTGGCGACCGGTGAGCCGGAGCTCGCCCTTGCCCGGAAGCGCGAGCACCTCGATCGGCAGAACGCTGCCGCCCTCCGCGCTCACCGAGAGCCCGTGCACGCAGCCCACCGGCAAATTGTGAAGCGTCTTTGCCTGCCGATAGCGCGACGGTCCGAGCACGCGCGCGACCTCCTCGAGGCCGACAGACTCACTCAGCGCTGCGGCGTCGCCGCTCAGATGTCGCACGGCGCGCTCGCGAAACAGCGACCCGAGCACGCGCTGCAGTTCACGCACGCCGGCTTCGCGCGTCCAGCCAGTGATGAGGCCCTCGAGCGTCACCTCGTCGACGGGTGGCGGCGTCGGCAGGCCGCTCTCTTTCATCACGCGCGGCAGCACGTGATCGCGGCCGATCACCAGCTTCTCTGCGATCGTGTAGCCCTCGAGCTCGACCAGCTCGAGACGGTCGCGCAGCGCCGGCAGGATCGCGTCGGGATTATTCGCCGTCGCGATGAACAGCACCGCGCTGAGGTCGAAGCCGCAGCCGAGGAAGTTGTCCGAGAACGCGTGATTCTGCTCGGGGTCGAGCACCTCGAGCAGCGCAGCGGCTGGGCTGCGCCAGCTGTCGACGCCAATCTTGTCGAGCTCGTCGAGCAGCATCACTGGATCGCGCGGTGCGCGGCGCATACCGCGGAGAATTCGGCCGGGCCCGGCGTTGGAGAACGAGCGCCGATGACCGCGGATCTCCGCCTCGTCGTGCACGCCGCCGAGCGGCACACGGATGAGCTTTCGACCAAGCCCGTCGGCGATCGATCGCGCGAGCGAGGTCTTGCCAACACCGGGCGGCCCCGCGAGGCAGAGCACGAGACCACGCGCCGCGCCGCCGAGAGCGCGTACGGCGACATACTCGAGGATGCGCTTCTTCGCGCGCCCGAGACCAAAGTGTTGCGTCTCGAGCGACTGGCGCAGCGCGTCGAACGAGGGCGTCTCGCTGAGCGCGCCACTCCATGGCAGCGACGCCATCAGCTCGAGGTGTGCGATGAGCGTGGCGTAGTCGTGATGGCTCTTCGACATGCCGCGCAGGGCTGCACACTGACGTTGCGCCAAGTCGAGCGCGTCCGGAGTGAGCCCGGCAAGGTCCAGGCGACGCTCGATCATCACGATGTCGCCGTGCAGCGCGTCACCGCCTTCGAGCTTCGGCAGCAGGTCGAGATCGCGCTGCAGCTTGCTGATCGTCGCCGACAGCTCGCGCTTGTCGTCGGCGCTCAGTACGCCCGCGCTCGGGCGCAGCGCGTCGATGCGCGCGCGCACCTCCGCGACGCCGCTCGCGCTCGACACGCTCGCGGTCGCCGCGTCGAGCGCCGACTCGAGCGGCGCGCCCATCGCCTCACGCAGCGCGGCCTGGGGCGCCGCCGCGCGCAGTAACGCCGCGACGGCGTGCGCTGTGTCCTCATCCGCGCCTGGGTGTGCGGCGGCCCCGGCCGTGAGCAGGCGCGTCAGGCCCGCGAGCAAGACCTCCGGCGCACCATCGCGCGGCCCCTCTTCGAACGTCGCCGACGGCGGCGCTCCCGCAGACGCACGCTGCACCTTCACCCGCCGCAGGCCGCGCAGCTCGAGCGAGTCCTTACCGATGCGCACCACCTCGCACGCGGTCCCGACGCGACCGTTCACGAACGACGGCAGCTCCGCGCTCGTACGCACCGCGAGCGCGAGCACCTCGCTCGGCTTGTGCTTGCGCACTGCCGCGAACGTGCCCGGATCGAGCGCGCTCGCGCTGAGCGAACGTGTCTCGCCGGGAAGGACCGCGTCCGCAAGGAGACCAAGGAGGGCCAGACTGGTGGCGTTCGTCGACACGTGGTGTTGTTATCACGAGGCGGCGCGCCATCGCGCAAAGAGTGACACGCGGCCTCACGCGATTGACGGCGCGCCCTTGCGACAGAACGCGCCGGCGCTCAGCTCGGTTCGCCAGCGCTCGCACCGCTGAAAGGACCGCTGAAGGGACTGGGCACTTCGACGGAGGAGACGCGCAGGAGATGGGTCGATCCGCCGTGCGCGAAGGCCATGAGGCCGATGTCGCCCTGCTCGAAGTAGTAGACGCCAGCGAGGCCGACGGACGTGTGCGCGCAGCCGTGCACGAAGCCACCGTCCACGCGCTTGAGCGTCATCGCGATCACATGCGATTCCGGCACGACCCGATGTACTCCCAGCTCCACCGCGCGCGCGACCAAAGCGCTCTCGGCGCGCACACCGGCGCTGACGAAGCCCGGCCATGCCGTCAGCTCGTCGCAGAACATCTTCCACGGTCTGGCGAAGTCGACTCCATCGATGGTCGCCTGCCGCAGCCGCGCGATCAGCGCCGCTGCCCCAGGCGGGAGCGGCCCCCCGCCTTCCGTCCCGTCGCCTCTGCCGCTCGCCGCTCGCGTCGACTCATGCGCTCATCATCGCGGAGGGCTTGTCGGCAGGCAAGACCGGCTCGACCGCACGCCGACGCGAGCGCGGAATCGAGCTCGAGCACGACCGGACCATGGTCGCTCCCGCGTCGCGTGATCTCGACACGAATCAACGCACGAGTCGCCGTCGTCGGCGACGCGCGGACATCTGCCGTCGGGGCACCCCGCGTACGCGCCTGCAGCGCGCTGGACGCGTGTCCGCTTTCGCGGCGGCGGCTGCTACCATTGGCGCGATGAAGAGCGGAGCAACGCACGTGGTGTCGATGGTCGGTGTGCTGACGGTCACCGCGATCGCGATGTGCCTGTTCGGCGTCGACGCAATGACGGCACAGGCGCAAGCCGCCGGCGCGCGCACCTCGCAGCAGGGGACGGACCCGTCGCGCGATGCAGAAGCGCGCGAAGTAGCCGAGCGCATCCGCGTAGCGTCCGGCCTCCAACGCGGTGCGGCCCGCGTCGAGCAGACCGCGCGGGCGAGGCGCGGCTGAGGACGTTCGCGTTCGAGCCATCTGGGCCGGGGCTGCGTGCCGCGAGCCCGACCATCACGCCGACGGCGCTCGCCAATCCGGTGCGCGTCGTGCTCTCCACCGGCGGGATGGGGGTCGCCGCGACCGGTGTGAACGGGATCTTCGTCTACGAGATCAACGCCGCCGGTATCGCAACGCAGATCCTCGATTGGTCGACGATGCCCGCGAGCCGACTCGCCGGCGGCGACTTCAACGGCGACGCACAGTTGGATATCGCCGCCAACTGGAACGGAGTCACGGACCTCCAGTTCGCTGTCCTGGGCGGCGTGACCAGGGTTCCGGTGGATGGGATCGTCAGCGCGCTCGCAGCGGGCAACTTCAACGACGACAGCACGACGGATCTCGTCGCCATCATCGGTAGCGCGGCGCTGGTCTACCCGGTGACCGGCGCAACAATCGGCACCCCCGTGTCGCTGGCGCTGAGCGAGTCCGGCGGCATCGTGACGGTGGCGGACATCGACGAGGATGGACTCGACGACGTGGTCACGGCGGCCGGCAGCGTGGTGACCGTGTATCCCGGCGCGTGCCGCTGATTTGCCGACGCCGCGAGGCGACGGCGTGGAATAGCGGCGGTCACGCCTGGGGGATACGATCACATGACCCTTCGACACACTGCGCGCGCGCTGGCCGCGCTCCTCTTGCTCGGCTGTGGCAGCGAGCCCTCAGCTACGCCCTCAGCTACGCCCGCGGCAACGACTGCGCCCACGGAGCTGCCTCTCGCCGCGCCGTCGACGCCGCGCGCGCCGACGCCCGCACCCGTGGCCGCGCCGAGCGCGCCACCGCTCGATTTGATCCACGCCGTGGCCACCACGATCACTGCATCGAGCGCCTATCAGCGCGACGTCGCGCAGCTCGCGCACCTCATCGATGGCGACCTCGAGACCGCGTGGAACTCGCGCACCGGCGACCTCACGGGCACGTGGATCGAGATCACGCTGCCAGCGGATGCGACGGTGAGCGAGCTGCTGCTCACCGCCGGCTTCACGCACCGAACGCCAACCCGCGACCTGTTCACCAGCAATCACCGCGTGGCCGAGGTGCGCATCACGCACGATGGCGCGGACCTCGGGGCGTTCCCGCTCGACGTCGACGCGCGCGAACTCCAGCACGTGCCCGTCTCCGGAGGCAGTGGCACGTACCGCGTCACGTTGACTCGGGTGGCAGAAGGCTCGCGCCATGACTGGCGTGAGGCGTGCGTCTCGGAGCTACGCGTGATGGGCCACGCCTCCGCCGCGCGCGACGGCGCGATCACGCCAACCCTCCGACTCGCCCCGAGCGCGGTCGTCGCGCCCGAGGAGCCGGCCGCTCCGACCGTCGCGCCTCCGACCGCCGCGCCGCCCGCGGTGCTCGACGCGGCGTACTTCTTGGTCGCAGGACGCGGCCTCGTCCGCCTCGGTTCCACGGTCGACGTGCTCGCCGACGACCTCTCCGGATTCGACGTGGACGCGGCAGGCCGGGTCGCCATCGCCGCGGGCGGGACGCTCTCGATCGTGGCCGATGGCCAGCGGCGTCAGGTGCCGCTGCCTCAGCCCGTGAACCTGGTCGCGCTCGGCCCGCGAGGCACGGTACCGCTGTCGCATGCTCGTTCAGTAGCTGCCTCGTGGTATCGCCCAGCGCAGCGCCCCAAGTGCACAGCCGCGGCACGTGGGTCCTCGGGCGAGACGGCCGAGGCCGTACGTGGCTTGGCGAATCGTCCGAACTCGTCGTCGTCGGGCCAGACTTCACCGAGCTACGTCGCTGGCCGCTCTCGGCGCCGTTCCTCGGCGGCGAGATCCTCGAGATGCGCGTGATGGGAGCTGGCCCGGAGCTCCCTCCGCCGAGCCCGTGAGCGCCTCTACCGGTTGGCGTGGCCCGCCGCATGGAAGAGATGACGCAATCGGGCGTGCGTGCGGTGACGATGCGCGCGCTGTCGGACTCCGGCGTGCCCTCGTATTCGGAGTTACTCGCGAAGAGGCTGCGCGCGCTCGGCGTGCCGTGTTTCGGCTGCACGCCGGCGATCTTGCCGGAGCTGCTCTCGGGGGCGATCCGCGGCGCGAATCTCGAGCAGCTCGACGCGCGATTGGTCACGAGCTGAGCTGAGGCGCGCGACCGGTCAAGAGCTGAGCGGTGCGCCGCAGACCGGGCAGCGGCCGAGCTCGGCGGGGTACGTGGCCTCGCAGAAGTCGCAGATTGTGCGGCCAACGTCGCTGCTCCCATCGGTGCGCGCCAGCTCTGGGTACAGCACCTCGAGCTCGGCGGACGAGAGGCGGTCTTGCTCGGCCGCGGGTGACCAGATGACCTCGAGGGCCCAGAGCGACTCGGCATCACGCGGTGCGACCGATCGCAGCGCAGCGCTCGCTGCGTTGCGCGATTTGAAGAAGGGCAGCGCAGGCAGCGCGTGTGCCGTCGCGACGACGATGGTCACGACGACGAGCCCTTCGCCTTCATCGATTCGCGGCACCCTCGCGGCGAGGACGGCGCGCGACCCGTTGCGAATCAGCTCGCTGCGGAACCGCGCGCGGAACGCGTAAGTTCGATCTCGGAAAGCCATCTCGGCGGCCTTCGGGCCACGCGTGGCGACGCGCTCCCAGCCGGCGTAGCGAACCGCGTTCGCATGCCGCTCGAGCAGCGCACGCGTGGTGATGAGCGCGTCGAAGAGACCACGCTTGGAGCTGGTCGTGGCGCGCGCGGCGAGCGCATCGAGCTCCGCCTGGATTGCGCGCCGCGCAGTCCAATCGAGCGCCAGCGAGACACGCCGCACTTCGCTCGCTCCGCCGTTCTTCGTCGGCGCGGACGCCACGCCTTTTCGTCGATCGAACGCGAAGCCGAGCACCAGCGCGAGCATGCTCAGGGGCACGAAGCACCAGCCGGTCATGAAGAAGAGCGTGAAGGGAGACAACGGGCCGCGACGCGACTCCCTCACCGACGAGGTCGCGTTCGACACGCGCTCCGTCTGCGCCCATGGGCGCCTACCGATCACCGGTGGCGCGATCCAGTCGGTCGCCGCCGAGCCTGTAGGCCACGTGTCGTCGTCGGGCCAACTCGCGGCGCGGGCGCGCTCGAGGGGCGGCAGCGCGCGCAGTCGCGCCAGCTCGGCGGCGGCTCGCTCTGCGACGAGCTCGACACGGCGACGCTCTGCGGCGGCTCGCTCGGCTTCAGTGAGCGGAGCGAGCGAGTCCGCGGTCACGTCACTCGAACCGAGCGACGAGCTACCCCGATCGCGGTCGAACGACGAGCTGTGCCGATCGCTGCTGAACGACGAGCCTCCGCCGAACGACGAGCCGCGATCACGACTGCCGCCCGACGACGAGCCACCGGAGTGCGAGTCGTGACTCTCGCCGCCGAAGTGCGATCCGCCGAAGCTCCCACCGCTCTCCTGTGCGGCCGCCGTAGCAACTGTGTTCGACGCGAGCAGGCACACGGCCAGCGAGGCTGCGTGGCGGAGGTCGAGGAAGTCGGTGCGGAGCACGCCGAGAGACTACCGCGATCGACGTCGCACGTGGACGTCGCGCGCGCGGTCGTGCGAAGGTCGGTGCTCGTGGACAAGCGCTCGATCTTCATCTGCGCCGCGGGGATCGGCGCGCTCGCGTTCGGAGGGCAAGCCGCGTGGAGCGAGCGCGCGACGCTGGCCCCGCCGGTGCTGGCGGCGGATCTGCGGACGCCGATGGCGCAAGAGGTCGCGGAGGCCGCGCGGCTCGGCCTACACATCACCCGCGATGGGACGAGCGCGCTCATCGACAACCGATGGAGGCACGACTTCAGCGTAGAAGCGGGTGAGTGCGTGGCGGTGATCGCCGGTGTCACCGGGACAGAGGAGATCCGCTCGCTCGAGCTGCAGCGACGCTCGGGAGGCGTGCTCGCGAGCATCCCGGAGACTCCGCGCACGTATGTCGCCCAGGTGCAGTGGTGCGCTCGCGAGCGAACCCAGGTGC